>Ga0126305_10000514_pt1 | contig 16797 bp, 25 predicted proteins | sample Plot26_FD_92536 | JGI IMG/M metagenome (GOLD analysis project Ga0126305, IMG submission 92536) | Serpentine soil microbial communities from UC McLaughlin Reserve, CA, USA - Plot26 | ecosystem: Environmental > Terrestrial > Soil > Grasslands | place: USA: UC McLaughlin Reserve, Lake County... | reverse complement strand
TTAAAATATCAGGTCAGCGTATACTCATGGCATAAAAATTTTGATGGCTACTGTTACTAAATTTTTACACATGATACAAAGAAAAGACGGCAGCACTCAGAATCTTGACGAAAGAAAAGGAACGATTTCTTCCGACTTTCAACGGGTTAACGATGAAGACAATTTAGATACCCGCGATATTTCAAATGAAATTGAAGAAGGAGATGAAGATTACGATGACGAAGAATCAGACGATGAATTGACGGAGGCAGATTTTGATATTGATGAAGACGAAGAGGAAGAAGACATCGATTAAATACGTTACAGGTTGCGGGTTGCAAAAACACTATGAAAAACATCTGTAACCTGGAACCTGTAACTGTTCTATGCTGCTCGTTTCTTCTTTGGAGGTGTTGATTCGAGACTCTGTTTCAATACTTCCATAAGATCTTTTACAGTAGCTGTAGCTTTCTTTGGTTCCGCAATATGAATATCTTTTCCTGCCGCTTTTGCTTTGATTACTTTTTTCAATTCTGAAACATAAGTATCCTTAAACGCAGCGGGGTCAAATTTTTCAGTGAGTTGAGTAATTAATTTTTTAGCGAGTTCCACCTCTTTCGGAGAAATCTTTGCACCTTGTTTTTCTACATCGGGCACTTCACGAACTTCTTCCTGGTACCGTAGCTGGTGAAGTAACAAAATACCATCTTTCGCTTTCAGTGCGCAAATATGCATGCGGTTACGCAACATGAATTCCGCCAAACCAACAGTTTCCGTTTCTTCCAATGCTTTAATCAAAAGATGATAGGATTTATTTGCAGCCTTATCGGGAACCAGGTAGTAAGGTTTATCGTAATAAATGGGATCTATCTCTTCTTCCTTTACAAACTGCACGATATCAATTGATCTGGATTTTTCAGGGCTGGCTTTTTTAAAATCTTCATCTGTAACTACCACATACTTCCCTTTTGCATATTGATAGCCTTTTACAATGTCTTTCCAGGCTACTTCTTTTTCCGTTTTTGTATCTATTCTTGCATAACGAATACGTGCCAGGTCTTTTTTGGAAAGCATGTCAAAATCGAGGCCCTCACTTGATTCAATAGCGCTATTTAGCTTAACCGGAATGTTTACCAAACCAAAGCTTATTGCACCAGACCAAATTGCTCTCATGATCAAAGGTTTTAAGAAGCTGGAAAATAGATGTCCGGCCTCAGGTTATTGGAGTTCCTGAACCATGCTGTTACCGTATTTACAGCAGTTTGCCACCAGGACTGATGATGCGCAGTTTGTGTTTCGTAATAATCGGCCCGCAAGATCTTCACTTTTACCAAAACCATTTCATTCATGGCTAATCGCTTCGCATCTTCGGGAATGGTAACAAATGAGTTCATTTCTTCGGGATCGGTAAGCACCCAACCTTTCCCATTCACCTGCAGAAAACATCCCGATCCTTTTCTGAAAAAATCCAAACGAACCGGAAATTCTTTTTCGAACTCTTTTAGGTTTTGCATCGGCTTTTGGACAAAGAACCAAACAAATCCGTAATCGTCTACTTTCAATGTGGTAACGATGGAAGTGGGTAGCTTTAATACAGATTCACTAAGATTAAAAAACAAAGCGCTTCCAATTTCCTGGATTTTTTCCTGTAAGAAACTCAACTGCTGACTAGTTGCCATTAACGCCATACTATGTGTTTTGGGTGAGTAATCAAAGAGACTCAGTTACATATAACCAAATTAAATACCATAAAAAATCGTTCGTAAACATAAAACTCATCCATGAACTCTGTGTAAAAAACTCTACAGATCGCTTGCAAAATGATCTCAAATTTTTTCGTTCATTGGCATCATTTTTTTTGTATTACCCGCTATTAACTAACAACTAAAAATGTATTGTATGCCACGGAATTCAAGTACGTCGAAAAGTAAAAAGAGCACTGGCTCTTCAAATATGCAGAGTGAAGAAACCATGCTGAAAGAATTATTTGTTGAAGAGTTGAAGGATATTTATTGGGCAGAAAAACACCTTACCAAGGCATTACCTAAAATGAAAAAAGCAGCAACTTCTGAAGAACTGGCCACTGCTTTTGAAGATCATTTAGTAGTTACCGAAAAACAAATTGAAAGAGTAGAACAGGTTTTTGAAATGTTGGATATGACCCCAAGAGCTAAAAAATGCGAAGCCATGGACGGGTTAGTGAAAGAAGCTCAAAATGTAATTGAGGAATTACCAAAAGGATCTGCGGTAATCGATGCTGGCCTTATCATAGCCGGACAAAAAGTAGAGCACTACGAAATTGCCGCATATGGTAGCCTTGTTCAATTAGCGAAAACAATGGGCGAAAATAAAATAGCAAACTTGTTACAACTAACATTGGATGAAGAAAAACAAACGGACCAATTGCTGACAGAGTTGGCAGTAAGCGGCATTAATATTACGGCTGAAAATGAGCCTGAAGAATAAAAGCCTGCGTACCGTTTAAACAGTTTAACTGAAACAACGGCGACTTGCCAGACCTTTTGGTCTGGCTTTTTCTTTACTAAGAGGATGAAATGAGAACATTTCAACAAAACAATTAACATGAGCAAGAAAAACAATCTTGAAAAAGATATTAATACAGAAATCAAGGAAAGTAAAGCAGCCACTTCCAGGAATGGTTTTAAAGCCTCGTTTGAAAGATCGGCAGCCACCATAACAAAAGTTACCGGTTCTTCAACTGCCTTTCTGATTGCTGTACTGGTTATTCTCATTTGGGCGGTTACAGGCCCCGTATTTCATTACTCAGACACGTGGCAATTGGTAATAAATACAAGTACAACAATCATTACTTTTTTGATGGTATTTATTATTCAGCAATCGCAAAATAAGGATTCACTTGCCATCCAGTTAAAATTGAATGAACTAATTGCCTGCGAAGAAAGAGCCAGCAATCGTTTAATTGATGTAGAAGATTTAACTCAGGAAGAATTAGAGGTGCTCAAAAAATTTTACGTGAAACTTTCCAAACTGGCCGAAAATGAAAATGATTTGTTTAGCTCGCACTCGGTGGATGAAGCTGCCGGTCAACATCAACATAAACTTTCCCTTAGAAAAAAACCAGTACCCTCAAAACTTTAGGTTATGGAAAAATTAATTGAGCTGTCACATAAAGAGTTTTTGAAAATAGACCGGGATTACAGTAAAGCTGCAAAGGTTGCAGACCTGGTTTATGTAAATGACAAGACACCCGGAATCAATCGCCTGAAGAAGGGAAAAGGCTTCGTGTACATCAATGATAATAAACCGCTAAAACAAAAAGCAGAGATAGAGCGCATCCGTAAACTGGCAATTCCACCTGCGTGGACTAATGTATGGATCTGCCCGGATGAGAGCGGGCATATACAGGCTACGGGTTTCGACGTTCGCGGAAGAAAACAATATCGATATCATTCGATGTGGAATACGTTGCGTAACGAAACTAAATTTCACCGTTTATATGAATTTGGTAAAGTGTTGCCTTCCATTCGACTTAAACTGGAAGAAGACCTTGCAAAAAAAGAATTAAGCGAGGATAAAGTTTTAGCTACCGTAGTAAGTTTGATGGAAAGAACTTACATACGCGTTGGCAACGATGATTATGAAAAGTTGTATGGGTCCTACGGGCTTACCACACTAAAGGACAACCATGTAAAAGTAGAGGGTGATGAAATCTTTTTTTCTTTTAAGGGAAAAAAGGGCATCGACCACAAGATTACACTAAAAAATAAACGGCTTGCAAGGATGGTAAAGCAATGCCGGGATATTCGTGGAAAAGAATTATTTCAATACTATGATACGGATGGAAACCGAAAACCAATTGACTCCGGAATGGTGAACCGATATGTGAAAGATGCATCGGGTGGTGATTTTACAGCAAAGGATTTTAGAACCTGGGCCGGAACTTTAAATATTATCCGTGCATTTAAGTCAATTGGCGAAGCCGAATCAGAAACCGATTGTAAACGAAAAATTGTTGCGGCTTTGGATGAGGTAAGCAAACAACTTGGTAATACAAGATCAGTATGTAAAAAATATTATGTACATCCAGGCGTCATAAAGCTGTATGAAGAAAAAAATCTTTTAAAATATTTAAGTGAGTTAGATAAGATTGAACACCCGGACGACCTGACGGGGCTAACTTCGGAAGAAAGAATTCTTATGAAAATTTTGAAGCAGTTGGTATGATTTAAATGTGACCAAATATCTGCCTGCATTGCTTCAAACCTAAATTAAAAGTAGTTGGGCTCTCCTTGCTGAATACGCTATCATTAAAGCGTTGGCAATTCAACCCTGAAATTGCAAATTCCCTGAATTTCATTCTTACATAGAAAGTATCACGACCTTCTTAAACGACTACCAGACCTATCTGAAGATCACTTTCTTCCGCCTTTTTTAGCGCCTTTTTTTGCACCAGCTCTTTTACTGGTTCCTTTTTTTGCACCGGTTTTTTTAGCGCCACCCTTCCTGGCTCCTGCTTTCTTAGCTCCGCCTTTTTTTGCTCCAGCTTTTCTGGGAACTTTTGCTCCTTCTTTACGGGCTTCAGATAAACCAATGGCAATTGCTTGCTTGCGTGATTTTACCTTCTTACCGCTTCGGCCACTTTTTAATTTTCCTTCGTGCATTTCATGCATGGCTCTTTCTACCTTTTTACCCGCGCCTTTTGAATATTTAGCCATAGTGTTTGATTTTAGGTTTAAGGATACTTTTATCGCAGAAATTTTCGTACCCATTTTTGCCGAAGATCCATGCAGACACGGGTATGATTTTTTAAACAGAATAATAAAAACCAGGCATTATGGACAACGAAAAAATTATAGGCGTACTTAACGACCTTATCCGCATTAATCATGATCGTGTGGTTGGTTATGAAAAAGCAATAGATGAATTAAAGGACGAAGATGCCGACCTCAAAGTATTATTTCAACGATACATTACAGAGAGCCGCCAGTATAGTCAGGAACTAACAACTGAAGTATCGAGGCTTGGTGGCGATCCGGCAGATGGCACTACTAATTCAGGAAAAGTTTACAGGGTATGGATGGATTTAAAAGCAACCGTTACAGGTCACGATCGCAAAACGGTTTTAGATAATTGCGAGTTTGGTGAAGATGCTGCTCAAAAAGCATACGATACTGCATTAAATGCAGATGTAGACATAGAGCCATCTATCCGCGATGTGATAGTTCGCCAAAAAGCAACGTTGAAATCAGGTCATGATGAAGTGAAGCGTTTGCGCGATATGCATGCTGCCAACAAATAACTGTTCAGGCAATATTGTAACTAATTTACATTTGGTACTTAGTAACACGTCCCGCAACAAACGGGACTTTTTTTGTAGAATAAACTACTCAGCAATAACTATTAGCTATGAATACTGAAGCTAATATTTCTGGCAAAATATTTTATAATAAATGGTAAAGTATAGTGTTATGATGTTGAATGAAAATAACAGTATGCCATACATGAAGAGCCTGGCAACCTGTTTAAATAAGATGGTGAAGGAAGGCTATACTGAAGACTTTCAGGTGACCGATGAGGGACTGGAATCTCTTCATGAACATAATAATTACAAGCCAGAGCAAATACAGATTGTCAATTTTTTTCGTTTCGAAGGCGAATCGGACCCGGATGATAATGCTATCCTTTACCTAATTGAAACAAATGACGGAATTAAGGGAACACTGATAGACGCTTACGGGGTTTATAACGACTCAAAGCTTTCCCAATTTATGAAGGACGTGGAAACTGTACACAAAAGAATGACAAAAAACTAATGACGGTTACAAGCTGCCATACAAAAGCATGTTTCGATGCATGGATGAATTGTGAGGACCTGTTAGTTAATATGTGCCAGGTGCCCAGGCCACTGTCAAAAAAACTAACTAAAATCGTTGACGAATGCGCACTGATTTGTATGAGTACATTTCATGCACTTAAATCCCAGTCAGTTAATACAAATAAATATGCACTTTTGTGCGTTGGTATTTGTGAGGAATGTGCAGAATTGTGTGAAGAATTCAACGATCAGAGTTTTAAAAAGTGTGCTTTAGTTTGCAGGGAATGTTCAAACACCCTAAGCCAACTAATTTCTTTGTCTTCTGACTAAAACAGTACTGACATATTAATTTGCTTTTTACCCCGGCCATTTATTTACTGAAGTTATGTATGCTCCGTAACTAGTGTCAGCAAATGTTGCCGGTGTAAAAAATTCCGTTCATTTGCCAGCCTGCATCTTTGGCTAAATCGCATTTCACCCACTAAATATGTCTACTATTAGGCCACAATTTTTATTGCTTCATAAAAAAAATGGCTACAGTAGAGAACTGTAGCCTTGCTGATAGAATGGACCGTGTATATGAGAAAGACTGAATAGAAAACCCTATGCTCTTCTGATAATGCCAAATAGCAATGAAATAACAGCAAGCACTATAAGAATATGAATCAAACCGGTTGCGCTCCACACAAACACTCCCAACAACCATCCAATAATACAAATCACCGCGATAATATAAAGTAGGCTTCTCATGATTTTTAAACTCATTCAAACCATAAAAAAATACTGCCATGAGTAATGATTATAGAATTAAACACAGGGATGAAACAGCTTTAATGTTATTTTTTGTTTTTCGTGTACTTATTTCCACATGGCGCTGATTCACAGTAAATTTTACAGCAGTGCTGGCACACTTTCTTTTAGTTAGCTTTATATTAGAATTCAAAGACAGGCCATGAAGCATGTAAGATGGGTGTTTAGCTTGCTGAAAAATACCACTATTGCTTTCTCCAACGACAATGCTTTCAAGTTAAGCGCTTCGTTAAGCTATTACACCATTTTTGCTCTAGGGCCGGTGTTAATCATTATTATCTCTCTTTCGGCAATTGTTTACGGAAAAGAAGTGGTGGAAGGAAGATTACATGACCAGCTAAGTCATTTACTGGGTTCCGACGCAGCACTCCAAATCCAAAATATTCTGAGCAATGCCCAGCAAACGCATGCTACCACACTAGGAGCAGTTATAGGGTTTATTGTTTTATTTATCGGTGCTACCGGTGTGTTTACAGAAATCCAGGGCTCAATCAACTTTATATGGTCAGTAAGGGCTAAGCCTAAAAAAAGCTGGCTAAAATATCTTTTAAACCGTCTCATTTCATTTTCATTAGTAGTAGGGTTGGGTTTTGTATTGCTTGTGTCTTTAATCGTTAATGCACTTTTAACGTTATTAAGCGAAACGCTGACAAGAAAATTCCCACATTTTCCGGTTGGTCTTTTTAACCTGGCCAACTCGGTAGTTATTCTAACAGTAATTACATGTTTGTTTGCTGTTATTTATAAAGTGTTGCCCGATGCCATTATCGCCTGGAAAGACGCATGGATTGGTTCTATTTTTACAGCTGCACTTTTTTTACTTGGAAAATTTTTGATTGGTTTTTATCTCGGTAAATCCAACCTGGGCATTAGTTATGGAACAGCGGCATCGGTTGTGATTATTTTGGCCTGGGTCTATTATTCTTCACTCATCCTATATTTTGGTGCGGAGTTTACAAAAGTATATGCCCTGCATTCCGGTGAAGGTATCCGGCCAAAAGAAACTGCAGTATTTATCATAAAAAGGGAAACCAAAGAAATTACGGCTTCCCACCTCGATACCTAACCAGGTTTGATAATTGACAACTTCATTAAAGTAAACAATAATTTATTGTGCTGTAATCAGAAGCAATGCCGCGATGGCATAGAATTTTTACCAATTTGGATGGAATAGTGTTTAAAACTGTGTATATGAAAAATTTAAAACACCCCAATTTTATACTTTCCCTCGTCAGTGCCATTTTACTTTTTTTAGGAATTGGATTTAGAGCCAATGGGTATGCGTCGGGTGATTATATTCTGGTAGCGGGAACTGTTCTGGCAGGTATACATTGGATTTGGGCAATTATTGATGTAATCAATCGCCACGACATGAGGCCGTATCAAAAAAGGTTTTGGCTGATCATTGTTGTAGCAGTACCTGTGTTTGGAGCTATGGTGTTTTATGGATTACATCAGGAAAGAGATAAGATTATCACGTAAGCAACCATCATTTATGAATACAGAAGAGACAAAACTACGTGACAATGAAGCCATTGAAAAATTCCGTGAGCTTGTAAAGGATGTAAATATCTGCATGTTCACTACTATCAATGAGAATCATGACATGACGAGCAGACCAATGTTTACTTCTTTAATTGATGATGAAGGAAACGTATGGTTCTTTACCAACGAATTTTCTGAAAAAATCAGCGAAGTATCTAAGGACAACCTGGTTCATCTTATTTATTCGCACCCGGTAAAGAATATTTATGCTGATGTAAAGGGAATTTGCAGTGTGATCATTGATAAAAAGAAGATGGAGGAACTATGGGATCCCGTATTAAAAAACTGGTTTCCGCAAGGATTGGAAGATCCCAAAATCTGCCTGGTGAAAGTAGCTACTGAAACTGCGTTTTTCTGGAATCATTCTTCAAGCAAAATGGGCTTGTTGTTTCAAATGATCCGCTCCATTACAAAAGGTGATCAATACAAAGAAACTGAAAAAGGTAAATTAGACCTGGCTTCTACGCAGCAGGAAATGTAATTGTAAATGTTGTTCCTTGCTTTAATGCAGATGTAACATCGATTGTTGCTTTATGCGATTGCAGTATGTTTAATGTAGCGGCAAGGCCTAAACCCATTCCATTTCTTTTGGAAGTAAAATAGGGTTCAAACAGTCGCGAAATATTTTCTTCAGGAATGCCACAACCGTTGTCTTTTATTGTAACAACATGATGATCTTTTGCTGAATCAATAGACATGCTGATCTCCCCTGTTACGCTGGCCACTGCCTCCACTGCATTAATGATAATATTCAAAAAAGCAATCCTCAATTTTTCCTTGTTGGCCATAATAAAACAGGGCTCATTTGCATAACGAATTTGCATATTCACATGCTGTAGTGTAATTCGGTCTAATGCTTCGGCAATACTTTCGTCCATAATACCCTGCAGGGGAGCTTTATCAAATACAAGATCAGTTGGCCTGGAAGTGTCTAACAACTCGGTGATGATATCGCCTATCCGTTTACTGTTTCGTTGTATAATATCAAGAAACAAGGGATGCTCCTCTCCATTATTACCATCCATGGTTTGAAGTAATTGTTCAACCGACATATTAATATTGTTCAGTGGATTTCTTACTTCGTGGGCAAGTGTACGAACCAGTCTTCCTGTTGCCCCGAGCTTTTCGATCAGCAAATTGGCTTTTTCGGCCCTTCTCAAATTGGTGATATCGTGCAATAATCCCTGGTAGTAAGATCCGGATTCATCAACAGTAGCTGTAATAGAAAAAATGCATGATTTTCTGTCTCCGGATTTTGTAATGAAGTCGAGCTCAAGATCATTGGCGTCGCCCTCTTCATAAATTATTTTTTCCAACAACTTTTTATCGGCGTCATCTTCAATCAAATCATAAATGGCCATATTCACCAACTCGTCGCTTTCATAACCCAGCAATATTGAAGTTGCATGGTTCATGTCACGAAACGTTAATGTGCGGTCCACCGTAAACACAGCGTCCTTGGAAAGCTCAAATATGTTACGGTATTTCTTTTCGTTTGCCCGAAGAGCTTTTAAATAGGCAGTACGTTCCAGGGAATAACGGATACAACGTTCCAGTTTATCGGTTGTCAGTTCTGTTTTAATCAAATAATCCGTTGCACCCATTTGCATGGCCTCAATATCAACATCTTTGTTTCCCTTACCCGTAAGTAAAACAATTGGTTCTTCGCAACCGATTCGTACTGCTTCCTTAAGGAAATCCAGACCGGTTTTTGCGCCCAGGCGGTAGTCAACAAAATACATATCATACTTACGTTCATGCAAGTGCTGAATGGCGTCATTATAACGATAACACCAATCAATTTGTAACTGGTACTCCTGGATTTGCTTCAGGTATTCTGAAGTAATAAAAAAATCATCTTCGTCATCATCGATGATTAGTATTCTAATCTGAGGCGGTTTCGTCCCTGGCATCATTACTCTATTTTACCCGGCAGCAACACGGAAAACAAACACCCGGCGCTGCTGATATCATTCACCGCTAAGTTACCGTTGTGCTTTGAAAGAATTTGCGTGCAATTGGTCAGTCCCTGACTATTCGCAAGTTTCCAGTTTTGATGTGTTGCCACATTTGTGTGAAACTTTATACAGTAGCGACTAAGGCCCGCTTCTAAGGTCATGTCAATGATGTCGCTGGTATCTTCTTCGCAATAGATATATAAGAATAAACGTGTACCATCCGGAGGATGATTTAAAATCATTCCTAAAAGTTCGTCAAACAATTTCACCATTTCATCATGGTCTGCAACTATTAGCGGCAACATGTCACATCTAACAATCAGTTTGACTTTATCAACCTGAACCTGTGCTTTCCGTAAACTATCCTGCAGTATTTCATTTAAAGAAAGCAGTCCGGTAATGTGTTTTCGTTCAAGGGCATTATTATTCCCGCGAGGGAACGCTGAATCGGGGATTGACATGCTGGGTTTATTGATTATTAAACTCCTGGTATTGCTTCATTTTGTTGTATAGTGTTTTTCTGTCAATATTCAACAATTTGGCTGCTTTACTTTTATTGAAATTTACTTTTTTCAGGGCTTTCAAAATCATTTCATATTCTGCATCAATGCTCGCGCCTTTCAACGTGCTTTCGGAAATTGAACGCGAATTTTCTGTAACCTCGGTAAATGAATTGGGCACTGACGCAACACTTGAGTAAACAGGTTCCGGTTGTTTTTCAAACTGCAATTTGTTGAAGTGTGAAATTTCAAATGGTAAAGAGCTTGCTTCAATTTCTTCGGTATCGGTAAGAAGTGTTGCCCGTTTAATTACATTTTTTAGTTCCCGGAGGTTTCCATACCATACATAGTTTCTGAAAATGCTTTCAACCTCATTACTAAACCGTCGAATGTGTTTTCCCAGTTCTATATTGGTTTGGTGAAGAAAATGATTTGCGAACAACATCACGTCGTCAGGACGTTGGCGGAGCGGTGGAACATCAATGCTGAACTCATTAAAACGATGGTACAGGTCCTCCCTGAATTTTCCCTTCCGCACTGCATCCCACAAACGCTCATTACTGGCTATAATAATCCGAACATCAAGATCGATATCTTTTACACCACCAACGCGGCGCATTTTTCTTTCCTGGATAACGCGTAAAAGAGAAACCTGTATATCATAAGACAGATTGGCAACCTCGTCGAGGAAGATTGTACCGGTATTTGCTAATTCAAAACTGCCTGTCTTTTGATTGAGTGCTCCGGTGAAAGAACCCTTTTCATGCCCGAATAATTCACTTCCTGCCAATTCTTTTGAAAGCGCACCGCAGTCGATAGCAACAAATGGTCTTGCTTTTCTTTTACTGCGTTTATGTATCTCCTGGGCAATGGCTTCTTTGCCACTTCCGCTCTCACCATGAATAATAATGGTATAATTAGTAGGTGCTACCAAATCGATCTGTTGGAGAATTTGTTTAAACACCGGTGAGTCGCCAAAAATATAATCTCCGGAAACTGTTACACCCTGCACTCTTTCTTTTGATTCGGTAGGCATTTGTGGATCCAATCTCTCAGCAGTTGCCGTATGAACTGCAGGGGAACTTTCTCCTCTCTCCGAATCTTCCAATGCTTTTTTAATGGTAACTAAAATTTCGTCCGGGAACAGCGGTTTAGTTATATAATCGTATGCCCCCATCTTCATCACTTCAACAGCAATTTTAATATCACTATAACCAGTAATAATAATAACCGGTAAATGCGGATATCTTTCTTTTATCTTTCCAAGCAACACATTTCCTTCCATATCTTCCAGTCGAAAATCGCACATCACCAGGGACGGCTCAGTGGATTCTAAAATCTCCAAAGCCTTTTTGCCGTTGTACGCCTCCAGAACTTCATAGCCGTGGCGGGTAAGAAAGCGTTTAAGCAAAAGGCACATGTCCCGGTCATCATCAATAATTAAAATGGTTTGCATTTAGTTAAATTGTTTTTATTGGTTCGTAAAAAGAATTTGTGTGTTTTGATATCAAATGTAAAAACTTATGCCCACAAGCCCCGTACATGAGAGACGGGTATTTGCAATTGCTCCCTGTATTTGGCAACTGTTCTCCTGGCCACTGAGAAACCTTTCTGCGAAAGAATCTTTACCAACTGCTGGTCGGTATAAGGATTGTGCTTGTCCTCGCTTTCAATAACTTCTTCAATTGCCGATTGGATAACTTTATTACTGATTACCTGGCCTTGCTGGTTTGCAATACCTTCGGTGAAAAGATCTTTTAATAATAAGAGTCCAAAAGGAGATTCAGCATATTTATTACAGGTAATTCTTGAAACAGTTGAAATATCAACGCCTACCATTTCAGCAATATTCTTTAAGATCATTGGCTTAAGTTGGTTAATATCACCGGTGATGAAGTAATCGTATTGCATTTGTACAATTGCTCTCATAATCTTTAACATCGTAGACTCTCTTTGCTGTACAGCGTGAATAAACCACTGTGCGGATTGTAATTTGTTTTTAATGTACTGAACTGCTGATTTATCGGTAGTTACTTTAGCATTGTTCTGTGCCATCTCTTTCCATGAGGAATTAATACTTAGACTTTCGGAACGTTGCCTGTACAAACATACTTCAATCGAATCGGCACTACGTGTAACAATAAAGTCGGGCAATATATTTTGATTGGTGTTAACGCCATCCTGTAATTCCACTACAGGTTTCATTTTTAGTGTAGCGATTAGTTTCAGTATAATTTTTAGCTCCTCCTCATCTAAACCAAGATGAAGTTTTATTTTATCCATATTTCGATTATGGATATCTGTAAAATGATCTTCCAACAGCTTGATTGCCATTTTTACATCAGGGCGTTTTGTATTCATTCTGTTGAGTTGAATCAACAGGCATTCCCTTATGTTGCGTGCACCGATTCCAACAGGCTCCAGCTGCTGGATGTTTTCCAAAATTTTTATGATTTCGCCAGCTTCTACCCACTTATTTTGTTTGAACGATATGTCTTCAGCAAGAGCCTCCATATCCTGTTCCATTAGTCCACATTCGTTCAATGAGTCGATAATGAATTCTGCCAATTCAATTTCTCTTTCATTATCGCTGCTCAACTTGTATTGGTCCTTTAATGATTTGCGATAGTCATAGCTGTTTACAACTGGCCTTTCCGGCAATTTATCATCGTGTAAGTAGTTGTTATATTCTAGCTTGTAATCGGGGATGTCATCATAGCCATATTCTTCCCAGTCCTGATAATCCTGCACCGAATCTTTATTGAATTTTTCTACAACAGGTTCAAACTCATTTTTTTGATCTTCCAGCAAGGGATTGTCCTCGATTTCCTGTAAAATGCGCTGTTCTAATTCAAGAGTGTTCAAATGGAAGAAATTCAGCAACTGGATCTGTTGGGGCAAAATCTTCAGTCGCTGCTTTTGAGCTAAAGTCTGATTGATCATGTGTGCTGATTTTGGCGGATTAAGAATGAATGATTCTGGCGTATTCTTTATAAGACAAGCAAAACACCAAAAATTCAGAATTGCTGAATTTGTTTTAAAAAAGTTGATTTTCAACTATTTAAGTGGATTTGAATTTGAGGAGATAAGAAAAGTTATTTTGATATAAGCTGTGCCTGATAAATTTTGAGGATTCAATTCCCCGAAATGAGGTGATATCACACTTACCCAAAACGATCTCTACAGTTTTCGCAAATCCAGGTATTGGGCCAGGTAGTAAGCAAAAATAAAACGCCCACAAGGGACGTCTTTTGTTGTTTAACATTAACTAAAAAGTTCAGAGCGGATCGTGGTCGCGGGGTTTGATCCTATACTCAAAAAAAGAAGGGATTGGATACCTTTCACCTTTGGGTGAAGTTGAGGAAGGATCAGACGTTTTTCTTTCTGCGAATGATTGCCGGACCATTAACGGCATGGACGGTTTGCCTGCATTAACCATTCTTGAAACGGTAGCAGCATTTGCGGAAAAATTCATTTTTTGCATAGAAGCAATAGTTAAAAAGTTCTACAATCTATCAGTTTACGGGGCATAACATACCCTGCCCATTTACATAGGGAAAAAATAATACCAAAAATTCAACACTTCGAAGGTTACGCGTCTTATAAATGCTAACAATGTTTAGTAGAACATTTTCCTCAAAACCAATCCCTCAATCTTTATAGGAAAAATTCTATAAAAAGGACCATTATGGTACGGTTCTTTAATTTATAACTACGAAAATCTATTAATCAACAAAACCTTTAACTTATGTTACGCTGGACAATTATCTTTTTAGTAGTGGCTATTATAGCAGCAATTTTTGGATTTGGTGGTATAGCCGCAGGTGCTGCATCAATCGCAAAAATTCTATTCTTTATTTTCCTTGTGCTGTTTGTACTTTCTTTGATCGCAGGCGGCTTCAGGCGAGTTGACTAAAGTAATTATTCATTTTAATAAGGTGCAGGTTTTCGCTGCACCTTTTTTATTTTGAATATGTTAGGTGAAAAGCCCTTACTACTCGTTATAGCATAAATAAAAAACTGTCCCGCAATGCGGGACAGCTAAACCTAACCGTTCGACGACAAAAAATAAAAACCTCCCGGCTATTCATTCATCACATCCACCAAGTTCAATCGTCAAATACCAGGAGGTTAAATTGTAAATCCTTTTCTTGGGTTAATTGCTCATCTAAATTTTATTCCAATATTTCTTCATCATAGCTGCTTCCTTCGCTTGTGTTGACAGCTGTTTGAGAAGGCCCATTTACGATTTTATCTGACCTCTGCTCATTCACCACCACTTTTTCATCAGAACGGCTATCTGTAGGAGATGAATTCACCAGTGAATCGTCACCACCTTCTCTTCCATTCGCATCAGATGCTCCCTTACGGTTTGTTTTCGGAGGAATATTCCAATGCCTGACATGTAACATAATATTCCGTTTAAAGTTGTACTAACTAATCACTAAAAACTATACCTTTTTTATGCATGTTTTAAAATTAGTTTTCGTTGATCCTATTTCCTCAAAATAAAGTGATATAATGGAAGAACTTCTACAAGGTGGGTTAGCGAAACAATATTTAAATGGCTGGTACTTCCGCCTGCTTGTCTTTTTTGGGGCGGATTTTATTAAACATTTCCTCAATCTTTTTAATGATTGCCTTTCGCTTTTCTTCTCCAATTATATGAGAAGCATAATTCTTAATAACATATGGAACAAAGGTTTTAGCAAACCAGCCTGCTCGGGCCAAAATAAACCTTCTTAAAATCATATCAATTCCTAATTCCAAACCTACATTAAATACAGGAACGCGGTTGTCCCTTGTAAATACCTTATGTACCTGGTCATACACTTTTTTTATCGGCTCCAGGTTTTCTTTCATATTTACCAGGTCCTCACGAATTACTACTTCCTGGCTTTTTAATATTTGCTGAAGCCTTTGCTCTTCCTGCAAAAGATCGTTATATGTTTTGATTTTACTCATAAACTTTCGAGATAATCATTTTTTGGATCATAGGTACAATTAGTTTTTTGCGGAGCGCAAACATCAACCCGATCAATAATAAAAAGAAGCCTGCGACAGCAAAAAATCCTGCTGCCATATTATTGAATAGTGTGCCGAGCCACCACCCCAATCCGAACCCAATAAAAAACAGAAAGAAGAACGCAAAGAAAAATGCAGTGACGCCAATTATGATTCCCGCAGTTGCATTGGAAGCACCCCGAACCGCTTTTGCTTTTGCAATCTGCGTAAATGTGTTTACATAGTCGCCAACATGGTCTTTAAGTCGATTGACTTTAGTCTTAAGATCTTCTTTCGGCTGCTTAATTTCTTGCTCCATGAGTAAGCACTTTCTTTAAAGATAAAAGAAAAGCAGGCCCGTAGGCCTGCAATACGGTAGGACTTAGCTGTAGCTTTCCTGTACGTTGCTGAATTTGTTAGCCGCTTCCCTGGCTACGTTGGTGCCCTTGGTTTTTAGGTTGTCAACTTCACCTCTTGCACTTGTGAAAAGATCGGATAAACGACCAGCCCAATCAGTGGCCGTATCGCCAACCCTTCTTCTGATTTCAGTGCCTTTTTCAGGTGCAACCAAAAGACCTACAATTACGCCTGCTGCTGCAGCTCCTACCAGTCCCAGAATAACTTTGCTTCTTGTAGTCATAATACACTATTTAAAAATGAGCAATTATTGGCTAGTGTTTAAAATATCATACCAAACCGAACTGCTGGTGGGTTGCAGAAATTAATAAATTTCGGTTTAGAAAAATATTTAGCAATACCTAATTTTACGCCAGGCGTAGTAAGACAAGTTTATGAGTTTGGTATGATAATTAAAGAAGTAATCTATTGCTGAATTATGATGGCTCGCAAAAAGGTTTTGATTATTGACGACGAAGTAGACCTATGTCTTTTGATGAAGACGTATTTCCTGCGCAAAAATTACGAGGTATATATTGCTCATACATTGAACGATGGCATGTCACGTCTTACAGAAATTGTCCCGGATTATTTATTCATCGATTACAATTTACCCGATGGATTAGGATGGGATAAACTGCCGGAGCTCTACCAGAAATACCCTGATATTCAGTTTCATTTGATCAGTGCATTTCGTCCCACCATGCCCTCTGAATTGGATGGAGCAAAACTTACAATTTGGGAAAAGCCAATCAGTTTGAAGTCATTGGATAACTTCTTTTGATTCCCCTGTGCCCCTGAAACGGAG
>Ga0126305_10000513_pt1 | contig 16813 bp, 18 predicted proteins | sample Plot26_FD_92536 | JGI IMG/M metagenome (GOLD analysis project Ga0126305, IMG submission 92536) | Serpentine soil microbial communities from UC McLaughlin Reserve, CA, USA - Plot26 | ecosystem: Environmental > Terrestrial > Soil > Grasslands | place: USA: UC McLaughlin Reserve, Lake County... | reverse complement strand
TGCGGCAAGGCCGAGGCGGTCGGAGCCGTCGTCGTCTACGACCGCGCACCGGGCACCGTTCTCCGCTGCCCGCACTGCGAGTCGGTGCTTGCAAAGGTCGTGACCGACGGCGAGCGCGTGTGGGTCGACCTGCGTGGGGTTCGGACGCTCGAGCTGCGGGTCTAAGGCACCATGCGGCCGTGCGCCGCCTCCTCCTCGCAGCGGGCCTGCTCGCAGTTCTTGCGGGAGCGTCCCCCTGGACAAACGACCGCTCGCAGGCCGCCGCGGCTCCCAACCGGTTCGACGAGCGTGCGGCCTGGGCCTTCCTGAAGCGCCAGGTCGCCCTCGGGCCGCGGCCAGCCGGCTCTCAGAAGTCCCGCGAGCTCGCCGAGATCCTGCGCCGCTCGATCCCGAACGGCCGCTTCCAGGCCGTGCCGGGCGGGCTGCGGAACGTTGTCGGGACGATCCCCGGGCGGAACCCCCGGCGGAAGGTCGTGCTCGGCGCCCACTACGACACCAAGGACCTCCCCGGCTTCGTCGGTGCGAACGACGCGGCCTCCGGAACGGCAGTCGTCCGCCAGCTGGCGCGCGCGATCAAACCGCGGCAGCTGCGGCCGACGCTGATCGTCGTCTTCTTCGACGGCGAGGAGGCGCCGCGCGGAAGGGACGCGCAGTTCGAGCGGTACGGGCTGCGCGGGAGCAAGGTCGCCGCGCGCGCATTCCGATCGGCTGAGGCCGCGATCGTCCTCGACTTCGTGGGCGACAGGGAGCTCGCAATTCCGCGCGAGCAGCTCTCGAACCGTCGGCTCTGGGGAAGGCTGCGGACGGCGTCGCGGCGCACCGGCTTCGCGCCCCACTTCCCAGCCCGCGAGCACGGCCCAGTGCTGGACGACCACGTGCCCTTCATCCGCGCTGGCGTGTCGGCGATCGACCTGATCGACTTCGACTTCGACTGCTGGCACATGCGCTGCGACAACCTGACCGCGGTGTCGCCCCAGAGCCTGAACGCGGTCGGCGAGACGATGATGGCCTTCCTTGCCGATCTGTGAGCGAGCGGGTTCTCTCGCAGCGAGAGCTGAACCGCGCGTTACTCGCGCGCCAGCTTCTCCTCGAGCGGGGCCGCATTTCCGTTCCGAAGGCGCTGGAGCGAATCGGCGGGATCCAGGCCCAGTACGCGCCGGCGATGTACGTCGGGGTCTGGTCGCGCATCGAGGACCTCGAGCGCGCCGCGCTGACCCGGGCGCTCGAGCGCCGGTCGGTGATCCAGGGGACCCTGATGCGGGCGACGATCCACCTGGTCTCCCGCGCCGACTACTGGCCGCTGACGGCGGCGATCCGCGCCGAGCGCAGAGCCTGGTGGGAACGCACGCACAAGCAGGCTGACCCGAAGCGGGCGCGAGCTGCGGGCAAGCGGCTCCGGGCCTTCCTCTCGGGCGCGCCGCGTCGCTGGAAGGAGATCCAGGAGCGGTTCGGACGTGACGATGCGCTCGCTGCCGCGCAGTATGTCGACCTCGTGCGCGTGCCACCGTCGGGCACTTGGGAGCAGCGACGCGCCGACCTCTACGGGCTCGCAGAGGAGTGGATCGGCCCGGACGACGCCGATCCGGACCAGGGAGTCGAGCTCCTCGTCCGTCGTTACCTCGGCGGCTTCGGACCCGCAAGCCCTGCCGAGGCGGCCGACTTCGGGATGATCTCAATCGCGCGCGTGCGCGCCGCCCTCGGGCGGATGCAGCTGCGGCGCTTCCGCGACGAGAACGGCAGGGAGCTCGTCGACCTGCCGCGTGCACCACTCCCTCATCCCGACACGCCGGCGCCGCCGCGCTTCCTGCCGGTCTGGGACGCGACGCTCCTCGTCCATGCGCGACGGACGCAGATCCTCCCGGAAGAGCATCGCGCCAAAGTCTTCAACGTCAAGACCCCGAACTCCGTCAACACCTTCCTCGTCGACGGCCAGGTCGCCGGAACCTGGCGGTACGACCGCGATCGAATCCGGATCGAAGCGTTCGGACGCATCAGGCGAACGGCGCGAAGGGAGCTCGACGAGGAGGCCGAACGGCTTGCCGCGTTCCACCGCCGCTAGGGCGCTGAGTCAGCGCGAGCTCAACCGCGCGACGCTCGCCCGGCAGCTGCTCCTCGAGCGGGCGCGGCTCCCCGTGGCTCGGGCGGTCGAGCGCCTGTGCGCGATGCAGGCGCAGTCGGCGAAGGCTCCCTACATCGGCCTCTGGAGCCGGCTCGCGGGCTTCCGCCGGGAGCAGCTGACGCGGGCGTACGAGCGGAAGCGCGTCGTCCGCGCGACGCTCTTCCGCGTCACCATGCAGCTCGTCTCTGCGGCCGATCACCCGTCCTTCGCGGCGCTCATGCACGCGCGCTGGCGCGACGAGTTCGCGAACTGGAAGCTGCCGACGGACGAGTGGGCGGCGCGGATCGTGCGGCTTGCAAAGGACGGGCCGTTCACGTACGCCGCGGCCAACGCTGCTGTGCCCGAGCTCCCGGATCGCTACCGCTGGCGTGTCCGCTGCCTGACGCCGCTCATCCACGTCCCGCCGGCGGGAACCTGGGGCAACCATCGCATCCACGTGACGACCGCGGAGCGGTGGCTCGGACCGAGCGAGGTGGAGCTCAGAGCCGCAGCAGCGCTTCTGATCGAGCGCTACCTCGCCGGCTTCGGCCCCGCGTCGAAGGCCGACCTGCTGCGCTTCGCCGGCCTCCGCGCCGGAGACGTGAAGGCCGGCTTCGAGGAGCTCGAACCGCGACTCGTCCAGTTCGAGGCCGAGGACGGCCGGACGCTCTTCGACCTCCGGCGCGCCAAGCGCCCGCCCGCGGACACGCCCGCACCGGTCCGCTTCCTGCCCGAGTGGGACCACCTGATCCTCGGCCTCGACGAGCGAGCGCGGGTGCTTCCTCCGGACGTTGCGCCGGTGGTGATCAAGAAGAACGGCGACGTCCTTCCCACCTTCCTCGTCGACGGGGTCGTCGCCGGGCTCTGGCGCTACGAGGACGGCAGGGTGAAGACCGAGCCGTTCGCGCCGCTCCCGCGCGCCGCGCGCCAGGAGCTCGAGGACGAGGGCCGACGCCTGGCAGCCTTTCTCGCGTGAATCCGCCGACGTTCGACGACGTCCTCGCGGCGAGGGACCGGATCGCGGCCCACCTGCGGCCGACTCCACTCTACCGCTGGCCCGATCTGTGCGAGCTCGCGGGCGCCGAGGTCTGGGTCAAGCACGAGAACCACCAGCCCGTCGGCGCTTTCAAGGTTCGCGGCGGCGTCAACCTCGTCTCGCAGCTCTCGGAGGACGAACGGCGGCACGGCCTCATCACGGCCTCGACCGGAAACCACGGGCAGTCGATCGCCTTCGCGGCGAAAGTGTTCGGTGTCCGGGCGACGATCTGCGTCCCCGTCGGCGCGAACCCACTGAAGGTCTCGGCGATCGCGGCCCTCGGCGCCGAGATCGTGACCGAGGGCCGCGACTTCGACGAGGCCCGCGAGCACTGCGAGGACCTGGCCCGGAAGCACGGGTACCGCTACGTCCACTCTGGCGACGAGCCGCGCCTGATCGCAGGCGTCGCAACCGAGACGCTCGAGATCCTTGAGGAGCAACCCGAGACGGACGTCGTCATCGTTCCGGTCGGAGGCGGAAGCGGTGCGGCCGGTGCGTGCATCGCCGCGCGGGGGATGGGCGGGTCGGCTCGGGTGATCGGCGTCCAGTCGGAGGCAGCGCCTGCGGCCTACCGAGCCTGGAAGCGCCGGAATCTCGAGGCCAACGAGATGAGGACGGTCGCGGAAGGGCTCGCAACACGAGTTCCCTTCGAACTCCCGCAGCGGATCATGTGGGACCTGCTCGAGGAGTTCGTGCTCGTGAGCGAGGACGAGATCCTGACCGCGACCCGGCTGATGATCGAGGGAACGCGCAACCTCGTCGAGCCCGCCGGCGCCGCCCCGCTCGCCGCTGCGCTCCGGCTGCGCGACCGGCTCGCCGGTCAGCGGGTCGCGCTCGTCTGCAGCGGTGGGAACATCAGCCGCGACCAGCTGCGGGCCGTTCTCGCATAACCGAGAACGTCCAGGTCGGCACGCGGCTGCTTTCACTTCCACGAGATCGGTCCCAACGACTTCGTCGTTCACGACCTCGAGAACGTGGGCGAAACGACGGTGCGCTTTACGACGGTGGAACTGCTCGACTGACGGCGCGGTAGAAGGACGCTGCACCACGGGGGATCCCGTCGTCGAGACCGAGCTCGGCGCACATGTCGGCAATCTCCTCCATCTCCGGCGCCCAGCGCCAGGCGCGGTCGGCAACCCACTGGAGCCGGTCGGCCGGCACGCCCTCGGCCTCGAGCCGGTCGTCCACGCCGTACGCCTTCGCGATCGAGTGAGCCTGCGAGGTCAGTGCGATCCCGATCTTGTTCCACCCGCCGAACGCCATCTTCAGCGCCGAGGCGCCGCCGACCTGCTCGCCGATCGGGATCGCGGTCACCTCCGAGCCGGCGAAGAGACGCGCGATTTCCTCGGAGCCCGGGCCTGCGAGGTAGAGGTTGATCCCCCTGGCGGCGATGATCGAGCCGTCGATGATCCGCGGCCCGAGGCCGGCGATGCGGCGCATCCGCTCCGGCGAGATCGCATTGGCCTCGACGTACGTTCCCTCGAAGCCGAGCGCGAAGACCTCCTCGGCAGTCTCCTCGGCGATCGCAGGCGGGCAGATCGAGAGGATCGTCTTGCTGGTTCGCACCAGCTCGTCGACCGAGCCCACGTCCGTGAAGCTCATGGCGCGCTCTGCAGTGGCCTTGCTCCGGCCCTGACTCGCCCAGATCACGTCGGCGCTTGCGGCGTTCCCGACCGCGGCGCCCATCTCGCCGGGAAAGAGGAGCCCTACTCTCAAATGCGCTCGATGCGCGAGCCGCCCATGATCCTGCCGGTGCCGTCGTCGAACCGCACCCAGCCCTTGCCCTTACCGTCGTAGTCAGGCGACCACACGACGATCGTCCCCTCTCGGCCTTCGACCCGGCAGCGCTCGGTCCGCTCGGGCTCCGCGCCGCGCCAGACCCGGACGAACGGGTTCTCCTCCCACTCGCGGCCGATCGTCGTCTCCTCGGTGTGGCCGGGAAAGACACGGGTCTCCGGCGGGAGCTCCATCAGGCGCATCACCGAGTCCCGGACCTGGTCGGGATCCCCGCCGCCGACCGCGTCCTTGAAGAGGACGTCGCCCGAAAAGAGCGCGTCGCCCGTCAGGAACGCGAGGTGGTCGTCTGCGTGTCCCGGAGTCGCGATCGCCCGGAAGCTCAGCCCGCCGGCCTCGTGCGAGCTGGTGACGACCGGGAGTCCGAGCTCGCCCTCGTGCTCCACGTGGTCGGGATCGCCGTGCGTCCGCAGGACGTGGCTCGGACGGACATTCCAGCGCTCAGCCGCCTCGAAGAGCGGCTCGAGCGGTGCTCCTGAGTCCACGTAGACGGCCGATCCGCCCTCCTCGTCGGCGACGAGATAGGCGTTCGAGAGCCACCCGGGATGCATGCTTCGCGCGACGAGCATGGACGCGTAGGGTACGCCTCAAACGAGGAGGAGGATTCGGTGGCCGGTCTGATTGAGCGCATGTCCCTGGTGATCAAGTCGAAACTGAGCAAGCTCCTCGACCGGGCGGAGGACCCGGCCGAGACGCTGGACTACTCCTACGAGCAGCAGCGCCAGCTGCTCCAGAACGTCAAGCGAGGGATCGCGGACGTTGCGACCTCCAAGAAGCGGCTTCAGCTCCAGACCGACAAGCTGGAGCAGAGCCTGGTCAAGCTGGACTCGCAGGCCCGCGACGCGGTCGCGGCCGGTCGGGAGGATCTCGCGCGCGCCGCGCTCGAGCGGAAGACGCTCGCACAGCAGCAGCTCCAGGATCTCGACGGGCAGATCGAGCAGCTCGACCAGCAGCAGCAGAAGCTCGCGGCGTCCGAGAAGCAGCTTGCGGCGAAGATCGAGGCCTTCCGGTCGCAGAAAGAGGTCATCAAGGCGCAGTACTCGGCCGCCGAGGCGCAGGTCCGGATCGGCGAGGCAGCGACCGGGATCGGCGAGCAGATGGCCGACACCGGGCTCGCGATCGAGCGGGCGCGCGACAAGACGGAGCAGATGCAGGCTCGGGCGTCGGCAGTCGACGAGCTGATCGAGGCGGGGACCCTGGAGGACTTCACCGCGGGCGACCAGACCCAGCTCGACCGTGAGCTGGCCTCGATCTCGGCCGACCGGCAGGTCGACGCCGAGCTCGAGAAGCTTCGCGCCGAGGTCGGGGCGGGCTCGGGCAAGAAGGAGATCGAGCAGTGATCGCACGGCTGATGGGAGAGGGCCAGTACCGCGTCGACGACGAGCTGCGCGGGCAGCTGAACGAGCTGGACGACCGGGCGGTCGCGGCGATGGAGGCTGACGACGAGCCGGCACTCGACGGCGTGCTCGACGAGATGTGGGAACTCGTGCGCAGCCGGGGCGAGCGTCTGCCCGACGACGACCTCTCCGCGTCTGAGGTCGTGATCCCGCCGAGCGATCTCACGCTGGAGGAGACGAAGCAGCTCTTCTCGGAGGACGGCCTCGTTCCGGACTTGCCCACGCCGTGAACGGCGAGGGCGGCCTCGTCCACTGGGACGACGTCGAGGCCCAGCGAGACGACGAAGGCCACTTCGGCTTCGCGGTTCGGCGCCTTGGTCGAGCGGCCGGCTGCGTCGAAGTGACCGTGAACCGTGCCGAGATCTCACCCGGGCGGTGGTCGACGCCCGCGCACGTCGAGGACGAGGAGATCTTCTTCGTCCTCGGCGGGTCGGGGCTCTCCTGGCAGGACGGCAAGGTCTACGAGGTCCGCGATGGCGACTGCATCGTCCACCGAGCTCGGAGGGAGGCGCACACGCTGCGCGGAGGGGACGACGGGCTGGACGTGTTGGCGTTCGGCCGCACCGGCGGCGACGGGCATGCCACGCTGCCGCGCGCCGGCGTCACGTGGCTCGGCTCGAGCTGGGTCGCGTCCGGCCAGGGCGGCCATCCGTGGGACCAGGAGGCGGAGGCCGGCGAGCCCGAGGTCGGTGAGCCTGCGGAGCGTCCGAGGAACATCGTCAACGTCGCCGAGCTCGAGCAGGAGCGCTGGATCGACCTTGCGGACGCCGCCGGCTCGGTGAAGTCAGGGCTGAACATCGTGACGGTGGGCGCCGGCAAGCTGCCGGCTCCGGCGCACTGCCATTCAGCAGAGGAGGAGATCTTCGTCGTGCTGGAGGGAGACGGGACGCTGGAGCTCGTCCCCAGCCCGCGGGCCCGCGACCGCGGCCACGAGGAGGAGCACGTCCCGATCCGGGCCGGCCACGTCGTTGCGCGGCCGGCCGGGACGCAGATCTCGCACGCGTTCCGCGGCGGCGAGAAGGGGATGAAGGTCCTCATGTACGGCTGGCGGAGCACGAACGACATCACCTACTACCCGCGCTCGAACAAGATCGGCTTCCGGGGCGTCGGCCTGATGACGCGGCTCGAGCCGCTCGACTACTGGGACGGCGAGGAGCCGCCGGGCTAGTCGCGGCTCAAATCGGCAGGCCGAAGAGGGCGAACCACATCGAGATGTCCGGCTCGATGGGCAGCTCCTTCTCCAGCTTGGCCTTCAGCTCGAGCTCCTCCGCGTTGTCGCGCTCTCGCTCCCCCGTCGGCACGAACGGCCAGAACGCGCCCCGCTTGTAGCCGTACACGAGGTACACCGGATGCTTGCCGCCGTCGAACCGGGTCACCGCCGCGAGCAGCTGCGGCCCGAACCCCCGCTCTGCCAGCTCACCCGCAACGAGGTGGACGGTCGTGACGAGGTCCTCGAACTGCTCGTCGCGGATGATCAGCCACTCGTAGCCGTAGTCGTCCGAGCGCCGCTCGATCCTCGAGGAGGACTCCCGCGCCGCAACGTCGAGCAGCTCCTGCATCTCGTTCTCCGCCCGCACGAACTCGGCGGCCGAGAGCGGCTTGAAGACGACCGCGGCAACACCGGTAGGCCGAAGACCGAGCTCGACTTCCATCGAGACGGCCGCGGAGGGAAGCGCGAAAAGCGCGTCCCGCTTCGCTTCCTTCAGGCGCTTGCGCCCGAAGAGGACGTCCCGAAGCCCCACGCGGCCCTAGGGGCCGACCGGCCGGCCCATCTCCCGCGAGATCTCGGCGAGCCGGGCAAGCCGCTTCTCGAGCGGCGGGTGTGTCATGAAGAACTCGGCGAAGGAGGACTTCAGATTCGTCGGGACGATGAAGAACGCGTTCAGGCCCTGAACCTCGCGGAGATCCTTCTGCGGGATCTGCTGGATCTGCCCGGCGATCCGCTGAAGCGCGGACATCAGGTTCTCCGGCGCGCCGGTGATGATCGCGGCGCCCCGATCGGCCGCGTACTCGCGGTAGCGCGAGATCATCAGGATCAGCACGTAGCTGAGGACATAGGTCAGCATCGCGACGAGGAACATGATCAGCCAGACAGGCGTCCCGCCGCCCCGATCCCGGCCGCCGCCGCCGAACATGCCGCCGAAGAGGCCGACGCGCATGAGCAGCGCGGCGACCATGGCGAAGAAGCTCGACACGGTCATGATCGCGACGTCGCGGTTGCCGATGTGGGACAGCTCATGGGCGAGCACGCCCTCGACCTCAGGCTTGCTGAGCCGGTACCAGAGGCCCTCGGTCACTGCGACGACGGAGTTCTTCGGGTTGCGCCCGGTCGCGAATGCGTTCGGAACGTCGGTGGGCACCACGGCGATCCGCGGCTTGGGCAGGTCGGCCATCGCGCAGAGGCGTTCGACCATGTCGTGGAGCTCCGGCGCCTCGTCGCGCTCGACCACCTTCGCGCGTGACGCGGCGAGGGCGATCTTGTCGGACGTGTAGTACTGGACGAATGCGAGGCCGCCCATGATCACGACGAGGAACCAGATCCCGATGTCCGTGAACGCGACCAGCGCGACGAAGAACCCCACGTAGAGGGCCCCGAGGAGGAACATCGTCAGAACCATGCGGAACGACAGCCCCGCATCTCTTCCGTACGTACGCTGCATCGCCTGGATTGTAGTTCTGGGGCTCATCGTCCCGGCGACGGTTCCGGCTACCGCTTCGGCGCAGGAGCGCCGCGTCGTCGTCGTGCCCGGCCTCGAGCCCGGCGATCTCGCAGCGTTGACGGATCAGGGCGCCGTCGGGCTCCTCGTTCCGGACGCCGGCCCGAAGACGAGCGGCGCCCGCGCTCGGGCTGCGCTCGAGCGGGGAGCTGTGCGGAACTCGGTCCTGGGCGGGCTCCCGGAGGGCGAGGCGCGTCTCGACGTGGAAACCGCCGGCGCCGTGCCCCCCGGTCCTGCGATCGTGCTCGGGCTCCCGACAGGAGGCGAGCAGCCGAACCACCGGCGCTATCCGATCGCCATCCTGGGCGAGGGCTACGGCGGGGTCCTCACCTCCGAATCGACGCGGATTCCCGGTCTCGTCTCGATCGTGGACGTCGCTCCGACGGCACTCGGCGAGGAGGGCGCGCTCGGGTCGACGGCGGACGACGATCCGCTCGGAACACTGAGGGACCTCGACGAGCGCATCGAGGCCAATCGGGACGCGAAGGCAATCGTCCTGCTCCTGTCCCTCGCCCTGATCGTCGCCGTGGCGACCTTCTTCCCCGCCGGTGTCCTCCCGGCATTCGCCGGCGTGCTCCTGGCGAACCTCGCGCTCGGCGCGATCGGTTCGACCGAAGCCTGGATCGACGCGCTCGTCCTGGTCGGCACCGTCGCCGCCTCCCTGCTCCTCGCGCGCGCCGGACCGGTCGTCGACGGACTCCTCATGGCCGGCGTGCTCGCCGCGTACCTGGTGGCAATGGCGGTCGACGAGCGCTGGGTCGCCCTCTCGCCGCTCGGCCCGACGCAGAACTCGCGCTTCTACGGGCTCACGAACCTGCTGGCCACGCTGCTCCTGGTCCCGGCGCTCGCCGGCGCCGTCCTGCTCTGGCGCCGCTTCGGGATCTGGGCGTTCGCGGGCGTGGCGGCACTTTCGCTCGTGACGGTCGGCGGAAGCTCGTTCGGAGCGGACGGCGGCGGCGCAATCGTCCTCCTCGTCGCCTTCCTCGTCCTCGCGGCGTGCGAGCTCGGCTTCGACCGGCGACTGGCGATCGGCGGCGCCGCGATCGCCGTCGTGCTGGCCGTGGCGCTCGCCGTTGGCGGCTCGAGCCACGTGACGGACGCGCTCGAGGATGGCCCGGTCGGGCTGGCGGAAGACCTCGGCCGCCGCGTCCAGCTCTCGGTGGGACGGGCGATCGCCGGCTGGATCGTTGCTCTCCAGGTCTTCGGCGGGGTGGCAGCGCTCATCGCACTCGCCCTGCGCGAGCGCCGGCCGTTGCTCCTCTCGCTACTGGCCGCACTCGCCGTCTCGCTGATCGTCAACGACTCGCCGAACGACGTCGTCATCGCCGGCCTGGTCTGTTACGTCGTGCTCAGCAGTGCGCCGGGGCTCGCCCGACCAGCGCGCGAACGAGAGCAGCCGGCCCCTCGGGCACGGCCAGCGCGAACCCCCCAGGCGTCCTCGCCCTGAGCACGGTCATCCCCCGTCCCGCGCGCTCGACGCACACCGCACCCGCCTTCACGCGCCAGTACCGCGTGTAGCGGATCTTCAGGCGATACTCGCCGGCTGCGGGCAGCAGCCCTTGGATGCCGGCGTGGTCGAGCCGAGTGACGAGCGGGTTGCCCGGCCCGGTCAGGATCGGCTCCGGCCGCGGGACCTCGTAGATCGCGAGCTGCGTGCTGCGGAAGACCCGCCGGAGGCCCGAGCTTCCCGAGCGCAGTAGCGCCGCCTCGCGCTCCTCTCCCTTCTGGCCGAGCCGTGTCTCCGGGAGGACGACGAACCGGACGCCCATTCCGCGGAGCCAGTTCCGGTAGGCCAACGGGGCGAGCGCCTGCTCGTAGAAGAGCTCGTTGCGCGCGATGTCGATCTGGCGGTACCAGCCGCGCGCGAGCGGGATACCGGCGCGCGGGAGCCAGTAGGCCTCCCAGTGGTCGAAGGTCGGGACGACCTCGACGCGGTAGTTCGGCGTCGAGCGCTCGGCGAGGAACGTGACCGCCGGCGCCCAGAACGTCCGGTCCGCTGCGCGAACGTCCGTCCTGTCGAGGGCGGCTCCGGCGTAGGGCGCGACGTTGTAGACCAGCGCAACGGTCAGCGCCAGCGCCGCGAGCCAACGCGGGCGGAACCGCGCGACGAATGCAGTCATCAGCATCACCGGGAAGATGACCGACCGAAGCCGAGTCAGGTTCTCCCCGACCGGCGTCGAGACGACGAACATCGCGATGCTCGCCGCGCCCCAGACGAGGAAGAACGCGCCGAGGATCGCGCCGTGGCGGGCGCGGCGGGCGAGCTCGGCGCCCAGGACGCTCACCGTCAGGACTGCCGCGAGCTCGAGCGCCCTGAACGGGTACGGGCCGCTGCTCGGGAAGAACACCAGCGCGGCAAGCTGGATCGCCGCGATGCCCGCGAGTGCCGCCACGAAGGCGAGGGCGTGCGGGCCCACGCGTCGGACGAGCGCGAGTGCGAACAGGACGATGCAGAGGAAGACGAACGCGAGCGGGCTGAACCCGAGCGTGAGTGCAGCGGCGCCGGCCGCGAGCCACCGACGGTCGCTCTGCAGCAGCCGGAGCGCGCCCAGGCCGGCTGCGAGGCCGAGCGCATAGCTGTATGTCCCCACGAAGATCGGCCCGGCCGCGAGCACGGCGAACGCGCGGGCCGGCCAGTGGCCCGCCGCTCCCCACTCCCGCTCCACGATCGAGGCGAAGAGGGCCGCGGACACCACGACGGCGGCGAAGACGAGCGGCACGTTCCCGACGAGCGCGGCCGGCAGGTAGTAGAGGAGGCTGTAGGACGCGAGCGGGTAGTGGCCGCCGTACCAGAGGTTGTCCCAGACGTACACGCCCTCCTCGACCAGGAGCGTCCGGTAGAGGTGGGCCGGCGCGTCACCCGTCGGCGGGGCAAGCGCGACGAGCAGGGCGGCGCCCGCGAACGCGAGCCCGCCGGCGATCAGGATCTCGCGGCGCGGCGCGATCAGGCGGGAGACGGCGGCGGTCACCCGGTTAGTCTGACGGCTCGGCCGGGTAACATCGCGCCCCGTGCGCGGCCTCCTCCTGATTGCGCTGTTCGCACTCCTGCTCGTCGGGTGCGGCGGCAGCGAGGAGAAGACGGCGACGGCTGAGAGCGTCGACACGACTGCTACCCAGACCGAGACCGGCGAGACCGAGACCGGCGAGACGGGGATGGGCGAGACGGAGACGGGCGAGACGGAGACCGGCGAGACCGAGACCGGCGGGGACAACGAGGTCGTCGAAGGCGATGCGGCCGCCGGCGAGCAGGTCTTCGCCTCGAACGGCTGCGGCAGCTGCCACACCTTCGAGCCGGCCGGCTCCTCGGGCACGACCGGGCCGGACCTCGACGAGCTCTCGGATCTCGCGGAGAACGCAAACCAGCCGCTGGCGGACTTCACCCGAACCTCGATCAAGAGCCCAAACGAGTACGTCGAGGAAGGGTTCCCCGAGGGCGTCATGCCGGCGTACGACCAGCTCAGCGACGACGACCTGAACAACCTCGTCGCCTTCCTCGTCCAGGGTTGATCGACCTCCGGGCTGCGCGCAGCGACCCGGAGTCGATGCGGGCCGGCATCGCGCGAAAGGGAGGCGGCGAGTCGTTCGACGAGCTGCTCGAGGCCGATGCCCGGTGGCGCGAGCTCGTCCCGCAGGTCGACGAGCTGCGGGGTCGCCAGAAGCTGAAAGGCAAGCCGACACCCGAGCAGATCGAGGAGCTGAAGCAGGTCAAGGAAGACCTCCGCCGGCTCGAGGGAGAGCTCGCAGCGGCGGAGTCGCGCAGGGACGAGCTGCTCCGGCAGGTTCCCAACCCGGCGAACGAGTCGGTTCCGGACGACGAGACGGGCGACGCCGAGGGTGAGATTGAGCGCCAAGTCGGGGAGCCGCCGTCGCTCGCGGAGCCGAAGGGGCATCTTGAGCTGGGCGGCTACGACATGGAGCGCGGCGCCCGGCTCTCCGGGTCTCGCTTCGGCTACATCGTCGGCGACGCCGCCCGGCTCTCGCTGGCGCTCTACAGCTGGGCGCTCGATCGCCTGGTGGCCGAAAGCTTCACGCCGGTGATCCCTCCCGTGCTGGTGCGAGAGGAGGCGATGTACGGGACCGGTTTCTTCCCTGCGGAGCGTTTCGAGATCTACGAAGTGGCCGATGAGGGCCTGTTCCTCACGGGCACCTCCGAGGTCGCGCTTGCCGGGCTGCACATGGGCGAGATCCTCGCCCGGGGGCAGCTGCCGCTCGAGTACACGGCCTTCTCGGCGAACTTCCGGCGCGAGGCCGGCGCCGCCGGCCGCGACACCCGCGGGATGTTCCGCGTCCACCAATTCAACAAGGTCGAGATGTTCGCGTACACCCTTCCGGACGCCTCGTGGGACGAGTTCGAACGGCTCGTCGGGATCGAGGAGTCGCTCGTCCAGGAGCTCGGCCTGCCGTACCGCGTGGTCAACATCGCGGCCGGCCAGCTGAGCGCGGCGGCTGCGAAGCGGATCGACATCGAGGCGTGGTTCCCGTCACAGGACCGTTTTCGGGAGATCACGTCAGCGTCGAACACGACGGACTACCAGGCGCGGCGGCTCGGCATCCGGTTCCGCGCCAACGGCGTCACGGAGTTCGTGCACACGCTCAACGGCACCGCGGTCACGGACCGGTGGGCGCTCGCGATCCTGGAAAACTTCCAGGGCGAGGTCCCCGGGGTGCTACGAGAGTTCGGCGCGCCCGAGCGAGTCGAGCGCTAGGCCTTCGGGCCATGTCGCGCGGACATGTCGTTCCTCCGAGCACCGCGCGGCCGGAGTTGCTCGGGTCGCGCTCAGGGAGCCAACGAGCCACGGCACTGCGAGCCGCGTCCGAGGGACAGTCCCTCGGACATGGCCGGATATGGCTGTGTTCCGTCACAGCGAGACGGCCGCCCCCGATTCGGCCGAGCGGTAGAGGGCTTCGATTCCGCGGGCCTGGGCGACGGACTCCTCGCGGTCCAAGAGAGGCTCCGCCTCGCCGAGGATCGTGTCCGCGAGGTTCTCGAGCTCGAGGCGATACGAGTCGACCGGCTCGAGGACGATCTTCTCGACCGCGTCGTCCCGGCGGAGCTCGATCACCGGCCGCCGGCAGTGCCACGGATCGTCCAGGAACAACGATCCCTCGGTACCGAGGACCTCGAGCTCGTCCCGATTCGGGAGCCGGAAGCCACAGTCGAACTGGGCGATCACGTCGCCGGGAAACTCGAGCGTGCCCGTGAAGACGGTGTCCACGCCCCGCTCCCAGACGCCGATCCCGTAGACGCGACGAGGCTCGCCTGCGATCAGCCGTGACCCGCTGACGCAGTAGCAGCCGACGTCCATCAGGGCGCCGCCCTCGAGATCGGCCGCGAGCCGGATGTTCGCCTCGTCCGTGATGGTGAAGCTGAACGCGGCCCGCACTACGCGCACCTCTCCCACCGCGCCGCCGCGCACGAGCTCGACCAGCCGGGCCGTCTGCGGGTTGTGCCGGTACATGAACGCCTCGGTGAGCATGACGCCCTCCCGTTCCGCAACGTCGAAAACGCGCTCGACGTCCTCCGGGTGCCGGCTGAGCGGCTTCTCGCAAAGGACGTGCTTTCCCGCCTCGAGCCCCCGGATCGACCACTCGACGTGCATCGAGTTCGGGAGCGGGTTGTAGATCGCGTCGATCTCCGGATCGGCGAGCAGCTCCTCGTAGCTCCCGTACGCGCGCTCGATGCCCCACTCCTGCGCGTACGCGCGCGCCCGCTTGGCGTCCCGGCTCGCGACGGCCGTGATCTCGACCTTGTCCGACTCTCGCGCCGGGGCGATCACGAGGCGGTTGATCCGCGCCGTCGAGAGGATCCCGACCCGAACGCTCACGTGGCTCCCCGCAGCGCCGGGTAGAGCGCGCGGAACCGCTCGTACCCCTCTGCGTACCGGGACGCCCACTCGGCGTCTGGCTCGATCTCGTCCCGGACGCGGACGCACGCCTCGACCGCCTCCCGCACATCGCTGAAGACCCCGGCCGCGACACCGCCGAGCAGCGCGGCGCCATACGCCGCGCCCTCCTCGACGACCGTCCGCTGCAGGGGCATCCCGAGCACCGAAGCGACAATACGAAGCCAGAGCTCGCTGCGCGCCCCTCCGCCGGACGCCCGTCCAGCGACGACGTCGCACCCGAGCTCCTGAACGACCTCGAGGCAGTCGCGGAGCCCGTAGGCGACGCCCTCCATGACCGCGCGGGCGAGCGCGCCTCGGTCATGGCGCAGGGAGAGGCCGACGAACGCTCCGCGCGCGTCTGGATCGGCGTGCGGGGTGCGCTCACCGGCGAGGTACGGGAGAAACGTGATCCCCTCGGCGCGCGGTTCCCACTCGGCCGCCTCGTCGTCCAAGGCACCTAGCGGCGCGTCGCAGATCCGCCGGAACCACCCGAGCGACCCGGCGGCGGAGAGCATCACGCCCATCGCATGCCAGCAGCGCGGCACCGCATGGCAGAAGACGTGGGCCCGGCCCTGCGGGTCTGGGCGGCGGTAGCCGGCGAGCGGCGCGAAGACGACGCCGGAGGTCCCGAGCACGACGGACGCCAGACCCGGATCGTGGACACCCACCCCGATCGCGCCGGCCGCCTGGTCACCGGCGCCGGCGACCTCGGTCGACTCACCCACCGGCGGCAGCCACTCGGCCGGGATCTCGAGCGCCTCGAGCACCTCCTCGCTCCACCGGCGGCCAGCGACGTCGAACAGGAGAGTCCCCGACGCGTCCGCGGCGTCCGTCGCCAGCTCATCGAAGAGCCGGAGCCGGACGTAGTCCTTCGGCAGGAGCACGTGGGCGATCCGCTCGTAGATCTCCGGCTCGTGGCGCCGGAGCCAGAGCAGCTTCGGTGCGGTGAACCCGGGTAGCGCGCGGTTGCCGGTGAGCTCGATGAGCCGCTCGAGCCCGATCCGATCCTCAATCTCGGCACACTCGGCGGCCGTTCGCTGATCGTTCCAGAGAATCGCCGGACGGAGCACCCGCCGCTCCGAGTCCAGCGCGACGAGCCCGTGCATCTGCCCCGACAGGCCGACGCGCTCCACCTCGGCGCCGAGCCGCCGGAGAGCCCGCTCCGCGCCCAGCACCCAGTCCTCCGGATCCTGCTCCGCCCACCCTGGCTGCGGGATCGAGAGCGGGTACTCCTCCTCGACCCGTTCCACCACCTCGCCTTCCGCGGACAGCGCAAGCGCCTTGACGCCGCTCGTCCCGATGTCGAGGCCGACGAGCGAGGTCACGAAGCGGCGAGCCCGGCCGCCTCGATCGCCTGCCGCGCCAGCGCCTCGTCGTGTTCGCCGGGCAGGCCGCTGACGCCGACGGCGCCCACCCGCCGGCCGTCCTCGAACGCTGCCAGCCCGCCACGGAAGAAGCTGAAGAACGGATCGAAGCTGGCCAGCTCCGCGGCATCGCCGCGCGCCTTGTCCGCCAGCTCGCCGGTCGACGTCATGTCGCTCCGTGCCGCCGTGTAGGCCTTCCGCTGCGCGTTCAGTCGCGTGTCGTGCGCGGCGCCGTCCATGGTCGCGGCCGCCACGAGCTCGCCGTGCGAATCGGCGACGAACACGGACACCGGCCCGGACGCCGCGCGCACGACCGAGTCCACGATCGCCTGCGCCTGCTCGAGCCTCATGCCCCCAACGCGGCGTACACGAGCTCGTAGGCCCGGACAGCGTCCTTCTCCGCCTGCGCCTCGCGGAGCGCTGCGTCGTCGATCCGCCCCGCGACCTCGTTGATGAACCGCCAATGGAGCACGCTGCGACGCACTGCCTCGATCGCGTCCTCGGTGTACGGGTAGAGGTCGA
>Ga0126305_10000512_pt1 | contig 16815 bp, 17 predicted proteins | sample Plot26_FD_92536 | JGI IMG/M metagenome (GOLD analysis project Ga0126305, IMG submission 92536) | Serpentine soil microbial communities from UC McLaughlin Reserve, CA, USA - Plot26 | ecosystem: Environmental > Terrestrial > Soil > Grasslands | place: USA: UC McLaughlin Reserve, Lake County... | reverse complement strand
TCGCCAGCGTAGTAATGCTTTTAGGTGGATTGTTTTTGATCTATAAATCGGTTAAAGAAATTCATGGCAAGCTGGAAGGTGCGGATCTGGATGGATATGGAGGAAGGTCAAATTATTTATCCCTCCGCCAGGCAATCGTTCAGATCATGCTGATCGATACCGTGTTTTCATTTGACAGTGTTATTACAGCTGGTGGCACAGCAAAACATGTGGAGATCATGATCGCAGCAGTGATCCTTGCTATGATCGTCATGTTCTTGTTCAGTCCTGCCATTTCTTCGTTTGTGCATAAACATCCTACGATAAAAATGCTGGCTCTTTCTTTTTTGGTGATGATCGGGCTAAGTCTTGTCATCGAAGGATGGGACCATGAACAGGCAGAAAAACTACATTTGAAAAATTATATTTATTTCGGAATGGCGTTTTCATTCATCGTTGAAATGCTGAACATGATGATGAGAAGCCGTGCTGCCAGGAATAGGGCCCGTTTGGTGGAGTTGAATGAACCTTTTCTAAAAAGAGACGAGGAAAATTTATCGGATATGGCAAAGTAACGTAGCTGCTACTACCCCCGCTGTTTCACTTCGCAGCCTTGTGTCACCCAAGCCTACAGGAATAAAATTATTTTGTAAAGCAAGTTCTATTTCTTGTTTTGTGAAATCACCCTCGGGCCCTATCAGGAGGGTTGAATGGTTAAACGGTTTAAGGGTTGAGAGACTATTTTTCTCACCAGGTTCTTCACAGTGAGCAATGAACCTGGTCAAATCACTATTACGCTCCATCGACTTTATATACTCTATATACTTAACTGGCTCATGTAAAATCGGCAACCAGCACTGCTGAGATTGCAGCATAGCGCTGACACAAATCCCCTTCATTCTATCGTACCGAAATTTTTGTTTTTCTGTTCGTTCACAGATCAGCGGAATAATTTCACTGATTCCGATCTCTGTTACTTTTTCTAAAAACCATTCAAAACGATTGGTATTCTTGAGTAATGAAATGGCTATAGTGATCTTTCGGGGGACCTGAGGCGTAAATCGTGAGCCAATTACTTTTACACTACAATGCTTTTTATGATTATCTGTGACTTCAGCGGTGATCAAATTTCCTTTCCCATCCGTGAGATTCAATTTCTCTCCTTCTTTCATTCTTAACACCTGTACCACATGGCGGGATGTATCTTCATCTAATAAAATTTCCTTTAGAGAAGGACTATAATCAGCGATATAAAAAAAAGATAATGCCATTGGCTAAAATAAAAAGTCCGAAGAAGTTCCGGACAAATCTAAAATCTTACCCGATATTTATCGGGACTGCAATCTAAAATCAGAATGGCGTTTCTTCTTCATCACTATACGGCAGATCGTTCATCTTACTTCCTGTTTGTATAAACAGCTTGGCATCTCCACCACCTGCTGTATCATCTGGCACCGGTTTCCAGCTTCCTGTCGGCAAACCAAGTCCTCCCATGCCGCTTCCATCATCTTCCACAAATTTTTGAATATGTAAAAGTGCTTTCAATTTAATTGTATCCAGCGCCCCGTTTCTATGCTTTGCGATCCTTATGTGAGTTTCACCTTTATTGCTTTCCCCCATTTCATTTGCAGTGATATCATAGTATTCGGGGCGGTAAAGGAACATAACCATATCAGCATCCTGCTCGATAGCACCTGATTCACGCAGGTCACTCAGTTGCGGGATCTTCGCTCCTTCTTTTCTTTTCTCTACTTCACGACTTAATTGCGAAAGTGCAACGATCGGGATATTCAATTCTTTTGCAAGTGCTTTCAGATTTCTCGAGATATTGCTGATCTCCTGTTCGCGGTTAGAATTGCGATTATCACTTGTTCCACTCATCAATTGCAGGTAGTCGATCAATACTAATCCGATGTTGTGTTTATTTTTCAGGCGACGGCATTTAGCTCTTAATTCAAAAATGTTAAGGGCAGGCGTATCATCAATAAAAATCGGTGCTTTTGCCAACCGTTGAATGCCTCTTGCATATAACTGCTTCATTTCATGCTCTTCTAATTTACCACGGGCAATTTTTTCCAGCCAAATCTCACTTTCCGCAGCAAGAATACGTTGCACTAATTGCCCGGCACTCATTTCTAATGAAAAGAAAGCGATCGGCGTTGGTTTGCTTGCATGAAGTGCAGCATTTCTTGCGAGGTTCAATGCAAATGCAGTTTTACCAACCGAAGGTCTTGCAGCAAGAATAATAAGATCGGTATTTTGCCAGCCATAAGTAATTCTGTCAAGAGATGCATAACCACTTGGCACGCCGGACACATCCTCATTCTTATGACGAAGATCTTCAATACGCTGAATGGTCTTTACCAAAACAGAATCGATAGTATCAAAATTTTTGCGAAGGTGATTGCTGGTAATTTCAAACAATTTGCTTTCCGCATCATCGAGCAAATCGAAAACATCGGTTGAATCTTCGTAAGCATCCCCGATTATTTCGCCGCTTACACGTATCAGTTCTCTTTGAATGAATTTTTGAAGGATAATTCTTGAATGCGTTTCAATATGGGCCGACGAAACTACTGCATTGGTTAGTTTGGTAACATAATATGGTCCGCCTACCATATCCAGTTCTTCACGGGTTTTCAATTCTTCAGAAACAGTAAGTATGTCGATAGGCTTATTCTTTTGCGCCAGCCCTTGCATAGCACGATAGATACGCTGATGTGCATCGACATAAAAACATTCAGGCTTCAAAATTTCAATGACAACATCAAATGCATTTTTTTCAAGCATTATTGCGCCGAGAACTGCTTCTTCGAGGTCTTTTGCCTGTGGTGGTATTTTACCATACACGAGGCTGCTTAGGTCGGATGATGTCTTTCTTCTTTGTTTGCGGTCCTTGTTCAGATTAGTAAGTTCCATCGTTGAATTAGGGCGATAAAAATTTAAACCATTGATTTCACACCAATGACTTTTGGGTTAGTTTTTCCTGCCTTATTACACTGAAATTAGTTGGTTCGGTTTGAAACGTTCTCCCTCAGTCAGACGGCGAATATAAAAGCGTATTGGCCACAAAAAAATTTTTTCTTTTCTAACTATTACTTCACAGGCTTTTCCACATCGGCTTTTATAAACATCAACCGTAATTTATAAAATTTTTTTCGGGATACTATTTAAAAATATCCCCCATTCTGCAAAAGTTTTTATGATTTCAAACAATCGTTTGGAGAAACTCCTTGTTAATTGCCGTCACTTTATTTTTAGAAACTCTTCTCTAAAACTTGTTTTCTCATTTCTTAGTTATATATTGTTGACACTACTCGTACTTGTAAGACTCTCCTAAGGTTTCAATTTAGTTAGCAACTCCATTAGTAGCAATTGTGTGTTCGTATACGCCGTGAAAACACCTCTTATAAAAAAGTGTAATACTTCTTGAAAAAATTGTTGAATTAGAAAACTTTGAAAGCAGGATTTGGGGCGAAGACACAAAACAAGATTATTTCAATTCTATAAAAGCACACGCCGAAAAGGGATCATAGAGTAGGCACAAAACTTAAACCATGAAAAAAATAATTATTGAAGGTAAGTTTACCGGATCGGTTAACAATTTTGTCATCGTTGATGTCTTTCGGCCAAACTCCCTTCCTAACCCATACGATTTCAGGAAAACATTTACCGGCAGCTTTAAAGAGACGTTAAAAGACCTTCAGACCGATACGGGTTATAATATCGATTTTTCCGGTTTCACGACCGGCAATTTTAAACTAAAGATCACGGGAGAATTTGTGGATCCAAATCCAATTGAAGAAGCCTTTCAAAATGACAGTTTCAATCCCGGCTATTTTATTCGCACAACTCAATAGGTAACAATCATGAAAAAAAATATTTTTATCACATTACTATTTGTAGTTGCCCTCCTCAGCTTGCAAGCCCAGGAAGCAACACTTAAAAAAATAATTAAGGAAACAAATCTTTAAAAATCTGCAAATAGTAAAGACATTTTCACGTCTCTGTTAAGAGCCAGTGTAGATAATTTACTTGGTGATGAGCATAGCTTCACATTTAATTCCTCATTTTATGGAATTGATTCAATGTTCCGGTCAAAAGGAACATCTATTTCTTACGAAAGAGAACGAAGCTTGAGGCAAAAATCATTTAACATCGCTCTTATCGCTGATAGTGTCAATAATATCACTAAGATAAATGGGGGATTCACATTCACGCTCATCAACAAAAAAGATATTACTTATACCAAATTCAGAGATGAGGACGCGGCGAAATTGAAAGCCATGAGTTTTCTCATGGCAAACTTGAAAAGAGAAATATTCAACTTTATTGCTTCTAATCATCCTGAGGAGTTTAGCACCGATAGTATCAACAGAGCAATAAATGCGTCATGGAATGAAGCTGACAAAAAGAATGATTATACAAACCTCCATCCTTTTATTACTGAAGCCTTACAAACTAATGAAGTTGCAAGAGCCGTTAATTCCCGGGCAAAGACCGCCCATTCATTAGATACTATTTATTCTGTATATGAAATTTCAGAAATAATGGATGGCATTTCAAAGGGTGCAGATCGCTTCCATGAGTTGTTTGTTACCATCGGAGAAAAATATGCGCGGCGCCCGATCCTGACCTTTACACCCACGTTATCATATGACCGCACGAACAAACAAGCAGAATATTCTTTTGCATCTGATTTTAGCGTTGGTCTTGGAAAAGATTTGACAAAAAAACCATGGGAGCTCGAGGTCAAGTCATTATTCAGAATAGCGAATGATACAACTTTAAATAACGTAAATTATCAAAACAAACCATTTCAATTGAGTTTGGGAGTTAATAAAGTTGTAATGGAAAATGATGATAACGAATCAAAGATGGAGTTTAAATTTTTTACCCAATATGAATACCAGTTTGGAAATATACCAGAAGGAACAAAAGCAGGAATATTTACATTGAACTCGACATTTCGAGTTAATGTCTTTAAATCGCTGTGGATCCCCGTCACGTTGAAATATGATCCGGAAAACAGCAATTTTTGGGGTTACTTCTCTCTCACTGCTAATTTAGGAGACTAATTTATCCAACGATATTTTAAACCATCATTGAAATGGAAGCTTTGTCAATTTATTGACCTTACTTTTCTCATTCCTTATCTTCGCAGCTAATAAAAGAAGCAAGCGAACATGACGATCTCTTACAAATGGCTGAGTGAATATTTGCCTGTAACTGTGGAACCCGAAAGATTGGCCCGTATTCTTACTTCTATAGGTTTGGAAGTGGAAAGCTTTGAAAAATATGAAGAAGTAAAAGGTGGGTTGAAAGGACTCGTGATCGGTGAAGTTCTTTCGGCCGAAAAGCACCCTAATGCAGATAAACTTACGCTGACAAAAGTTAGTGTAGGAAACGGCGAGCCGTTGCAAATTGTTTGCGGAGCGCCAAATGTTGAAGCGGGTCAAAAAGTTATTGTGGCAAAAGTTGGAACAACTATTTATCCGATAAATAATGAGCCGCTGACGATGAAAGTAGCAAAGATCAGGAATGTGGAAAGCTATGGAATGATCTGTGCCGAAGATGAAGTTGGTTTGGGCACATCTCATGCGGGTATCATGGTTTTGAAGGAAGATGCAAAAGTGGGTTCGGATGCGGCAGAATTTTTTCAACCTTATGAAGACTGGATCTACGAACTCGGTATTACGCCAAACCGGATGGATGCGATGAGTCATTGGGGAGTTGCCAAAGATGTTTGCGCTTATCTCAATCATCATGATAAAAAGGATCTTAGGCCGAAACTGCCAACCAGCAATGGCTTTAAGATCGAAAACAGGTCACTTCCAATTTCAGTTTCTGTTGAAAATACCGAAGCCTGTCAGCGATATAGCGGAATAAGCATTGCCGGAGTTGCCATAAAAGAATCGCCATTATCGTTGCAGAAAAAATTAAGGGCTATTGGGCTCCGGCCCATCAATAACATTGTTGATATTACCAACTTCATTCAGCATGAAACAGGTCAGCCGCTTCATGCTTTTGACGCCGATGAAATAAAAGGTAAAAAGATAGTGGTAAAAAATTTGCCTGAAGGAACAAAGTTTGTTACACTCGATGAAAAGGAAAGAAAACTCAGTAAAGAAGATCTGATGATCTGTGATGCGGACGGAGGAATATGTATTGCGGGTGTTTTTGGCGGACTGCATTCAGGCGTTACCGGCAAAACAAGAAATATTTTTTTAGAAAGTGCCTGGTTCAATCCAATTGACATTCGAAAAACAAGTTTCCGTCATGGATTAAGAACAGATGCAGCCACCCGTTTTGAAAAAAACATTGATATATCAAATACGGTCACGGTATTGAAGCGTGCTGCTCTTATGATTAAAGAATTGGGTGGTGGTCAAATTGCCTCCGATATTGTTGATGTTTATCCTGATCCACCAAACAAAACACAAGTTTCTCTTAAATATCACTACCTCAAAAAACTGAGTGGCAAAAATTATCATCCTGATACTGTAAAGAATATTCTGACTAATCTTGGTTTCGAAATATTAAAAGACGGGATTGATGAAATACGTATTGAAGTCCCCTTCAGCAAACCTGATATTTCTTTGCCAGCTGATATCGTAGAAGAAATCCTGCGGATCGATGGACTGGATAATATTGAGATCCCGACGGCGATCACGATCACTCCATCGGTTGAAGAAAACTACCTGCGTCATACCTTGAAAGAAAAGGTGGCCAATTATTTTGTCGGGCTTGGATTTCATGAAATGATGACCAACTCTATAACGAATTCTGCTTATTTTACCGAAGAAGAAAGACAACCAATGGTAAAGATGATGAATAGCCTCAGCGCCGAGTTGAATATTCTTCGTCCCTCATTATTGGAGACCAGCCTGGAAGTTGTTGCCCGCAATTTGAATCATAAGAATAGCAACCTTAAGCTGTTTGAATTTGGTAAAGGATATTTTACCAGCGGACCTGGTAACTATCATGAACTGGAGCAGGTGTGCATGGTGATCAGCGGAGATGTGAATGACCAAAGCTGGAAAGGAAGATCGGTAGCATCAGATTTCTTTTATACAAAAGGTCTTGTTTCGTCAGTCTTGCAATTGCTTGGAATAACGCCTGATCCGATCGAAACGCTTCCTGTACCAAAGCTGCAGGATCATATTATTTATAAAGCAAACGGTGAATTAGTTGCCGGTGCAGGAGAGGTCAATCAAAATATATTGTCTCAGTTTGGTATCAGGCAGCCGGTATTTTTTGCGGCAATTAATTGGGAAGCTGTTCTGAAATTAACTTCGACGCAAACGCATTCGATTAAAGACGTATCCCGGTTTCCATCGGTTATGAGGGATATCTCCATGGTAGTGCCAAAAGCACTTGCCTATGACGAGGTGGAGAAGTCGGTGAATAAATTAAAGCTGGACAAATTGCAGGAGGTTAAACTCTTTGATATATTCGAAAGTGAAAAGCTGGGCGCTGATAAAAAATCGATCGCAGTAAGTTTTACTTTCCTTGACCAGGAAAAGACACTTACCGATAAAGAGATCGATGGCTGGATGAGCAAAATAATGACGGCTTTAGAAAAAGAACTGAATGCCGAAATACGAAAATAAATGTTCAATGATCAACTATCAAACCTCAATATTCAACAAATTGAGAGTTGAAAACTGAACATTGAGCATTGTCCGAAGGACTACTTTGGAGAACATTTAAATTTGGGATATGTCCGATCTGGAAATTCAACTCAAAAGAATACAGGATAAACTTCAGCAAGTGTTGAAAGATTATGCTGCATTACAAAAAGAGAACCTGCGCCTGAAAGAAGAATTGGATAAAAACAGAACGCAATCATTTACTAACCAGCAAAACATTGAAGACCTAAAACAGCAAGTGGAAGTATTAAAGATCACTTCGGGAAATTGGGAAGAAGGAGATAAAAAAGAATTTGAAAAACGTATTAATTCTTACATTAAGGAGATCGACCGCTGTATTGCTTTATTAAGTGAATAGAATAATTTATTGACCTCCCGATACCTGTCTGCCGGCAGGCAGGCATCGGGATACAACTCACGACTATGTCCGAACAACTAATACCTGCCACAATTACAATAGCCGACCGCAGCTACCGCATTAAGCTGGATGCAAAGGATGAGGAAGTGGTACGCAAAACCGTAAAAACGATCAACGACAAGATCCTTGAGTTCAAAACCATGTTTGCCGGGAAGGATATGCAGGACTATGTGGCTATGGCGCTGGTATGGTATGCCACCGAACAAAACAGTAGCTCAGCGACCGACGTAGAGAAAGATAATCTTACTGATAAACTGAATTTATTAGAGCGAATGCTCGATGGACAAATGCAATCTTAACTGAATACGTTCGTTAGATTTCTTCTATTGATTCCAAAGACTTTTTAAAGACGCTCTCTTCAAAATAAATTAATCTTCCCGGCAAAGCGCTTTCTGCTGTCAGATCATAAATGAATTTTGAGATATACTTGGAAGTTTTGTTTGAATTGTAATATTCTACATCAATACCCGATATTGGCTTGTTTAGTTTGTAATTGATTTGCATTAACTGTGTATCATAGTACTCGGCAACAACATAAATGTTATGCCTTTCGTATCACATTTTTGTTGCAAAGAATTCAAGGGATAGCAAAACTTACTCTTGCATTTGGGAGCCCACAGGTATACTATCGCCTTATTATTTGTGTTAATGCATTCCTTTAACCTGTTTCCATTTATTACAAGTATTCCCGGGGTATCCGATCTCCTTACTTCGCACCAGGATGTTGAGGTATCAGGAAAGATCAGCAATTGTGGATTCTGGGATCTTGTTTTGGAATAATAACTGTATAATCCCCGGAAGCTACCTTTGATGCTACAGGCAGCGCAAAACATTAAAATTATGACTGCTGGAAACAAGCTCTTTTTTATCATGTGATTAAAGGATCTGACCGGATCTGTAAGTTATAGCCAAAGAAATTATTCCCAATACTACTTGTATGGCATTTTTATAAATCAAACATTGATTTCATCACTTCGCGCCGTTTTGTATCTTCGCTGATTACCTGACCATTACCATTTGAGAACCAGTCGGGTATTTTTAAAAAACAAGCATTGTGAAATCAATCAAACTAAACATTCATGGATCAAAATATATTGTTTGCTATTATCGGAGCAGTTGCAGGGCTAATTATTGGCATCATAGCGGGTAAACTGCTTTTCGCCAAAAACACAAAAAAACAGATAGCTGAAGCCGAATTACTTGCTCAAAGTATTCTTAAAGAAGCTGAACTCAGAGGTGAAACCTTCAAAAAAGAAAAAGAACTCGAGGCCAAGGAACGCTTTGTTCAAATGAGGTCAAATCATGACAAAGAGGTTTTTGAAAAGAATAAAAAGATCAATGAAGCCGAGAACCGTATCCGGCAAAAAGAGCAATCCATCAACCAGAAAGAGGGCAACCTTGATAAGCACATAAAAGAGAATGAAGCTATCAAGGATAATCTCAACCGGCAGATAGAGCTGGTAAATATCAAACGCACCGAGCTTGAAAAGCACCAGGAAGAGCATATCCGTCGTTTGGAAAAAATTGCCGGTCTTACCGCAGAAGAAGCGAAAACACAATTAGTGGAAAGCCTGAAACATGAAGCACAGACAAAAGCCTTGGTCATTCAACAGGAAATAATTGAAGACGCCAAGCAAAAGGCAAATAAAGAAGCACGAAAGATCATTATTCAAACAATACAACGTACTGCAGCCGAGCAGGCCATTGAGAATTCTATCACCGTTTTTAATCTTGAAAGTGATGAAATAAAAGGGCAGATCATTGGCCGTGAAGGAAGAAATATCCGCGCAATTGAAGCAGCGACCGGCGTTGACCTTATAGTGGATGATACGCCGGAAGCGATCGTACTCTCATCTTTTGATCCGCTACGTCGTGAAATTGCCCGTTTGAGTTTGCAAAGATTAGTTGCAGATGGTCGAATACACCCTGCAAGAATTGAAGAAGTCGTGGAAAAAACAAAAAAGCAAATTGAAGAACAGGTAATGGATATTGGAGAAAGAACCGTTATTGAACTTGGGATACACGGCTTGCATAAAGAATTGGTGAGAATGGTCGGGCGTATGCGGTTCCGTTCTTCTTATGGTCAGAATTTATTGATGCATAGCCGTGAAGTAGCAAACCTTTGTGGCATTATGGCGGCAGAACTTGGCATGAACTCCAAACTCGCTAAACGTGCCGGTCTGCTTCATGACATTGGTAAAGTTCCAGATGAAGAAACTGAACTCAGCCACGCATTACTCGGCGCAAAGCTTGCCGAAAAGTATGGCGAGAATCCTGCAATTGTGAATGCCATTGGCGCCCATCACGATGAAATGGAAATGCAGTATGTCATCTCTCCAATTGTACAGGCTTGTGATGCGATAAGCGGTGCAAGACCTGGTGCCCGCAGGGAGATTATGCAACAATATTTGCAACGTATCAAAGACCTCGAAAACCTGGCAATGACATATAACGGAGTGGAAAAAGCATATGCGATACAGGCTGGCCGTGAGTTGAGGGTAATAGTTGAGGCCGATAAGGTAAGCGACCAGGATTCAGAAAAACTTTCTTTCGAGATCGCTCAGAAAATTCAAAACGAAATGACATTCCCGGGCCAGATAAAAGTGACAGTGATAAGAGAGAAAAGAGCGGTGAACGTAGCCAGATAGAATTGCAGATTTCGGATTTTAGATTTCAGATTGATTTAGAGCCTTTGTTTTCAACCGTTAATAATGTATTGGTTTTCTTGCAAAAATCTGCAATCCGCAATCTAAAATCTAAAATGTTTACCTTACTTTTGCGTCCCGCATTAAAAATTGAAGATCATGAACTCAAACGCTATAAACTTTGTACACGAGCAATTGACCGGAAAAAAAGAATTCCCGGCTTTCAAGGCTGGTGATAATATTACCGTTAACTATAAGATCCTTGAAGGAAATAAAGAAAGGATCCAAAGCTTTAAAGGTGACGTAATTAAACGCCAGGGTTCGGGAGCTACAGCAAGTTTTACAGTTCGTAAAATTTCTGACGGTGTTGGTGTGGAAAGACTTTTTCCTCTTTATTCACCCAATATCGAATCAATAGAAGTAAATAAAAGTGGCCGTGTTCGCCGGGCTAAACTTTATTACTTACGCGGTCGTAGTGGTAAAAGTGCAAGAATTCGTGAGAAACGGCAGGCTGTTGAAGGAGCACAATCATAAAGATCACTTGATAATAACTAATTGGCGTCCCGACAGTCGGGACGCTTTTTTTTGCATTTACATCAGCTTAACAAATTAATTGAAGCTGAACTTTATTTTACGTTACCTTTACTATCCTAAAACTTTCAAAATGCCTAAGTTTGGTTGGATGGAAATTGTGTTGATCGCTTTTGTTGTATTACTGTTATTTGGCGGAAAAAAAATACCTGAATTAATGCGTGGGCTTGGAAGAGGTGTTCGTGAATTTAAAGAAGGAAAAGATAGTGTAAGAAAAGAAGTGGAAAAAGGAGCAGCCGAAAAAGAAAAATAAGGTGTTTAGAATTAATTGACATTGTGTAATAATACCTGCTTATCATTAGTTGTAACTGCTTTCAATTTATGTTATTTCTAATCTCTAAAAATTTATAACAATGGGAAATCTTGGTGCCACTGAAATCATATTGATCGCCTTTGTCGTGTTACTTTTATTTGGCGGCAAAAAAATACCTGAGCTTATGCGAGGTCTTGGAAAAGGTGTTCGTGAGTTCAAAGACGCAAAAGACAATGTAAGAAGAGAATTGGAAGAGAGTATTACTGAAAAGGACACCAAACCTACTATCAACCAATCTTAATACATTTTCGATCTACTAAAGGCCTCCACTTTTGTTCGCGTATACTTCTATTGACCAATACCAGCATGCATTAACTCAGGGTAAGACCTCTTGCCAGGAAGCCGTTCACCATTACCTTTTTGAAATTGAAAATAGCAAACATCTGAACGCTTTTGTTCATGTTTTTGCAGAGAAAGCTATACAAAAAGCGACTGCGCTGGATGAAAAAAGAAGCGCAGGAAAAACCATCGGCAAACTTCATGGAGTTGTAATTGCCATCAAAGATGTTATTTGTTATAAAGATCACCCGCTTACTGCTGCCTCGGGCATCTTGAAAAATTTTACTTCTCTCTATTCTGCAACAGCAGTAGAAAAACTTTTACAGGAAGAAGCTATCATCATTGGCGTTTGCAATTGTGATGAATTTGCGATGGGTTCTACAAATGAGAATTCAGTGTATGGAAATGTATTGAACGCAATTGATGAAACTCGTGTATCTGGTGGTTCATCTGGCGGGTCAGCTGTTGCCGTACAGGCAGGCCTTTGTATGGTTTCACTGGGAAGTGATACCGGCGGTTCTGTGCGTCAGCCAGCAGATTTTTGTGGCATCGTTGGTTTTAAACCAACCTATGGTCGCATTTCAAGATATGGATTGATCGCTTATGCTTCTTCCTTTGATCAAATTGGAATTTTTGCGACGAATGTGGAAGACGCTGGTAAAATCTTAGAAACAATTGCGGGTCCGGATGAATATGATAGCACTGTTTCTAAAAATGTGGTACAGAAATACGTTGAAGTAAAACAAAACAAAAAACTCCGTTTTGCATATTTCAGAGAAACATTAGAACATCCTTCACTTGATCGTGAAATTGCAAATGGAATAAATGAGCTGATCGAACAAATAAAGGATGAGGGTCATGAAGTAACAGCGTTGAGTTTTGAGTATCTCGATTATATAGTTCCGGCTTATTATATTCTTACAACCGCCGAAGCATCTTCTAACCTTTCCCGCTATGATGGAGTTCGATATGGGTATCGTTCCGCAAAGCCATCAGCTAATTTAACAGAGTTTTACAAACTCAATCGCAGCGAAGGTTTTGGTAAAGAAGTAAAAAGAAGGATCATGCTTGGCACTTTTGTTTTAAGCACTGGGTATTATGATGCCTACTTCGCCAAGGCACAAAAAGTAAGGCGCAAACTTGTTGAAAAAACTGAACTGGTTTTCAGTGAATTTGATTTTATCCTGATGCCAACTTCACCATCAGTTGCATTTAAGATCGGCGAAAAAACTGGTGATCCAATAGCCATGTATCTCGCAGATATTTATACTGTATTTGCAAATCTTACAGGAATTCCCGCTATATCTTTACCCCTTTTCAAACATTCCAATGGCATGCCCTTTGGCGTGCAGGTAATGGCAAAACAATTTAACGAGCTATCTTTGTTGCAGGCCTCACAACGATTGATGAAGATGTCCGCCATTCGGCGGAGTCCTTTGGAGAAAAAGTGATCCCGGTAAGGCCGGTCTCTAATGCGCTACCGATTTACCATATTAATTCTTACTGTTGCGATGGTTGCTTCGGCACAACAACCATCCGATACGATCATAGATCTTTCAAGATCGAGGACGAATAAACAAGTTGTCGATTCAACAATTGCCCGGGTTGCCATTTCCAGTGATCCGAAAGCTGGTTTCAAGGATCTCTTTGTAGGCAAACCGGAAGAAGAAGGATTAAGCCAGGTTCAATTAAATGCCCGTGCCATAAGTTTTGTAGAAGATTACATGTCAAAAAATAGAAAGAGCCTTGAAAAATTAAAAGGCTGGGGACGACCTTATTTTGATATGATCGATGCAGTGCTTACTTATCATGGTTTGCCACGGGAATTAAAATATCTCGCCGTTATAGAATCTTATTTGAAAACCTATGCTGTATCATGGGTTGGTGCTGTTGGTCCCTGGCAGTTTATGCCCGAAACAGGAAGAAGAATGGGGCTGAAAGTAAACGCTTATGTTGATGAAAGAACTGATTATTATAAAAGCACGCATGCTGCAGCAAAGTATTTGACAGAACTTTATAATAGATATGGTAATTGGTTGCTGGTGATCGCTGCATATAATGGCGGCCCGGGGAATGTAGATGCTGCGATAAGAAAAAGTAAAAGCACAAATTTCTGGGATCTGCAACATTTTTTACCTGCTGAATCAAGAGATCATGTAAAAAAATATATTGCGACGCATTATGTGATGGAAGGTGATGGTGGTATTACAACGCTAACCAAAGAAGAAGCGGAAGCCCTAAAACAGGCATCGAATGTAAACCCTGCAATAAAAAATTTAAGTGCGGCTGAATTGACGAATTCAAAAGTGCAGCCGATCAGCGGCAGGTATAATTCATCGGTCATTACAAAACAGATTACGTTCTCAATTGCTGAATTCAATCGTTACAATCCGGACTTTGATAAGCTGATCACCCATAATGGTAAATACGAATTAAGACTGCCGGCAGATAAAATGGATCTGTTTATGGCAAAACGGTATGATATTCTTAATGAAAGTCTGCAGATAATGTTGGATTCTTTTAAGCAATCCCTTTCTACACCAACTAAAAGTCAGCCGGAGAAAAAGCCCACAAAATGATTATACCAGATTTATGCTTGCCCCAGGTATGATTTCCCTTTAACTCTAGTTTGGTAGCCCATTACGGGAAAATCATTGAGCATTTTTCTTTATGCCGTTTATACTTAAATATTCTTTGATAAACCCTAACAAATTTTCTCTAATTCCTTATAAAAGGTATAAAACTCAATTATGTTACTATCGCTCCTCTCATTGCTTCCGCCTTCAGCAAGCATTCTTCGTATTCCTTTTCAGCGTCACTGTAAAAAGTAATACCTGAGCCCGCCATAAAAGAAAGATATTTTTCAGAAGCATTGTACATGATGCTTCTTATAACCACGTTAAAATCAAAGTTGCTGTCAGGAGTTATATAACCAACAGCACCCGAAAAGATCCCTCTTCCCGATCTTTCGTATTGATCGATCAGTTCCATCACTCTTCTTTTTGGCGCACCTGTCATCGAACCCATCGGGAATGTTGATTTGATGATCTCACTAAAAGATATTCCGTCTTTCAATTCACCACTTATTGTTGATATCATTTGATGCACCTGCGGAAAGGAATAAATACCAAAAAGTTCATCCACTTTCACCGTACCTTCTTTGCAAACCCGTGCAAGATCATTGCGAACAAGATCAACTACCATCACATTTTCTGAACGATCCTTTTCGCTCTTATGAAGTTTCTCCTTACTTTTCTCATCCTCTCTTTTATCTTTTAGAAACCGTGAGGAAGTTCCTTTGATCGGCTGTGATAAGATCTTAGTCCCCTCCTTTTTTAAAAATCTTTCCGGGCTGGCACAGATCAGCCATTTATCGTCCAACTTATATAATGCAGAAAATGGATTTGGCGAGGTGCTACTAAGTTTTTGATAGATCAATAAAGGATCAACTACGGCATCCTCTGCAAAAAACTCCATGCAATAATTTATCTCGTAGCAATCACCACGAAGTATATGGTTTTTTAAATGGCCGAGCGTCTGGATGTATTCTTGCTTTGAAACCCGCTGCTGAATCCTGACCGGGGTATTATGGAATGCATTTGTTTCATCACCTTGCATGATCTCTTCAAAAATTTTCTGTGCATCGCCTTCACTTCCGATCTCCATTTGTTTTTCAGACAGCCTGACCATGATCTTTGGCTCAAAGAAAAAAATATCAGGAAACCCCAGATTGCTTTTACAGGCGGAAGTAATCGACTCTATCTCATTTTTCAGATCATACCCTAAATGCCCAAACATCCAGCGAGGGCTTTCATTAATAAACTTTTGAAGATCATCAAGCGAATTACCACCATTTGCTGTAAAACTATTTTTACCACCAACAGCCAGTAAACATTCAATAGAATGATAATTGGTTTGATACCGGTGATTATCCAAAAAACAAAAAATGCCGAACCGGTTGGCCCAGCTCAGCATTTTTCTCTTTGCATTCTCAGGATCTGTGATTGTAAAAATGCAGTTAGTATTGGTTGCGCTCAAAATATAAAACGGAAAATAGAATCTTTTTAGTAATCATCCTCGTCGTCATCGTCATACCTGTCATCATAAAGATCCTTGAATTCTTCATCTATTTTAAAATCATCCTCTTCTTCCTTGCCTTTTTTTGTACCAGTAGCAGCCCCGGCGCTCTTTTTATTCTTAGATGCAGGAATGTCAAACTCGTCGAAGTCAGGATCCCACTCCTCTTCTTCTTCAGGTTTTTCCCATTCATCGGGTCCATCTTCACCGGCATCATCATCATCGTCATCTTCATCGCCGGTTTTTTTTGCAGCGGCAGGTTTCGCACTTTTTTTTGTCGCCTTCACATCCATCTCCTCGTCATTTTCCAAATCATCATCGTCTTCTTCTTCCTGCTTTTTTGGTTTTGGTGAAGCTTTTTTATCACCATTAGCGGAAGTTGGCTTGTGATCATGGCCCTCGGTCTTTTTTCCTTTATCAGATTTCATTGTCATATTCCAATAAAATTAATCACTGTAAAATTTCAGCGAAGTTTTAGAACTTCCAAATTTTTGTTCTTATTTTTTTGCTGTTCTTTTTTCAAGTTAGTGAAACTATCTGGTCCCGGCCCGGTCCATTTGAAATATAATTCACTTTTATTCCCAGGTATTGATTAATAAACTCTACATATTGCTGCATGGCTTCCGGCAAATCTTTTTCTTTTTTTAGAACAGAAGAATCTATTTTCCAGCCTTTGAATTTTTTATAAACAGGGTTTAGGTTTATTCCCGTCATTTGATAGGGAACTTCCCGCGTGTTATTTCCATTAACATTATAACCTGTGCAAACTTCCAATTCTTCAAACGCATCAAGCACATCAGCTTTTGTCATGACAATTTTTGTAACTCCATTTATCATGCAGGCAAATTTCAGAGCTACAAG
>Ga0126305_10000511_pt1 | contig 16817 bp, 17 predicted proteins | sample Plot26_FD_92536 | JGI IMG/M metagenome (GOLD analysis project Ga0126305, IMG submission 92536) | Serpentine soil microbial communities from UC McLaughlin Reserve, CA, USA - Plot26 | ecosystem: Environmental > Terrestrial > Soil > Grasslands | place: USA: UC McLaughlin Reserve, Lake County... | reverse complement strand
GGCAATCGGATCAAAGAGGAGCTGCAGCGCTGGAACGGCGCCGCCTGGGTCGCCGAGTCCTGGACCGAGTACCGGTACCTGAACCGCTGTCAGATCGGAAAGGTCATCCACGCCGGCGGCGCGGCCACCGAATACTCCTATGATTGTGACGGCAATCTGGAAAAGGTCTGGGACGCCAACCATCCGCGGGCCACGAACCCCGCTCCGACCCAGCTCTATACTTACGACGAATTGGACCGGCTGACTGCCGTGACCCAGCCGTGGACGGGAGCCGGCGGCCCGACGGCGGTGACTTCCTATTCGTACGACGTTCAGGATCACCTGACCGCCGTCACCGACGCCGAAGGCAATACCACGACCTACACATACAGCGACCGGGATCTGATGATCCGACAGGCTTCGCCTGTCTCCGGCGTGACCACTTCCGCCTACAATGAGCACGGCGAGCAGGTCACGGAGATCGACGCCCGAGGTGTCGTCATGACACGGTCCGTCGACGCCCTCGACCGTGTGACCGCCATGAATTATCCAAGCCCGGACCTCGATATCACCTATACCTATGACGATCCCGCGGTCCCCTTCTCGAAAGGACGCCTCACCCGCATCGCCCGCCACGGCGAGGCGGTGGACTACCGTTACGACCGCTTCGGCCGTATCCTTCAGGATGGAGCCTTGGCCTACGGCTATGACGCGAACGGCAACCCGACCTCTCTCCTATACCCTGGAGGAACGGAGGCGGTGACGACCTACGATTACGCCGATCGGCCCGCCACTCTACGGGCGAGGCGAGCCAGCCAACCGGACCAGCCGTTGGTAACGGCCGCCTCGTATCTCCCCGGCGGCCCTCTGTCGAGCCTCACCTTGGGGAACGGGCTCACCGAGACGCATTCCTTTACCAACCGCTATTTCCCCTCCAGCATCGCCTCGGGCAGTCACCTGAGCTGGTCCTACTCGACGGATGCGGTCGGCAATATCCTCTCGATCGCCGACACCTCGAACGCCGCCAACAACCGCGCCTACGGCTACCGGGATCCTCAGTACTTCCTGACCCAGGGCAATGGTCCCTGGGGAACCCGGAGTTGGAGCTACGACAAGACCGGCAACCGGTTGACCGAGACCCGCGACGCCGTCACCGACACCTACACCTATCTCGCCAACGCCACTGGCGGCAACACGCCCCAGATCGACCGGATCGTCCCCGGAGCCGGACCGGCCATCCTCTACAGCTACGACGAGGCGGGAAACGTCCTGGACAACGGAACGCTCCCCTTCTCGTACGGCGATGACCGGCGGACGTCGCAGACCGGAACGCCCGCATCCGGCACTGCCTACGCTTATGACGGCAGAGGCTTCCTGAGCCGCTCCACCTTGACCCTCCCCTCGGCCCTGCACACCGACGACACTCTTCCGACCTACAACTCGGCCGGCCTGCTGCTGCACCGTTTCGCGCATCGAAACCTTCAACCCCAGAACCGGTTGAGCCCGGTGAAAGACAGCAATCTCCACGTCTTCTACTTCGCTGACCGTCCCGTCGCGACCCTGGACAACGTGACCGAAGGCACGACGGTCGGCGGCTTGACCACGACCTCGACCTGGCAGTACCTGACGGTAGACCATCTGGGCACGCCGATCCTGGTGACCGATTCGTCAGGCAACAAACTCTGGCAGGGAGGTTTCGAGCCCTTCGGCGCCGACTACGCCTCGTCGCCGACCGTTCTGCGCTTCCCCGGTCAGTGGTCCGACGCCACCTGGAGTGGGGGCAAGGGCAGTGGGATGTACTACAACGTGCACCGGTGGTACGACGGGGAGAGGGGGAGATACAGCCAGCCGGATCCGCTCGGGCTGCCGGGTGGCCTGAATCTTTACACCTATGGCTTCGCCAATCCCCAAATCTACGTTGATCCGCTAGGACTGCAAGCGGCGGCGATAGCCGAAGGAATCGCTTGCTCGCTCGTGCGTAGTCGTTCACCCTCGGGAGTCGCCGGGGGAGTCCTGATCCTTGGGGGAGGAGCTGCGGTCGTTGCGCTCCAAGGCTGCAAAGATCGAGAATGCGGCGACTGCTCGCCTGCCGAGCACGCGGCCATGGAGCTCGTCAAGAAATTTTTTTGCAGCCAAAAAAGCTCTTGCACGCCAGGTCAGAGCCTTCTGACTCTCATTGAGAACAAACATAAGAACCTGAACTGTGCCATAGCGCGAGACCGCATCAGGAAGCGCTGCTTCGGCGGTGGCGATTATGGCCATCAGGAAGCCTCCGCTCTCGCGTGGGCCGCTGTGGGAAAGTGTGAAAAGCTGCTTGCCGCTGAAAGTACCTTTATGGGGAGGTAGATTGAGCTTGGCAAAGGTCAAAACCTTTCTTGCGGCGAGGGTCAGGGAATCGTTTCGCGACGTGCCCGCGCCAGATAAGATCACTACGCTGCCGGAGAATGAGGATTGCGATTCGGCTTGGGCCGCGGACACCTTCCGAGGAAAACACTGGAGCGAGCTCACGCCTCAGCTTGTGCAGAGCTGCCCTGATGCCATAGTGTTCCTCTCGCCAGAGGCATTTCGATTCTTTCTTCCCGGGTACCTTCTTCTTGCTCTCCAGGATCTCTATGGGATGGATGTCTCTCTTTCCAGTTTACTCTGGGCTCTCGCGGGTCCCTATTACGAGGAGCGGTTCAGTCTGCTCACGGAGGACCAGCTCCTGACAGTGCTTGCTGTCTTGGATGCCGTTGCTCCTGATGAGACCGACCCAACTTTTTGGGAGTTCGCTCACGCCAAGGAAGGAGTGCTAGAATACTTGACACGGCCTTAGAAAGTAAGTTGACCATTGGAGTGCCAACGATGCTCAGGTTGCTGCCGTTCCAGTCAGCCGGACTAGTGGTGACGACTTACGATTACGCCGATCGCCCCGCCACTCTGCTGGCGAGGCGTGCCGGGCACGCCGGGCCAGCCGCTGGTACCCTGGGCAATGGTCCGTGGGGAGCCAGGAGCTGGAGCTACGACAAGACCGGCAACCGGTTGACCGAGACCCGCGGCGCCGTCACCGACACCTACACCTATCTCGCCAACGCCACCAGCGGCAACACGCCCCAGATCGACCGGATCGTCCCCGGAGCCGGACCGGCCCTCCTCTACAGTTACGACGAGGCGGGAAACGTCCTCACCAACGGAACGCTCCCCTTCGCGTACGGCTATGACCGGCGGACGTCGCAGACCGGAACGCCCGCATCCGGCACTGCCTACGCTTATGACGGCAGAGGCTTCCTGAGCCGCTCCACCTTGACCCTCCCCTCGGCCCTGCACACCGAAGACACCCTTCCGACCTACAGCTCGGCCGGCCTGCTGCTCCATCAAACCGCCTGATTTCAGACAAGAGGATGAGAATCGACGGTTGTGGGGAACAGGAATGGGCCCAAAATAGAAGTTGAAATGTTCGAGTATAGAAAATGATTCTACGAATTCTTATTGCTTCGAGCATTGCAGTAACCCTCATGCTTTTTTTCTGGTCTGTTGCCCTCGGGGAGCTTTGGGGTGCGACATGTGACGGCCTTTACTCACGTTCTCATCCCAACCCGGATTGTCGCAGGCCCGCGTGGGTTGGTATTGCATTTTATGCAAACCTAGGAGCCACCATTCTCTTGGCTTTCCTTGCATTCTGGCGGAGAAAGCGGTCAAGCAGTAGGGTTACCTGAAGCCCGGCGGCTAAATCTGCTTTGCTGGTCTCATGGTGCCGCCGAGCTGTCACTCGTTTGTCAGAAATCAGTGAAAGGAAAGACCCTGGCCCCGAAGCTGCTGATGGAAACTGCAACGCCAGGTTTCCAACAGCAGCTTTCTCGGTCATTCTTCGGGCGGGAGCCGCCGCTGGTACTCATCCTTGATGCCGGTCCAGGTGGACCAGAAGGGGCGCGGCGTGCGGCCGCTGGCCTGGTCGTCCAGGATGGCCAGGTGCGTGTGCCAGCCGCCCGCCATGTCGATCATCTCGGTCCGGTTCGCGATCTTGCGGTGCGTCAGGACCAAAAGTACCTCTTCGTCGCGTGGCGTCAGCTCGAAAGTGACCTCGGACGCGTCCGGCGCGCCGCCCCAGGTCATCGCCAGGAGGCGTGGCGGATCGTAGCGCGTCACGCGCCCCTTTGAGAGGTGCTCTTCCTCCTTGAACCGTTCCGGCCTTTCCTCCTTGACCGGCGACAGATCGTCGTGGCGAAACAGCAGATCCACCTTGCCGCCGACGAAGGGCTCCATCGGTCCGGAGGCCAGCCACTTCGCCCGCATCTCGGGTTCCGTCAGATAGGCCCAGACACGCTCGATCGGGCCGGGCAGCAGGCGCTCGAAGCGCAGGGCCCGGGGCTCGGACACCACGCCGTATTCACTCACCGTCAGTTGCTCGGTCATCTCTCACTCCTTTCGTTTTCGGAACGCAACAAGGCTTCGAGGGCGTCGAGCCGCTCGTTCCAGAAGCGCTCGTAGAAGCGGAGCCATTCGTGGACATCCACCAGGGGCTCGGGAGCCAGGCGGCAGATGTGCGTGCGGCCTTGGACCGTACGCCGCACCAGGCCGGCCCGCTCCAGGGTTTTGACGTGCTTGGAGGCGGCCGCCAGCGACATGCTGAACGGCTCCGCCAACTCGCTGACGGTACGCTCCCGCGCGGCAAGGCTGGCTAGCATCGCCCGCCGCGTCGGATCCGCCAGCGCGTGGAAAACGGAGTCGAGGGAATCGGAGCTATGCTCAACCATATGGTTGAGCATACCGGCGGGAGCGGCTGACTGTCAACCTTCCGGTTGAATGACAGCGGAGCCTGCCGGAGACACCCTGGGCGGCCGTTGACGGGCCGCCCAGGGAGTGACGGTCAATCCCAGCAGTTCGCCGGCTGGTCGTTGATGTAGACCCAGAACCGGGAGCTGGACGCTACGTTGCCGTAAGCCGACCAGTACCAGGCGCCACCGGGGTGATGGAACTCCGCCATTCCGTAGCCGGGACCGAAGTAGGCTTGACAGGTCGCGTCGGCATTGGCTATGCCCAGGAGCTGGGTGCCCAGGACCGGCGGGGTGAGATGGATGTGGCCGCCTTTCCAACCATGGTAGAAGTCGGTCGCAAGACCCGGGTTGGGCGATCCATCGGACTTCATGCAGAGGATCGGCAGCGCCGTCGAGCAGGATGTGTCACCAATATAGGGCTCGCAGCCCGCGCAGCCGACCTGGTCGCTGCTGTAGGTCGCCTCATGAGAGACCTTGGCCCATGTCATGCCGTTGCGGGCGTGAGCGGAGGCGGGCAGCACGAGCGCTCCAAGGATCAGCAGGCCGGCCCAACCGGACCGTTGGGAGCCGCACGGCAAATTGCGTTGAATCCATCGCAGGTTCATCGTCGTCTCCTCTCAGTTCCAGCAGTTGGCAGGCTGATCGTTGATGTAGACCCAGAAGCGGCTGGCGTTGTTGATGTTGCCGCGCGAAGACCAGTACCAGGCGCCCAGGGGATGGTGGAACTCCGCCATCTGCCAACCCGATCCGAAGAAGCCCTGGCACCGGGCGTTGGCCGCAGCGATGCTGGTGAGCTGGGTCCCCTGGACGGCAGGCGTCAATCCGATGTTGCCGCCGATCCAGCCATTGTAGAAATCGGTCGTGATTCCGGACGGTGTGGGAGCTCCGTCGGGCGCGATGCAGAGGATGGGCAGCGCGCTGGAGCAGGAGGTATCCCCCACATAGGGATTGCACCCCGCGCAACCCACTTTGTCCGTGCCGTAGACGGATTCGTGGGAGACCTTGGCCCACGTCATGCCCTGGCGGGCGCTGAACGGGTATCTGCTCTGGGCACACTGCAGGGCCGCGATGTCGTCGGCCTCGAGCGTCCGCCCGCCGTTACCGAAGTAGATCGCGGCCATGGTCGGCTGGGGTGTGCTGGTCAGCTCGGTATGGTGGATCCCCAGTGTGTGGCCGAGCTCGTGGGTAGCCACGGCCTCCGTGTCGTAGTCCGTGCCGTTGGTTTGCCACGCATAGGCCGCGTTGAACGTGATGTCGGTCTCCACGATGACCTGCCCGGCTTGCAGGACGAGGGCGGTCAGCGCGAGGCAGGAGCCGGTGCAGCCATTGCCGTTGGCCCAGAGAACCGTGTTCTGGCCGTCCGTAGCCCAGCCGGCGGCGGTCGTGCCGGCGTAGGTCAGCGTGTGGTCGGCGCTGGCCACGTTGGTCCAGGAGGCCAAGGCGTTCTGGAGGGCGGTGGCCTTGCCGGCGCCCTGGCCGGCGGTGTTGAGGAACCAGTTGATATTGCTGTTGGCCCAGTGAGTGAAGCCGCCCGGGTCGGTGCAGGTCACGAGATTGCCGGCCGAAACTCTGCCGATGGTGGTGTTCTGGATCAGCCGAAAGCCGAAGCTGGGAGCAGCTCCGGAGGCGGTCAATGCCAGGAAGGCCGCGGCGGCAAGGGCAGGGCGCAAGGTGTTCCTGATCATCGCTGCACCTCCTGGCGCTTCACGGTATTGCGCAGGCTTTCGAGCAGGGTGTCGAGAGGGAAACCCTCGACGCCGCCGGGAGCTTCGACGCGGCCGCTGCGGTCCGGCACCAGCGGGTGCCGGTTTGCCTGGCTGGCCGCCCGCAGCTCACGCCCCTTGAGGGTGACCTCGAAGACGCCCTGGCAATGGTCAGGGACCGTGAGGCTCTGCTTGGCACCCGCAAGCTTTTCCGGACTGAGGAAGAGAACGTAGGACCGGCCGGGGATCAGCTCGGCGCCGCCGACGATCAGGGTGGTGAGGTCGCCGACCCTCCCGCCGAGGAGAGTCAAGGTGAGCTCGCCTTTGGCCTTTCCCTTGATCGTCTCGGCGGTCGCGATCCTCACGTCGGTGAGGATGAAGGTCTTGTCCTGGTTCCAGTAGGAGACCGCGTCGATCACCTCCCCCAGGACCACCCGTTCACTGCGGGCGGCCAGCTCGTCGAGCCCTGCGCGGATCAGCGTCGTCGCGCCGAGCGGCGCGGCGATCCACATCGCGAGCAAGAGCAAGAACAACTCTCGGTGCGCTCCTCTTCGGCTCAGAAACATGCACGCCTCCTGGGAATCGATTCCCGAAGATGGTCCCCGGACCACCTCGGCCCGGACCGGTGCGTCACGATCTGTGCGTAATGTAGCAATATCTTTAGTGCATGACAAGAGATGCCTTGCGGCCGGGTTCCCGACCTCGGGCTCCGGAGGCCTCAGGAACCCGTATCTGCCAGATTCAGGGCTGCCAGCTCGACGTGCTGCCGGTCTCGAACCCGTCCGCGAAGATCGCGTTCTGCAGATCCGGGATCTGGACGCGCGCCAGAGTGGCGGTGCGGGCGGGCAGCGTGGCGGCGAAGCCCGCGGGGGTGCTTACGAGGGTACCGGCGGCGGCCAGGCCGGTGCCGGCGAGGCGCCAGAGGCTGACGTTGCTGGTCAGGCCGCCGGCGATCGTCACCGTGACGTCGCGGGCCGCGGTGTCCTTGTTGAAGAGGAGCACGAAGAGCCGGCCGTTGGCCGAGCGGACGGCGTAGCTCGCCACGCCGTCGCCATCGCTCGAGGCCGCCCGTACGGATTCGCCGCTCACCTGCCCGCCCGCGCCGTCGTAGTTGCGGTAGAGGCGGAACGCGGTTTCCGACAGACTGCCGGACTGCGGCGCCACCCAGCGCAGGGCCATGTCGAGCCCCTCGCGGCCAAAGATGGCCAGCGCCTCGGCCTGCGCGAGCGCGCCGGAGAGCGTGTCGTCGCGCCCCCACTTGTACTCGGCCAGGGCGAGCTTCATCTCCGGACAGTAGGTGTCCCGCCAGGCCCGCATCCTCGGAATGAGCTGGATCACGTTGGGGTTGACGCCGGCGATCCAGGATTCGGACACCCAGGTCGGATGGTAGAGCTCCTTGAGCGAGCGCAGACGGGCCGCGACCGTCGCCGCACCGTCTTCCACCGACTGGTTGCCGGACAGGCCCGCGACCTCGTTGCCCTGCGGGTAGAAGTGGATGTCGAGCCAGTCGACCGGCAGGTCGCCCGCCGCCGGGTGTCCCGCGGGCAGCCGGTGGGCGCAGGACTGCTGCATGTACCACGCGGGCCACGGCAGACCGCCGTGGGCGGTGCGGTCCGGTCCATTGATGCAGTTGCCGAGAGCGGCGTCCTTGGCCGAGGTCCAGAAGTCGCACCAGCCCCAGGTTTCGGGACCGAGGATCTCGGCGCCGGCATCGCGGCTCTTGATCTCCGCCGCCGCCGCCAGCCCCTTCGCCCAGACCTCGTCGTAGCCGGGCGGCACGGGATGGACGTCGCGGTGCGTGCTGTTCCAGAGCATGGGCTCGTTGTCGAGGTTGTAGAAGCGCACGCCGGTGGACGCGGCGGTGCCGAAGCCGGACACCAGGTGGCTGACGAAGTCGCCCACGTGGGCGTCGAGGTCGACCGGCACCGAGGTATCCGCCGGGCTGTTGCCGGTGATGAACCTCAAGCTCGGCGCGCCGGGCACGGCCGGCCCCGCGGGGTTGCAGCAACGCACGCCCCCCGGGCAGGTGGTGACGTTCACGCTGGGGTCGCACTCGCCGTTGCCGTTGTTCGAGCAGCCCGGCACGCCGGGGTTGAAGGCGCACTCGGTGACGTCCTGCGGGCCATACTTGGAGACCGAAAAGCCGGGCAGGCGGCCGGCCGACTTCGCCACCTGGTCGATCGGCAGAGTCATCACCACCTCGGCGCCGGCCGCGAGGGTGGACGTGACGAAGCTGCCGGCCGCCGCGCCGTTGGCTCCGCCCTCGTTGATGTTGAGGAAGAAGTAGTCGAAGGCCCGGTTCGAGGTATCGAAGATCCAGTTGTAGCGCGTCGTCGCGTTGCCGCCGCGCCGGTTGGCGGTGTAGAGGCCGGTGGCGAGCTGCCCCGCGCCGGCCCAGTTCACGCCGTAGATCAAGGGATTGATGGCGCGCCGGTCGAGGCTGGGATCGACGGCGACCGTGACCGCGCCGCCGGGCGGCGGACCGCTCCCGGATTCGATCAGCTCGATATCATCTACATAGGCGGTGGCCTGGTCCGCGGGCGCGTTGGTCTGGAAGACGATGCCGTCGAAGGCGGGCGCCACCACGCCCAGGTCCGCCCATGTGACGGTCATCCGGGTCCAGGCAGAGGGGAGCGGCGTCAGATCCTTGGTCCCGACCTCCACGCCGTTCTGGTAGATCGCCAGCCGCACCGCCTGGCTGCCTCCGGCACCGTTGATCCAGAAACGCACCGCCGCGAAGTCCGCCACGGCGGGGTCCGCGGCACCGGGATCGCTGTGGAAGTAGATCCCCTTCCAGTCGCCGCCCACGGCATCCGGCTCCCAGGAGATGGACCTGGGCGCGCTCTGGTAGATCACGGCATGGGCCAGGTCATGAGACGCCCAGCTCCAATCCTGCCAGTTGTTGCGGAGCGCGTTATCGTAGACGGTCTGGACCGCCGCGCCGGGCGCCGCGCCGGCCAGGGCAACCCAGACGGCCGCGATCGCGGCCAGGATCGAGCGCCGGCGGGATTCGTGCACGGTGGGACCTCCCACGGAAAGAAGGAACAAGATATCGTTAGATGCCTACCGACGCATGATACAGGGAAACCAAAAGGAAGGATGGCCATGGTGCTCAATCCCGTCTACAGGATCACGACGTTCGTTCCGCCCGAGAAGCTCGAGGCTCTGCTGGATGGGATCACCCGGGTCGTGCCTCTCGGGTGGGGCAACTACGACCAGGTGTCCTGGGTGTCCACCGGGGTGACGGAGCGGTTCAGGCCGCTCCCCGGCTCCAACCCGACGGCCGGCAAGCAGGGGGAGCTCGAGCAGGTCGCCTCGGTCCGGCTCGAATTCATGATCCCGCGGGATCCGGCCCTGCTGGAGCGTCTGCTCACCGAAGGCCTCATCCCTCATCATCCCTGGGAAGAGCCCGCGGTGTTCGTCGACGAGACCACGGCCGTTCGGACCCAGCCGGTTTGATGGTCATGGCCATCCGGGGGCGATTGGCTATGGAGGATGACCTCTCCGGCAAGAGATACTCCCCCAACGCCGGTGATCAGATTACGGAGAGGCCATGGACCGCATCGAGCATCTCAAAGATTTTCAAGTCGTCGAGCTTCGCCGCTACACCATCAAGAAAGAAGAGCGCGAGAAGTTCGCCCGCTACTTCGAAAGCTATTTTCCCGAAGCCTTCCAGCAGATGGGGTCCATCATCTTCGGGCACTTCCTCGAGCGCGGGAATCCGGCCCTCTTCACTTGGATCCGGGGCTTCCACGATATGGAGGAACGCGCCGCGGTCAATCAGGCCTTCTACGGCGGCCCGCTGTGGAAGGAGCACAGGCCGACCATGAATGAACGCATGACGGACTACAGCAACGTGCTGTTGCTCCAACCGCTGAGCCCCGAGCGAGGGATCACAATTCTCCCGGTGGTCGATCCGGTCGACGAAGCGGAGGGCGCTCGAGGAATCGTGATCGCTCAGATTTTCGCGATCCAAGCGGGTGGCGTCGATGCGTTCGCTCAAAAGGCGGAGGAGGCGTTCGCCGCCTATCGGGCCGCGGGCGTGCGGGAGGCCGGCGTTCTGGTCACCCTCGACGTGCCCAACAACTTCCCGGCGCTGCCGGTCAGAACGGACGGCCCTCATCTGGTGTGGCTCGGAATCGTGAGCGATGACCAGGTTCTGGAGGAACGCTTCAATCCCCTGGCAGAGGGTTCTTCGCAGGCGCTTGCCGCTACGGGCCTGTTGAGAGGCGCGCCCGAGTTGGTCGTCCTGGACCCGGCCCGCCGCTCACGTTTGCGATGGCTATCAGGTTGACGAGATCAAGGTGACGAGTCGGCCTTCCTCCCCTTCCCCAACCTCTCCAGTTCCGAGAGCAGCCGGTCGTGGACGACCTTGGCGTGGAGGTCCAGGATGGTTCCGGTCAGCCGGCTGAAGGTGCTCTCCGTCTCTTCGGAGAGCAGCCCTCGGGTAGCGATCCTGGCGGCCCGCTCGGAATCTACGCCCGCGGCGAGGTCCCGCTCCCGCTGGTCGATCAGGTCGAGAGTGTGGAAGAACTCGACGTGGCCCAGGTCGAGGACTCGCAGGATCCTCTCCAGCGAATCCAGCTTCGGCAGCTCCCTGCCATTTTCGTATTTTGAGAGCTGGCTTTTCCCCACGCCCGCTTCCCGGGCGAGTTGAACCTGGTTGAGCCGCTTCAGCTCGCGCAGGAGGGACAGCGCGAGACCCAGGTTCCTGAACATTCCATCCATGGATCGCGCAGTGTATGCGAGGCGTGCCGGGCCCGCGGGCGGGATCTCGCGCCTAAATCACTCATCTCCAGTGGCTTAGATGGAAAACATGAGCGGAGGCCGTCCCGGGCCGATTCCCGGAAGACGCAACAAAGGTGGATGGACCTAAACTTCTACGATCCAGGGCTGATGATTTCATGTCCGGCAACTTTCTATCCGCTCCTGGCATCCTTCTCCGAAGGAGGCGCTTCTCTGGGGGTACGCTGATGTAGAATTCCGGCGCACCATGATCGACGACGACATTCGCCGTTATACGGCTGTCCTTGACGAGCTGATCGGGCGTTCACGCCTGACCAAGGCGGACGTCGAGCAGAGACTCCACTGGGCGAAGGGCCGGCTCACCAAGCTGCTGCAGGGTACGTATGAGCTGAAGGTGCGCCACGTGCTCTCGGTCCTGGAGGCGATCAACGTCCAGCCCCTCCACTTCTACGCTCTCGTCCATCGCTCGGCGGACTCGGGGCGTGGCAACTCGCTCGCGGAGAGCTTGATCGCGGCTTTCGAGGCCCAGGGCGCCAAACCCCTGCCGCTCCTCCTCCCCGCCATGCTGACGGCGGAGGAGCTCGATGCCCGCATCGAGAAGGCCGTCCGGCAGGCCCTCGACCGCGCCGGCAGGAAGTAGGCCGCCTCAGCTAAGCGGCGCGGCGGCTGTCCAGGTCCCGAATCAGCGCGGCCGTCCTCTGGATGGCCTCCCGGACTTTCAGCAGAGCGACCTCCTCCTCCTCACAGGCTCGGCGCAGTAGGACCAGCGCGATGGTGGCTTCCCGGCCCACGCCGAGGGCGCGGAACGAGGCGATCAGCTCCAGCGCGAGGTCCCGGATCTCCGCCGTCCTGCCCTGCTCCGCCCAGAGCAGGGCCAGGTCCAGCGACACCATGCTGGCCGGAAAGACCAGGCCGGCCGCGAGGAAGCCGCTCCTCACTTCCTGGAAGGCCGACTCCGCTTCCATGACCTCGCCGAGACCGGCCGCGACCTGTCCGGCGACCCAGCGGAGGCGCAGGAGGTTCAACCGGTTCTGGTCGCTCTCATAGAGCGGTTTCACCAATTCCAACAATCGGCGCGCCAGGGCGAAGCGTCCCAACTGGGCGGCACAGAGGAGCAGGTTGTGGACCGCCGAAAGGGTCAGAGCAGGGTCGCGCGCTAAGTCGAGGCGGGAAAGGCCCTCGCAGGTGACGAGAATCGCCTGCCCGGGTTCGCCGCTATTGGCCATGTAGAGGCCCCGCGTGACAAGCGCACGCCCGGCGAGGTGATCCTCCCCCTTCGACAAATGATGGGAGTGGATCCTGTCGAGGAGTTTGAATGCCTCGGAAAATCGGCGCCTATGGCAAAGGAGGGTGGCAAGACGATCGCTGATCAGGGTCAACAGCCCGGAATCATGGCTTCCTTCTTCGAAGCACCGGACTGCCTGCCCCATCGCCGCGTCCGCCAAGTCGAGGGCGTCCGCGAGCCGATACGCGTTCCCTAACTCGGCCCAAACCCGCGCCCGAAGGTCTGCAACCACCGTGTCGCCGAGGAGACCGGCGTCCAAACGATCCACGACCGCCCGCGCCAACTCCGCGAGATAGACCATCTCCTGAGGATCGTCATACCGGTAGCCGCGGCTCTCGCCTAGAAGCATCTCGATCCTCGCCAGCCGATCCGCCTCTCGTTCGTTCATAAGGTCCCGCCTCCTTCCTAAAGCGGCTCCCATTTTCGCATGAGGCAGCATCTTTTTCTCCTCCTGAATAGCCCGAAGGCGAAACTTCGCCTCCGGGCAGAGAAGTCGGCCAAGGCTACGAGCAGGGCTTGCCGTTGGGATCGATGCCGGCGCTACACTTCGGGGTCACGCCGCAAGGCTTGCCGTCGGGATCGATACCAGCGCTGCACTCTGGGAGCACGCCGCACGGCCTGCCGTTAGGATCAATACCAGCGCTGCACTTCAGGGTCACGCCGCGCTGGGCAGGCTTACGAAGCCAGGCCCTGACGGCATCGGGCATAAGGCTCTCGAGGAGCTCAAGCACGGTGGGGCGGTCCGTTCCCCGTCCCGGCCACGGGGCGGCCTGTACCAAGGCGGGGAGCACGAGGAAAACGATGAGCGCGAAGGTCAGGGCCAAGCGAACGACGGGTCTCCCAGACATGGAATCTCCTTCCGCCCGTGAATGAGATCCCCGCCGACATGGCGTCGTCCCTTCACGAGCCAGAATCGGGAGTGTGGCTCGTTTCGACGAGAAAGTCTCTCATCTTCCCGGAACTCCGGCGGAGAAGCTCCGTCATTCCATGCCGAGGAGGGTTGTCGAGACTGACACCACAGCAACCCATGTTGACAAAGCAGCAACTTCTCACTCATCATCTCCGGCCATGCGGAGAATCTTTGCGAGACCCTTCAGCCGGGCGCAGTTAACCGAGATCATCGGCCGCCGTCTGAGCCAGTTTCGGAAAGAGCGTGGCTGGGACCGGCCCCTCCTGGCGACCAAGCTCGAGATCCCCACCGCCTGGATCGAGGAGTACGAGCGCGGCCTGCGGCTGCCGCCGACCTATACGCTGTGCCGGCTGGCGCACGTCCTGGGGATCAGCGTCGGCTCCCTGGTAGATGAATCCCCCGAGGAAACCCCGCTCGTGAACGAGGAGCTGATCGCCCTGCTCCGCCGTCTCGAGGAGCTCCCCCTGGAGGACCGGCGGGCCCTCGCGGCTCTCCTCGACAGCTTGGTGCGGGGCATGGAAGCCCTGAGGAAGGACCGGAGGTAGAGGAAAGGCTCACCTTTTGCAGGCGTTGGTGGCCCGCAGGCCTACAATCTGTAGGAGGAGGTCCGCTTGGACGCAGAGCGCCGCATCAAGGAAGTCATGGCCGAGGTCCTGGAGGTCGATCCGAGGGCTATCGGGAAGGGGTTCCACCGAGAGGAGGCCCCCTCGTGGGACTCGATGAACCATCTGCGGATGGTCTCGGCTCTGGAGGAGGCGTTCGGGATCCGCTTCACCATGAAGGAGGTCGGGGAGCTGGAGCGCTTCGACACCATCCGCCGCATGGTCAGGGAGCGGCTCCCCGCCTGATGCGCACCGGCACGGTCGTGCGCCGGTTCCTGGTCCCCGGGTTCGTGGTGTCGATCCACGCCTGGCTGAAGTTCCGCTGCCAGATCAGCCCCCGGGCCGAGGTGGAGATCACGCCCTTCCTGAAGATCGGCGCCGGGGCCGTCGTCGGCTCGTTCACCAAGATCAAGGCCTCGGACGGGCCGCTCACGATCGGCTCCCACGTGGAGATCGCCAACGGCTGCGTCCTCACCTCGCATGCCAAGGGAGTCGAGATCGGCGACGACTGCCTGATCGGCCCCAACGTCTCGATCATCGGCAACAACTACCGCTATGACCGGCTGGACGTGCCCATCCGTCTCCAGGAGAAGGTCTCGGCGAAGGGGATCCGTGTCGGCAGCGACGTCTGGATCGGCGCCGGCTGCATCCTCCTCGACGGCGCCGACGTGGGGAGCGGTTCCGTCCTCACCCCCAACTCGGTGGTCTCGGGGACGGTTCCGGAGAGGTCGATCGTACAGGGGAACCCGGGGAAGGTGATCTTCACGCGCCGGTAGGCAATGTAGGGGCGGCCCTGCGTGGCCGCCCCTACGAAACATCTCGTCTTAGCTGCAGCCGCTCGTCGAGCCGCAGTTATTGCACTTGTAGCAACTGCCGTTCCTCACCATGATGCTGCCGCAGTCATGGCAGCTCGGCGCGTCCTGCTGGTAGAGGAAGGTGGACTTGGGCGCCGCCACGATCTCGGCGCTCACCGCGTGGGCCACGGTGTCGAGCCGGCCGCCGCCGATGAGGGACATCGAGACCGGCAGCTCGCCCGCGAGGTCCTCGCGCAGCACGACCCCGGCCGCGATCTTGTCGTCGCGCGACAGGAACTTCGAGGCCAGCCAGCGGAAGATGTAGTCCGTGATCGACTTGGCGATCGGGATCTCCTTGTGCTTGGTGAAGCCCGAGGGCTCGAAGCGCGTGTGGCTGAACTTGTCCACCAGCGTCTGGAGCGGCACCCCGTACTGCAGGGCGATCGAGATCGCGGTGGCGAAGGAGTCCATGAGGCCGGAGATCGTGGAGCCCTGCTTGGCCATCACCAGGAAGATCTCGCCCGGCGTGCCATCCTCGTAGAGCCCGACCGTGATGTAGCCCTCGAACTCGTTGATCGAGAACTTGTGGGTGATCGCCTGCCGTTCGTCCGGCAGCTTGCGGCGCACGGCCCGGCGCTCCTGGAGCGGCACGACCGCCTGCGCCGGCTCGTCGCGCTTGGTGGAGAGCGGCTGGCTGCGCTTGCAGTTGTCGCGGTAGATGGCGACCGCCTTCAGGCCCATCTGCCAGCCTTCGACATAGGCTTGCAGGATCTCCTCGGAAGTGGACTCCTCCGGCATGTTGATGGTCTTGCTGATGGCCCCGGAGATGAACGGCTGCACGGCGGACAGCATCTTCAGGTGCCCCATGTAATGGATGGAGCGCGAGCCCTTGGCCGGCTTGAAGGCGCAGTCGAAGACCGGCAGGTGCTCTTCCTTTAGATAGGGGGCACCCTCGATGGTGTCATTCTCGTCGATGTGCTCGACGATGGCGCGGATCTCGTCCTTGTCGTAGCCGAGGCGCTTCAGGGCGACGGGCACCGTGTTGTTGACGATCTTGATCATGCCGCCGCCCACCAGCTTCTTGTACTTGACCAGGGCGATGTCCGGCTCGACGCCCGTGGTGTCGCAATCCATCATGAAGGCGATCGTGCCGGTCGGGGCGAGCACCGAGATCTGGCTGTTGCGCAGGCCGTGCTCGTCGCCGAGCTCCACCACTTCGTCCCAGGACTTCTTGGCCGCCTGGAGCAGGTCCATGGGGACGTGGGCGTGCTCGATCGTCTTGACCGCGTCGCGGTGCTTGCGCATCACCCGCATCATGGGCTCGCGGTTGGCCTCGAACTCGTCGAACGGCCCCATGGCCTCGGCGAGGCGGGCCGACTGGGCATAGGAGGCGCCGGACATCAGGGCCGTGATGGCCGCCGCGTAGTCCCGGCCGGCGTCGGCGTCGTAGGGCAGGCCGCGGGCCATCAGCAGGGCGCCCAGGTTGGCGAAGCCGATCCCCAGGGGGCGGAACTTGTGGGAGTTCGCGCCGATCTTCGGCGTCGGGTAGCTGGCGTTGCCGACGATGACCTCCATCCCTGAGATCACCACTTCGCAGGTGTGCTTGAAGCTCTCGACGTCGAACCCTGAGTCGGCGTCGTAGAAGCGCATCAGGTTGAGCGAGGCCAGGTTGCAGGCCGTGTCGTTGAGGAACATGTACTCGCTGCACGGGTTGCTGGCGTAGATGCGGTCGGTGTTGGCGCAGGTGTGCCAGTCGTTGATCGTGGTGTCGTATTGCATGCCGGGGTCGCCGCAGATCCAGGCCGCGTCGGAGATCTTCTTCATCAGGTCGCGGGCCTTGTAGGTGTCCATCGGCTTGCCCGTGATGCGGGCGCGGGTGGTCCAGTCGCCGTCATCCTCCACGGCCTGCATGAAGTCGTCGGTCACCCGCACGGAGTGGTTGGCGTTCTGGTAGGCGATCGAGTCGTAGGCGCCGCCCTGGACGTTGAAGCCGCCCTCGTAGCCCGCGTCGATCAGCGCCCAGGCCTTGCGCTCCTCGACCTCC
>Ga0126305_10000510_pt1 | contig 16832 bp, 15 predicted proteins | sample Plot26_FD_92536 | JGI IMG/M metagenome (GOLD analysis project Ga0126305, IMG submission 92536) | Serpentine soil microbial communities from UC McLaughlin Reserve, CA, USA - Plot26 | ecosystem: Environmental > Terrestrial > Soil > Grasslands | place: USA: UC McLaughlin Reserve, Lake County... | reverse complement strand
ATTACATGTTATATACTAATCCCACTAAAAATCATAACTATCCTAAGTCGACTTATTATTTCTCTATCTATTTTGGCAGCTTGTATATAATTATATGCTATTTTTAAATATGTATAGCTAGAATAAAAGAACTAAAACGATGATTTCTGAAGAGGGTTATGTACTAGAATTTAATAAAGCGTTAAAACATTACAACCTTCCTCATTAACTCTCGTTACAAATACAACAGTTTTCATATACTAATTCTAGTTATTGTACCTACCAAGATTCTACTCGGATCAAACCTAATGGCAAAAATTTTAAAAAAATACACTTTTTCATTTTCTATTTACTCTTTATCAATAAGAGTGACTCTGAGTAACTCTTTAGTGGTATTTAAAAGTAAGTTTAAAGTAATTTAACCTAATAATGAATATTCCCAAATGGATTTGTCTCAAATGCGAAAATACCTTTAGTAGAAGATGGAATGCATCCGTCATTGCAAAAATAAACATGGTACATTCATAGATTCGACTATCAAATAGAGGGAATATTTAACTTCTAGACCGAACTATCTATTCGCACCAGCGCCTGCTACGTCTATAAATGCTAACCAAATACGATATCAACAAAACAGAAATTTTCAGGATAAAAGTATAACTCCTTATATCAACAATTTATCAAATCCAATATATGATTCAAGCTCAAAAGATAAATTATTAGATAACACACTGGAAGAATTAGCTCCAAAGTATGAAGAAATCGAGAATCGACTCTCATCTATGCCAGAACAACTTAGACGCAAAATTCTTGGAGGCATTATAACTCAGGCTATTTATTCAGACAATCCCGTTGCTTTCATCAATATTAAATATAAAAAAAAATGCGAAAATCAACAGTCATTTATAGATGATAAGGAATGTATCTATTTATCATCGTTTCAATGAATACTATGCCCAGGAATACTTGAAAAAGGGATTAAAGAAGGTAAATCAGGATGGATAAACCTTATCTTAGAAATTAAAAGTGGTAGGAAAATTTAATGACAAGATTGAAAAAATTTTTATTTCTGAGTCATTATTATCGTGAGATTTATTGAAAGTATCTTTTAATCTATTTGTCTGATGTCACAATTATTCATTGATGGAGTCTAAATTATTATGTAGTAGTAGTAATTACACATATGCAATAGAACCATTTTGATTGATTAATCCATAATGCTTTATATTTTTAGCGTGAGAAATAGTTATAGTATAAGCATAAATCTATTTCAAAAATCATTTATTTACAGTAACGTAAGGAGAGAGAATATGTCTATTCCAAAAAAAGAAAAAATATCCTTGCTAGATTCTATCTTACTGTTTTCATAACTATATCCCAGGACGTAACTATTCGATCATATCCTTCCAAAATAAGATAAGAATGTTTTAAATTCTTCAAGTGATTGGCAGCGTTACTTATAATACTATCTTCTTTTATTTCAAAGAATCGAGGGAGTTTAAATTTAGTTAAAACTTCTATCTCTTCAAATGTACACCTTTTAAATTCTCCTATTTGGACACTTAATTTTGATTGTATATCTAGGATGTTATTGTCATGGGTGCTATGACTACTACTAGTGGTAAACTTATCCTTTGATTTTACCAACAATTCTAAAATATTTCTATTATTCAGGACCCCAATAAGCCGTGAAGTGTTATTTAATATTCCTATATTCCTTATTTTTTACTTAACATAAGATTTATAAACATCTGTGCGAAGTGAATTTTTATAAACAGATATTAATTTAGAAGAAACTTCTTTTACTGGCATATCTATTATCTCTTTCAAACAAAAATTATCGATATCAAAATACCTATCTTTTTTTTCCTTCCTTTTCAAAAAGAAAGGTAAAAAACCTCTAACACTTAGGTAAGCTAACATCTTGTAAGAATTCAAATTTTTGTAGTTTGTTTTGTTTACTATAGGCAAAAATGCAAATTCTGTTTCTTTGAAGATACGGGATACTTTCGATAATGGAGAATCTAAGTCAATAATATGTCCATCATTTAAAACATCCATTATTTCTGCTGCGGTCAAGTTGTATAAAGATAAGGCAGATTTTCTTTCAGATAATAGATCGATAATGATTAACAGAAGATGTTTACTCGAAATTCTACCTTTGATAAATTCATCAGATCCTTGCCCTCTTGATTCCTTGAAAATTTTCTCTTTCTTATTATTAAAATTTTTATTATTCTCCTGAATTATCTTTGAAGTTACTAATAGCCCATCAGCATAGATGTCTGGACCAATAGCAAAGAAAGGTATTAGCTCAAAAAGTTTTGTATCGGATAAACAGAAAGAAAAGGACGAGAAAGAATGTGGGAAAAGTTATCCTTCACCGATCCTTTTAAATTATATGTCTTTATCATAAGTTCAATAATAGTTAACTGTTAATCTTAATAAATTTAATTATAAAGATCGTGCTCTAATTTATTCTAATTTAACCCTCAATATGATTTAATTGTATAAATCCATATTGTTGTCTAACTAGTAACCTTCTTTGATAATACTTAAATATTCTCTTCTTAGTACATATGAAAATAATTAAGGCAGATTAATATTTAGATACTTATCTAACAACAAATAACAGTAACGTATTTGCAATTATTGTATCTAAACTAAAGTCATATTTCTATGACTTCCCTATCTCCTATTGTTGTAAATTATTTTTTAGATATTACACATTTATTATAGTAAATATATAGTAGTTTAATATTAGCCAATAAAAATATTATTATTTTACTCTTCTTCATCAATATGATGAAGAAATGGATACACGTACATATTAGAAAAATAATTCTTTAATGCCCAATCATTAATTATATAATAACCTTTAAACAGAAATACTGCATCTATTTGGACCCATTTCTAATTCCTGTATTTCTTGTACTGAAGGAGGTGATTTCTCTCCTTTATTAATTAAAATAATCTCTTTGAACTGAGGAGGGGTAGCCATAATTATTGATGATACTTTTCTAACAAAATCTTTCTTGTCTAAATTTAAAATTCCTATTTTTTTAAGTATATTATCAAGATTGTCTGATGCCATCTCATCTTTATTTATAATTTTGTTCATATGACCAGGAAAAAAAATGATGTCATGTTTGTTTTGCATATTGAATATCTTGTTATGTAATGTTTCGTAAAGAAAAGAAGAAAATTCCTCAGCCTTGTCTCTTAAATCAGGTCTTCCTATACCATCAACAAATAACGTATCACCCGTAAATAGTAATTTTTCACCAATCAAGAAGCAAAGTCCTCCTGCAGTATGACCTGCTGCATGAATAACCTTTAGTTCTATTGTTTTAACATCTTTTTCTATATTTATAATGTCTCCATCTTTTAGTGAGATAAATTGCTTTTGATCATATTTTTGATATCTATCTCTTGCATAATCCTCATAGGAGCTCAGGTAAAGTTGTGCACCTAGCTTATTTGCTAATTCTCTTGCTGAAGAAACATGATCTGCATGAAGATGAGTATCAAATACCTTGGTTATTTTTGCTCTATTCCTAATTTCAGAATTAGCAATTCGTATATATTCATCTATAGGATATACAGGATCCATAACTATTGCCTCCTCATTAGTAGTCACATTGCTATCTGCTAAAGACACAATATATGATATACATCCTTTTCCAATCTTTCTTAACTGTACTACCTTTACCTTCTGTCCATTTGCAATGTAGTACTCTTGAGAAGAATGCTCAAATGCAGAAGACCATCCCTTGAGTCCTTCTTCCAATGTCTTTACACTATATCCTATTCTTTGGAGCATGAAAGTAGCCATCCCTGCTCTGTTGCCCTGGGGACATATGGTTATAATTTCTTTGTCTTTTGGTATCTTATTTATTGAACTAGAAATCTGATCTAGAGGAATGTTTTTACTTCCTTCAATGTTCCATTGATTAAACTCTTCCAGACTTCTTACATCCAGTAAGAATATGTTACCTTTCTTTATTTTATCTTCATCTATTGCATTTTTCAATTCTTTTGCAGATATCTTTGGATCTTGGTTTTCTGTTTTTTCATCATTCCAAGCAGATATTCCACCCTTCAAATACCTTGTTCTAAGACCACCTTTCTCTCTCGCCATTTGGGCCATCTGTCTTGCATAATCCTCATCCTCTGCTACCAATACAATGTCTATATTTTTTGGTAATTTTGGGAGTAAACTGTTTATTGTTTGTTGGTCACATACTGCAAATTTTGAGCCTGGAATGTGCTCTATTTGATATCTTTCCTTATTTCCTATATCAAAAATCATTATAGGATTTCCTGATTTGTCTTGTAATTTTTCTTTTAACTCTTCTGATGTAATTTCCAAACAAAATTGGGATTCTCTATTATCTTGGTTTTCTTTTTGAGTAATAGTGTTCGTATCTTTTTTAATCTCATCATTTATTTTGTCAGCTATTTCTTCATCTTCATTATCTTCTGATTTTCCAATAATATTAGATTCCTCATCTTTAAATTCATTCTCTCCTATATTATCAATAGATGACATTAATCTAAATTTATTTTAGCAATAGTATTATTTTTTGTTATTGTTTTTTAAACCATTATTAGTAAGCAAAAGATGGATATTATTTCATGGAATATATATCAAATAAGACTAAAAATACTGTTAATAATTTTTCAGATTCTCTTTTAAAGGAATTTTAAGATCACAAAAATTTATTAATAAAACCAAATACAAATTTTATTGTTTAAGACAATATTTACTCATAGCTGTTTTTTAATTTTCTGAAAAAATTCACTCTTAATGTTCATTTTATCATCTTTGAATAACCGCCAATCCATTTCTTTTACTAGACCCACTCTAGGTTTAAAATCCATTTTTGATAATACATCTTTATCAAGATCGATACCCGGAGCAATTTCTTCAAGCATTATTCCGTCAGAATTTAGTTTAAAAACTGCTCTTTCAGTTATATAGAGAATCTCATGGCCATATTTAATAGCCTGATGACTGCTAAATACAATTTTGTAAACACTCTCAACAAATTTTATTATCGATCCATCATTTTGGATTTGTAATTTGTTATCTGTAACAGAAATTTTACTCTTTCCTGCAGTAAAAGATCCTGCAAAATATATTCTAGGAGCTCCTCCCGCAATTACAGGGAATCCACCAGGTCCAAAGATTTTATCAGGTAAAATAGATGGATTCACATTTCCATTTTTATCAATCTGTAGAAAGCCAAGTGAAGCAACATCTATTATTCCCCCTTCAAAATTAGAAAATATATCCGGCATTGTAGACAATGCAAATGGACTTATTGCCAATCCGAAATCAGATCCAGAAAGAGCAATCCCTCCCCATTGCCCAGACTCTAGTATAGTTATTATAAAATCTGATATTCCTTCTTCTAAAGTAATTGATGATACAAATGCAGGAATCCCTATTCCTAAATTTACTAATACTGGATGTTGTTTTTTTTCGAATAACTCAAGCAATTCCAATACAACTCTTCTAGCTATTACCTTTTCATAGTCTTTCATAGAGATCTTAGGTAGACTATCAAAGATCGCATTAGTTATAGGTGGTACTATTCCATATGAAATGCGAGGATCATATTCTATAGTACCGCTTTGCCAATGATATTGTTTAGGTGAAATTACTACATGATCAATTAATGGGCTAGGTACATCAACTTCTCTTGGATTTATTGTTCCAGATTTTGTAATCCATCTAACTTGAGCAATGACTTCTCCTTGTTGAGGGCTAGCTTTTGTAGCTTGAGCAATACTAAGAACAGATCCTCTCATTCCTTCTTCTTCCATTGATAAATTACCATTCTCATCAGATGTAGAAGCTCTAATAAATGCAAAATCAGGCTTAGGTGCCTGATATAAAAGACATTCTGTTCCACCTACCTCTATTAAACTAGTTTTGCATGTTGCATTTTTATTCCCTAGCTCATTGAGTGCTGCACCTTCTCTTCTTGGATCCAAAAATGTATCAATACCTATCTTTGTAATTAAACCAGGTCTTCCAGATGCAATTTCTCTAAACCAATATGCGGCGATACCAATAGGCCAACCATAATATTCAATCCTGTTATCAGTTACCATTTTTTGAAGCCAAGGTGAAAATCCCAAGAATGGCATAAGAGTACCACGAAGAAACCGTTGTGATGGATCTTTATACAAGTTTTCAGCAATCTTATCCAGTCCACGTCCTGGGATTGCGGGAAGAGCGTCAGAGATTATGAATATATTTTTTGGGTGGCCTTGTTTTGCATAATTTTCAAATAATCCATTAATGAGATATTCCGGAGTTATAGCCATATTGAATCCGGAGATAGCTAAAACTGAACTATCTTTTATTTTAGAAATTACCGTAGAAATATCAACAGTCTTGAAAAACATACTCTTTTAGTCTTTTTTAGAACTATTAAATATTAGTATTATTTTTGTAGTATGAGGAATCTATTAGTAGAATCATACAGTAACATATACTATATATTTGATGGAACGTACCTTAATCAATCAATATTATAATTGTGTCATACCTATCTTGAATCCATACATAAATTAATAGATAGATATTTAGAAAAATAATCATTTAGATCATATTAAACTCTGTATCTTGTCTTTCTATGAGATTTCTGCAAAAGGCAATGTAAGAAATGACTTTAGGTGTATTAGTATAGTATATGTTCATCCTGATCCAGAACAAGGTCCTCCAGTTCCAGCTGGTCCTCGAGGAGAACAAGGTCTACAGGAACCACCGTGGAGAATCATGTCCTAATAGATTCACTGAGGAGTTTATGGAATGTCATTATTTTCATGATATAATATAGCCAATTTACCTTTAATTGAAAACTTAATTTAGCAAAGTTTATAAAATAATTTATTCTATGATGGATACATATACAGCTAGCTATTATCAAAAACTAAAAAAACTTTTAAGCTTTTGTAACTATTAATTATATTATGAAATATCACAGATATCGGTATAGTTTTAACAAATGGATTAACAGAAAAAGGAAATGGGATCCATTAGAACATGAGAAAAAAGGTCAAGAAATATTATGATATATTACCATCATTATATTATACAAATCAGACATATGGAGCTTTAAATAAATGCTGGCTGGGTTTTGTTATAGCCAAGGATAAGGAAGAATGGGATAAATTGGATATGTACGCTAGAAGAATTCAAAAATATGAACGACAGCTAGGAAGACAAGTAACCGATTTCTCTAATTGGGGAGTTATAAGTAAAAATCAATATCAAACTTGATTTACTTTTTAAATAAATGTTATTGTTAAATAGCGATTTTCTTAATTTTCTTATATGAATAATTATAATAAACAATATGGTATTGTAATTTTACTAGATGCTTTAGGAACCCGCTAACTAATATCTAAAGATTAGATAGTTATATAACTGACTGGGAATTAGTAATTAATAAACTACAAACCACTATACAAAAATTAAACCAAGAATTATTTTTAAATACTTATAAAAGTGGGATTAGAATATGCTCTTAAAATGGTAGAAATTCCACAAAGGTTTAGGATGGACAATTTAGTTAAATCAGGAAGTATAAATAAAAAAACAATAAAATCATTAGTAGGTATTCTTGTTAAATTTCATAATAATGCTCAAACAAATAACAAAATTTTAAAATTTGCTCTTCCACAACTTATGAAAAAAAAATTTGATGAGAATTTTGAAACCCTTGCCAAACTTGGAAAAATTGATTCAATCTTTGAATGTAAATTGAATTCATTTTTAAAAGATAATTATGATTTGTTTATTCTTCGTATAAAAGAATCAAAGATTCGGGACATTCATGGAGATCTTTATTTAAAGAATATTTTCATTATAGGGAAGAGATTTTACTTATATGATAGAATGGAATTTAACGATTCGTTAAGATATGCAGATGTTGTAGAAGATGTAGCACACCTAGCAATGGATCTTGATTATCATCAACAAACTGACTTACGAGAATATTTCATTTCACAATACATTAAAAATAGTAAAGATAAAAATATTATTAACCTGGTTTATTTTATGATGTGTTACAAGGCATGTGTTAGAACCAAGGTAGCGCTCTTTCGGGCAAGAGAAGTTAACGTTAAAGCTAAAAAGAAAATTCCATTTGAAAGAGAAGCAAAAAAACATTTGAGACTAGCAAGAAAATATTTAACATTATTTTAATGTTCATTAATATATATATTTATATAACATATAAATAGAATAGTAACATATACAATAGTTAAACAGATTCTTATCATTATTAGTAATATCTCTTAAAAACTTAATTTAATATTCAATTCTTTATATATTTTATTTACATATTGTGAGTTTACAAATAGAGCTTAAAAAGTCATTCCAATACTTTAACCTCTACTCATAAATGCGATCATTTATCTAAAAATGGTTTAAATTTGGAAGAAACAAACAAATAATATATAATACCATTTGGTTTGAGAGCAATTACCATTTTAGAACAATACTAATATAAAATTTATGAATTTGCTCCTTTTCTATTAGATTAACCTTTTTATCATTTTATATTTATTCTGTTACCATATGGGTTTAGAAGAACTAGAGAAAAAAAAGAAAGAACATAGTTTAGGAGGGGGAATTGAAAAACAGAAACAACGAAAACTAAAAGGGAAATTGAATGCATTTGAGCGAATGAATTCTTTATTTGATTCAGAATCATTTATAGAAATTGATCCTTTTGTTACACATGAGTGTGTTGATTTTGGAATGGATAGTAAAAAGCTTCTAGGAGATGGAGTTATTACAGGATATGGTTTAATTAATACTAGATTGGCTTATGCTTTTTCTCATGATTTTACAGTATTTGGTGGATCTTTAAGTCTGTCATTTGCTCGTAAGGTATGTAAAATTATGGATTTAGCATTAAAACAAGGAGTTCCCATAATAGGAATTAATGATTCAGGTGGAGCTAGGATACAAGAAGGAGTAGCAAGTCTAGGAGGATACGCTGATATTTTTCATAGAAATGTAAAAGCTTCTGGTGTTGTTCCACAAATCTCTCTTATTATGGGTCCCTGTGCTGGGGGAGCCGTATATTCTCCCGCAATAACAGATTTTATAATTATGAATAGATCATCATTTATGTTTGTCACAGGACCTGAAGTTGTTAAAGAGGTAACAAATGAAAACGTTAGTTTCGATGATTTAGGTGGTGCGCAAGTTCATAATGAAAAGAGCGGTGTTGCACATTTTTTAGCAGACGATGAACAAGACTGCTTTAGAATACTGCATAAACTTTTATCATTTATTCCGTCCAATAACATGGAAATTCCCCCAATTCTGGATACTAAAGACAATCCTACAAGAGAAAATGAGGAACTAAATTATATTCTTCCTTCAAGTTCTACGAAACCATATGATATGGAATCGCTCATTAAAAAATTTATAGATAATGGTGATTTTTTGGAAGTTCAGAAGTATTGGGCAAGAAATATAATTATAGGTTTTGCAAGACTTGATGGAAATTCAGTTGGGATAGTGGCAAATAATCCAGAAGTATTAGCCGGAGTTTTAGATATCAATGCCTGTGACAAAGCAACTAGATTTGTAAGATTTTGCGATTGTTTTAATATTCCATTAATAGCCTTGGTAGATGTACCTGGTTTTTTACCTGGTACTAATCAGGAATGGGGAGGCATTATTAGACATGGAGCAAAACTTCTTTATTCATTTTCAGAGGCAACTGTAGCCAAACTCACTGTAATTATTAGAAAAGCATACGGTGGGGCATATGATGTAATGAATAGTAAACATATTGGAGCTGACTATAATTTTGCGTGGCCCGCCGCAGAGATAGCAGTTATGGGCCCTGAAGGAGCATGTGATATAATATTCAAAACAGAAATTGCTAATTCCCTCAAGCCTAAAGATAAAAAAATAGAATTGGTAGAACAATATAGAAAAAAATTTTCAAACCCCTACATTGCGGCTTCAAAAGGATATATTGATGATGTTATAGAACCAAAAGAAACCAGAAGAAGATTAATTTCTGCTCTTAAATCAATATATCGAAAAAGAGAAGAAGGTCCTAAAAGAAAGCATGGTAATATACCAGTTTAAATGTTAGCTGTTCATAAATATGCAGAATAGAATTATATTTGATTTCCAAAAAAATATATATTGTTATAGCAAAGCTACATATTTCTTTTAATAAATAAGTTTGAGACTAATTATTTTGTTAATGTTATATATTAATTAATATTTTGTATCCTAGATATGTTAAATGTAACATTTTTTAAATCATTAGTTGAAGAGTCTGTTTTCAAATTGTTTATCCCGGTAGTAATGTAAGATATCAACGTATGTACAATTTTAGATAAAAAATTAATAAACTTTTATTTAAAATCTATTTTGTAACTAAAACTGGACAATTTGCATATGTGACTACACCAGAAGCAGTACTGCCTAATAATAGTTTTTTAATTCCTGATCTCCCTCTTGTACCTATTACAATTAAATCGATATTTTCTTGATCAGCATATTGTATTACTTCGCCATAAACTGCAACTCCTGTCAATATAACTTTCGTAGATACTTTTATATTTGGATTTTTCTTCTTTATCATGTCTTCTATTCTAATAAACCAATCTCTTGCTTGTTTCTTCGCATTTTCAATAACCATATCAATTTGTTTAGGTGTTACAAATCCTGTCAGATTAGCATATTCTGATTTAGTAGGAGCGACTACCACATAAAGAACAATAATTTCCGAATTAAATTTATTAGCAATATTGCTTGCAATATGAGCTGCATGAAAAGAGGGTTCTGATCCATCTATAGGAACTAGTATTTTTGAAAATAATTGATCACTTGACATAAGAATTGTTTAAGATATCCGTTAAATAAGTCTTGTATATGAAAAAAAGAATTTTTTTATAATTAAATGTTCTATATTTCTTAATCTTATTTTTCGGATTAAATTTTATTAAATTAAATTAATCAACCAGCCTACAAAAAAACTTCTTTCATTTTCATATCAACAAAATTTTCTACCATTAAAATAAGGGAATATTTATTTATTAAAATTGAACTAGTATAAAGTATCATTATCATTATTATCTAAAACTATTTTCTATGGTTTCCTCAATCGTATTATAATCTAAAAGGATTTAAGTTCCATACCTCTTATTTCCATATTGCAAAAAATTTTAATAGCCAATAGGGGAGAGATCGCAATAAGAATAGCCCAAACTTGCAAAAAACTAAATTTAATACCATGCGGCATTTATTCGGATGCAGACCGAAGTTCCCTACATATACAACATTGTAAAGATGCAATTAATATCGGAGGTCGGCTTCCACAGGAAAGTTATCTTGATATTACAAAAATTATTGATGCTGCTAAAAAATTAGATTGTAATTTAATTCATCCTGGATATGGATTTCTTGCAGAGAATGAGAATTTTGTAAAGATATGCAAAAGAGAAGGAATTACTTTTATAGGTCCTTCAACAGAAGCGATGGCCTTGGCAGGAGACAAAGTAAAAGCAAAAAAAATAGCTTCAAATGTGGCTCAGGTGATTGAGGGCAGAGAGGTATCCAGTGAAATCGACGCTTTGGCTTTATCTGAAAATATAGGATTTCCAGTAATATTAAAGGCGGTAGAAGGAGGAGGCGGAAGAGGATTAAGAGTAGTCAAAACAATTGATGAGTTAAAACAAGCATTTTTGTCTTCAAAAAATGAATCTCTACTAAGTTTTGGTTCAGATAGAATTTATATTGAAAAATATATTGAAAACCCTCGACATATTGAAGTACAAATACTATCAGATAATTCAAACCTTTTACATCTTGGAGAAAGAGAGTGCTCTATTCAACGACGTCATCAAAAACTAATTGAGGAGACACCTTCTCCTGCATTATCACAAGAGAAACGAAATCAGATAACCGCTGTTGCTAAGAATATAATCAAAGAAATGGAATACGATAATGCAGGAACAGTAGAATTTCTATTTAAAAATGGTGAATTCTATTTTATGGAGGTTAATGCCCGAATTCAAGTAGAACATCCAATTACTGAAGTAGTTACTGGAATAGATATAGTACAACAACAAATTCAGATAGCAACAGGAGAAGGACTATTAATAAATCAGGATGACATAAATTTTAAAGGACATGCAATAGAGTGTAGAATAAATGCAGAACATCCTTTAAGCTTTGTTCCTTATCCTGGAATTGTTAAAAATTTTGTTCCACCTCAAGGAACAAATATCAGAGTAGATACGGCATTATATTCGGGTTATTCCATACCTATTTTTTATGATTCACTCATTTCAAAATTAATATGCTTTGGTATTAGTAGAAATGAAGTAATTGAAAAAATGAAGAATGCACTCTTAGCATTTAGGATTACCGGAATTCCATCAACGATACCATTCCATATATCAGTGTTACACGATAGACGTTTTATTGATGGAAAATATGATACCGCTTTTATTGACAAAATGAAAACTTTTGCAGAGAAAAAAGGTGAGATTGCAGCCGCGATTTTTGCGGAGATACCAAAGAAACTTCAATTTTTAAAAATAGATGAAAAAAATAATGAAGACAAATGGCTGAAAAATAGATTAGCGTGGATTTCTAAATATGATACTGAGAGAAATCTATCAGTATGGGGATAGTAATACGAAAATACAAGTTAACAATACTATTTATGACATTAAGATCAACGGTAAGGTCATAACACTTGATGGAAAAGAGATAGACGTAAATTTAAGTGATGATAGCATTACAATTGAAGGCAATACTTTTAACATTGATTTTACTGAAGAAGGTGACCCTTCAACGATGATTATAAACGGAATGTTATATCTAATTTCTAAGGAAAATTCAATATACTCATCAGTAAATGAAATAAAGGCACCTATGAATGGAAGAATTATAAATATTTTGGTAAATGAAGGAGAAGGTGTTAATACTAGTCAGATTCTCGTAATGTTAGAGGCAATGAAAATGCAAAATCAAATAAGATCACCAAGGAAGGGAACAATAAAAAGTATTAAAATTGTTAAAGATCAATCCGTAAAGTTAGGAGATATTCTGTTAACTTTTGAATAGCTTTAGATCAATGTATGAGAATGATTATTTTACTAATTATTTTTATTTACAATTATTACAGTACGTTTTGAATAATGTGCAACTTTGTAAGAAGTACTACCTAAAAGAAACTATTCTGATGACTTTTGTCCTTTAGTACCCACTATAATTGTATCTACTTTTTCTGATTCTGAAATATCTAAGATTTTTTCAGCTGAATTATTTCCTTGATCTTCTATAATTTTTATTGAAGATTTTAATCCCTTACTCTCTGCCTTTGTTATATCTTTTTTCAAGATTGTCTGACTATCTTGTTTTAACTGGTTTAAATTAGAATATCCTATATTACCTAAATTCTCAATTATATGTACTATAATTAATTGTTGTTTATGAATCTTAATCATATTTGTTGCATATTCAAACGCTTTGTCGCTATATTTAGAACCGTCTACCGCAACAAGGATTTTGGAAGGATTCAATATCTTTTATATTAAACAGATACTTTTATTTTTTTACTTTAAAAACTTCATTTAATGAATTACAATCTGCTCAATATAGAACTAAATTATGCTAAAATTGAGTATTAATTGTTTTGTTTAAAATTATAATTTTACAATTGATTTTTTAAGAAAATAATACTTTATTTAATTTTATAAAATTTCCTAAATAAGATACTTCTGTATCCATAACTTTATCTTTTTCTCTTGTTGAATTGAAATTTCTAATAAAATTTTGGATTAGGGATAATTTTTATATTAACAATACAGAAAAAACTAAATAGTTCTAAAAAATTAAGATAATGATTTTATTATATTTAATAATAATAATTAGATATTATTGTTATTCTGACTTTTACCATAGTCAATCACATAAAATAAATAATCACATGGTAACCTTTACTAGTCTAAGACTTTCTCTATTCGTAGGCCTACAATTAATGAATTTTATTTAATACTTCTATTCCCGGCATTTCATCCCCGGCTAAGAACTTTAGTGTTGCGCCTCCACCTGTAGATACATGGGTCACTTCCAATTCTGAAACTTCTGCTTTTTTTAATGCATCAAGGGTATCTCCTCCTCCGATTATTGTCTTTGATCCCCTCCAAAAAGCCAAAGCCATACTCTTTGCAATATTATTAGTTCCATTTCTAAAAAGTCCAATTTCAAATACTCCCATTGGCCCAATCCAGACTACTAGTCCATTGCTGTTTTGACTTATCATTGATGAATATTGCTGTACTGTTTCAATTCCTATATCCACTCCTAGTAAGCCTTCTTCTATTGCACCTTTTTTGAGAGATACTAATGATGAAGGTGATGATACTAATGATGGTGAAGATACTGACGAAGGTAAGGAATCAAATGTGGAATTGTCATTCCATTCCATTCCTTCTTCCTTCTTTTCATTTGATTCTTCTTGTTTGAGTTTTAAAAAAGATTGTGATGTAACGATGTGATCAATAGGAAGGACTATTTTATCACGATATTTCAATAGTGCGTTTTTTATCCATTGAAAATGATCATAATCTATAGGGGAATCGCCAGTTCTAACTCCATTAGCATTTAAAAATGTATATGCCATTGCTCCACCTACAAGAAGTTTATCTATCTTTGGAAGTAAATTCTCTAAAGCACCTATCTTGTCTTTTATTTTTGAACCACCTACCACGAGTATAAATGGCTTTACAGGATCGTCTTTTACCATTGAGAGATATTCTAATTCTTTATTGAGATTTAATCCTGCTAGTTTTTTATCAAAAAGTCTTGCTGCACCATGGATAGATGCATGTTTTCTATGTGATACACTAAAAGCATCATTTACGTAAATATCTGCTAATGATGCGAGCTCTTTTGAAAAATTATAATCATTTAATTCCTCTCCGCTATAGAATCGAAGATTTTCAAGTAAAAGAATGTCACCTCTATCCATTTTATCGATTTCTTTCTGAACCTTTGGACCAATACAATCGTCAATAAATGATACATTATACATCTGTATTAGTTCAGATAGTCTTTTTGCTACAGGTAACAATGAAAATTGCTTTATAGCATCTATATCTATTCCTGATATGTTATATTGTTGAATTTTATCAGTTTGTTTGTATTCCATCTCATCTCTTTTCTTAGGCCTTCCTAAATGAGACATCAATATTAATTTCGCACCCCTTTTTGTAAGATATTCAATAGATGGAATTGTCATCCTTATTCTGTAATCTTCACCAATTTCATTGTCTTTTCCAATGGTAACGTTAAAGTCAACTCTCATCAGTACTTTTTTACCATAATAAGCTAAATCATCTAAATTTGAAAGGATTCTTAATAACAAATAGATTTCTTCCTACTTATTACTAATTTTTAGATCAAATTAAAAAGTTATGGTTTTAATATGAATAGGCTGCAGATTTAGTGAAGATTATAAATTATTAGGTCTATTAAGATATAGCCAATTAATAATAATAATAATAATAATTATAATTTATTTATCTATATCTTAATTTCATATAGTTTTTCATTTGTCTCAATCTAGTTACAGTGATATACTGTTGTTAAATCGAAAATACATGATAAAAGACTCTAATATAGGTTAAAGAAAGGTAAAGTTATGATGGATATAACTGATAGTCTTAAAAGTATCACGGTAGCCAGTATTATGACTCCTAATGTAATAACAGTAAAGGATAAGCAAACTTTGAGGGAAGGAGCAAAATTTATGTATCAACATAACATAGGTGGGCTAATAGTACTAATGGATATTTCTAATAATGAGAGCTCAGAGATAGATAAACCTATTGGTATTATTACAGAAAGAGATATTGCTCGATTAGTATCTTTCTCATCAAACTTATCTACAGAAGTATCAATATCAGAAGTAATGAGCAAACCACTAATACCAATTAATCAAAATTCTTCGATTAAGGAAGCTACTGATTTAATGCAACAAAATAATATTAAACGATTACCAATATTGGACAATAAAGGAAAATTAGTGGGTATAATTACTGCCAAAGATATTCTTAGATCGATAATGGAATTTTTAAAATCAATTATGAGTCAGCAGGATATAATGCAATTAGCCTTAGCCTTTTAGATATAGTAATAACACTAACCACTTTATTACTACTGCCAAAGTATAAGGTTATCCTAACAACAAATTGGAAAAAAATTCTTTCTTTTCCAGCTTTTTGTTTATATTTTAGGTATAATATTCCTATTTACAGATTCAATAAATGATATTTATTATAATCTATTAAATTTAATATACAAAAAATTTTAGTCCCAGTTGATGGTTCAGAACCATCCAAAGTTGCTTGAGAACATGTAATCAAACTCTCTCTACAATGTAGATGGAATGACAATGTTGCTACCGGTAAAATAGAGATGACCTGATTATATGTTATTTGAGAATTGCTTACTTCAAGAGGACTTTTAGAAGCAACTATGGGATCACCTAAACAGGGCCTATTCTATCTTGGAAGAATTTCGAGATCGAATTTTGAAACTGTTTTTAAACCTTGATTACTTATTATTTTTTTATTTTGCTTATTTATTATAACAATCTATCCCTTATTCATTTATAAAAAATTACTACTGAGACCTAATTGAGAAAGAAAAGAAAAATAATAATTTACCTATAGCAGGTATTTTTTATTTATTATTGAGTTCAGTCAAGCTTTTAATAGCTTCTTTTGTATGGTCCATTGCTGCCTGAAAGTTGTCTTCAGCTACCATTTTAATTGCAGCT
>Ga0126305_10000509_pt1 | contig 16865 bp, 5 predicted proteins | sample Plot26_FD_92536 | JGI IMG/M metagenome (GOLD analysis project Ga0126305, IMG submission 92536) | Serpentine soil microbial communities from UC McLaughlin Reserve, CA, USA - Plot26 | ecosystem: Environmental > Terrestrial > Soil > Grasslands | place: USA: UC McLaughlin Reserve, Lake County... | reverse complement strand
GAATCGTGGTAAATGAAGCAAGACCAAATAATCCTAAACAAGCAACTAATATTGCAAGTGAAGTAAATAATCCAAACACCTGGCCGAACCGTTGATCAGCCTGGTACTGTTGGTCGAAATGGTCATCCAGGAAGAAATAGTCAAATGTGTTGCCGGGGAAAAATTTATCCCAATTGCTTTTTACCAATGCGATCGTTTCGCCGGCATTTGAAGCAGTTGTCTTTACTGACAAGTATCCACGTACATCCGGAATTAAACGAAAAATTAATGGCTCAAAAGCTTCCCGTAAGGATTGCTGATGAAAATTTTCAACAACACCAACTATAGTATACCGCCTTCCCCAAAAATCAATTCTCTTTCCAACTGCATCTTCCGGTTTATTCAACCCTAATTGCTCAAATCCTTTTTTATTAAAGATGACCGCACTATCATCAGTACCAAAATCTTTTGAAAAATACCTGCCCGCTACCAGTTTGATACCATACTGTTTCATATAATCATGATCCGTTCCAATTACCCGGTATTGCTTTTGCGTGGATTCATCAGTACCGGCGAGTTTTATACCTCCGGCATTCCAACCTACGGCCTCTCCCGGTATGCTTGTCGATATGGCCACTCCTTTTATACCCGTCTGCTGATGTAGTGCCTCTTTAAACGCAGACATATTTTGCAAGTAAGTAGAATCGGTAAGAACTCCGGGCGGCCTAACGACCAGGGTTTGATCGATATTGATACCTAATGATTGTTTACGCATATATTGTATCTGTTGATACACCGCAAGTGTACCTATCAACAAAAACAATGATGCGGTAAATTGAAATACCACCAGTCCTTTTCTTAATAAAGATCCCTTTGTAGTAGCGATCAATTTTCCTTTTAATACTTCAATTGGTTTAAACCCGGACAACACAAAAGCAGGATATAGCCCGGAAAAAAATACACCGGTAAAAAATAATCCAACAAGACCCAACCAAAAGGTTGTTTTGCTGAATAAAGAAAATGAAAGGTTCTGACCTGAAAGCTTGTTAAATCCCGGTATCGCAATAATTACAATTACCAATGCAAGCACCAGCGCAATAAAATTAAGCAATGCAGACTCCGATAAAAATTGAATAATAAGCTGCTTACGCTCCGAACCAACGGTTTTTCGAATGCCTACTTCTTTTGCCCTGCTGACGGCGCGGGCGGTAGCAAGATTTATATAATTAACCCATGCGATAACAGCTATAAAAAAAGCAATGGCCAATAAAAGATAGGTGGTCTTCCCATCCCCATTAGGTGCTGGCTCACCTATGTAATGGGACTGTAAATGAATATCTGTTAAGGGTTCCAGGTAATACCTTGCGCCGGCATTAAATTTTTTCATTTCAGCTGCCGTAAATTTTTCAACGACTGGTACAAACTTTTTTTCTACAACCTTCTGATCAGCATTTTTTCGCAATAAAAGATAGGTAAGACAACCATCCCATTGCCAGGCAGTTTCAGGATTATTATTTGGTCCAACGAGCTTTATAAAGCTTGGATATGAAAGCAGGATATCGGGTTTTAATTGAGTGTTGACAGGCGCATCTTTAAACACAGCTGTTATTGTATAATCTCTTTTACGGTTTAACGTTAGCGTCTTACCCACTGCATTGGTCGTTCCATACAGTGTCCGGGCAGTTGTTTCGGATATAGCAGCAGTAAAAGGCTCTGTCAATGCTGTTTTCTTATCACCCGTTATTAACGGATAAGTGAACATGCTAAAGAATGAATTTGTCGCATAAAATATTTTATTGATCTTAATGGGTTGGTTATTGAGCTCAGCAATTACAGGGTCCCGCGGTACAAGTTTTACATAATCTTCAATTTCCGGTATGGCATCCTTAAATGAATTGCCAGCTGCATATGCGCCTGCAGCCCATTGAGTGCTTATTTTGCCATTATCAAACCTGTCCAGCTGTACACGATAAATACGTTCCTTATTGTTATGAAAATTTTCATAGCTTAATTCAAATGATACATACTGCAGGATGAGCAGACATGCCGCAATACCGATAGCTAAACCTATTATGTTGATCCCAGAATATCCTTTTTGACGTATGATATTCCGCCAGGCGATCTTAAAATAATTTTTTATCATAATTATAGTTTTATTCAGTTCGTAATGATTTTACCGGGTTCGCAAGAGCCGCTCTTATCGCCTGGAAACTTATTGTTGCCAATGCGATAAATAAAGCAGATGCGCCCGCCAGTATAAATATCCACCAGCCAATGTTTACCCTGAATGCAAAGTCCCGCAACCATGTATTCATTGCCCACCATGCCAATGGAAAAGCGACGATACTTGAAAGTAAAATGAGCTTGAGAAAACTTTTTGACAACAAGAGAACAATACCCGATACTGAAGCGCCTAAAACTTTTCTTACACCGATTTCTTTTGTACGTTGGATAGTTGCAAACATGGTAAGCCCTAATAAGCCAAGACAGGCAACAAAAATGGCTATGCCGGCAAATATGCCAAATGCTTTTCCAAACAATTGGTCATTCTCATACTGACGATTAAACGTCTCATCCAAAAAATTATAATCAAATAAATTACCGGGGAAGAATGCTTCATACTTCTTTTTTATTTGCCCTATTGTACCAGCCAGATCACCCGGTGTCAGCTTTACAGATATTTCGCTGTTGGTACTATAAAACGGCATGAAGATCATCGGCTCCATGGGATAACGAAGTGATTTTTGATGATAGTCTTCCACTACACCTACTACATCCCATTTTCTTTGACCACGAAGTATTGATTTGCCAATCGCATCTTCAGGAGATCTAAAGCCAAGCAATGTTGCCGCTGACCTGTTAATAAGCATGCTGCGCAGATTCCTGCCATTAGGATCATGATCTGTTTGTTTAAAATTCCTGCCGGCTATTAATATCACTCCATATACATCAAGGAAATCATAGTCAACTGAAGTATGACGAACGGTGAACTTATTTGTTGCAGCTGAATCAGCTTGCCGCACATTGAAACTTCGTCCAATATCGCCACCCGGCACATTCCATGATGTAGTTGCCCCTTGCACATGTGCAATTTGTTTTAACTCCTCTTTAAAACTGTTTACCCTGCTGATGAAAGTAGAATCAAAATTTGTAAGGGTCGGCGGCTTTATCACTAATACCTGGTCCATATTAAACCCAAGCTGCGTCTTATTCATATACCTGATCTGCTTCATTACCACCAGCGATCCTATGATCAAACCGATTGTTACCGTGAACTGACCAAGCACCAATGCCTTTCTGAAAAAGATGCCTTTTTGTGAACTACTGAATTTCCCTTTTAAAACGGCGATCGGTTTGAATGAGGAAAGTACAAACGCAGGATAAAGACCAGAAACAAAAATACCGGCGATAATAATTGATATTAACCCAATGAGTATGCTGTATCCGTTTAATCCCTTTGTTAAAAGATAAGATAATGACAATTGATAATTCAGCAGCTTGTTAAATTCTGATTGTAACAACAGAACAAGGATTATTGCCAATCCGATACTGATCAAATTCACTAATGCCGACTCGGCCAGGAATTGAAAGATCAACTGGCGACGTTCGCATCCTACTACCTTTCTTATTCCCACTTCTCTTGCCCTTTCTACCGACCGGGCTGTAGCAAGATTGATATAATTGACCCAGGCAATAACAATAATAAACAATGCTATAATTAATAAAGCCCAAACAACAGTGGCGCTACCCGTTCTTCCGATCTCGTATTCAAAATCAGAATATAAATGCGCCTTTGACAGTGGTTGCAGATAAAATGTTTCATCGCTGCCGGATATTTTATTTCCCTCGAAATATTTTTGACTGAACGCTCCAAGTTTTGCGTTGAGTGCCTTATGATCAGTACGCCGTTTTAGCTGCACATAATGCCAAAAATCTGACTGTGTAAAATCATATTCGGCCTCTTTCCATCTGTTTATTAAGGTGCGGTAAGAGATAAGCATTTGAAATTGCAAATGCGAATTCTCAGGAATATTCTTTAATACTCCTTCGATCCTGTAGGGCATAGAATCTGTCCAAAGTGTAATTGCTTTACCTACAAACTGATCATAATCGCCTCCTTCATGATCAAAGATCTTATCAATGAGTTTTTCGGATAAAAGAACCGTATTTGGCCGGATCAATACGGATTGCCTGTCGCCCGCCACAAGGGGAAAATCAAATACGGAAAGAAAATTGCTATCGGCAAAAAGCAGATCCGGCTCAGCAATTTTTTTATCGTTATACGTAATGATCGCTTCACCTGACGGTGCAACCCTGGTATTTTGAATGACCTCTTCAAAATCATTATTCATTGCACGTCCAACACCTGAGTATGTAATCGTACCATGCTGGATCAATTTACCCTGCTGGTAACGATCATTGACTACTCTATAAATATTATCGGCCTTCTTATGAAACTGGTCAAAACTGAGTTTAAAACTTACATACTGTAATATCAGCAAGCATGTTGCCATGCCAATAGCGAGACCTGCTATATTGATGGCGGCAAAACTTTTGTACTTCCAGAGGTTACGGAAAGAAATTTTTAAATAATGTTTTATCATGGCTTTATTTTATGAGTGATCCGTGATGAATAATGAGTAGACCCAACTCATTACTCATTATTCAGTATTCATTCTGTTCGTAGTGACCTCACCGGATTAGCAAGTGCCGCTTTTATTGCCTGGAAACTTACTGTGAGCAAGGCAATTAATAAAGCCGCAATGCCAGCAACAGGGAATACCCACCATTCAATATGGATCCTGTAAGCAAAATCCTCCAACCATTTATTCATAGCCCACCAACCAAGAGGAAAAGCGATCAATGCTGCAATGATCACCAGTACAAGAAACTCTTTTGATAATAACCGGACCACGCTGCCTACGCTTGCCCCCAGCACTTTTCGAATTCCGATCTCCCTTGTTCTTCTTACAACAGTGAGCGTTGCTAAACCAAACAGTCCCATGCAGGCGATAAAGATGGAAAGTGCAGAGGCTATTTGTACTATTGTAGATGTTCTTTTCTCCTGGCGATATTGGGCAGCAATTGTTTCATCAAGAAAGCGGTATTCAAATTCCTGGTCAGGAGCCACCTGCTTCCAAACTTGTTTTAATGTATTCAGGTTTGCAGCCAGGTTACCAGCTTTTAACCTTACAGAAATTCGTGGCTGTGCCGGAGCGTTAAAGCTTATATCATTGATACGACGGAAAAAAGTATCTGGTTTTATCACCATGGCAAGCGGCTGAACAGGAGTATGCAACGATTCATAATTAAAATCTTTTACCACGCCAATGATCTGCTGTTCGATCCTTCCCGGTAGTTTTTTTCCTACTGCATCCGTCCATCCAAACAATTTTAGCATTGCCTCATTCACGATCATTGACGACGTGTAATCCGCCGGGTTATCTGCAGAAAATTCTCTACCCTGCGCCATCTGAATTCCCATTGTTTTTAAAAAGTATGGATCAACAGCATTAAATTGAAAGCTCCGGTAAACATTTTTGTCATCTCTGTAGCCAACGTTGACCCATGGTGTTTCTGAAAAACTCATCAGTGATACTGTTGCCCCTGCTACTTGTGGCTGTTTTAATAATTCGTTTCGATACAACTCAGCCAGTTCCATGCCTTTTAATCTTGATTTATTTGTAGGAACAACAACCACTTGTTCTTTTTGATATCCCAGGTTTTTATTCTGCAAATAATTCAGTTGTTCGCTGATCACAATAGTGCAGATGATCATACCAATGGAAGTAACAAACTGTCCTGCAATAAGGCTCTTGCGCAGCAACCCGGTTTTATTCCCGAGCTTTAGTTTTCCTTTTAGAATCTCAACCGGTCTGAAACCGGAAAGAATAACAGCGGGATAAATGCCGGCTATCAAACCGATCAATATTATTAAAAGCAAACAATAACCGATAAAAACAAGATCGAAGTGGAAATTGAGCCGGCGATTTATAATTTGGTTAAATGGAGTTATAAGCAGTACCGCCAAACAAATTCCTATTATGACAGAAATAACTGTAAGTAAGATGGCTTCACCCCAAAATTGCCTGATCAACTGTTGGCGTTCCGCCCCTAACACTTTTCGAACACCAACTTCCATTGCTCTTGTTGCGGACCTGCCCACCGATAGTGTAATAAAATTGACACAGGCAACAAGCAGAATAAGAATCCCTATTGTTAAAAGTATATAAGAATATTTCGGATTACTGATCGGTTCGATACCTGCCGGGATACTCGTATCGAGATGGATCTTAGCAATGGGCTGCAAGGTTATCATATACCCTCCTTCCTTATAGTCTTCCCCAAGGTTTTGCTTAACCATTGACGGAAATTTCCTGGTAAGCTTTTCTGCATCTGTACCCTTCTTAAGCAATACATAGGTTTCTGAGCTTACGCTGAACCATGCCCTCATGGCCCGTTCGCTAAAAATAAATTTTGCATTGGAAAATGGTATGAGCGCATTGTATTTAATACTGGACTCTCCGGGAGCCGATCTTACAATACCAGCAACCGAGAACACAACTTTTTCATTGCCCATTTGCATTTCAATATTTTTCCCGATCGCATTTTCTTTTCCGAAATATTTTTTTGCCGTATTTTCTGTAAGGAGAATCGAATTACTCGTGGGAAAAGGATTTTCCCTGGTACCCTCAATAAATTTGAAATCGAAAATTCGAAAAAAACTGGAGTCAACCATCCGGACATCTTCACTGAAAGATTGCTCACCTACTTTTACGAGTGGTCCAAAGCTATAAATACGGCATGTGGACTCTATATCCGGAAAACTTGCCTGTAATGCACCTGCGAGCGGTAAAGGAGTAACGATATCAATAATATCATCCATGCCTTCATTATGTTCCTTTACCCATGGCCGATATATCCTGTCAGATCTGCTATGAAACTTATCATAGCTGAATTCGCTGCGAACAAACAGCATGATAAGTATGCAACAGCTGATACCGATCGCAAGACCAAAAATGTTAATAGCTGTATATCCTTTATTTCGCAAAAGATATCGCATTGCAACTTTCAAATAATTTCTGATCATAAACTTTTATTTTATTCTGTTCTTAATGATTTTACCGGGTTTGCAAAGGCCGCTTTCAGGGTATGAAAGATCACCGTCATCAGGGTGATCATCAATACCACTAGTGCCGAAAGTATAAATGGCTGTGCAGAGAGCCCGGTATTATATGGAAATATCTTTAGCCACTTATCCATGAAATACCATGCAACAGGAAATGCGATCAAACAAGATAACCCTACCAGCAAAACAAAATTCTTTGTCATTAAAGGAACTAACTGCGCTGTCTTTGCACCCATCACTTTTCGTATGCTTATTTCCTTTTGCCGCTGCTGTGTAGTAAATGCAATAAGCCCCAGCAAACCAAGGCATGTGATAATAATTGTAAGGATGGAAAATGCTGCAAATATTTTTCCTCTCTTCTGATCGGCTGTATATTGCGAATTAAAATCTTCATCCAGAAATTTATACTCAAACGGCAATTGCGGGAAATATTTTTTCCAGGTGGCTTCAACTTTTGAAATGGATGATTGGATATTACCCCCATCCATTTTGAGCTGTATCATATTACAGTTGGGAGAGTAAAAAAGCAGGAGCGGTGCAATAGGGTTGTAAAGTGATTTTTGGTTGAAATCTTTAAACACGCCCACAACTTCCAGGTAATAGCCCGACGTATCACCAGGAAATTTGGCTCGTTTTCCTATCGCATTGTCCCATCCAAAATGTTTTACCATAGCTTCATTGACCAAAATACTGTGTGACGTATCGGCAGGACTGGTGAAGTTGCGACCCTTCACCATTTTAATTCCGAGGACGTCAATAAAATGTTCATCAACACTGTAACATTCGATGGCTTTGTCCACATTACCACTCTTGGTTTCCACCGTAAATAAGTTCAGATTAAGATTGGGTCCGCCAGGGTAAGAGTAACCCGTACCTACCTCTTTTACAGCCGGAATACCACGAAACTCATTATTCATCGCAAATATTTTACTTCGCTCGTCTTCGCCAGTATTTACCGTAACAGTCATTACCTGGCTTTTGTCAAAGCCCAGGTCTTTCTTGCGCAAATATGAAAGTTGTGAATAAACCACCCATGTGCAAATAAGCATTACCATCGAAATAGAAAATTGCAACACAACCAGTGTGCGGCGGAGGTTTATGTTACCGGATGCTTTTGATAAGGCGCCTTTTAATATACCAACCGGTTTGAAGGCCGAAAGATAAAATGCAGGATAGCTACCTCCTACCAGCCCGGTAAATAAAGCAACAGCCAGCAGCAGAAGCAGGGTCGATGATTGAAACAATGTCCCGATACTAAATGTTTTCCCCGATAAGCTATTGAACATAGATAATAAGAGCCAAACCAGGAAACCGCTCAGCAAAACGGCAACAAAAGATGTAAACAGGCTCTCTCCTAAGAATTGTGCGATCAATTGTCCTTTTGAAGATCCTGTTACTTTGCGGATACCGATTTCTTTTGCCCGGCGGGCAGATCTTGCCGTGGTAAGATTCATGTAATTAATGCAGGCAATAAGCAACATAAAAAAAGCAACCGAACCAAATATCCAGATATAAGACATGCTACCCAATTCTTCCGGCTCAAATTGCAAGTTGGAATGTAAATGTATGCTGGCGATCTTCTGCAGCTCATACTTCATCGTTATATTGAACTGCTTGAAGAGCGGCTCAACAAATTTTTTATAAACCTCGTCAAGCTTTTTATTAAAGGCTTGCTCATTCACACCTGGTTTAAGAAGCAAGTAGGTGAAATTGTTGAAATTACCCCAGTTGTTGCCTTGCCCGCCCTGGTTCGATCTTAACAAAGTTGACATCGAGATCAACATATCGTACCGGATATGCGAATTCTGAGGCACGTCTTCCATCACGCCTGTTATGTTGTAAGTATCATATACCGTCTTTAAGGTTTTACCAACTGCGGATGTGTTATTGCCAAAATACTTTTTGGCCAATGTCTTTGAGATCACGATGTCAAATGGTGCATTTAATGCTGTAGCCGGATTGCCTTCAACAAAAGGGTGAGTAAAAACAGCGAAAATGGTGCTGTCAACATAATAAGCTTTCGTCTCATAAAAACCTTTGTCGCCATTCTTAAACAAGGTTCTTTCCCTGCTTGTAAATCTCACCTGCTCTTCTACTTCGGGATAATCTTTTTTTAGTTGGGGGCCAAGAGGAAATTGTGAGATGACCCAGTCGGTGTTTTTGTCTTTTTCGTGTATATGACTATTGATCCTGACGATCCGGTCCGATTTCTTGTGATGTTTGTCATAGCTGAGTTCATCTTTAATATAAAAGATGAGGAAAAGGCTAAAGGTAATACCGATGGTAAGACCCAATATATTTACCAGGTTATACCCTATATCCTTTTTTAAGTTGCGAAGGGCGATGAGAAAAACGTTCTTTATCATAATTGTTTCTTTATTGCTTGACGGTCGATCGACTCTATAGTTACAGCGATCAAAACATCAGGTCATTTAATTATTTTGTGCCGTGCCTCATTCTGTTCGCAATGATCTTACCGGGTTTGCCAGCGCCGCTTTTATTGCCTGGAAACTAACCGTAAACAAGGCAATTAAAAACGCTAATACTCCTGCAACTAAAAATATTTCCCAACCGATCTTTATCCTGTAACTGTAATCCAGCAACCATTTGTTCATCCCATACCAGGCAATCGGTACGGCTATAAGAAAAGATATACTTACCAGTATTACAAAATCTTTGGAAAGTAAATTCCACACACCAAGCACAGAAGCACCGAGCACTTTTCTTATTCCTATTTCTTTGGTACGTTGTTCCGCTACAAATGATGCCAAACCAAATAAGCCAAGGCAGGAAATGATAATGGCAAGCAAAGCAAAAAAACCTGCCAGTTTGCCGATGCGTGCTTCGTTATCGAATTTTTTTGCATACTCATTATCTGCAAACTGATATTCGAAAGGCTGATCAGGACTAAATTTTCTAAACACTTTTTCGATCTTGCTTAAGGCATCTTTGACACTTGCTTTGGGACCAATTTTTAAAATAGCAAAATTCCCCTGCTCCCCGGACAAACTATAGATAGCAGGTTTCGGCGTATCATAGGGAGACTCCATCACCATATCATCAATTACGCCAATTACGGTGTACGGTTGATCAAATGATGTTACCGTTTCACCAATAGGGTTTTGTAATCCCATAAAATGAACGGCGGCTTCATTAATAATAAAAGCGGATGTATCTGTTGCAAAATCTCTTGAGAAATCACGACCTTTTTTAATATGCCAGCCAACTGTTTTACCATAATCATAGGAACCTCTTATTGTTTTAAAGTCTATAGAAAGATTGGGGTCTTTTCCTTTCCAGCTAAACCCGCTGCTGCTTCCCCAAATGCCCGTGGTGGGACTTCCGGCTTCTGCCATAGATAAAATAGCGCCTGCCTGAACCAATTCATTCTGCACCGCATTAAAGTGAACGTGGATCGCGGAATCTATAAAAGTTGGTATAGTCACAAGGTTTTCACGGCTATACCCAACAGGACGATTTTTTGCAAATTGAATTTGTTTATAAACAATGATTGTTCCTATGATCAATGACACCGAAACAGTAAACTGTAATACGACAAGTACCTTGCGTGGAATAGCTGCGAAACGTCCGGCCTTAAAAGTGCCTTTCAAAACTTTGATCGGTCTAAAGGAAGACAAATAAAATGCCGGATAACTTCCTGCAACTATCGCAGTAAAAATGATAAAACCCATACTCATCAGCCAGAAAAATTTGTTACCCCAGGGGATGAACATTTGCTTGGCTGCTACATCATTAAAAAAGGGAAGGATAAGAAATACCAATAGCAATGACAATGCATAAGCAAATACAACCGTCAATAATGACTCAGTAAAGAATTGCCAGGTCAATTGTTTTCGTAAAGAGCCCACCACTTTACGAATGCCGACCTCTTTTGCACGTTTTTCACTTCGGGCCGTACTTAAGTTCATAAAATTGATACAGGCCAATAATAAAACAAACACACCGATAACACCAAACATCCATACATACTGTATTGCGCCGCCCACATTCACTCCATTCTCAAACTTTGAATATAAATGCCGCTTGCTTATTGGCTGCAAAAAAACTTCGGGCTTCTTTTTCGCAAGCTGAGCATTCACCTTTTTTAGTTTTGCATCTTTTATTTTTACAGAAGTACTTTTAAACGCTGCATTTTCATTTAACTGAACAAAAATCCGGGCAAAATTTGGCCGCCAGGGATCACTGATTCCTTTTAACCCGTCATTGGAAGAATAATAAAAATCCCATGTTGATATAAAATTCAAACCGCCAAATGAAGAGTTATGAGGGAAATCCTTGTAAACACCGGTCACTTTTACGGGAGAAAGATTATCAATTTTTATCAATTTATTTAAAGGGTCATCGCTACCAAAAAAGGCTTTGGCTGCAGAAGAAGAAAGTAAAATTGAAGCCGGCTCATTAAGACTACCCGAACCCTGAACTATTTGCAGAGTAAACATATCCGGCATCTCTTTTTCAAAATATCCACCTTCCTGTTTTAATTTTTTATCATTAATTGTGAGTACGTGATCCCGCCAATCAACAGCCATTACGATGTGTTTAAAATCACTGCCATAATTTTTTCGGAGTTCTTCAGCAAGCGGATAAGGAACACTTTCCCATGTTTGTACTTCACCATTGTTCGTTACATTCTGTATTACCTGGGCAATGCGATCGTAATCCTTAAAATTTTTGTCGAACGAAAGTTCATCATACATCCACAACCCGATCAGTATAGCCACCGCCATACCAATTGAAAGCCCCGTAATATTGATAAACGAGTGCATCTTGTTTTTTGCAAGATTGCGCCAGGCTATCTTGAAATAATTTTTTATCATAGTGTTTGTTTTAATAATTATTAATTAATAATTATTAATTTATTCTGTCCGTAGCGACTTCACCCCGAAATAATCGGGATTCCGTCACTCCTCACTCCGTTCGTAGTGACTTCACAGGATTTGCAAGCGCCGCTTTTATTGCCTGGAAACTGATCGTTAATAAGGCGATTCCAATCGCAATAAGTGCCGTGATCACAAAAACTAACCAGCTAATATTTGTGCGGTATGCAAAATCCTGTAACCATTTATTCATAACAAACCACGTAACTGGCGAAGCGATCAATATTCCAATAAACACAAGTTTTAAAAACTCTTTTGATAGCAGCCCGACGACATTATCAACACTTGCACCCAGTACTTTTCTTACCCCGATCTCCTTCGTTCTTTGTTCAGCACTAAAAGTGGCAAGTCCAAATAAACCAAGACAAGAAATTAAAATTGCAATGATGGTAAAGTTTCTGACAATACCTGCCAGCCGGTTATCCGCTTCGTAATTCTTTTGAAAATCATCGTTTAGAAAAGTGTATTCAAACGGCTCATTAGGATTCAACTGTTTCCAGGTTTTCGCGATCGACTGAAGCACACTCCCCATGTTATTAGTTTTGGCATGCGCAACCAGGTAATTGAAGCTTTGATTATTGATCAATTGAAATCCATATGGTTCAATGGTGGAATGAAGATCCACAAAATGAAAATCTTTGACTACCCCAACGATCTCCCAGCGATAGGTTTGTCCTTGCCAGTCCATTGAAACATTTTTACCCACAGCATCCTGGTTATTCTTAAATCCTATTTTCCGGATAGCCTCTTCATTCAGTATCATTCTCAAATTTGTATCAGCAGGATAGCCAGGTGAGAATAATCTACCAGCGGCTGTCTTTATCCCCAGCGTTTGCAGGAAACTTGCATCAACCCAATTCATGAACGTTCTTTTTGCACTATTCATGTTGTCGCCTTCCTTATACAAAGGCATATCACTTGGATTGACAATACCCGGGTAATACATAGAAGCGCCGACATTCTCTATTTGCGAATTTTTCCTGAGTTCTTCTTTCAGCGCAGGATAAATGTTTTTTGCGACCCCGCTCCTTAATGGAATAACCACTTGCTGATCCTTTTCGAAACCCAGGTCCTTATTCCTCAAATATTGCATCTGATCATTAATGATCACGGAAGCTACTATCAGGCCGGCGGAGATCACAAATTGAAATACGACCAACCCCTTTCGAAGCGAATTAGCAGCAAGTGAATTCGTGATCTTTCCTTTTAAGACTTTAATCGGCTGAAATGATGAAAGATAAAACGCAGGATAGCTGCCCGCCAGCAATCCGGTTAATAAAGCAAGCAATAAAAATCCTGCAAGCAAAACGCTATGTTGCTGAAAAGAAAAAAATATTTCTTTGGCTGATAGTCTTGAAAACAGCGGAACTAATGCTTTTGTAAAAATCAGCGCAAACACAAAAGCGATGATCGACATCATCACTGATTCACCAATGAATTGACGGATCAGGGAAGTTTTTTCGGCACCTAATACTTTTCGCACTCCCACTTCTGCTGCACGTTTTGAAGAACGGGCCGTTGAAAGATTCATGAAATTGACACATGCGATCAATAAAGTAAACAATGCAATAGAGCCAAGAATATATAAATAAGTTACGCTGCCGGGAGGAGAAACATTGCTGGAGGTATTTGCATACAGGTGTACATCCTTCACCGGGGTAAGAAATTGTTTTTTGTAAAAGCCCATTGCTTTCAAATTTGCGCCGGCACGTTTGTCAATGAATGCAGGAAACTTAGCCTCCAGTTTTTTTGCATCAGTTCCAGGCTTCAATAAAAAATAAGTGTAAAACATGTTATTTGTTGCCAGGTCATTCTGCCCATAAAAACCGTTGCTCGACGCACTTCCTGCTGACAGGATAAATCCGGCGTCAATATGGGATGGATTTGGCGCCTCTGTGAATACACCCGTAACCTTGTAGTCTGCATCACCGATCGTACTGCTGCTTATGAACAATGTTTTATTGATCGGCGATTCCTTCCCAAAAATTTTTCCCGCAGTTGCTTCATTGATCACTATGGAATTTGGATTCAGTAAAGCAGTTGCAGCATCACCCTCTTTGAATTTATAGGTAAGCACCTGGAAAAAGGTGGAATCCGCCACAAACCCTTTTGTTTCAAAGAAAGATCTCAAATTCCCATTTGGTTCTGTGTATTGAAACAGTGTCCTATCGTCTGCAAACATCTTTAACAACCTCGTGCCGTTTTCAATTTCCGGAAACTCCATTTGCATTGCCTTTGCCATCGGAGCCGGTGTATTCGGGGTCCTGTCTTCTTTACCTTCTTTTACAAACGTGGTCCCTAACTGAAATATCCTCTCCACGTTCTTATGATAACTGTCATAACTCAATTCGTTATACAGGTACAATGCTATCAGCATGCAACAAGTAAGGCCGACAGATAATCCAAATACATTGATGAAAGAAAAAACTTTATTCTTCATCAGGTTTCTCCACGCAATTTTGAAATAATTCTTTATCATGGCTTAAAATTTTATTCTGTTCGTAAATTTTTAACCGGGTTTCTCAAAGCTGCTTTTAATGATTGATACAAAACCGTCAGTAAGGCGATCAATACGATCATAATTACAGGTAAAAAGAAAAACCAAATACCGATCCCGATATGAAAAGCATAATCCTGGAGCCAGTTATTTACAAGAATATAGGCTACAGGCAGCGCTACAACACCCGCCAGTAACACCAGCTTCAAATAATCTTTCGTGATCATACTGGTGATCTGGAATAAGGTAGCTCCCAATACTTTCCGGATACTGATCTCTTTATTTCTTTTTGCAATTGTGAAAAGTGATAAGCCAAACAATCCAAGGCACGCGATAACAATAGCAATTGCTGTAAACAACCAAAGCACGGTTGCAAATAGCCGGTCCGTTTTATACTGCGCATTGAATTGTTCATCCAAAAAGAAGAACCGGAAAGGACTTTGAGGATAATAAGCACTCCATTTCTGCTTTACAAAATCCATGAATGCGGGAAGATTAGTTGTATTGAATTTCAATGAAAAATTTCCAAGGTTTCTTTCCTCTTCCGGATAGAAAACAATTGGATCAAAAGTATTCTGCAAAGATTCCTGGTGATAGTCTTTTACGACACCGATCACTTTGCAATGAAAGCCACTACCGTCTATATATTGGCCTACGGCATCCTCGTTCTTAGCAAAACCAAAAACATCGACCGCCGTTTCATTAAGAATAATATTGACCAAAACATTTGTATCAACTGCGGGCCTGTCGTTTGTAAAACCTCTGCCGGCAACAATTTTTAGTCCATAAGCATCGATGAATTTACTATCAATACCAAAGTTCCTGCATCGTTTTCCTGACTGTGAATTCTTCAGCGCATAATCAGAAGAGCCTCCAACCTCTGCTCCCGGCACTGAAGTAGAAGCAGTAACAGATTGAATAGCGGGGTTAGCTACCATGTCATTAATGAATGAATTAAATGATGGAATAGTTGAACTATCCGTGTTCGCGGATTGTTGAACCACCAATGTCTGTTTGATATTTACTCCCAGATCACGGGTCTGCATGTAATGAAGCTGTTTGTAAAAACCCAGGGCGCCGGTGATCAAAACGATCGCCGCTATGAATTGTACAACCACTAATGATTTTCTTAAAAAATTCTTTCCCCCTTTTAATCCTGTGGCGCCCTGCGATGTTTTGATAGAATAAACTGGCTGGAAAGAAGAAAGAACAAATGCAGGATAAAAAGCTGCAAGCAATGTTCCGAGTATAAAAATAACCAGCACAAATACCCAAAATCTCCAATCCGCAATAATTAAACTGTCCAGGTCTTTTTCTACAAGAGTGGAAAACGCCGGCAATGTCAGCCTGAAAACGACGATACCAATTATTATCGCGAGTATATTTAGCAAAAACGATTCGGTCAGGAATTGGCGAACAAGCTGAAATTTTCCGGCACCCACTACTTTTCTTATTCCAACCTCCTTCGACCGGTCAAGAGAATGTGCTGTGGAAAGATTTACATAATTGATCCATGCGATAAAAAGTATGAACAAAGCAGCGATACCCAGGTATTTCAGATAAGAGAAATTTCCATTGCCGGCCATTTCATAATCATACTTAGAACGGAGGTGAATATCTTTTAATGGCTGGAGGTAAAATGAATTTTGATAGTCCCGCTGTTTCATGCTGGTGCCCATGTACCGTTCTGCAAATGCGGGAAACTTTGCTTCTACTGTTTTTGCATTGGCTCCGGGTTTCAATAACACATAGGTATAAAAGTCAGACCAGCCCCAGCTTGTGTTTGCGACTCCCTGTGTAAGCTGTATATATTTTTCATAGTTCAGAAGAATATTAAAACGAATATGTGAATTGGCGGGAAGATCTTCCAGTATTGCTTTTACAATGTAATCTTCATTGCGATAATGAAGCGGCTTGCCAAGAGGGTCTTCGTTACCAAAATATTTTTTTGCTGTTTCTTCAGTTATAACAGCATCGTTCAATTCTTTGAACGCAGTTGCAGCATTTCCTTTTACAAAACGGAATGAAAAAATATTAAACAATGATCCATCCGCGTAATACAAAGTTCCTGGTTCTACTATCTTTTGATCTTGATAGGAAACTATTCCACCTTGCCTGCGAAAACGTGCTGCTTCTTCAATTTCGGGAAAATCTTTTTTTAATGCCGGTGCGACTGCAGGATAAGTAAATGCAAAGGTTTGTTCCTTACCTCCAGTTTCTTTTGTCATCATTGGCACACGGTAGATCCTGTCCTTTTTTACATGAGCATCATCATAGCTGTATTCAAAGCGCAAATAATTTATTATTAATAAAAATGCCGCAATCCCAACTGACAAACCAAAAATGTTTATGGCAGAGAACG
>Ga0126305_10000508_pt1 | contig 16870 bp, 14 predicted proteins | sample Plot26_FD_92536 | JGI IMG/M metagenome (GOLD analysis project Ga0126305, IMG submission 92536) | Serpentine soil microbial communities from UC McLaughlin Reserve, CA, USA - Plot26 | ecosystem: Environmental > Terrestrial > Soil > Grasslands | place: USA: UC McLaughlin Reserve, Lake County... | reverse complement strand
TACCGCTTCGGAATCGACAACGTCGGGGCGTCTCCGCGGCGGGAAAAACGTGGGATCCCACCAACACCTCCCGACGTCACAAGTCCCGGATACCCGGAACCAACTTCGGGCACGTCGTACTAGGGCGCAACCCTACTTCCCCGCCAGCGTCACCGCGTACTCATCGAATTCGTTCGGCTTGAGATGGGCCGGTTCATGCACTCACCTGACAAAGCCGAAGGTCCCGCCTCCGCCGCCGCCGCCGCCAAAGCCTCCGTAGCTGCCGGTGGAGGCCGCCTTGCCGCCGGCGACCTTGCCTTGATAGGGCTTCGTCGCTGCCAACTGGACGGCGAAGGGCACGTTCAGCCCGGTCGTGGCGCTGGTCAGTCCCGCCGCGTTCAGGGCGGTCAGGCGCTCAAGGCATCCCGGATTGCCATCGGTCCTGGTCGCCGGCATGGATGTAGAGGAACAGGGGCTCTTGGAGACGGCGAGGAACACAATGTAGTCCTTCACCAGCACGCCCTGGGGGACCAACGTGCCGTTGTCGACCAGTGCCTGCAGATAGGCGATCACCTTCTCCTCCGCGTGCAGCCCTCCGCCGCTCGTGAACGTCCTCGCGCTTATCAACACCAAATCGTGTCGAAACAGTATCATCGCGCAGGTCGTCGCCATCGTGGAGGAACCGTACTCGAGCCTCTCCGGTATAGGGTCCGCCGTCGGTTTGCCGTATCTGGCCGGTTGCAACACCGAGGGCTTCAGCTGCATCACCGGTCCGAGCTGATGCGAGACGCTCACCGGCGTCGATCGCTGGACGGCCCCTCGCGGCCTGCCAGAAGATGACGCAGGCATGGCCATTGCTGGCGGCGACAGCCGTGCCGCTCTGGGTGCTGCGACGGGTGTCGGAGGCGCCTGTTTGGCCTGGACCGTAACTGCGTGTGCCGCAGCCCGCTGGCCCATCCGGTCCGCTTCGGCTTCCATGCCGCGGTCCTGAACCACGGCGACACCCGAGCCAAACGGGTTGCGCACACGACCGGCGCGCTGTTGCACGACGTGCGTCAGCTCGTGTCCCAGAAGCTGCTGACCCTGCGGGGTGCCAGGGTTGTACTGCCCCGGAGCGAAATACAGATTCGAACCGTGCGCAAAGGCCAGCGCACCGATCGACGACGCCTGGGGGCCGACATGGACTCGGACATCCGAGAAACTGGTGCCGAAGAACGATTCCATTTTCTGCCGCACGGGACCGGGCAACGGCTGGCCACTCGCGCCACCGAAGCTCGACAGATTCGCCGGCAACTGAAACGCCTCGCCACTGCCAACTCGCTGCACGACCGGTCCCTGGGGAGTTGCGGTACGGGGTTGCACGGCTTGCGCTCCGGCCATCCGCGGCTGGATCTGCGCGGGAGACGAAGCCATCACAGAAATCCTGGGCCGGCCGGCTGAGAATGAGCCTTGAACGACGGTTGGACGAGCGGACGAAGCCGGAACCATGGAGAGATCCTTCTCTGGTTGGATAACCGGCATCAGCTTATCACGCGGAATCGCGCCGGGCGGCTCTGGCCCAGGATGCCAGGCACGGTGCCACCGCCCTGGAGCTCTATCGCGCCGCCGGCGTCACCACGTAATCGTCGACCTCGCTGATGCTGTCCGTCTTCGACCACACGCCCACCTTCCCCGACACCGGCGCGGCCAGCGTGTAGTCGAGGAGCTTCTCGCCGTCGAGGTAGCCCTCCAGTTGCGTGCCGTGGACGGCGATCTTCATCGTGTGCCACTCCTTGAAGGGGATGTGGACGTCCTTGACGCCCTTTTTGACGAAGCTGCGCTTGCCCTTGTCGAAGGTCCAGAGCACGAGGTTGTCTTCCTTGCCGTTGAAGCGGACCGCCAGGTAATCCCCGTTCGGCTTTAGATTGAAAAGGATTCCGGCGCACTGGTCGAGGGCGCCGCCGATCAGCTTGAAGCGCATGGAGATCTCGCCGTCGTGGAAGTCGTCGACGCCGGTGGCGACGGCGTAGGGAAAGTAGGCGAAAGCCTTTACATTGTCGATGAACTCCTCGTGGCGCGAGCCGTAGATGGCACGCGCCTTGTCCGCCAGGCCGCCCGCGGGCTGGCCTTTCTTCCACTGGCGGCCGTCCACCAGCAGGACCTTCTTGCCCTCGTCGGTGGCGATGGACCAGTCGCCCACGACGGAGAGGAAGCGGGTCGGCTCCGCTCCTTCCTTCTCCTTCGTGAGGTCCACGCGGACGGGCTTCGGCTCGGCGGGCTTCTGGGCGGCAGGCTTCTGGGAAAACAGCGGCGAGAGGCCGCAGAGGGAGAGGGCCAGGGCGGCGGGAACGATCAGACGAGATTTCTGCATGACGATCTCCAGCGTCCTCGGGACGCGACATAGGCCAGGCTGACGGCCAAAGGCCAGACGATGAAAAAGAGCGGGACCGCGCCGCGCGGGACGGCGGCGAGCGGATAGCCCGGGTAGGACGGTTCGGAAGAAGCCGCCGGCGGAGGAACGCCGGCCAGCTCGTAGAGCTTGGCGAGGACGACCGGCTCGATGGTGGACCGGACGAGGTCGCGCCGCCGCCCGACCTGGTACCAGATCTCGCCGTAGCGGCTCTCCGGATTCTCGAACAGGCCGGTGCGGCTCTGCGCGGCGTAGGTCACGTCGAGGCGGGGCAGCACCCGGCGCAGCTTGGCCAGCACGTTGATCTCGAGATCCACGAGCTTCGGATCCTCGGGAGAGAGATGGACGGTGACGTGGACGGGCTGCGCGATCGTCCGCAGGACGGCCTCGTCGCCGCGCGGGAAGGAGTTGCGCCGGTCCTCGGCCAGATCCCAGCCGGAGCGCCAGGACGAGGCGAGCGCCGCGGTGCCGGCGGCGAGGAGCACGAGAGCGGCGGAGTGCACGAGGCGGGACGGCACGGAGCGGTACGGGTTTAGCCACAGGCCCGCGAAGGCGAAGCCGGCCAGGCCCGCGAGCGCCACGACAGCCACCACGGCCAGGCGGAGCTCGCCGTGCTCGAAGGTCCGCAGAGCGGCGGCGGGGGTGAACGGTGCGAGCCGGGCGAGCAGGCCGCCCCGGCCCGCCGCGAGGAAGTCGAGGGCCCAGGTGCCGACGGTGAAGCCGAGCGTCACGATGGCGGCGCTCGAGCTGCTACGGCAGACCGCGGCGGCGGCCACGGCGATGCCGGCCGCCAGGAAGGCATGCAGGAGGTGGCCGAGGAACACGTTGGCGGACTCGGCCGGGTTCAGGTGGCCGCCGTAGCCGCGCCAGAGGAGGAGGGCGAGGAGGCCCGGGATCCAGGCGAGGAGCCAGCCGAGCAGGAGCACGCCGGCCTTGGCCGAGAGCCGGGCCACGAGGCCGGCGGGGGTCTGGGCGAGGAGCTTGCCGGCGCCGCTCTCCCGCTCCGCGGCGACGAGGCGGATGACGACGAAGGGAAACAGGAACATCACGGCGAGGTCGTAGGCGCCAAGCGTCGGCACGACGAGGCCGTCGAGCGGGCTCAACCCTTCAGCCAGCGCGGCCGGTCCGCCGCCGGCGCCGCTCACCTCGGCGTAGGACTCGACGGCGGTGATAAAGGCCTGGCCGACCAGCGGGCCGACCATCGCCAGAAGCAGCCAGTACGCCCGCGACGCCAGGAGCTCTCGACTTTCCAAAGCGGCCAAGGCGAGGAGGGAAGAAGCCTTACGTGAGCGCGAGGAACACCTCCTCGACGCCGCCGTCACGAAGACCGGCGCGGCCGCGGACCTCCGGCAGCGTCCCCTCCCCCACCACGCGGCCGTCCGCCAGCAGCACGAAGCGGTCGCAGGCGCGGCCGGCGTCGGCGAGCTGATGGATCGAGAGGAAGAGCGTCCGGCCGCGCGCCGCCTCCTCGCGCAGGATGGCGGTGGCGTCACGGGTCTGGCGCAGGTCGAGCCCGTCGAAAGGCTCGTCGAGCATCAGCAGGGGCTGGGGCGACAGCAGCCCCAGGGCGATCAGGAACCGCTTGCGCTCGCCCTTGGAGAGCGAGCGCACCGGCGAGGCGAGCAGGGTCCGGAGCTTCAGGGCGTCGACGGCCGCGGATACGCGCTCCGCGGCGACGCCCCAGAGGTCCCGGAAGAAGAGGAGGACGCGGCAGACGGGCTGGTCCGGCCACGGCGCGATGCCGTCGGGCACGTAGAACATCACCGCGCTCCGCCGCGCCGGAGCGAGCGCCCTCCCATCGGCGTCGCGGACCTCGCCGGCGTCGGCGGGCAGCACGCCGGCAAGGCATTCGAAGAGCGTGGTCTTGCCCGCGCCGTTCGGACCGATGAGGCCGAGCACCTCCCCGGGCCGCACGGCGAAGCTCACACGGTCGAGCACCCGGCGCGGGCCGTAGCTCTTCGTGATCTCGTAGACGTCGAGCACGTCTAGAACCGCAGACGCGCCTGGAACTGATACTGCCGCCCCGGATCGACGTTGTTGATGCCGCCGAGCGGCTGGCCGAACGTCGGCAGCGGCTCGGCGCCGTTGCCCCAGACGCCGTTGTAGCCCACCACGTTCTCGTGGTTCGTCACGTTGAACACCTCGCCGCGCAGCCCGAGAGTGAAGGCGCCGAGGGGGAATTCGCGCTCGAGGAACAGCGACAGGTCATGGACCGCGTCGCCCCGGCCGGCGTTGCGGCCGATGACTCGCCCGTCGATCACCGGGCGGTCGGTATTGGCGCCGTCGCCGTTGTTGTCGACGCCGGTGGTGATGTTGAACGGCCGGCCGGAGGCGTAGGTGGCGACGCCGCCGAAGTTGAGGGCCAGGGGCAGGCGCACCCAGCCGCTCAGCACGGCGCGGTTCCGCTGGTCAAGCAGGCTGTCGGCCCAATCGGCTCCGAGCTGGCGCGCGTCGTTGGGATCGCCGCCGGGCGCGTCGGGCTCGACGTTGTTGCGGGTGTGCGACCAGGTGTAGCTCAGGAGCATCCCGGCCCGGGTCTCGAACGTCTTGCGCAGGTTCATCTGCAGGCCGTTGTACTTGCTCTCGCCCTGGTTCACGGTCACCAGGAGGCGGCGGTAGCCGTTGGCCACGGGCGTGATGGGACGGGTGGCGTCGGCCGCCGTGGCCGGGCGCGTCTGGCCGGGGGCGGTGCGGATGAACGCCGCGGGAGCGTTGAGGTCGAGGTTGCGCTCGATGTCCGTGGTATGCGCGTACACGTAGTCGAGGCTGAGGATCCAGCGCGCCCCGAGGTCGCGCTCGGCGCCGATCGTCGCCTGGGTGGTCCTGGGGTTGAGCAGCTCGTCGGGATAGCCGGAGAGCCGCGAGACGTCGAAGAACTGGCTGTAGAACGCCTGCTCCCCGGGCCGCACGGTGAGGTCCCGCGCCGGCAGCACCGCGCCCGGCGGGAAGGCCGGCAGCGGCTGGAGCGAGGTCGGGAAGCCGAGCTGGCCCGGCGCCGCGCTGAAGTTGAAGAAGCCGTTGGGACCATTCAGCTCCCAGCCGGCCACGATGTTGGCGCGGATCTCCGAGTAATAGATCCCATAGCCGCCGCGGACCGTGGTGCGCGGGTCGTTGCCCGGGTTCCAGGCGAAGCCGAGCCGGGGCGCGACGTTGTCGTCGTCGTCGGTCAGGGTCTGGCGGTCGTAGCGCACGCCGAGGTTGACCACGAGGTCGGGACGGATGCGGTAGTCGTCCTGGGCGAAGAGCGACCAGTTGGTCTCCTCCACCGAGTAGCTGACGTTGCCGAAACCCTGGGTGAAGCGCTGGACGTTGGCGAGCGTGAGCTGCGAGGTGGGGATAGACGGCGAGATGCCGGGCAGGAAGGTGAACTGGCCGAGCACGAACGGCGAGCCGAACTCCTGGCCGTTGCCGCCGGACTTCGAGCGGATCACGTCGCCGCCGAGCTTGAGCAGGTGGTCGCCGAACGCGAACGACGCCGTGTCCGCGAGCTGGTACTGGCGGTTGGTGAGGAAGGCGGAGCGCGACTCGCCCTCGGTCGCGACGCCGGGCCGGACGAACTGGGTGGACGGGTTCTGCGGCTCGAACTCGGTGATGGGATCGGCGTCCAGCCAGACGAACCGCGCATCGTTGAAGGCCGAGCCGCTCAGCACGGCCGACTCGCTGAGCTGGGCCGTCTGCGCCTCGCGCCGGAACGTCCGCGCGGCGCTCGGCAGCGCCACGCCGCCCACGGCGTCGGCGGGGTTGGTGTCCTTGAAGCGGTCGAGGTCGAAGCGGCCCAGCAGGTGGTGGCTCTCGTTGAGGTCCGCGTCGACGCGGGCGAAGAGGAGCGTCTGCTTGTAGTTGCCCGTGAACTTGCCCGGGGCGAGCGCCGAGGTGATGATCGAGTCGCGGTCCTGGTCAGTGTACTCCCCCGCCACGGCCCAGTACGCCCGGTCGTGCACCAGGGGACCCGAGAAGAAGGCGCTCCCCTGCTTCAGCTCGTCCTCGGAGTCCTGGTTGGTGATCGGCGCGTTCGACTGCAGGCCGCCGGGCCGCGAGACGGCCACGACGTCGCCGCGCACCTGATTTGTGCCCGAGCGCGTGACGAGGTTGATGGCGCCGCCGGTCGTCCGCCCGTACTCGGCCGAGAAGCTGTTGGTGAGCACGGTGAGCTCCTGGAGGGCGCCGAGGGGGATGTTGGTGAAGATCGTCTGGCGCCCCCAGGCGTCGTCGCCGGTGCCGCCGTCGACGGTGAAGGTGGCCTGGCGCCGGCCGCCGCCGTCGATGACGAAGAGCGTGTTGTTGAGGAACAGGTCGCCCGTCCCCCGCGCCGGGCGCACGGCGGAGTTGAGGAGCGGGAGCGAGGTGAGCTTCCGCCCGAGGACGGGAGTCTCCTGGAGCATCTGGTTGTCGAACCGCGTGCCGAGCTGCGGCGAGCCGGTCTGGACCTCGGCGGCCGTGCCGTAGACCGTGATCGCGCCTTCCACGGCGGCGGGATTCACCACGACGTCGATCGCCGCCGTCTGGCCCGCGCGGAGCTGGATGCCTCCCCGCTCCTGGGCCGCGAGCCCCTCGCCCGCCACGCGGATGCGGTAGGTGCCGGTCAGCGGCAGCTCGGGCAGGACGTAGTTCCCCTGGGCATCGCTGCGCGCCGTGCGCGAGAAGCCGGTCGCCTCGTTGTCGACCGTGATCTCCGCGCCGGCGACGGCGGCGCCCGCCTGGTCCCGGACCTGGCCGCGGATCGCGCCGATGCCCGGAGTCTGGGCATGGACGGCCGCGGCGAGCAGCATGAGAAATGTGAAGAGAAGCGGAAAGCGGAGACGAGTTGATTTCCAAAACATGACGTTGCGTTCTCCCCTGACAGTGAACGATGGCTCGATCGGGCCGCCGCACGCGGGCGGTCCGGGCTGTGCTGGGACGACGGGGACCGCGTCCCGGCCTATTCGTTCTGCCGCTGGATCAGGAGGAGGATGTCGGAGGAAAGAAACGGGCCGCTCCCGGACGGCGACAACGCCGCCCGGCGGCTGCCGGGGAGGGCCGCGGCCGTGCCATTCCCCGGCAAGGAATTCGGGGATTGCAGCGGTTCCTGCTCCGCTTCGAGCACGGCGGCTGCAGGATGAGACGCGGGCGGCTGGAGCCGCGCCCGCAGGCCGGGCCCCTCGGCCGCCACCACCTGGCGCAGGGAGCCGCCGCGGCGCGAGCCTTCCACCCAGGCGACCACGCCGGCACGCCCAGGGAAGGCCGGCTCGCCCGGAGCGAGGGCCGAGCGGGCGAGCAGGAACGTCTTCTCGACAGACGGAACGATCGAGAACCGCTGCGGCAGCTCGACGGCGATCTCCCGGCGCTCGTCGCCGAAGCGGAGGAGGATCCGGGCGTCCGCCGTGGGGAAAGAAGGGACCAGCCAGTGGATCCGGCGGAGGTCCTGGTCCAGATGCGGCGTGATCCGCACCGGGTAGGTCGCCCCGCCGTCGAGGCTGAGGAACGCCTCCCACTCCTCCACTTCCGGCAGGCCGGCGAAAGCCTCGAGCGGCGCCCACTCGAGCTCGGCCGTCGAGCCCGCGGCGAGCGCCGCACCGGCCCGCGGAGCCACGAGCCGAACGGGCGCGCCCGCCTCCCGCGCGAACGCCGCGGGTGCGAGAGCCAAGACGAACCAGGCGAGCCCGACCAGGATGGAAAGGCGGCTGGAGGAACGCATCGAGCCGGCCATCGCCATACGATACAAGTGGCGGGCGTGAGCCGCAAGGTGACGGAACGAGCCTCCTGGTACGGCCTTTGTATCCCTGCCAGAGGGATGGAAGAGATCATCCAGGCCGAAGAACAGTTCCACATCCTGGCAACCAGCTCGCGCACGGACGACCGCACGCGGGTCCTGAAGCACGGCGAGAGCTTCGGCATCTTCGACCACAGCGGCGCCATCCGTCCCATGGGACTGAGCGAAATGGGGCTCTTTCACGAGGGCACCCGGTTCCTGAGCGCCTTCGAGCTGGCCATCGAGAACCAGCCGCCCCTGCTGCTGAGCTCCACGGTGCGGAGCGACAACGTGATGGTCGTCGACCTCACCAATCCGGACTTCACGGAGGGCCCGGCCGGGCCGCTGTCCCGGGACACCCTTCACGTCTTCGCCTCCAGCTTCCTGTGGCGCGGCGCCTATTACGCGCGGTTCCGCTGCCACAACTACGGGCTGAGGGAGCTCGACCTCAATCTCTCCCTGCGCTTCGCGGCGGACTACGCCGACATCTTCGAGATCCGCGGCACCCGCAGGGAGAGCCGGGGGCACGCGCTGGACCCCGCCGCCGGCCGCGGCACGGCCGTTCTCGGCTACGAGGGCCTGGACGGCCGGGTGCGGCGGACCCGCCTGAGCTTCTCCTTGATGCCGGCCGAGCTGACCGGCTCGCTCGCCTCGTTCCGCCTCCAACTGCCGCCGCGCGGCGAGCAGAGCCTCGACGTGACGGTCGCCTTCGAGGTGAGCGGCGAGACGCCGCGCATCCTCGGCTTCGCCAAGGCGCTCGAGGAGTCCCTGGCGGAGCTGGAGGCCCGGCGGGACGGCTGCGCCGAGGTGGAGACTTCGAACGAGCGCTTCAACGAATGGATCGCGCGCTCCTCTTCCGACCTCCAGATGATGATCACCGAGACCCCGCACGGCCTCTACCCCTACGCGGGAGTCCCCTGGTTCAGCGCCGTCTTCGGCCGCGACGGCATCCTCACCGCCTACGAGACCCTGTGGCTCGATCCCGATCTCGCCCGCGGAGTCCTTTCATTCCTCGCCGACACCCAGGCCCGGGAGGTGATCCCCGAGAGGGACGCCGAGCCCGGCAAGATCCTTCACGAGGTCCGCAAGGGCGAGATGGCCGCCCTCGGCGAGGTCCCCTTCGACCGCTATTACGGCTCCGCCGACTCGACGCCGCTGTTCGTCATGCTCGCCGGCGCCTACTGGCGGCGCACCGGCGACCGCGCCTTCCTCAAGTCGATCTGGCCTAACGTCGAGCGCGCCCTCGCCTGGATCGACGACTACGGCGACCTCGACGGCGACGGCTTCGTCGAGTACTCGCGCCGTTCGCGCAACGGCCTGGCCGCCCAGGGCTGGAAGGACTCGGCCGATGCCGTCTTCCACCGCGACGGCACCCTGGCCGAGGGGCCCATCGCCCTGTGCGAGGTCCAGGGCTACGTCTACGCCGCCCGCCGGCAGGCCGCCGAGCTCGCCCGGGCGCTCAGGGTCCCCAAGCGGGCGGAGGCGCTGGAGCGCCAGGCCGAGGAGCTGAGGGAATCGTTCGAGCGGACCTTCTGGTGCGAGGAGATGTCCACCTACTGCCTGGCCCTCGACGGCGAGAAGAGGCGTTGCGACGTGCGGGCCTCGAACGCCGGCCACTGCCTGTTCACCGGCATCGCCAGCCGGCCGCGGGGCTGGCGGGTGGCCCACACGCTGCTCAACGAGTCCTTCTTCTCCGGCTGGGGCATCCGCACCCTCGACGCCAACGAGACGCGCTACAACCCGATGTCGTACCACGACGGCTCCGTCTGGCCGCACGACAACGCCGTCATCGCCCATGGGATGGCGCGCTACGGCCGCAAGGACGGCGCGGCGAAGGTGCTGGCCGGGCTGTTCGAGGCCAGCCTGCACCTCGACCTCCACCGCATGCCGGAGCTGTTCTGCGGCTTCCGCAAGCGTGCCGACGAGGGGCCGACGCTCTACCCGGTGGCCTGCGCTCCCCAGGCCTGGGCCGCGGGCTCCGTCTTCCTCCTCCTCCAGGCCTGCCTGGGGCTCGACATCGACGCCCCCGGCGGGCGGATCTGCCTCGAGCGCCCCGAGCTGCCGGCCGGCCTCGACAGCGTCACCCTCAGGAACCTCCGGGTCGGCGACGCCTCCGTCGACCTCATCTTCCAGCGTCACGACCGGGAGGTGGGCGTCCACCTGGAGAGGCGGGATGGGGAGATCGAGGTGATCGTGGTGAAGTGAGGAGGGCCGGGAGCGCCAAAGGACAACAAGGACGCCAAGGACAACAAGGACGCCAAGGACAACAAGGACGCCAAGGACAACAAGGACGCCAAGGACAACAAGGACTGCAGGAAAACGGAATTTCCTGAGCCTTTGTGTCCTTGTCGTCCCTGAGGTCCTTGCAGTCCTTGCTCGGGTCTCACTAGGATAGCCCCATGCCCACCCGCTTCCTCGACGACTCGACCCCCGTCGTCCAGTTCGACCCTCAGCTCGAGGTTTCGCCCTTCATCCTGTTCCGCAGGATCAAGGAAGGCAAGCCTCCCCTGCTGATCGACGTGCGGCCCCAGCCGGGAGCGCTCACCCTCGCGGGAGCCATCCCCTATCCCGGCCCGGAGTGGTCGCCGCCGGCCGACGCGGACGTGGTGCTGTTCGACGAGGACGGCTCGGTGGCGATCGACGGCGCCCGCCACATGCAGGCGGCGGGCTGGCCGCGCGTCAAGGCGCTCTTCGGCGGCCTGGACCTCTACGAGTTCTCGCTCGACCCCGAGGTGATCGGCGAGGAGACCTTCCTGGTCCGCCTATGACTTGGCCGCTTTGAAGACCGGATGGGCGCCGGTCATTTCCCGGTCCTTCTGCTCCCGCACCTGCTCGTCCAGCTTCGTCCCCATCTCCACCGTCCGCCGGTAGGCGGCGTCGATGGCATCCGTCAGCACGGCCGAGAACCGCCCCTGGTGCAGCACGTGGAGGGCGCGGGAGGTGGTGCCGCCGGGCGAGGTCACGCCGTCGATCAGCTCGCCGACATGCCGGTCGGACGCCAGGATCATCTCCGCCGTGCCGAGGATGGTCTCCAGCACGGAGCGCCGGGCCAGGCTCCGCGACTCGCCGATGAAGTTGGCGGCATCCTCGAGCGACTTGACGAAATAGGCGATCAGGGCCGGGCCGGTGCCATTGACGGCGGTGGCGCGGTCGACGTCCGTCTCGTCGGGCACGTAGATCTCCTTGCCCATGGTCTGGAGGATGCTCCGTACGTTCTCGCGCACCGGCTCCGGGACCTCCGGGGTCGCCGTCCAGATGGTCATGCCGCGGTGGATCTGGCACGGCAGGTTCGGCATGCAGCGGACGATCGCCGGGTGGCCGATCACGCTGCCGATCGTGGCCATGCGGGCGCCGGCGATGATCGACATCACCAGGTGCTCCTGGCGGATGCTGGGACGGATCTGCTTCAGCACCTTGGCCAGCGTCTGCGGCTTCACACACAGGACCACGATGTCGGCGTTCTCGACGGCCTCGACGTTGTTCGTCGAGGCGCGCACGCCATACTTGTTGAGCAGCTCGTCCGCCCGTTCCTGACGGGGACCGGCGGCCCAGATCCGCTCCGGCGAGATCACCTGGCGGGTCAGGAGTCCGTTGATCATGACCTCGGCCATCACGCCGGAGCCAATGAAAGCGATGCGCTGTGCGTCCATGAGATTTCCTTCCCTTCCTGATCCCCGAAAGAAGGGGCATTCTAGAGGAAAAGCTAAAACGTGACCACCCGGGAGGAATCCCGGATCATGCGGGAGAAGCTCTGCCATCCCAGGATGGCATCCACCGACGCCTGGACCTGGGCGTTGTCCAGCCCGAGCATGCGGGCCGAGGCGCTGCAGGCGTAGACGCGGATGAGGCCATCCTCCCGCCCTTGAGCCAGCATCTCCGAGAGGGGAAGCATCCCGAGCGACTCCAGCCGCTCGGCCGAGACGGGCGGCTGGGGATCGATCTCGTCCCACCGCCCCCGCGCCCAGGCATCCAAAGCCCCGAAGAACAAGGCGACGTCCACCCGCTCCCCCGCCGCCGCCGCGCTCGCCGCGAGGGAGGAGATCTGGAAACGCATGTCCCAGGAGCCGCCGTGGGCGAGGATGAGGAGGTCGGCCATGGGAGACAAGCCTATCAAGGAACCTCAAGGGCTCTGGAATGCCTCACTGAGCCCCATCCGTCTCCTGTTGGAGTGCACCGGAAGCTTCAAGCGACCAGAACGGTCCCGTGAGACCATGCCGACGGAACGTGGCCTCCGCCTCCGCGGCGCTCGCCCGCTGCCAGTCGAAATCGAGGCGCGTCGCGTACCAGTCGGCCCCGAGATCGTAGACCAACTGTGGCGCCACCAACGCGCCCAAGCGGAGCCTTTTGGTCTCAAGCCAACCAGCCAACTCACCTTCCGACCGGAAGGCCGTGATGTTCGCTCACGTGTAGCCGATGTCGTCCCAGAAATGGCGCGCCGGTACCAGGAAGTGAACGATGCCCGGTCCACGCACGGCCCCTTGGGAGACCTCGAAGCGCAGCCTCTCTCCCGTGGCTGGAGAGTGCGTGTCGAGCGAGCCGCCGAGCCGTTCGCCAAAGAGCGCGAGGATCGACAGACCGTCCCAAACGCAGTTCGCGAACCACCGCCGCTCGCCGATGGAGACCACGAAATCGGTCTCGATCCCGGAGAAAGGGTGAGCCATCCAGATTGATTCAGTACCAGGCACGAGCACGAGGCAATGCTCCTCTGCCAGGTTCCTGAGCGCCGCCGAGACCTCTTCAGACGTAGCCCCCAACGTGTCCGACAGTTCAGCGATCGAAGGCGGCCGGGATTGCTCGCGGAATGAAGCGTAGATCGATGCTCTGACGTGGCGTTCGGATTCGTTCATGGAACAGCCTTACAGGGCGATCATCCCACCGCCACGCCCGCCGCGAGCGAGGAGATCTGGAACCCCATGTCCCAGGAGCCGCCGTGGGCGAGGATGAGGAGATCGACCATAAGGTGAAGCCTAGCAGGTCAGAAGAGCGTCTCCGACTTCATCGATACTGTTAATATAGGAATACTGTTAACGGACTCCAGGAAAGGAGAGAAACATGCGCAAGTCAACGGTCTCTACAGTCCTGTGGATGGTGCTCGCCTGGATACTGCCGATGACGGCTGCAGCCGAGGAGGTGAAAGGGCCCGCTCCGAAACCCCCGATCACAACAAAGCTCATCGACGACAAGCTGGTCATACAGGGCAACTCCTGTCTTGGCGATTCGTGCGCCAACAACGATGCCAGCTATTCCGCGCTCAAGATCAAGTCAGTCCAACCCAACATCCTGTTTGATGGCATCGAGCTCCCTGAAGGAGGCGGCGGCTCCCCCCATGACTGGGCGCTGTTCGTCAACTACCTCGCAGATCGGTTCTCCATCGTAGACTTCAGCAACGGCCTGATCCCCTTCAGCGTAGCGGCCGGCGCACCGGACAACTCCCTCTATGTTGCCGGCAACGGGAGGGTGGGAATCGGCACCGCCGGGCCGTCGAACCACCTCCATGTCTTCGGCAGTACTGGAACGAACAAGGTGCTGGTCCAGGAGACCAACGGGACCACCACGCCGCGCGAGCTGTTAGAAATCCAGAACAATGGCGGATCAGTAATGATCTTGGAAGATACGAGCGTCGCCCAGCGTTGGGCGGCCGGCACGTTCGGCGCCAACTTCCTGCTCGATGAGCAGGCCCACGCCGGCATTGAGTTCACCCTGACCAACACCGGTAATTTGACGATCTCCGGCTTTCTCACCCAAGGCTCGAGCCGAGATCTCAAGACCAATTTCATCTCCCTCGATCCCAAAGACGTCCTAGCCCGCGTGTCTGCCCTGCCGGTATCCCTCTGGAGCTACAAGGACGCGAACGCGGTGCGCCACGTCGGACCCATGGCCGAGGATTTCCACCAGGCCTTCGGGCTGGGAGAGGACGACAAGCACATCGCCCCCGGAGATCAAGCCGGCGTCGCCCTGCTGGCCGTTCAAGGTCTCAACCAGAGAATCGAGGAAAAGTCTCAAGAAATTGAGGCCCTCCGGCACAAGAACGCGGATCTGGAGGCCCGGATCGCTACGCTGGAGGCTCTGCTCTCAGCCTCGAAGCCTCAGGAGTAAGAGGCACAAAAAACAAAACGGGCGGCCCTGCGAAGGACCGCCCGTCTCATACTCTCTGCCGCAACGCTCGCCGTCAGCGAGTCACACGGCAACACGGCCAGGGCTCAAAGGTCACGAAAGGCCTCTTCGTCCTCAGGCGAGTTCCACTCATCGAGCGTAGTCGAGAGAGCCGCGTGAAAAGAAGCGTCGAACGGCTCGATTCGACTCAGCGTGGCCTTCTCACCTCGGATCTCGAGCATTCTTCCTCTCTCATGCGAGGGAATCAGCTAGCCGCCGGCACCGGCTCCGTGACCTGCCACGTATCCCCCGCCTTCAGCAGATCCTCCAGCTTGCCGACGCCCATGCGGTCCGTCTCGGTCTGCATCTGGCCGATCACCCGCTCCTCGTAGGAGGGGACGTCGACGCTGCGGAAGACGCCGAGGGCCGTGGGGAAATCGGGTGGCAGGAGCTGGGCGGCGAGGAAGGCCGTGGCCGGGTTCTCCAGGGTCTCGTCCCAAACCACGCAGTCGTCCGGGCCGATGCCGTCGCCGAAGTGGACGACCTCCATCTCGGTCCCCCGCATCCGGATTCCCTTGTCCTTCTCCTTGCCGAAAACCAGGGGCTTGCCGTGCTCCAGGTAGAGGACGCCTTCATCCTTGGTCTCCCGGTCCGTCATGTAGGTGAAGGCCTTGTCGTTGAAGATGTTGCAGTTCTGGTAGATCTCGACGTAGGCCGTGCCCTTGTGCGCCGCCGCCCGCCGCAGCGTGTCGCGCAGGTGGTTCTGGAAGATGTCGACGCTGCGGGCCACGAAGGTGGCGCCGGCGCCAAGAGCCAGCGACAAGGGGTTGAACGGGTAGTCCACCGAGCCCGACGGCGTCGACTTGGTCTTCTTGCCCAGCTCGCTGGTGGGCGAGTACTGCCCCTTGGTGAGGCCGTAGATGCGGTTGTTGAACATCAGGATCTTCACCCCGACGTTGCGCCGCAGGGTGTGGATCAGGTGGTTGCCGCCGATCGACATGGCGTCGCCGTCGCCGGTGGCGATCCAGACCTCCAGCTCCGGCCGGGCCAGCTTGAGGCCGGTGGCGACCGCGGGCGCCCGCCCATGGATGGTGTGGAAGCCGAAGGTGTTCATGTAGTACGGGAAGCGGCTGGAGCAGCCGATGCCGGAGACCACCACGAAGTTCTCGCGGGGGATGCCCAGCTCGGGGAAGACCTGCTGCACCGCCGAGAGGATGGCGTAGTCGCCGCAACCAGGGCACCAGCGCACCTCCTGGTCGGTGACGAAGTCCTTCTTGTTCAGGGTCGGGGCCGCGGGGCCGGCACTGTTTCCGGCACTATTCCCAGCAATATCACTAATGGACATGCTTCGTCTCCACGATCTCCTGGATCTTGTCCAGGATCTCTTGACGGGCGAAGGGCTGGCCCTTCACCTTGCTCAGGGTGATGACGTCCTTGAGGTAGCGGGCCCGCAGCAGCAGGGCGAGCTGGCCGAGGTTCATCTCGGGGACCAGCACCTTGTCGAAGCGCGCGAGCACCTCCCCCAGGTTCTTCGGGAAGGGATTGAGGTAGCGCAGATGGGCGCGGCTGACCGACAGCCCCAGGCGCCGGGCGCTGCTGACCGCGCCGTGGATGGAGCCGGCCGTCGAGCCCCAGCCGAGGACGAGCAGGTCGCCGCCCTGCGGGTCGCCGATCACCTCGATGTCCGGGATGTCGTTGGCGATCCGCTCCACCTTCTCGGCCCGCGTGTGGACCATCCGCTCGTGGTTGTCCGGGTCGTAGGAGACGTTGCCCGTGACGGCTTCCTTCTCCAGGCCGCCGATCCGGTGCTCCAGGCCCGGGGTGCCGGGGATGGCCCACGGCCGGCCCAGCGTCTCGGGATCGCGTTCATAGGGGTGGAAGTTCTGGGGATCGGTGCGGAACTCGGTCCGCAGGTCTGGCAGATCCTCCACCCGCGGCAGCTTCCAGGGCTCGGAGCCGTTGGCGATGTAGCCGTCCGAGAGCAGCACGACAGGCACCATGTAGCGGGTGGCGATGCGCACGGCCTCCAGGGCCACGTCGAAGCAGTCCTTGGGCGAGGAGGCGGCGATCACCGGCAGGGGCGACTCGCCGTTGCGCCCGAACATCACCTGCAACAGGTCGGCCTGCTCGGTCTTGGTCGGCAGACCCGTCGACGGGCCGCCGCGCTGGATGTTGCAGATGATCAGCGGCAGCTCGGTCATCACCGCCAGGTTCATCGCCTCGGTCTTGAGCGCGATACCGGGCCCGGAGGAGACCGTCACGCCCAGGGCGCCGCCGAAGGCCGCGCCGATCGCCGAGCAGACGGCAGCGATCTCGTCCTCGGCCTGGAAGGTGGTGACGCCGAAGTTCTTGTAGCGCGACAGATCGTGGAGCACGTCCGAGGCCGGGGTGATCGGGTAGGCGCCGAGGAACAGCGGCAGGCCGCTGCGCCGGCTGGCCGCGATCAGGCCCATGGCCAGGGAGGAGTTGCCCATGATGTTGCGGTACAGGCCCGGCTCCATGGCGGCCGCCGGCACCTCGTAGCGGTGGTGGAACAGCTCCGTGATGTCGCAGAAGTTCCAGCCCGCCTTGAGCACCGCGATGTTGGCCTCGGCGATGTTTGGCTTCTTGGCGAACTGCTTCTTCAGCCAGTCGATGGTGTTGTCGAGAGGCCGGGAGAACAGCCAGTAGCACATGCCGAG
>Ga0126305_10000507_pt1 | contig 16878 bp, 10 predicted proteins | sample Plot26_FD_92536 | JGI IMG/M metagenome (GOLD analysis project Ga0126305, IMG submission 92536) | Serpentine soil microbial communities from UC McLaughlin Reserve, CA, USA - Plot26 | ecosystem: Environmental > Terrestrial > Soil > Grasslands | place: USA: UC McLaughlin Reserve, Lake County... | reverse complement strand
TACCAATTGGGGGCAGAATATTATCGTCACTGAGGTTACCAACAGGCTATCGAAAGACCTTAAAAGCAAGATCAGCATCAAGCATGTAAGCTTTTCGCTTTTTAATACAATGAACCTTGAAGGAGTAATGATCGAAGACCAGAAAAAAGACACATTACTTTCAGCAGGTAAAATGCAGGTGCGCATTACCGACTGGTTCTTCTTTAAAGACCGGATCGTACTTCATTATATAGAATTAGGCGATGCTGTTATTCATTTGGACCGCATCGACTCCGTCTGGAATTATCAATATCTCGTTGACTATTTTTCGGGAGGTGGCTCATCCGGCAATAATAAGAAAGGCGTTGAGTTTGATTTCAAAAAAGTGAAGCTTAATAATGTGATCTTTCTTAAAAAAGATGCATGGCGGGGCGAAGACATGCAATTTCGTGTGACCGCAATGGACCTGGATGCTGACGAAATAAATTTCAATAGTAAAAAGATAGAAATAAATTCTCTTGATTTTTCCGACCCTGCTTTTTTAATTAGGAACTATGCAGGCAAAAGGCCAAGGTCTATAAAAGTTGTCAACGAAAATGGAGAGATAACCCCTGAACCAAAAATTGTTCAGGTGACTGCCGCCGGGGACTCAATACTACAATGGAATCCTGACAGTTGGTCTGTCCATATTGGTAAATTAAATATCAATAATGGTGATTTTAAGAGTATAAGAGAGATCAACGGCTCCTATAATGATTTTTTCGACGGAAGAAATATTGATTTTGCTGCTATCAACGCCACTTTTAAAGATGTGATCTTTAATAAAGACACCCTCACTACTTCCTTACAGTTAAACACAAAAGAAAGAAGCGGTTTTGAAGTAAAGTCAATGGCGGCTGATGCAAAGCTTACTCCGCATGAAATGTCATTCGATAAATTAGAGATCAAAACCAACAACAGCATAATTCGTGATTATTTCAGTATGAAGTTTGAGGATTTCAACGATATGAATGACTTTATTACTAAAATAAAAATGCAGGCCCGGTTTGAAGAAGCGGAGGTCGACAGTGACGATATTGCTTTTTTTGCCCCGGCTGCAAAAACATGGAATAAAAAGATCAAAGTAAGCGGTCTTGCCAGGGGAACGGTGGATGACCTCTTTGGAAATGAAATGACGATACAAGCGGGTAACAATACTTACCTGAATGGGGACATAAGTCTGACCGGCCTTCCCGATATCAATAAAACGTTCATTGATTTTAAAGCAAACAGTTTTCGTACAACATACGGCGATGCTGCAACGTTCCTGCCTGGCATAAGAAAAATTACCATGCCTAATTTGCAAAGCCTTTCTTATTTGGATTTTAATGGAAGCTTTACAGGTTTCGTCAAAGACTTTGTGACTTACGGGACCATCCGGACTAATCTTGGTACTATCACAAGTGACCTGAATATGAAATTGCCTGAGGGGAAACAACCATTTTATTCAGGAAGTATTGCCTCAAAGGATTTCAAACTCGGTGTGTTTGTTAATGATCCGAAAATAGGGACCATTTCATTTGCCGGACAGGTAAAAGGCCGTGGGTTTAATTGGAATACTATTTCTGCAGACATGGATGGCGACATTGATCATCTTGTTTATAACAATTATCATTACGAAAACATAAAAGCAAAAGGAAGGCTCAGTAAAAAAATATTTAACGGTGATTTTTCAATAAAAGACAGCAATGCAGTTGCATCTCTCCACGGGATTGTAGACCTGAGCAGCAAGGTGCCGCGGTTTAATTTTTTGGCTGAAGTAGATACGTTGAATCTAAAACCTCTGCACATAGTAAAAGATAATCTTTCTTTTGCCGGTAAACTTGATTTTAATTTCACCGGTGATAATATTGACAATTTCCTTGGTAATGCAAGCATCCGCAATGCTACTGTAACAAAAGATGGCAGATCAATTCCACTTGATTCCTTTGTCATAAACTCAGAATTTATTGGTGGAGCAAAACACCTCACGGTTCAATCACCCGAAGTAGAAGGAAATATCACCGGAGATTTTTCATTGAGAGATCTTCCGGAAGCTTTTAAACTTTTTTTGAATAAATATTACCCGGCTTATATTAAAGAGCCAAGAAGGATCAGTGACCAGGCATTTACTTTCAATATAAAAACAAATTATGTTTCCGATTTGTTGAATCTTTTTGATACAACTTTCCAGGGGTTCAATAATAGCGAGATAAGCGGCCGGCTTAATACCCGGCAAAATCAACTTGAACTGGATACTTATGTTCCCGCTTTTGCCTATAAGCAATTTGAATTTCAGAATGTAAATATCAAAGGGAAAGGGACTCTTCAAAATCTTGCACTTACTACTACCATCGATCATGCAAAAGTAAGTGACAGTCTTAGTTTCCCGTTTACACAGATCGATCTCCTGGCGAGAAACGATTCCACCAATGTAAAATTTATCACTGAAAGTAATAATAAGAATATTTCCGGTGGTTCGATAAATGCGCTGGTAAGAACATATGACGATGGCATCGCAGTAAAATTTGATACCTCAAACTTTGTCCTGAACGGAAAGCGATGGGCCATAGAAGAAAATGGAGAATTGGAAATGCGATCAAATAAAGTATCGCACGGTGAGATCGTGTTGAAAGAAAGTAACCAGGAGATCAGGATAAGAACAGAACCCTCCGGGACTGGCGATTGGAATGACATTAAAATTGGTTTGAAGAATTTTAATATTGGCGACATAACATCGTTTCTTGTAAAGACAAATAAGATCGACGGCCTTGTTTCGGGCGATATCATCGTTGAGGACCCTGCTAAAATTTTCAATGTAACATCCGACCTTCAAACGGACCAGCTGCGGATCGACGATGATAGCATTGGCCAGATAAAAGCTCATGTATTTTATAATAACAAAACAGGTAACCTGGTAGCAAATGGAAAAACCGTGAACCCTGATCAAAAGCTTGATTTCGACCTTAATCTTTTTCTGAAAGATCTTGCAACTAATGGCAAGGATGTGATCAATATAAAACCAGAACGGTATCCTGTGAAGGTAGCTGAACGTTTTATTGGTAACTTATTTACTAATCTTGATGGATATGCAACGGGTCCATTACAGATCATTGGCCTGGGGCCGGATGCAAAGTATATTGGTAAAATGAAATTGGAAGATGTGGGGCTTAAAGTAATCTTTACACAAGTCTATTATAAAATAAACGATGCTGAAATCACTTTCAGAGAGAACGAACTTGATCTTGGCCAGCTCACATTAATTGACACGGTAACTCATAATACCGCAACATTAAACAGTGGGATCCTAAAACACAATGGGTGGAGGGACCTCGTATATAATATTAAGGCAGAAGTTGATGATGAACCGATGCTTTTATTAAATACAACTAGGAAAGATAACAGCAGTTTTTATGGTTATGCGTTAGGTACCGGTTCATTTTCATTGACCGGCCCGCAATCAAATATGCGGATAAAGATCGTCGGTAAGGCATCAGACATAGACAGTTCTTATATCACCATACCCAATACAACTGGAAAAGAAAGCGGCATCGCTGATTTTCTTATCGAAAGAAAATATGGTAGGGAACTAACTGACTCTGCTATCAGCAACAATGAAACAGACCTTACTTATGATGTTGATATAACAGGGAATCCGAAAGTGAATGTAAAAGTGATAATTGATGAATTAACGAACGATGAAATTCGTGGCCGCGGCGAAGGTAATCTAAGGATCATTTCCGGCACATCCACAAAAATGAGCATGCGTGGACGATTTGATATCAATGACGGCGTTTATAATTTCAGCTTTCAGTCTTTCTTTAAAAAACCTTTTGAGTTAAACAAAAATGCGAATAATTATATTGAATGGACAGGCGATCCTTTCCACCCGGTCGTGAATATTGAGGCAGTTTATAAAACTGAAAAGAAGGTTGATTTTACTCCTTTGTGGGATAATAACGTTCCGGGGATCAATATCTCGTCTTTCAGGGATTTCGTATATGTGGTTGCGAAAATGCGAGGTGACCTTTTCAAACCCGATATCACATTTGCACTCGATTTCCCGACAGAAAGCCTTGCTAAAAGCGATCCTACAGTTTCATTTACCATTGATGAGATCTTAAAAAATGAAAACGAGCTCAACAAGCAGGTTGCATTTCTTGTTGTATTTAATAGCTTCGCACCTTCAAGCGCAGGTTCATCCTTAGGCCGGACTTTCGGCGTCGATCTTGTTGTAAATAGCATTTCAGATTTTCTATCTGGCCAGATCAATGGCGTACTCAATAATATTTTATCAAACAAGCTTAAGATACCGGGCTTGTATGTTAACTTTTCTGGTTCACTATATAATCCAAATCCAATTGGTGGGCAGGGAGTAGGTACCTTGTATGATAGAACTAACCTGAATTTTCAAGTAGGTAAAACGATATTTAACAACCGCGTCGTTCTGACATTTGAGGGTAATTATGATGTGCCGTTTGCATCAGCTACCACAGTAAACAGTGATCTGCTTAGCAATTTCACTACTGAATTCCTTATAAATAAAAGCGGTTCTATACGGGCTACAATTTTCTACAGAGAGAACGTTGACTTATTAACCGGCAATGCGACCAGCGTTGGTAAGTCAAGGAAATATGGAACCAGCCTAACATACCGCAAAGACTTTAACAGGTTAGGAGATATCTTCAAGCGTAAAAAGAAATTGATTCCGGCTGCCACAGCTGATACTTCAACAAAGGAAGGGAACTGATTGATAAGTCCCAATAAACAAATCTCAAATTCCAACTTTTGAACTTTTCTAATTGGAATTTTTATTTGTCGCCACCATCCCTGCCCGTACCGGGGCGGGCGGGCATGATCTCATGACCCAGCTTATCTCTTTTTGTCAAAAGATATTTTTCATTATGAGGATTGGATGAGATTTCAATAGGAATATTTTCCATGATCTCAAGGCCATACCCCATAAGTCCTACCCTTTTTTTAGGATTATTGCTGACGAGTTTCAACTTGCTAATGCCGAGATGACGTAAGATCTGTGCACCAATTCCGTAATCTCTTTGGTCCATTTGAAACCCGAGATGAAGATTTGCCTCCACTGTATCTAATCCTTCTTCCTGGAGGCGGTATGCCTTTAATTTATTTAGTAAGCCGATCCCGCGACCTTCCTGGTTCATGTACAGAATGGCGCCTTTTCCTTCTTTCTCCACCATTTTCATCGCTGCATGCAGCTGTTCACCACAATCGCAGCGAAGAGAACCAAGTATATCGCCCGTAAAACACGATGAATGTACTCTTACCATCACCGGTTCATCCTTTTGCCATTCGCCTTTTACAAGTGCAAGGTGTTCATTGCTGCTATGCTTTTCCTTGAAGGCAACCAACTTGAAATCGCCATACTTCGTAGGCATATCAACTCTCACCACTTCATCTATCAGCGAATCTCTTTTGATCCTGTACTCAATAAGGTCTTTTATAGAAATGATCCTGAAATCAAATTTTTTTGCAACCTCAACTAATTGCGGCAGGCGGGCCATCGTGCCATCATCATTCATTATTTCAACTAAAACTCCGCCGTGAGGCGGATCGAATCCCGCAAGACGCGAAAGATCGATCGCGGCTTCTGTATGTCCAACCCGTCTCAATACGCCACCTTTTTTTGCACGTAGTGGAAATATATGGCCGGGCTTTCCAAGATCAGAAGGCCTTGTTCCCGGATCGATCAATGCATGAATTGTTTTTGAACGATCGTGTGCTGAAATCCCGGTTGAACATCCATGGCCTAACAGGTCAACAGAAACTGTAAATGCAGTTTCATGGAGTGCGGTATTATTATTTACCATCAATTCAAGTCCTAACTCATCGCAACGATCTTCAAGAAGTGCTACGCAAATAAGGCCCCGACCATGCTTGCTCATAAAATTTATAACTTCCGGGCTGGCATGACGGGCAGCAATAATAAAATCTCCTTCATTTTCCCTGTCTTCATCATCGACGACGATCACAATTCTACCAGCTTTTATATCATCAATGGCGCTCTCAATGCTATCTAGCATACTTTATTAAATTTTGACAAAATTACACACAAACCGGTGGAAGAAAAGTGGAAAATATTTTGATATAAAAAGCAGCGTTTGTCGCACCCTGGTCGATTCATTAAAAGATTCTATACCAACAATAATTTGTTAATATTTGGGTATATTTAACCGGAAGGAAATCCCTTTCTTTGCAACAATAAACTAAAACTTATGCTTAAGAGAATCTTGTTTTCACTTGCAATTGTATTTATTGCAGCCTCTTATCTTCCGGCACAGGTAACCACCAGTAGTGTTACAGGGAATGTGATCGATGCGGCTACAAAAGAACCACTTGTAGGCGCCAGTATCGCTGCAACCCATACACCTTCAGGCACAAAATATACCGCCTTATCATCCAAAAGCGGCGAGTTTACCATTCATGATATGAGGATTGGGGGTCCATACCGTGTTGTCGTATCTTTTGTCGGCTTTGAATCTGTGACTTATGACGATGTGATGCTAAAACTTGCAGAGCCATTTTTATTAGAAGTCACATTGAACAAAAAAGAAGGAACACTTGAAAACGTTATTATCAGCACGACCAAAAGAAACCCAATATTAAACTCAAGCAGAACTGGCGCAATGACGAATATTGGCGTTCAGGCTATTCAGAATTTGCCCAGTATCAACAGGAGTGTAAATGACTTTACACGTCTTACGCCGCAAGCAAATGGTACTTCTATTGGTGGTGGTAATTACAGGCAAAACAATTTTACTGTCGACGGTGCCGATTTTAATAACTCGTTTGGAATTGGTATAAATCTTCCTGCAAACGGTTCTCCAATTTCTATAGATGCGCTTGATGAGATCTCAGTGAATGTGACTCCGTATGATGTACGTCAATCAGGTTTTATCGGAAGCGCCATTAATGCGGTTACCCGTTCTGGTACGAATCAATTCCAGGGCTCTCTTTATCATTATTTCAGGGATGCGAATAACCAGGGAAACCAGGTTAATAAAACTGTTTTTCAAAAACCTGCATTCGAATTTAGGCAATTTGGCGGCCGTTTTGGTGGACCGATCATCAAGAATAAACTATTCTTCTTTGTGAATTATGAGACGGACAATCAGCCGAAACAAATTCAATCAAGATTTGCTGCTACTCCTTCGGCTCCTTTTGGCAGCGCATCCAACATTGCACGACCAACGGCAGCAGAACTTGATGAAATCAGTAGTTATCTAAAAACAAAATACGATTATGATACCGGGCCGTATGATAATTATTCTACAGAAATTGAAAGAAAAAAATTTGTTGCCCGTATCGATTGGAATATTAATTCAAAACATAAGCTTAATATGCGTTACAGCCAGGTAGAAGGTTTTGAACCCACTCCTCCAAGCACCTCCCAAACCGGTACTGGTGGTGTTCTATATGCTACAGGCGTAGGTCGTACGGATATTAATGCTCTTTGGTTCAGCAATTCACAATATCTCCAAGGAGCAAACTTTTACTCATTTGCTGCTGAATTGAACTCGAAGTTTGGTAAGCTTTCAAATACGCTTCGCGGAACATATACATATCAGAACGACTCCCGTGAGTCGCCAAGCACACAGTTTCCTTTTGTGGATATTTTAAAAGATGGGTCTCCTTTTACATCTTTCGGTTATGAATTGTTCAGCTATGGTAATTTAAGAAAGGTCAAAATGTATTCTGTTGTTGATAATCTTACCTGGAGATCAGGGATACACAACTGGACAGTGGGCGGACAGGTTGACTGGAGTGAAACGATCAACGGCTTTCAGCGTTTTGGCTTAGGTTATTTCCGTTTTAATTCATGGGATGATTTTAAAAATGGGGTGAAGCCAACTGACTATGCGCTTACTTATTCTTTGGAAAAAGATTTCGCACAGGCATTTCCAACTTTCCAGTTCATGCAATATTCAGCTTACGGGCAGGATGAGATCGCCTTCAATAAGAAATTCAAGCTTACACTTGGATTAAGGCTTGATCTGCCAACCTATCCTGACGTAAGTGAAGTCAAAACACATCCAATCGTTGCAGGTCTCACATTTGCAGACGGCCTGAAAATAAATACAGGGAACTTGCCTAAAAGCAGCCTGATGTTTTCACCACGGGTTGGATTCAATTATGATCTCTATGGAAATCGCTCGTTACAGGTACGCGGCGGCACCGGTATTTTTACCGGCAAAGTTCCATTCGTATGGATAGTTAGCCAGGTTGGTGATGCAGGTATGCTGCAGGTAACGCAAAGCTGGAATAATAACAGTACAACACCCAATGCTTTTCCTTATCCTTTCAGTCCTGACCCTGCTGCTTACAGACCAGCAACTGTTCCAGTTGCAGGTTCAGTTGTCCCAAATGCAATTTCGGCATTTGATGAAAATTTCAAATTCCCTCAAACATGGAAAACTAGTATGGCAATCGACACAAAACTTCCTTGGAATATGATCTTTACTTTAGAGGGTATCATTAACAAGGATGTAAAGGCAACCTATTTTAAAAATGTTAACCTCGTGACTCCGCAACCTTTAAACGTTGTAGGATATCCTGATGTCAACAGGTCAATTTACCCAATCCCCAATCAGCAAAAATTTATTAATCCATTAACCGGTGCAGGCTTGCCCAGCTCAGCAGGAACCAGTGCCTTTAATGCGGTGTATGTAACCAATGATAAACGCGGTGTATATGCATCGCTTACAGCAAAGGTTGACAAGGCGTTCCGGAATGGATTCGGCGCTTCTTTGGCTTATGTCAAGACATTTGCAAATAACTTGTTTGATGGAAGTGGTGACCAGCCTTTATCTGCCTGGCAGAGTACACAGGTATATAATTCGCCTAATACACCAACCCTTAGCTATGCAGGCTTTACAGTTCCCGACCGCCTAATTGCATCTTTCACATATAGAAAAGAGTATTTCAAACATTTTGCAACTACCATATCAATGATGTATTCCGGCTCCATCGATTACCGGTTCTCTTATGTTTATGGAGCTGATTTTAACCGCGACGGGGCCAATGGTAATGACCTTATTTATATACCAAAAGATCCGAGTGAAATTAGCTTTGTTGACCTTGCTTCCGCAGCCGCTACAAATAACATCGCATATTCGGCAAATGAACAAAGTGCATTGTTCTTTAAATATATTGAACAGGACAAATACCTGAAAGCTCACAAAGGACAATATGCAGAACGTAATGGCGCCCAGGCACCATGGAGAAACCAGGTTGATATTAAACTGATCCAGGATCTCTTCATGAACGTTGGTAAAACTAAAAACACTATTCAGTTAACCCTTGACATCTTTAATTTTGGAAATATGATAAATGCAAACTGGGGTAAAGTCAGAACTGTAAATGCAAGCTCTCTGTTGGTACCGGTAAACACTGCTAATACCGCTGCCAACCAACAAAGCTTTACAATTAATGGCGCTGCCATCACCATACCTCCTTTCCAGCCAGGAGGTACCACCAAACCTTATTACAGATTGCAAACTGACAGGGGGCATCCTGTTACCGAGACCTTCCGCGATAATGTAAGCACTGCATCTACTTACTATATGCAAATGGGTATAAGATATATTTTTAATAACTAATAATTTCTTTCTGATAAAAAAACCTCGCCGATCAAATCGGGGAGGTTTTTTTATTTCGATCACCACGTTCATTACGACGAATAAGTTCTGTTGCCTTCACGACCACCAACTCCCCACGCCCATTTCAAAAATGCAGGCATAGCTCTTCCCCAGGTCTTTACATCATGCTTTCCGTCCTCATAATTTATATAATGAATATCTTTTTCATTTTTATATCCTTTTTTTTCTAATTCTTCTACTACCCCAAGTGTATCATCAATTGAATCAATTATCCCGTTATTATTCCTGTCCATTTTTTCATCAAGCGAGCCGGTAGTAAAATAAAATTTCAGTCCCGGTTTATAATGACCCTGTCTAATGAGTTTATGCATGATGCGATCTGTCTGTTCATTATACCCATGATGCAGATCTTTCGATCTCCACCACAATGAACCAGAAAATACAGCCGCTTTGGAAAAATATTCAGGATAATGCCAGACAGTGTCAATGGCCGAAAGTCCGCCGAGGGAAAAACCAGCGTAAGCTTTGTCTTTAAAATTATTACCCCAGTTCTGATTTATATAAGGGATCAATTCATTTAAAACAAATCGTTGATGCAGCAGGGCTTTTGCTCCCCGCCCCTTGTAATCTAAAACGTTGGCTGTCCCATACTCCATTTTTCTGTCTGCACTGCAATGGATACCTACACACAAAATCGGTTCAATTTCTTTTTGTTCATAAAGTTCTCCCAGCATCTGGTCAAAATGAAATTTGGAAAGATCCTGTCCATCATTAATTACCAAAAGGTTCATCGGTTCTCTTTCTGATTGAAAAGGTGGGAAGTAAATATCAATAACGACATCCCTGTTAAGATGGGTGGAATTAAGAATTACATTTTGTACGGGAACAGAAACCTGCTTCAAACGCTGCATTTGCGCAAAATTAAGGGATGTGTGCTAATGGCGGCTAAGCTTTGTTTTGAAACAATCTCGTCTCTTTTTTGTTTTTCTTCACTTTAAAAAATACATTTGGTTACTTGCCAGTCCCCAATTTACTTATCAAATTAAACTAATCTTTATGAAAAAGATCGGCGTGTTACACGGAAAAGAAAGAAGCTTTCCCATGGCTTTTGTTGAAACGATCAACAGTAAGAATATTTCGGGCGTAGTGGCAGAATCAGTGCATATTGATAAAGCCATACAAGGCGAACCAACCGGTTATGCTGTGATCATCGATCGCATTTCACAAGATGTTCCTTTTTATCGCACATGGCTGAAGAACGAAGCATTAACAGGCACCGCTGTTATCAACAACCCGTTTTGGTGGAGCGCCGATGATAAATACTTCAACAATTGCCTGATGACAAAAGTGGGCGTGCCAATTCCTAAAACGGCTATTATTCCTTCAAGAGATCATCCTGATGATACCACCGAAGAATCGTTCAGTAATCTTGCATATCCAATGGATTGGGAAACGATATTCAAATATGTTGGTTTTCCTGCTTATATGAAACCATTTGCAGGCGGCGGCTGGAAGCATGTATATAAAATAGACAGTAAAGAAGATTTCTTTGATAAGCACAGCGAAACCGGTCAATTGGTAATGCTATTGCAGGAAGAAATTATTTTTACTGAATATTATCGCTGCTATTGCATCGGCAGAAAACATGTTCGCATCATGCCGTATGAACCACGTAATCCGCATCACCTGCGGTATGTGGCAAGTTTTACTCCCTCGGCGGAACGATTGAAACAAATGGAAGATATCGTGTTACGCATTTGCAATTATCTAGGTTATGATTTCAATACTGTGGAATTAGCAATAAGAGACGGTGTGCCTTACGCAATAGATTTTTGTAACCCTGCTCCTGATGCTGAACGTAGCAGTGTTGGTGAAGAAAATTTTGCATGGGTAGTGGAAACTGCAGCCAATTATGCCGTTGAAAGAGCAATGGAACAAAAAGATGGACAAGATAATTTGACATGGGGTGAGTATGTTAAACGTGGGGCCAATAAATCTTCATTGGTGTAGGAATTAGTCATTTGGAGTTTGTAATTAGGAGTTGCGGCGTATTTAAACTTTGATATTATCTACTGATGAATTATAAAGGATATAAGGAATTGGAATGTTATATTCAGGCAAGGCTACTTAGAATGTACGTTTCTGAATTGGTAAAAAAATTGCCTCAGCATGAAAAATTCCTGCTTTCAGCACAAATCATAGACTCTTCAAGATCTATAACCCGAAATATTGCTGACGGCTATGGAAGGTACACGTATACTGACACGAGAAATTTCTTTATCATATCCCGTGGTTCCGTTACCGAAACAATGGAACATTTTTCAACAGCAAATGATGAAAAATATATTACACAGGAAGAACTAAAAATGGGTGAGGAAAAATGCGAACTTGTATTTAAACTGATTAATGGCTATATTTCTTATTTGGACAAATCAAAAACTAAAAAATCTTCTACCCAACCTAATTCCCAATAACAAATTCCTAATTCCTGAAAATGGCAACTCTCAATTACAAAACATTCACTCTTGGTGTAGAAGAAGAATACATGGTGCTTGATCCTGAAACCCGTGAATTGAAAAGTCATGAGCAAAAAATAGTGCATGAAGGACAAAAAGTAATTAAGGATAAAGTGAAAGCAGAAATGCACCAGGCTGTTGTGGAAGTAGGAACGGATATTTGCGCTGATGCCGATGAAGCGTGGCAGGATGTGGCGGCATTGAGAAAAACAATATCTGAGATCGCTGGTGGGCTTGGTTTTGCAATGGGTGCAGCAGGTACGCATCCATTCAGCCATTGGGAAAGTCAACTGATAACTGATCATATACGGTATAATGAATTGGTAAATGAATTACAGGAAGCCGCCCGCAGTAATCTGATTTTTGGATTGCATGTGCATGTTGGAATGGAAAACAGGGAGATGGCAAATCATATTGCCAACAGCACAAGATATTTTTTGCCGCATATATATGCACTGAGCACAAACTCCCCTTTTTGGGAAGGAAGACTCACCGGTTATAAATCTTTCCGCACAAAAGTGTTTGATAAATTTCCCCGTACGGGCATCCCTGAAGCATTTGACAGTATTGAAGCGTATGAGAGTTACGTGAAGCTACTCGTGAAAACAAACTGCATTGATAATGCAAAAAAAATATGGTGGGACCTGAGAGTACACCCGTTTTTTAATACGGTTGAATTCCGCATTTGCGATATTCCGCTTACTGTTGATGAAACAATAACTCTCGCCACTCTTTTCCAGGCCGTCTGTGCACGAATTTATCTTTTGCGCAGCAAGAACCTCAATTTTATTCAATACTCACGGGCATTGCTTAATGAAAATAAATGGCGAGCCAGCCGCTATGGTATTGATGGCCGGCTGATCGATTTTGGAAAAGAAGAAGAAGTGAATACCCGTGCACTTTTATATGAACTCCTTGATTTCATTGACCCTGTTATTGATCATCTTGGCAGCCGACATCGTCTTGGACACATCCATAAAATTTTGGAAAACGGGACCGGCGCCGATCGCCAATTAAAAATATTTGAAGAATCAAAAAACCTGGTAAGTGTTGTCGATTATATCAGGCAACAATTTTTAGCAGGAATATAAAAACGTTTTTTAAAACCCCACAATCATGAGTTTTATGCTAAAGCTTTCAACATTTTTATTTGCATGTTTTTTTGTGATGGCTTGTAATCAATCGGGAGATGGCTCAGATCAAAATGCAATAAACACGAATACGGCAGCAAGTCCTCTGATAGTTCCTGATCCGGCACAAACATCAGCGACTCAAACTATTTATGATATGTGGGTCCTTGATAGCATAAACAATAAAGTGCCTGATTCCAATTTTTTCTCATACGGTTCGCCTTACTTTGATTTTAAACCTGACAAAAAAACGGTCTCCGGTCATACCGGGTGTAATGGTATAAATGGCAAGGTGAAAGTGCAGGGTGAAAGATTAATTTTTGATAGTCTTCTTGTCACCAACCAGGCTTGCAAAAACAAGGACTTTGACAAAAAATTTGTCAGTGGACTGAAAAGCGGCAGAACAACATATAAGATTGTAAATGGCAACCTGCATCTAAATGTTGGCTCCGGCACCACTCTTATTTTTAGGAAGATCAGGCGTTGACCTGATGTCCTAAATCGCTAAAGGAAACGGGTGAATCATATCGGGTACTTGCTGACTATATGAAAACAATTGATATATCTAATATTATTTTTCAACCCGTGAAAGTCACTTTTCTTGAAATGTGTGAGCCCAAAGGATCGCCAGCCCCATTGGTCAATACTAGTTTCGAGCTATTGCCAAAACCTATCTCCCCGCATGAATACAGGAAATATTATTACGGCGTTGGAGAAAACCACTTTTGGCTGGACAGGATGGTAATGCCTGACGAAGATCTCTTTGAAAAACTAAATGCAAGCAATGTTGATATTTTTCTTTTTTGTGTAAATAAAGAAATAGCAGGATACGTTGAATTTGTAAAAGCGGAAAAACATATCGAGATCCTTTATTTTGGATTGATCCCCGCATTCACAGGCAAAGGTTATGGCAAGTACTTTTTACAATGGGTAATTGCAAAAGCATGGAGCTACAAGCCTGGATGGATACAGCTCAATACGTGCACACTTGATCACCCCAACGCTTTAGGAACCTATAAAAAAGCCGGCTTCACAGAAGTGAGAACTGAAATACATCAACGAAGAGTTTTGATTTAGCAATTTTAATGATGCAACTGTTTTGTTATTTTTTTCTTCAACGCTTAACAATTTTAAAATCGGCAGCAAATTTGCATGTCAAGCAAAATAATTATCAGTAAATGAAAAAACAACCTTCTCTTATATTCTGTATCCTGATGGATGTTGCTGGCTATGCCACCTATGCTATACCCGGGTTAGGCGAATTTGCCGATATTTTATGGGCGCCAATTTCCTCTGTCATCTTTATGGTAACCTTTGGCGGGGTGAAAGGAATAATAGGTGGTGTCGGTAATTTTATGGAAGAGATACTACCCGGCACGGATTTTATACCAAGTTTTACCATCATGTGGGTTATCCAGAATATGCAAAAGAGGAATACTGTTACAGCCGTTAAAACTGTTAAGTAACTATTTAAAAGCGCCGCTGTCTACATCGTGGATAAAATCGGTCACACCGTCGAAAAAAACTTTCTGATCATCATACATGGCAAGATGACTTCCATTTGGACAATATAGATAGCGGCCTTTTTGTACCAGCTTACTTTGTTCTTCCATTGCTTTTGGATCCATCGTGTCATGCTTCGCGCCGATCATCAGCGTTGGAATTCTAATTTCTTTTAGCCGATCTTTTATATCCCAATTTGCAAGATTGCCGCTAATGCCAAACTCTGAAGGGCCTTGCATCATAACGTAGATGACAGGATTAACATCAGCAAATGAACGGGTAACCGGTTCCGGCCATGGATTTAGCCGGCATAAATGTTCATTATAAAAATTCGGTCCTAATAGTTCCATATACCGTGGATTGTTAAAATCTCCCTTTGCTTCAATTGCTTTGACCTCGGAAAGCACTTTCGGATCCATTTGTTTTGACAAAACATCTTCCGCGTATTTTCCATATTCCGGACAGCTTGCCATCATATTCGCAACGATCAGGCTTTTCATTTTGTCCTGGTATTTCAATGCATATTGCATCCCGAGAATACCTCCCCAGGAATTTCCGAGTATATAAAAATTTGTTGAATCAGCGCCTATAGCCTGCCGAACCTGTTCCACTTCTTCAACAAAACGATCCAGTACCCACAAACTTGTATCAGCTGACTTATCTGAATTACCGCAGCCAAGCTGATCATATTCATAAAATTCAAATCCTTCTTTTGGAAAAAAACTTTCGAATACTTCCATGTATTGATGCGTAGCAGCGGGTCCGCCGTGTAGTAGCAAAACTTTTATCCGGGAATTATTGCCAAATCGCTTTGTCCATACTTTAAATTCACCGGCCGGAGTTTTAACCGGGATCATTTTTATTCCCGCCATTTGCACTCCGGTATCACCATAGTTGAAATACTCGTAAAGATGGATGTCAGCGCCACCCGGGCTGGCGTTATTTGTCGTATAACTGGTTTTTTGATCGCAGGAAAAAATAATTGCAGACAGAGCGATAAAAAAGAAAAGTTTTCTCATATGTGGTTTTTTGGATCGAAAAGGTAATGATTTTATTTATGTAATTTACTTTACGAAAAAATACTGTTATGAGATTTTTATCACTCCTCCTTCTGTTACCATTGGCAACAATTGCTCAAACGAAAAGCGATTCGCTTACATTAATTCAAAAAACAGCGAGTCTTTATGATCTTGAATTCAGTAATGCTGAAGCGGATTCTTTACTTGACAACCTGAAGAACTATACGCAATTGATAAAGGCGATGCACAAAACCCTTCCGTCCAATGACATTCCCTATCCTTTTGCTTTTAACCCGCTTCCTTATGGAGTTTTAAAACAAAGAATGAATCAAACCGTTTCTCTTCCTATTCGTGCAGATATCCGTTTACCAAAAAATAAGAACGATCTTGCTTTCTATTCAATACCCGAATTAGCTGGACTGATAAGATCAAAACAAATAACATCAGTTGAGCTAACTAAATTTTTCATTGATCGTTTAAAAAAATGGGGCGATACATTGGAATGTGTGATCTCTCTCACTGAGGACACCGCAATGGCGCAGGCAAAACGTGCCGATGAAGAAATTAAAAATGGAAAGTACCGTGGTTTATTGCATGGTATTCCTTATGGCTTAAAAGATCTATTTGCGGTAAAAGGATATAAAACTACCTGGGGCAGCACTCCATATAAAGACCAAACTATTGATGAGGATTCTTATGTATATAAAAGATTAAGAGCAGCAGGTGCAGTTCTGTGCGCAAAATTATCTCTTGGTGCCCTGGCATTTAACAACAAATGGTTTGGTGGTGAAACGAAAAATCCATGGAACCTAAAGCAAGGGTCAAGTGGCTCATCAGCGGGATCGGCTGCGTCGGTTGTTGCTGGCCTGTTACCATTTGCGATCGGAACTGAAACGCTCGGCTCAATTGTTTCGCCATCTACAAGATGTGGCGCCACTGGCCTGCGCCCAACATTTGGTTCTATCAGCCGCTCGGGCGCCATGGTACTTTGCTGGAGTTTGGATAAAGCCGGCCCGATCTGTCGCAGCGCCGAAGATTGTGCTGTTGTTTTTAATTATATACATGGAACAGACGGCAAAGATTA
>Ga0126305_10000506_pt1 | contig 16880 bp, 11 predicted proteins | sample Plot26_FD_92536 | JGI IMG/M metagenome (GOLD analysis project Ga0126305, IMG submission 92536) | Serpentine soil microbial communities from UC McLaughlin Reserve, CA, USA - Plot26 | ecosystem: Environmental > Terrestrial > Soil > Grasslands | place: USA: UC McLaughlin Reserve, Lake County... | reverse complement strand
TGGCTTTCGTTTGGATCAGGCTCGCGGCGCGGTCGAGCTGGATTCTGGCGAGCTCGAGAGCGGCTTTCGCCTCCGCGCGGTTGGCCTCGGCCGCTGCGAGCTGAGCCCGGTACGGCCGCGGATCGATGGTGAAGAGAAGAGCGCCCTTTTTCAGATGGGCGCCGTCGGTGAAGTGGATCTCCGTGATGCTGCCGGAAACCTGGGGCTGAACCGACACCACCTCACGCGCGGCGGCCTTGCCCACCTCGTCGAGATAGACCGGCACGTCCTGAGAGACCGCCGAGACCACCGACACTGGAGCCGGCGGCCGTTCGAACGCGGGCGGAGCCTGCTGCCGGCAGCCGGCGAGGACCGCAAGGCCAATGGCAAACATTTTGATCTTCATCATTTTCACGATACTTTCCTCCGGAGATTGATCTTTTGAATGCGCGGGTCGAGGCAACCGGCGAACCGCTCGCAAGCGGTGACGTCGAGATCGAGAAGCGCGAGCTGCTCGACGGGCGTGAGCTGAGCGCCGCCGGCGACCGCCGCCACGAGAGCCGCCTGCCGATCCGTTTCGAATTGCTGGCGGAAGCCCTCGTCCGTGGCCAGCCTGCCGATCACCTGCTCTACGCTGCGCTGTGACATCGTCATCGTCCTCCTGCGCAGCTTCCCTATCTCACGGCGCGTGCCACGGCGGCGAGAGGCGCGGAAACGAGCCCCTAAACCACTGGAATAGTGCTAGTTGCAGACGAAAGGACGGACGGTGATGATGGCCGGCCGAGGTGTCTGAAAACAGACAGGTGTGGGAAAGCGGTCAGCGAAAGCTTAAACTCAGACAGCCAATCTCAGGAGACCAGGAACCATGCGCAAAGCAGCCCGAACGCTCCTCCTCATGACCTTGCTGGTGGCAGCCCCGGCCGTCGGGCAACCGGAGACGCCGGCAGGCGAGCCGTCCGTGAAGCTGCCGCCGGACCTGGCGCGAGTGCTGACCGATTACGAGGCGGCATGGGGGCAAAAGGACCCGGCGGCGCTGTCACGGCTGTTCGCGGAGGACGGGTTCGTCCTGCCGAACGGCAGGACGCCGGTCCGCGGGCGGGCGGCCATCCAGAAGTACTACACCGGGCACGGCGGCCCCCTGTCACTACGCGCCATCGCCTACGCGGCCGAGGGTAAAGTGGGTTACATTATCGGCGGGTACGCCGAGACCGCCGGGAAACCGGACATCGGGAAGTTCACGCTCACCTTGAGCAAGGGCTCCGACGGGCGCTGGCTCATCCTGTCGGACATGGACAACGCGAACCAGCGCCGCGAGGGACCCTGACGGACCGAACGGATCCCTTGCAGGGACCGGCGAGCTCTCCGTTTGGCCCTGCAGGCCACTCGTTCCACCCGGCGAGAGACTCGTTCCGGCCTACGGAAGGCTCGTTCCGACCGGCGAGCCTCTCGTTCCGGTGAAAAGCTCACTCGTTCCGGCCGGCGAGCCATTCGTTCCGGTCAAAACCTCACTCGTTCCGGCCGGCGAGCTGTTCGTTCCGGTCAAGAGCTCACTCGTTCCGGCCTGCGAGCCTCCCGTAGGCCGGAACGAACGGCTCGCCGGAGCGAACGAACCGGTCTCAGGCCACGTTTGCCCTCTCGCCGGTAATTTCTTTCCTCACCCCGCGGCCAGGCCGTGCTTCTGCATCCGGTAGTAGAGCTGCGAACGTGTGATGCCGAGCAGGCGCGCGGCCCGCGAACGGTTCTTCCCGGCCTCGTCGAGCGCCTTGGCGATCAGATCGCGTTCCACGACTTCCAGGTTCACGCCGCCGGGCGGAAAGGCATCGGCATTCTCGGGTCGGTCGGGGCGCTCAGGACGCGCGGGTGATGCTGCGGGATGGCCGAGGGCAATCGGCAGGTGTTCCAGGGTGATCAGACCGCCGTCGCACAGGATGGTCGCCCTCTCCAGGGCATTGCGCAGCTCGCGGACGTTGCCGGGCCAGGGATAGGAGAGCAGGGCTTCATGGGCCTGGCGAGAGATGCCCGCGGCCGGCCGGCCGACGGACGGGCCGACCTCCTCCAGGAGGGCTTCGGCCAGGGGCAGGATGTCCTCGCGCCGCTCGCGCAGAGGGGGCAGGCGGATGTCGAAGACGCTCAGCCGGTAGTAGAGGTCTTCGCGGAAGTCGCCGCGGGCGATGGCCGCCGCGAGGTCGCGGTTGGTGGCCGCCACCACGCGCACGTCGGCCTTGATCGGCCGCGTCGCGCCCAGGCGCTGGAACTCGCGCTCCTGCAGGACGCGCAGCAGCTTGGCCTGAACGCCCGGGCTCATCTCCCCCACCTCGTCGAGGAAGAGCGTGCCCCCGGCAGCCTGCTCGATGCGGCCAGGGTGCGCGGTGAGCGCGCCCGTGAACGCTCCCCTTTCGTGGCCGAACAGCTCCGATTCGAGCAGCGTCTCGGGCAGGGCGGCGCAGTTGAGCGCCACGAACGGGCCTTTCGCGCGGCGCGAGCCCCGGTGAAGGAAGCGGGCGATGACCTCCTTGCCGGTGCCCGATTCTCCCGTCAGGAGGACCGTGGTCTCGGTCGCCGCCACCTTCGCCGCCTGGTTGAGGACGTCCTTCCACTTCTTCGACTCCCCGAGGACGCGATGGTAGCCCCGCGTGACCTCGAGCTCGTCGCGGAGCGCCTGCACCCGCTCTTCGAGGTTCGCGGCCCGCTCCCGCGCCTCCGCCGCCTGGCGCTGCTCCTCGGCCAGGCGCTGGTGCGAGAGGGCCAGGCTCACGTGGTCGGCCACCCGGCGGGCCACCACGACGTCATTCTCGGAGTACTGGCCGGGGGTCTTGGAGAAGAAGATCAACGCGCCGATGAACCCGTCGTCGAGACGCAAGGGGATCTTGAGCAGCGAGCGGACCCCGAGGAAGCGGCACTTGCGGGCGCGCTCGGGCTGGGCGTCAGGGTCCGCCTCCACGTCGCGGACCAGCACGGGCTCCAGTCCGAAATGCTTCAGGTCGTTCTCCCCCACGGGCATCGGCGTCCACAGCTCGGGCGCCGGCTCGCCGGAGAGGGCGTCCACCGTCATCACGCGCCGGTCCGCGCTCAGCGACGAGAGGATCAGCAGGTCGTGGCCAAGGACGGGCTTCACCACCGTCGAGACCTGGTTGAAGATCTCGCGGATATCCAGCACGTTGGCCATCATGGGCAGCAGCGCGTCGATGGCGTCCAGCCGGCGGCGGCGCTCCGCGTCGAGGCTCCACAGCCGCTCGTGCTCGAGGGCCAGGCCCAGCAGGTCGGCGATCGGCTGGAGGGCCGCCTCGTGCTCGGCCGTGAAGGCGCCCGGACGCCGCGACCCCACCATCACGTAGCCGCCGAGCTGCTCACCCCGGAAGAGGGGCACGGAAAGACCCGAGCGCATGCCCTGCTCCTGGATCCGCCGGTCCATGGCGAAGCTCAGGTCCAGCATCTTCAGGACGTCGTTGATCCGCTTGTTGCCGTCCAGGAGCGGCCGCGTCGCCGGGGAGAAGTCCTCCAGGCGGATGGTGACCGGCGGGTCCAGGACCATCTCGGTGAGCGAGTAGAGCTCCAGCGTGTCCCGCTCCCTGGCACGCACCACGCCCATCCGGTCGAAGGGCAGAACCGTGGCCGCGGCCTCGGCCACGCGCACGAAGACCTCCCGGAGCTCGAGAGTCCCGGAAACGACCCGCGTGATGCGGCGGAGGGCCTCGACGAGGGGATCGGTCGACGGAGCTGAGTCTGCTTCCAACGGCCACGAGGCCCGCGCGAATTCGGTCTTCATAGGAGTCTGTTCCTCTGCGGGGGTGGCCCCGGCGTCGGCACCATCTTAGCGCGCAAAGCCCCGGCGCAGACCCCGCGCGGCCGCGGCGGCCAGGCGGCGCGGGCTTTCGCGCGCGAGCAGCAGGGCGCTGCGCAAGGCACGGCGCCACTCTCCGGCACGCATCCTGTCCTCTACGTTCTCGCCGAGGCAGTCCCTGAAGATCTCCGTCAACTGCGCCAGGCCGCGGCGGAACGCCGCCTCGCCAGCCGCATCCCCCTGCACCACCGGCCACTGGCGCTCGTAGACGATGCGGATGCTGCGCAGCATCCGCTCTCCGTCGCGCGAGGAGCTGGCGCTGTAGCGCCGGTAGCGGGTGACCGCCGGCTCCTCGTAGCACCAGCCGGGGTACTGCCTGGCGACCCGGAGATAGAAGTCCAGATCGTCGGCTCCCCAGGGATCGCGAAAGCCGCCGACGCTCTCCACGACATCGCGCCGGAACATCGCCGATGAGGGCGGGATGATGTACCAGTAGAAGCCGAGCAGCGCGTTGTACATTTGCGTCTCGCGCGGCATGGCCGCCACACCCCAGGTAACAGGGGCCCCCTCGTACGTCATCTCCTCGCGCCGGCCGATCACGAATCCGCATTCCGGATGCTCATCGAAGCGGCGCAGGCCTGCTTCCAAAGCGGGCGGCAGGAGGTGGTCGTCCGCGTCGAGGAACACCAGATAGCGGCCGCGGCTCGCCTCGATCCCGGTGTTCCGGGCCATGGCCGACCCGGCGTTGGCCTGCCGCAGGGTCCGCAGCGTCATGGTTGCCGCGTGCCCGGCCGTGATCGAGCCGACGTCGAGCGGGGATCCATCGTCCACGACGATGACCTCGTAGTCCCTGCACGTCTGCACCGCCACGGTGTGCAGCGTTTCATCGAGCAATTCCGCCTGCTTCGGCGACGCGACGTAGCTCGGGATGATGATGGAAACGAGCGGTGCGGGCTGGGCTGGCATGAGGTCGAAGGCCGACGGCGGGTGCGCCACGTCCGGCCGATATCGTACACCGGGCCCCAGACTTCGGGTAGGCTCGCCAGCCGGTGTAAACTCCGTCGAACGGTCAACCCCGCCATGAAGACACGCGCCGCCGTACTTCACCAGACCGGCCTCGCCGGGCCCTACGCCGCCAGCCAGCCGCTGATCGTCGAAGAGCTCGACCTCGACAAGCCCGAGCAGGACGAGGTGCTCGTGCGCATCCGCGCCGCCGGTCTCTGCCACTCGGACCTCTCGGTCATCAACGGCGACCGCCCGCGGCCGGTGCCGATGGCCCTCGGCCACGAAGCGGCCGGCGAAGTGCTCGAGTGCGGCCCCGGCGTCCGCGATCTGGCGCCGGGCGACCGGGTCGTCATGGTCTTCGTGCCGAGCTGCGGCGGCTGCATTCCATGCCTCGAAGGCCGCCCGGCTCTCTGCGAGCCGGCGGCGGCCGCGAACACCAGCGGCACGCTGCTCTGCGGCGAGCGCCGTCTGCACCTCGGCGGCCGCGACGTGCACCATCATCTCGGCGTGTCGGCTTTTTCCGAGTACGCCGTGGTGTCGCGCCGCTCGCTGATCAAGTTCGATCCGTCGCTCTCGTACGAAGAAGCGGCCTTGTTCGGTTGCGCGGTCCTGACGGGCGTCGGCGCCGTGGTGAACACGGCCCGCGTGCCCGCGGGCGCCACGGTCGCCGTGGTCGGGCTTGGCGGCGTCGGTCTCAACGCGCTGCTGGGCGGCCTTCTCGTCGGCGCCCGCGAGATCATCGCCGTCGATCTGAACGAAGACAAGCTGAAGCTGGCGAAGGAGCTGGGCGCCACCGCGGCGTTCAACGCTGGGGATGCCGAAGCGCTGGCCAGCCTGCGCGAGCACACCCGGGGCGGCGTCGACTACGCTTTCGAAATGGCCGGCTCGGTGCACGCGATGGATTTCGCGTACCTGGCCACGCGCCGCGGCGGAACGACGATCACGGCCGGCTTGTCGCACCCCGAGCACAAATGGGCCGTGCAGCACGTGAGCCTCGTCGCCGAAGAGCGCACCGTCAAAGGGAGCTACATCGGGTCGGCCGTGCCGCTGCGCGACATTCCGCGGTACATGGCGTTATACCGGCAAGGCAAGCTTCCGGTCGACAGGCTGATGAGCGATCGCATGCCGCTCGAAGAGGTGAACGCCGGCTTCGATCGATTGGCGGCCGGCGGCGCCATCCGCCAGATCCTCATGTTGTGACGGACCCGATGCCGACGACCGAAACGCGCGCCGCCTACCAGCATTTCCTCGCCATCCCGACGCGGTGGATGGACAACGACATCTACGGTCACGTCAACAACGTCGTCTACTATTCCTACTTCGACACCGTGGTCAACGAATATCTGATCCGTGAGGGCGGCCTCGACATCGCCGGCGGCGCGACGATCGGCCTGGCCATCGAAACGTTCTGCCAGTTTCACCAGCCGCTCGCGTTCCCCGAAATCGTCGACGCCGGGCTGCGGGTCGGCAAGCTCGGCAACTCCTCGGTGCGCTACGAGATCGGCCTCTTCCGGCAGGGCCAAGCCGAACCGGCGGCGACCGGCCATTTCGTGCACGTCTTCGTCGATCGCCAGACGCGCAAGCCGACGGCCATGCCGCCGGGCATCCGCGCCTGCCTCGAACGGCTCAAACAGGATTGACATTTACCTCGAAGGAGTCAGAGTGCAGCAACGATCGATCTGGATTCGCCGCCGTCTCCTGTCCTGCGGCCTCGCCGCGGCGCTCCTCGTCCAGGCGCCGGGTTGCACCCTGGTCCGCTTCGACAAGCGGAGCGTCTACCAATTTGACCATTCCTTCGACTTGGCCGACGACGACTTCCGCCGCTCGATGGGCGCCTTCGGCTTCGCGATGGTCGAAGGGAACCGCGCCGAGATCCTGAACAACGGCGACGAGATCTTTCCCGCCATGACCGGCGCGATCCGCGAGGCCAGGATGTCGGTCAACCTCGAGTCCTATATCTTCAAGAACGACCGGGCGGGCAAGATCATCGCCGAGGCGCTGATGGACGCCGCGCGGCGGGGCGTCGAAGTCCGCGTGCTGGTGGACGGCACGGGCAGCAAATTCGCCGGACCGCTCCTCGACCGCATGCGGCGGGCGGGGGTCAAGGCGGCCATGTTCCGCCCGATCCGGCTGTTGACCCTTCACAAGATCGTCCGGCGGACGCACCGGAAGATCCTGGTCGTCGACGGCAACGTCAGCTTCACCGGCGGCTTCTGCATCGCGGACTCGTGGCTCGGGAATGCCCGCAACCCGAAGGAGTGGCGGGACATGATGGTGCAGGCCACCGGGCCCGTCTCGGCGCAGATGCAGGCGATCTTCAGCGAGGACTGGACGTTTACGACCGGGGAGATCCTGGCGGGCGACAAGTTCTATCCACGGATCGCCCCGGCAGGAGAGATCGCGGCGCAGGCGATCAAGGTATCGCGCGGCGACTCGTCCTCATTCGCCGCCATGCTCTATTTCGTGACCATCCAGTCCGCCCGCAAATCGATTCACATCCAGAACGCCTATTTCGTTCCCAACCGGCAGATCCGCCAGGCGCTCATCCAGGCGGCGAGGCGCGGCGTCGACGTGCGGATCATGGTTCCCGGCCGGCACATTGACCAGCCGGTCGTGCGCATGGCCTCACGCCGCCACTACGGCGAGCTCCTCACCGCGGGCGTGCGGATCTTCGAGTATAACCGCACGATGATGCACAACAAGGACAGCGTCATCGACGGCATTTTCAGCACGATCGGCTCGATCAACTTCGACTCGCGCTCGATGCACGAAAATGCCGAGGACAGCCTCACCTTCCACGACCGCGAGTTCGGGGCACGGCTCGAGGCCGTCTTCGCCGACGACGAGAAGCACTGCCGCGAGATCACCTACGAGAGCTGGAAGAGGCGCAGCCTCGAGCAGCGCTTCGCCGAAATCCTTTCGGGCGCCTTCGAGCCCCTCTATTGAAGCCGCCTGTTTCGTAGCAGCGGGGCAGCAGGCCCCTCTTTGCCGATCCTCCCGTTGTCAGAAAACAGCGGCAGGAGGCGAATGCTCTCAAGGATTCGGTTCCACAGAATCGGGAGCTCCGCCATGAGTCAAAGCACGAATAACGGTGAATCGGGGGCCGGGAGGCTGATGGGCACGGTCCGCACGCCGATCCTCTTCCTTCTCGGCCTGGTCCTGGTGCTCGGCGCCTACTACTTCCTCTACGCGCAGAAGAAGACGAGCTATCTGGTGGGAAGAAACCTTCGCCTCCTGGCGACCATGGGCAACATGGTCGGGGAGGCCATAACGAGCTATGGCGAATTCGTGAAGAACCAGGCCGAGGGCAAGCCGCTGGAAGAGATCCGGGGGCTGACCAAGGCCGACCACTGCCCCGTGGATGAGAATGAGGTCGAAGCCGTCCGCAAGAGCATGCCAAATCCTCTGTTCCGGCTCAGAGGCATGGGCCTCGAGTTGGCCCACATCGACTCGGACGTCAAGCCAGGCACGGCCTCCACACCGGCGAAGACCAGCCAGGAGCCTTCCTGCTACCAGCCCGAAACGGTGAAGTTCTTCTCAGCGCTCCTCGATTCCAAGGGAGCCTTCGATGGGGTGCTTCTGGCGACGACGAGCGGCGAGGTGATCTATCGGTACCAGGTTTCAGACCTCGGAGTCACGGACCTCAGCATGCTGCTGGCCAAGAGTGGAGCGGGAGATTCCAGCAAGCCCGAGGTGGAACCCGAGAAGGCAAAGGCCTCTTCCTTCTCCTCGGCGGCGAGCTATCGCAACGTCGAGATCGGCGGCCGGGAGTACAAGCTCTTCATCGAGCCCATCAGCCTGCCTGTCGGCTCGAGATTCGCCGGGGGCGCCCGCGAGACCTGGCTCCTGTGCGGGGTGGTGGCGGCCGACAAGTTCGTCTACAAGAGCCTTGCGATCTCGTCGTCGCTCCTGCTGCTGATCCTGGCCCCTCTCGTGCTGTCCGCCCTTGCCTGGCCTCTGATCCGGCTGTGGCTGATCGGCGAGCGGCAGCGGATCCGCGTTTTCGACGTGCTGCTACTGGGCATCTGCAGCCTGTTCGGCGTCGCGATCCTCACGCTCTCGCTTCTCGATTTCTATGCTTACGCGGAGCTCAGAAGCGTCTCAGAGGAGCAGCTTCGCGGCTTCGCGTCCGAAATGGCGAGGCAAACCTCGCAGGAGATCGAGCTTGCCTATAGTCAACTGGTGGACCTCCAGCAGCAAGTGGTCGGTGATACCACCTACACCGCGTCCCAGCAGGTGAATGAGGCCACGCCCAAGGAGGTGAAAGAGAAGGCAACGAAGAGCTCGCCGTCCTGGAACCGGTTCGCCTTGGTCGACGGCGAAGGGGCGCAGATGCTCAGATGGTCGCAGGGCAAAGGAAAGTCCACAGGAGCGCAAGGCCACAGGGGCAAGCCACGGTTGGTCAACGACAGGGAGTACTTCAAGCGTGTTCGGGACAAGGATCTGTGGACCTTGACCGGCTCCGACGGAAGGGAGCTCGGCTCCTTCTTCCTCCAGTCCTTAAGGAGCCGGACCAGCAACCAGCACGAGGCAGTGATCGCCGCGCCCGTCCTCGAGGCCCTGAGTACGGAGGAACGCGGCTACGCCGTCGCGACGCTGACGATTCCGATGGGCTCCGTTATCGAGCCGATCACGCCTCCCGGTTTCGAATTCGCCGTCATCGACGATAAGGGATTGGTCCTCTTCCACACCAACCCGAAGCGCAATGCGGTCGAGAACTTCTTCACCGAGACCGACGACGACCAGCGCGTCCGCTCGGCGGTCTTCGCCCGGCACGGCGAGGAGTTGGATATCCGCTACTTTGGTAACGACTACATGGCGGTGGTGCAGCCGGTAGGGAAGCTGCCTTTGACGGTGGTGGCGCTCCGCGACGCCGAGCAGTTGCAGGCTCTCAACATGGAGTGGGTGGTGACCACGGTCCTCTTCCTCCTCCTCTGCTCCAGCCCTTTCGTCGTGGTGCTGCTCGCCACCGCCATCACGCGTCCCGGATACCGCGCGCCCTGGCTCTGGCCCGATCCCCAGCGCGCGGGGGACTACATGAACCTCGCCGCCCTGCTGGCCCTTTATTGCCTCGCCTTCGGCGTCGCGATCGAACGCCTGCCGGGGACGGGCCAATTGCTCGGTATTGCCTGGACCCTGCCGTTCTTCGCTCTCCTGACCTGCTACATCCGGCTGCAGGAACGGGCGGCGAGCGTCAGGAAGATCGCCGTCTATGCCGGCTACCTCCTGCTCTCCATCGTGCTGTTTTGGGCGCTCTTCGGGGCCCGATCGCACGAGGGCACCGGTTCCTGGATCGACTATGCCGCCGCCGCCGCGGTGGCGCTGCTGATCCTGTCCACCAGCCTGCTGAGCATCCGGAATCCGGCGCGGTGGCGGCGGTGGGCGGAGAAGTTTCACCTGCCGGTCGCTCGCACCTATCCCTTGGCGGCGCTGCTGCTCGTCGTGCTGACCACCGTCCTGCCGACGTGGGGAATCTTCAGGGCGGTTCACAGGCTCGAGCTCTACAGCTTCATCCGGCACGGCCAGCTCAAGCTCGCGCGCGGGCTCGCGGAGCACGAAGCGGCAGCCAAGAGGGAGGGTCGGGGAGGAGACCGAAGCGTCCAAGGAGGGGACAAGGAGCAGCCGGACTTTGGCTTCTACGGCGCTTCGTTCTTCAAGACCAGGCTCGACAAAAAGGTTCCATGCTCCTGCGAGGCCGGGGCCGCGGCGCACTCCGAGGAACCCCTGCCCGAATTTCTCGAGGGCCTTCTGCCCCACTACTCGGTGCATTCCGCCGAGATGCGCGAGATGCTGCACGAACGCGCTTCCGACTGTAGCTGGGTCTCGCACCGGGTCCTGGAAGACCGCATGAATCTGCACCTCCGGGGCCATGGAGGATCCGAGATCCACCTCACATCGAGCTTCCCGGGCCTGTTCACCAGCACCGCCGGGAAGATCGCGACGGCCGGCTTCTTCGGCGAGCGCTCCGGCGGCTCGCTGATCGTGGGCGTGACGCTGAGCCTCTGTCTGCTTCTCTTCATGTCGGTCATTTTCCGGCTCGTGCTCTTCATCTCGCAGCGGCTCTTCCTGGTCGAAGTCCGGGAGCCGCTCTGGACCGTCGCGGGAGACACGCTGGCGCCGATCGCCGGCCGCAATCTCTTCCTGGTCCGCAAGAGCCCGATCTCACAAGTGGAAGCCGATGCCATGGGGCTCAAGTACCTGCACCTGAGGGAGATCGACCAGGCCGGCGATCCGGGCGGGGAAACCTTGGCCATGCGCTGCCGGGAGGTCGTCGATTCCGAGAGCGGCGTCCTGGTGGCGGGCTTCGAGCACCGGATCTCTGATCCGGCCTTCAATGCCCGCAAGCTGGCACTGCTCGAAAACCTGATGGAGCTGCGCGAGCGGAGCATCATCGTGCTGTCGCAGGTGAGCCCGGCGCGCCTGTTCTCCTGCGAGCCGGCGGGGGCGCCAGGAATCTACGACCGTTGGCGGACCGTCCTGAGCTCGTTCACCCTCATCGAAGAGGGCCTGCGTGACAGGCCTGCCGTGAGCCGAGCTCCGGACGGCTCGTTCTGGAGCGAGCTGCTGAAGCCCTTCCTCCGCTCTGGGGGCCTCGTCGCGGCCACGTCGGAGAGGCGCATCATCAAGTCCCCCGTCCTGAGGGAGGAGAGCGGCAGGGATCCATTCCTGAGAAGGATCGCCCAAGGGGTGGACCTCGGCAGGCACGGGATGGGGCGCGAGCAACTGCTCGAGGAGTTCGGCGAACGCGCGGAGGGTTACTACACCGCCGTGTGGGAAAGCTGCTCGAGCGATGAAAAGGTGGTCCTCCAGCATCTTGCCCAGGAGGGATTGATCCATGAAAAGAACCGCAGGGTGATCCGCCGTTTGATGGCTCGGGGCCTGATCCGGCGCGGTCCCAACTTCTGCCTGCTGAACGAGAGCTTCCGCCGCTTCGCCTGCTCCGCGTTCTGCAAGAGCCAGGTCCTGGCTCTCGAGCAGAGCGCCGCGCCGAGCGCCTGGGACCAGTTCCGTGGGCCCTTCCTTGCCGGGCTCTCGGCGACGATGGCGTTCTTTTTTGCCACCCAGCAAGAGCTGCTCGACAGTACCTTGGCGATGGTGACGGGCTTGACGGCGGGGCTGCCGGCGGTCGTCAAGATCATCGATCTCCTGGGTGGCAAGCGGTCTGGGGGGTCGAAATAGAAGTGGTGATCGGAACACCATGTGACGGTTTCAGCGTGCCAGTGTCGCATCTCTCCTCAGAGGTCAGACCACACAACAGTGCCTGCCTCCAGCAAAAGGAGAGTTTGCATGCGCGCCCGGGCTTTTTTCATGCCTCAAAGCCACTCTCGAAAGGAGCACCCATGACCAAGGCTCGATGGGGAATCAGCGCCCTCCTCTGCGCAGGAGCGCTCATCGTCAACGCCGGAAATGCCGCGGCCCAGAGCTGCCGGATCCCTCAACGCTTCCCCGGCGCCACCGCCGCGTCGATGGATTTCAAGGCCGACGTCAACGCCAACCTCGGGGATTGGGGCACGATCTTCATGGACGTGGACACGAACGGCTGCGAAGTCACCGCACGCGATTTCCTGCAATCCAAGCTGGAGCGGCAGAACCTCGACGCCAACGGCTGGAAGGGCGGGCTGCGCGGCGGCGACGTCTACCTGGTGACCGCCGCGGCGCTGCGGCTCGGCGGCCGCGGCCTCCTCACCTCCGCAATCCACGGCGAGGTGCTCGAGGCGCTGGCGAGCTACGACTTCGCCCACTGGGGCGGCGCCTGTGCCCGCGGCGCCGGCAACGGCTGCATGGACGACTACACGGTCGCCGCCGCCGGACATGCCTGGGCTGGAGCCTATCTGTCGTTCACCCAATCCATCACCCAACTGCCGGCGCGCGACGCGGCGTGGTTCATCGGGGAAGCCAAGAGGTACATCAAGCTCAGCCTGTCGCCGCAGGACACCCTCTGCGTCCGCGCGATCCAGCCGACGGCCTCGGCGTGCAAGGCGTGCCTCAACGACTACAGCGCCGCCTATCAGATCAATGGTGATCCTACCGCCCTGCGCAACGACATTTACAACAATAAAAAAGAGGTGCTCAGCTTCGAGCACGGGTTCGAGAACCCCAATTACGGCCTCGGGCTCCTCACCAGCCTTTCGATTGCCACCCAAGGCCTCCAGGTGGCGACGGGGACCCCCTATGTCCCGAGCTATTTCGAGAAGGTGATGGCCCACGGGATCTTCCGGACGGGTCAGCGTCACGCGCCCCAGACCACGAACGGCTGCCAGACCGCCTGGTTGAACAATTGCGTCGGGCTGGAGTGCTCGATGCTCGGCAACTGCATCTCGGGCACGTGCCAGCCAGCCCCGTTCGGCTGTGGCGAGGACTTCGGCGGCGTCAAGTACGACGCCGGCATGTACCCGGTCAAGGCGCTCCTCCAGAACGAGCTCGCGCTGCCGGCCGGCAGGACGCTGATCTTCGGCAGCCCCTACTACCAGTTCGATCAGTTCAGCGGCCTCTGCTCGCCGAGCAAGTTCAGCCCGACCGCCCCGTTCTTCCACGACGGCCGCTACGCGGCCTACTACCGGCTCTCCTCCCAGTGGGCCTACGGCACCCAGCCGCCGCTCGGGGGGAACGTCATCCCGGCCCCCCTCGGCGTCACGGGCACCGGCAGCCCGGCGTCCGCGTCCTACGGCACCCCCCTCACCTGGACGGCCAACGCCAGCGGCGGCACTCCGTCGACCACCCAGTACGCGTTCTTCCGCCGCCGCGACGGGGACACCGCCTGGACCCCGGACGTCACCGCCCCGGCCTGGCAGACCAGCAACGTCCTGAGCTGGACCCCGACCTCGGCCGACACCGGCTCCTGGGGGATCATCATCTGGGTCAAGGACGGCAACACGCCGGCCAACATGAACACCTACGGCTTTGCCGCCTACTACAACGCGGGGGCGATCCAGGTCACGACGCCTGCCCCCCTCACCGTCACGGGCACCGGAAGCCCGGCATTGTCGCCCAACGGGAGCACCCTCACCTGGACGGCCAACGCCAGCGGCGGCATCCCGTCGACCACCCAATACGCGCTCTTCCGCCGCCGCGACGGGGATACCGCCTGGACCCCGGACGTCACCGCCCCGGCCTGGCAGACCAGCAACGTCCTGAGCTGGACCCCGACCTCGACCGACATCGGCACCTGGGGGATCATCATCTGGGCCAAGGACGGCAACACCGCGCCCAGCCAGAACACCTACGGCTTCGCCGCCTACTACAATGCGGGGGCGGTCCAGGTGAATTAATACGGCAGCGACTCAGCGAGCCATGTAACGTTTCCCTCGCTCCCTACTCTGTATCCGTACCAGGCTATCCAGCCGGACCGCGGACCTGGTGCCCTGGCATACCTGAGGAGGAGCTTCCATGCGAGCCAAAGAAAGGATTTTTCTGTTCTCGAGGACCGCGGCGGCCGGGGCCCTGCTGCTCCTCGCCCTGTCGCCGTTGGCCCCGGCGAGCGAGCGGGAAAAAGCGAGCCCCGCGGCGGCCTCGGCCGATCCGATCGCCGCCAATGCCAGCAGGATGATGGAAGAGGGCCGCCGCACCTTCCGCTACGACACGTTCGGCGATCAGGTCTTCTGGAGCCGAATCCTCGGCATTCACCAGGCCCTCAAGACCGTGAGCCCCCGGACGGCTCTCACGGTCGGGCTCAAGGTCGACGCCGAGGCCTTGCCCCCGGGCCTCCTCGCCCAACTCGAGAGAGGCGGCCCGGCCCTCGTCCCTTCGCACGGCAAGGCCCTGAACCTCGACGATCCAGCCGTCACCGCGAAGCTGCTTCAGCTCAACGCCGTCGTGGGCTTGCGCGGGTTCTTCAACCCGGATGGGAGCCTGCGGGCAGCCGGCATCACCTGCGCCCTGTGCCATTCGACCGTCGACGACTCGGTGGCGCCGGGGATCGGCAAGCGGCTCGACGGCTGGCCGAACCGGGACCTGAACGTCGGCGCGATCGTCAACCTCGCCCCCAACCTCCAGCCGGTGGCCAGCCTGCTGGGCGTCGATGAGGCCACCGTGCGCACCGTCCTCAAAAGCTGGGGACCGGGGAAGTTCGACGCCGAGCTCTTCCTCGACGGCAAAGCCTTCCGCCCGGACGGCAAGACCGCGGCCACGCTGCTCCCGCCAGCCTTCGGCCTCGCCGGCGTCGACGGCCACACTTTCACGGGCTGGGGATCGGTGACCTACTGGAACGCCTTCGTGGCGAACCTCGAAATGCACGGCCAGGGGACGTTCTGGGATCCACGGCTGAACGATCCCGTGAAGTTCCCCGTGGCGGCCCGCTCCGGCTTCGGCGACGTACGGAGCGAGCGTGATCTGATCACGCCAAAGCTGGCGGCCCTGCAGTTCTACCAGCTCGCCATCCCGGCTCCGGCTCCTCCGCCGGGCAGCTTCGACCGTCGGGCGGCCGCTCGCGGCAAGATCGTCTTCTCCGAGGCGGGCTGCGCCCGCTGCCACGTGCCGCCCCTGTACACCGAGCCCGGCTGGAACCGGCACAGGCCGGAGGAGATCGGCATCGACTCCTTCCAGGCCGACCGCTCGCCTGACGGCCACTACCGCACGACGCCGCTCAAGGGCCTCTCGACCCACACCAAGGGCGGCTTCTACCACGATGGCCGCTTCGCGACTCTGCGCGACGTCGTGAACCACTACGACGGGCATTTCCGGCTGCAACTCACGGAGCAGAAGAAGACGGAGCTGGTCGAGTTCCTGAAGTCGCTGTAACGAGGCGCACCGGCCTCGCCCGATCTTCCGGGGAGGGCGCTCACGCCCTCCCCGGTCAACCCTTCACATAGGGGGCCAGCAGCGCTTCCCAGCTCCGGGACATGCGGTCGTATTCGGCCGGACACCGCTCGGCCCGGTTGGCGGGGAGGGTCTCGTCGTCCACGAGATATTGGTAGCCTTCGGAATCCTTGCCGTAGATCCAGCAGAGGATGTTGTAGAAGCGCTGCTCGTCGAACGAGTGCTCGTCCCAGAAGGAGAGGTCGTCCATCTCTTCCTCATCCTCACCCACGAACGAGTTGGCGCCGTCGATGGCCGCGTTCTCCCCCTCCTCGCCACCTTCCAGAAGGATCATGGTGGCGAGCTGGTCGACCGCGTCCTCCTCCTTGCCGGTGACCGGCAGGTCGTAGATGGCGATCAGGGCGTGCCCCATCTCGTGGAAGAAGGTGAACACGGTGGCGCTGGCCACCGAGGTGCCGGCCTCCTCCTGCTCCTTGTCGGTCTCCGCGTCCGCCATGAAGATCTGGGAGTAGTGCTCGACCAGCTCGTAGCAGAGGGAGATCTCGCCGGTCTCGGGATCGTAGAAGGCGTTCACCTCGCCGCATTCCCGCAACACCACGGGCACGTCGGCGGGGAGCGCGAACTCCCCGTTCAGCGCCGTGACCGTGTCCTCCAGGAGACGCGTCTCCTTGAAGACCGCCTCCAGCTCCTGGTAGTCCTCGTTGCTGGTCTCCTCGTACTTCACTACGAAGTCGCCGGTGTCGCGGACCCCGCCGGAAGCCGTCCGTTTGAAACTCGACGGCACGTTGGCATGCGCCTGGGGGGCGGCGACGGGCGTCGCCTCGGCGCCGGCCTGAGCGGACTGATCCTCGGGAACCGGACCGCAGGCTCCGACAGCCAGCAAAGCCAGAATGGACGCGAAGCGGCGCGCAAAGACGTAACGAATGAGCGTTCTCCTTGAATCGACCGGCCGGGGTTGAGGGCAGAGTCTAAGCTGCCGTGCCCTGAAAGTCGAACCCGGCTGCGTTGCCGGCGCTACGGACACCCCGCCTGCGTCGCCGACTCACGCTGAACGCGCCTGACCCGCCGAGGTGCTATCTTTCCCGGACAAGCCGGCTTCCAAGCTGGGCCTTGCACCCCTCCCTCCCCTGTAGTAGGGTTGACCAGCTTGTAAAGAATTTTTGATGTTTTCTTGGTGCGGGAACGGTGCCTCATGGGCGTCGTCCATCCATGCGCATGAAATTACTTCTTGATTCCAGAAAGTAGGCGGAAATGAAGACGAAGCCCGTGATTGCCGTCGTCGGGATGGCCGCTCTCCTCGGCGCTGTGCACCGGCCGCGACGCCTGGCGGTGCTCGCGAGCCTGCTGGTGCTCGCGCTGG
>Ga0126305_10000504_pt1 | contig 16922 bp, 16 predicted proteins | sample Plot26_FD_92536 | JGI IMG/M metagenome (GOLD analysis project Ga0126305, IMG submission 92536) | Serpentine soil microbial communities from UC McLaughlin Reserve, CA, USA - Plot26 | ecosystem: Environmental > Terrestrial > Soil > Grasslands | place: USA: UC McLaughlin Reserve, Lake County... | reverse complement strand
GTGCGGCGCCGGTTCGCGTCCCCTGGACGCTGACGCTTGGACGGTACGAGCGGGCTCTCCTGGGCGCCGCCAGGCTCTCGACGAACCGGTTCAAGCCGTCCGACTCCGCGCCGGCGCTGCTGGAGCTTCGTGCGGGCCGGGTCGCCGAAGGCCCCAATGGAAGCGAGGTGCTCCCGCTGTCCTATCTCGACATGGAGCTCTGGCGCGGCCGTGAACGGGTGGGCCGGCTGGTGAGGCTTCGGAACCTGCTACCAGGCCGCTACACGTTCGGCCTCACGGGCCGCGGGCCGGCGGGCCGAAGGCTCGCGCCGGGCCGCTACACGCTCCGCCTGCTGGGCTATCCGCCCGGAGATGCGCCCCCGAGCAGGCAATTCGTACAGTTCACGATCCGGTAGCCCCGTCGTATACTCGCCCCGCGTGACCACCGTCGAGGCACCCACGCACCTCCGCGAGCACCCGTTCGAGCTCGCTCAGAACCAGCTTCGCCACGTCGCGCGCGAGTTCCAGATCGACGAGAACCTCGTCCGGGTCCTCGAGCAGTGCAAGAAGACCGTGGCCGTCTCGATCCCGGTCGTGATGGACGACGGCCAGATCCAGACGTTCGAGGGCTTCCGCGTCACGCACAACATCGCGCGCGGTCCCTCGAAGGGCGGGATCCGGTACCACCCCGACGTCACCGTCGACGAGGTGAAGGCGCTCGCGATGTGGATGACCTGGAAGTGCGCACTGATGGGGATCCCATTCGGAGGCGCCAAGGGCGGAGTTGTCTGCAACCCGAAGCGGATGTCGCGCGGCGAGCTGCAGAAGATGACCCGCCGGTACACCTCCGAGATCATCAACGAGATCGGCCCGGAGAAGGACATCCCGGCCCCCGACGTCGGCACCGACCCGAGCGTCATGGCCTGGATCTTCGACACCTATTCGATGAACAAGGGCCATTCCGTGCTCGGCGTCGTCACGGGCAAGCCGCTGAACGTGGGGGGCTCCCTTGGCCGCCTCGAGGCGACCGCCCACGGCGCGCTGTACATCCTGCGCGAGGCGGTGAAGAAGAAGGGCAAGTCGTTCGATGGCATGCGAGTCGCCGTCCAGGGATTCGGCAACGTCGGTAGCTATCTCGCCCGGTTCGTCCAGGAGGACGGCGCAACGGTGGTTGCGGTGTCGGACTCCTCGGGCGCCATTCACAACCCGAACGGCATCGATGTGAAGCTCGCGCTCGCCCACAAGCAGGAGACGGGCCGGCTCGAGAGCCTGAAGGACACCGAGACGATCACGAACGAGGAGCTGCTCGAGCTCGACGTCGACGTGCTCGCTCCCTGTGCGCTCGAGCAGGTGATCACGTCGGAGAACGCCGACCGGATCAAGGCGATGCTCATCGTCGAGGGCGCAAACGGGCCGACGACGCCGACCGCCGACGAGATTCTCGAGGACAAAGGGGTCATGGTCCTCCCCGACGTGCTCGCGAATGCCGGGGGAGTCGTTGTCTCGTACTTCGAGTGGGTTCAGGGCCTCCAGGAGTACTTCTGGAAGGAAGAAGAGGTCAACCGGCGCCTGAACGAGATCACGTCCCGCGCCTTCCACGAAACCTGGCAGACCTACGAGGGCCGGAACACGACCATGCGGACGGCGGCCTACGGCCTCGCAGTTCAGCGCGTCTCGGAGGCCACGATGACGCGCGGCCTGTACCCGTAACCCGCGTCGCCCTCTTCCACGCCGAGGGGTGCCACCTTTGCGCTGCCGCGCGCCGGGTCGTACACGCGGCGCGGGACGAGCTGGGGTTCGAGCTCGAAGAGGTCGACATCGGCGGTGACCCGGAGCTCGAGTCCCGCTACCGCGAGTGGCTGCCGGTGGTTGAGATCGACGGCGAGCGGGCGTTCACATACTTCGTTGAGCCCAAGGCGCTCCGCCGGAAGGTCGCACAAGCTCGGGCGTCCGAAGGGACTTTGTGACCACTCGACGCAAGGAGTGATGAGGGCTGGCACAATCCTTGTGTGGTGTTACAAGCTCCACCGCAGGGGTCGGTGCCTGATCGTCTCACCGTTGGCGTCGCGGCCCGCCTCAGCCGCTATCTCCAGGTCCTGACGCAGGCTCGCAAGATGGGCAAGGAGCGGATCTCCTCCCAGGAGATCGCCGACTACACCAACATCAACGCGACCCAGATCCGGCGCGACCTCTCCACATTCGGGAAGTTCGGCAAACGCGGGGTCGGCTACAGCGTCGACGGTCTGCTGGGCGAGATCCGGCGGATCCTTCGCACGCAGGGGCAGCACAACATCGCGCTCGTCGGCGCCGGGCGCCTCGGCGAGGCGATCGTGAGCTCGCCGATCTTCGCTGAGCACGGCATCAACATCGCGGCGGTCTTCGACAAGGATCCCGAGAAGGTCGGCCGCCGGGTCGGCAACGTCGAGGTGAGCGAATACGACGGCCTGGCCGACGCGGTGCGGGACAAGAACATCGTCGTCGGCGTCCTCGCCGTGCCGGCCGACAACGCCCAGTCGGCGGCCGATGACCTGGTCGGCGCGGGTGTGCGGATCATCTTCAACTACTCCGAAGCCCTGCTCGACACGCCGTCGGACGTGGCAGTTCACACGTCCAACCCGGCGGTCGAGCTGCTCTACGCCCTCTACTTTCACCTCGCCTAGACGCTCTAGCCACCGCCCAAGTGGACGTGAGGAGTGTCAGACACTCGTCATGTCTCGGCGGGACAGGCCCGATCCCGGAAACGGGAAGAGCTTCGACCAAGCGAGGCCCTTCCCGTGACCCTTAGCTCCGCCGCACTGGCGGAGATCTGATCGCGCCCGCCTAGCGGCGCTTGACCACCTCGCAACCGGTGAGCGTGTCCTTACCGATCGGCGCGGACCCTGTCGCGGCCCTTCCCACAGCGGACGGCGTCCCGTCTTCCGTCCCTCGCCCTGATCGTGTGTTGCCGGCGGCGGCGTCGGGGGTCCTTGCCCGGGCCGCCGTCCAACATGTCCTTGCCAGACCCTCTTGGTATCGCCAAGATGGCCCTGCGCGGGTCACCAATACGGTGAAACTGCCCAACCATGCGGATCCTGCTCTGGCACGGCTACCTGCTGGGCGGCACCGGCTCGAACGTGTACACGCGGTCGATCGCGCGTGAGTGGAGCCGGGCCGGCCACGCCGTCGTCGTCGTGTCGCAGGAGGCGAACCCGGAGCTCTACGACCTCGGCGGCGCGCAGACGGTGCGACCCGACATCGGCGGGCTCCTGCCCGTGTTCGTGCTTGACCGCTACGAGGGACTGGAGGCGAGGCTCCTCCAGGACACCTCGCCGGAAGAGCGAGCCCGCTTCATCGAGGCCAACGCCTCCGCCCTGCGCGAGCTTGCACCCGCCGACCTGGTCTTCGCCAATCACGTGCTCCTCGGAGGCCCGGTGGGAGCCGCGAGCGGCCTACCCTTCGCTGTGAAGGCCCACGGCTCCGAGCTCGAGTACTCGATGCGCGGCAACGAGGAGCTTGCCCGCTGGGGGCGAGCGACGCTCGCCGAAGCCTGCGCCGTCTTCGTCGGCTCGGCGCACATCCGGGAGGTGCTCGAGGACGTCGTGGGGCACGTCGACCGCGTCCACGAGGTTCCTCCCGGCGTCGACGTCCGTGAGTTCCACCCCGAGCGTCGCGAAAACGCGCTCGCCAACCTGATCGAGGAGGCTGGGCGCGACCCCGCAAACCCGGGCGGCGCCAACGAGCGGCTGCCCGACGAGGGGAACGCCGAAAGCTTCGCCGAGTTCCTCGCCGAGGAGCGTCCAACACTCCTCTACTTCGGCAAGCTGATCCGGAACAAGGGCGTCCACCTGCTGCTCCAGGCGCTCGAGCGCATCGACGCCAGGGCCGTGATCGTCGGTTTCGGCGACTATCGAGCCGAGCTGGAGGCGATGGCAGGACAAAACGTGCTCTTCACCGGGCCGCTCGAGCATCGGCACCTCGTCCACCTGATCCCGCTCGCCGACGTGACGGTCGTCCCGTCGATCTTCCCGGAGGCCTTCGGCATGGTCGCCGCCGAAGCCGCCGCCGCCGGCTCGCTGCCGCTCGTCGCGCGGCACTCGGGCCTGGCGGAGATCGCGGACGCGCTGGAGGAAGAGGGCGTCCCGGCCTCGTTCGAGTCGGGCAACGTCGACGACCTGGTCGACAAGCTCGAATCGCTCCTCGGGCGATCCGAATCGGAGCGCGAGGAGCTCCGGCGCCGCGCCCGCGGCGTCGTCGAGGAACAGTGGTCCTGGGCGACCGTGGCCGACCGCCTGCTCGAGCCCTTCGCATAGCCTTCACGCCCCATGGGAGACGAGCAGAAGCTCACGCCGGAGGAGCAGATCCGGACTGCACGCGAGGCGTTCGAGGAGGCAGAGGACTTCACGGTCGCCGTGGAGGAGGAGTTCGCGATTCTCGATCCCGAGACGCTGGGCCTCGCAAACCGGTTCGAGGAGCTCCAGGCAGCCGCTGTCGGAACCGAGCTCGAGCCGCACCTGGTCGGCGAGCTGATCGCCTCCGAGATCGAGATCCGCACGGGCCGCTGCGCCGACTTCACGGAGGCCGCCGCGCGGATGGGCGAGCGGCGCGACCAGCTCCTCGCCTTCGCGGATCAGCTGGGCGTCGTGCTCGGCGGAACGGGCACCCATCCTTGGAGCCCGTGGCAGGAGCAGCGGATCATCGACACTCCGCACTACCGCCGCAACGACGAGGTCCTCCGGTACGTCGTGTGGCGCAACAACAGCTTCGGGCTACACGTGCACGTCGCGATCAACGGGCCCGACCGCGCGCTGCAGGTGCACGATTGGCTGCGGCACCTGCTCCCCGAGATCCTCGCGCTGTCGGCCAGCTCGCCGTTCCACGAGAACGTCTTCACGCATCTGCACTCGACGCGGACCGAGATCTTCACCAAGTTCTTCCCGCGCTGCGGGATCCCCGATGCCTTTGGGGACTGGCAGATCTTCGAGGACTATGTGCGCACGCTTTTTCGCACCGGCTCGATCACCGAGCACACGCAGCTCTGGTGGAGCGTCCGCCCGCATCTCGCCTTCCCCACTGTCGAGATCCGCATCGCAGATTCCCAGCCCGAGCTCGGTGAGGCGCGCTCCCTAGCCGCCTTTGCGTACGGACTGACGGTACGGATCGCGCGTGCCCTGGACGACGGAGAGCCGGTGCCGCTCCCGCCGCGTCGCTTCATCGAGGAGAACTTCTGGCGCGCGACGCGTTACGGGATCACCGGCGAGCTGCTCGATCTCGATCGCCTCGAGAACGTGAACACCCGCGAGCGGCTCGAGCAGCTGATCGAGTGGGTGGGCCCGGTAGCCGACGAGATCGGCGCTGCGCCGTTCCTCGCGGTGCCGGTCGCAAACGCCGCGGAGCGCCAGATCGCACGCTACGAGGAGGGCGCCACGCTCGAGGAGGTCTACGCCGAGCAGGTCCGGCCGAAGGAGCCGGTTGTCTGAGCCCGAGCAACCGTCGCCCGACGAGCTGCTGGACGCCGTCCGCCAGATGAAGGTCTCCGACCTGCTGCTCTCGACGGCGGCGACGCTCGCGCAGCTCGGCTTCGCGAAGCTCGACGAGTCCACGCGCGACCTGGAGCAGGCTCGACTTGCGATCGAGGGGATGAAGGCGCTGCTGGGTGCGCTCGAGGGCGCAGTTCCGGCCGAGGTGCATCGCGACTTCAGCCAGGTGGTGGCGAATCTCCAGATCGCCTATGCGGAGGCTGCCGCCGGCTGAGCAAGAAGTGCTCCAGAAGCCGGAAAAACAGCCGATAGGCACAGAGATGCAACGGGGTCCAGGAGCCGCTCTCCTCGCCGTGCTCGGTCTTGCCCTTGCGGGTGGGATCGCCGCTGCCGGAGATGCGGCCGCGCCCGTTCCGGCTGCGCAGGAGCTCCTCGTGCGCTTCGAGCCGGGTGCGGCGCCGAAGCGCGCGCTCGAGTCGGTCGGCGCGACGTTCGTCGAGCGACTGCCACTCGGCGGCCTCGTGCGTGCCAGGCTCGACCCGGGTGTCTCGCCCGCGGCGGCCGAGCGCGCGCTCGAGCGCCGGAGCGACGTCGTCGCGGCTGGCCCGAACGGGACCTACGAGCTTTACGCCACCCCTAACGACGCGCTCTACTCCGAGCTCTGGGGCCTGGACGCGATCGGTGCGCCACTCGCCTGGGACGTCACGCAGGGGAGTAATGCCGTCGTCGTCGCCGTCGTCGACACGGGAGCCGACGTGATGCACCCGGACCTCGACGCCAACATTTGGACGAACTCGGGTGAGGTGGCGAACGGCCTCGACGACGACGCCAACGGCCTCGTCGACGACCTGAAGGGCTGGGACTTCGCTTCTGGCGACGCGAACGTGAACGACACGAACGGCCACGGGACGCACGTATCCGGGACGATCGGCGCGGAGGGCGACAACGCGGCCGGCGTGACGGGCGTGAACTGGCGCGTGAAGGTGATGCCGCTCCGCACCGGTAACGGAACGCTCAGCGGCCTCGCGATCGAGCAGGCATTCCGCTACGCCTGCGCGGAGGGGGCGCACGTCGTCAACGGCAGCTTCGGCTCGCCCTCGCCCGACCCCTTCGTCCGCGACGCGATCGAGGACTGCCCCGGGACGCTCTTCGTCTTCGCGGCCGGGAACGAGTCCACGAACAACGACGCCCAGCCCCGTTATCCCTGCAACTACCCCGTCGAAAACATCGTCTGCGTCGCTGCGAGCGAGGAGGACGACACGCTGGCGCCCTTCTCGAACTACGGCTCGACCAACGTCGACCTCGCCGCACCCGGCGCCGCCATCCTCAGCACGATCCCCGGCGGACTCTTCGACGAGTTCTACGGCACTTCCATGGCCTCCCCTCATGTGGCCGGCGCGGCCGCTCTCGTGCTCTCGCACCGGCCGACTCTCACCCCGCTCGAGCTCAAGAACACACTCCTCCTGAGCGTCGACAAGACCCCGGCATACTCAGGCGCAGTCAAGACCGGCGGCAGCCTGAACGTCGCCCGCGCGCTCGGCCAGGAGGTCAAGCCTCCCACCGGGCTGACCGCCTCGAGCCCGAGCCATGCGGCCGGCTGGAGCGCAAACTCCACGGTCCAGGTCGTCTGGAGCGGCGCCACCGACGAGAACGGCATCGGCGGCTACTCGTACGCGTTCTCGCCGGTGACGGACCTCGTGCCCGACGAGGTGAAGGACACGACGGCGACGACGCTGACCATGTCTCTGCCCGACGGCGAGCACTGGTTTCACGTCCGCGCCGTGGACACTCAAGGGAACTGGGGCCAGGCCGTGCACGTCGGGCCGATCCGAATCGACACCTTCCGGCCCGTTCGGCCCGTGCCCTCGAGCCCGAGCCACCAGGTCGGCGGCGCCTCGGCCGACCGGACGATCGACATCGCCTGGAGCGGCGCGTCGGACGCCGAGAGCGGCCTCGACGGCTTCGCCGTCTCGTGGACGCAGGGAAGAGCCGTGTCGCCTCCTACGGTCAAGAACGTGGAGGAGACCGTCACGCGTGTGACGAGCCCGCAGCTCGCGGTCGGCGCGTGGTGGTTCAACATCCGCGCGGTGGACAACGCTGGGAACTGGAGCGACGCGGTCAGCGTCGGGCCTTTCGCGATCCGCGTCGGGCCGGTGGCCTGCGCCGTCCCGCGCTTGCGCGGCCTGACGCTCGTCGCGGCCAAGCGGTTGCTCGTGAAGCGGGGCTGCTCGCTGGGGCGCATCTCGCGCGTCCGTTCGAGGCGTGTCGCGCGCGGCCGGGTGGTCGCTCAGCGGCCTGCGCCCGGCATCCGGCGGGCCCGCGGCGCCCGCGTCCGGGTTGTCCTCAGCCGCGGCCGTCGCTAAAGCAACGCAGCTTGTGGTAGAAAGCCGCGTCGCGGTGGGGAGCCCGCGCGCCTTTCTCCATGACCGACTTCATCACTGACCATCCCGTCCTGATCGCGCTCGTCTGTTCAGGCGTCGCGATCGTGTACGGCGTCCTCCAGACGGTCTGGCTGCTCCGGCTCCCGGCGGGAACCGAGCGGATGCAGGCGATCGCGAAGGCGGTTCAGGAGGGGGCGTCCGCGTACCTCCGGCGCCAGTACACGACGATCGCCTTCGTCGCGCTCGTCCTCTTCCTCGTCATCGGGTTCTGGAACGACCTCGGCTGGGGAACGGCGGTCGGCTTCCTGATCGGCGCAGTCTTCTCGGCGGCTGCCGGCTTCATCGGGATGAACGTCGCGGTCCGGGCGAATGTCCGCACCGCGGAGGCGGCCAAGCAGGGCGTCGCACCCGCGCTGCGCGTCGCGTTCTCCGCCGGGTCGGTCACAGGCCTGCTGGTTGTCGGCCTCGGGCTCCTCGGCGTGGCCGGCTACTACGGCGTCCTCGTCGAGTGGTTCGACCAGGGCCAGGACGGTGCGACCCAGCACCTCATCGGTCTTGCCTTCGGAGGCTCGCTGATCTCGGTCTTCGCCCGCCTCGGCGGCGGCATCTACACCAAGGCCGCCGACGTCGGCGCCGACCTCGTCGGCAAGGTCGAGGCCGGGATCCCCGAGGACGACCCGCGCAACCCCGCCGTGATCGCGGACAACGTGGGCGACAACGTCGGCGACTGCGCGGGGATGGCCGCGGACCTCTTCGAGACCTACGCCGTCACGCTCGTCGCCGTCATGTTCCTGGGCGCCGTCAACTTCCCGGCGACGGAGATCGTCCACTATCCGCTCGTCATCGGCGGAGTCGCGATCATCGCCTCCGTCATCGGGACGTTCTTCGCCCGCATCGGCCGCGGCGGCTCGATCATGGCGGCGCTCTACAAGGCCGTCATTGCGTCGACAGTGATCTCGGCGCTGCTCTTCATCCCGGTCACCGCCGCCTTCGACGGCGACGCCTTCACATTCTGGGAGCTCTACGGCGCCACGCTGATCGGCCTCGCGATCACCTTCCTGCTCGTGGCGATCACCGAGTTCTACACGGGCACCCGCTGGGGGCCCGTCAAGGGGATCTCCCGCGCCTCGCTGACCGGTCACGCAACGAACATCATCGAAGGGCTCGCGATCGGGATGCAGGCGACGGCCCTGCCGGTGATCGTGATCGCAGCCGGGATCGTGGGCGCCTTCTCGATCGGCGACACCTCCACCGAGGGCCTCTTCTACATCGGGATCGCCGTCATGGCGCAGCTTTCGATGACCGGCCTGATCGTCGCGCTCGATGCCTACGGCCCGGTGACGGACAACGCCGGCGGAATCGCCGAGATGGCCGAGCTGGACGAGTCCGTGCGCGCGGTCACCGACCCGCTGGACGCCGTCGGCAACACGACGAAGGCGGTCACGAAAGGCTACGCGATCGGCTCCGCCGGGCTCGCCGCGCTGATCCTCTTCGACGGCTTCACGACCGAGCTCACCGACGAGGGCCTGACCAACGTCCGCTTCGAGCTGGGCGATGCCTGGGTGATCGCCGGCCTCTTCCTTGGCGGCCTGATGCCGTTCCTCTTCTCCTCGCTCGCGATGCAGGCGGTGGGGCGAGTGGGTGGCCAGGTCGTGGAGGAGGTGCGGCGCCAGTTCCGCGAGATCCCTGGGATCCTCGAGGGCACCGGACGGCCGGACTACAGCCGCGCCGTCAACATCGTCACGGGCTCGGCGATCAAGAACATGATGCTCCCGAGCCTGATCCCGGTCGTCTTCCCGATCGTGGTCGGGATCATCAGCGTCGAGATGCTCGGCGGCCTTCTGATCGGGACAATCGTCACGGGCATCTTCCTCGCGATCGCAATGACCTCGGGCGGCGGCGCCTGGGACAACGCCAAGAAGCTGATCGAGGACGGGCAGTACGGCGGCAAGGGCTCGGACGCCCACGCCGCCGCCGTGACGGGCGACACCGTCGGCGATCCCTACAAGGACACCGCCGGCCCCGCGATCAATCCGATGATCAAGATCACGAACATTGTCGCGATCCTGATCATCCCGCTGATCGTCTCGATTCACGGTTAGCCACTCGCGCCAAGAGTGCGTCAAGACTTCGCTGTCGCGCGTAGAGGTCCCATCAGCGCGGCGCGCAGGAGGATGTCAGGAGCACGGCCCGGGAGACCGGGTCTTCCTCCCCGTGGAGCGCCTGCTCTACCGCGCCGGACGGATCTATCCGGAGCGCGAGCAGCCGTGGACGGTCTACGCCCTCTCGCTGGTCGCGTTCAGTGCCGTCCCGCACTACGAGAACGAAACGAACTATCTTCGCGTCTACCTCCGCCAAATCCGACGCAAGCTGGAGCCGGATCCCGCGAAGCCGCGCTAGTTCGTGACCGAGCCCCGCATGGGCTACCGGTTCGAGCCCTGAGCCGCGGCTCGCCGCCGGTAGACGGCCCGCTGGAGCGCCAGTGTCGCGATCCCGGCGACGAGGATCGACAGGACGTTGATCAGCAGCTGGACGAGCGCACCGGTGAACTCGCCCCAGTCCGCATAGGCCGCTGCCACACCGACGTTGGCGGCCGCGGGAATCGTGGTCACCGAGATCAGGACGCCGATCAGCGCGCCTGATTTCGCGGTCGTCAGCGAGAGGACACCCGCGACGCCGGCCAGCACGGCGACGATGATCGACCACGTGCTCGGCTCGGAGATAAAGAGCGTCGCGGGATGGATCTCTTCGCTCAGCTCATCCGGAGCGGTTCCCACCGCTCTGAGGATCAGCGTTCCGAGGAGAGTCGCGCCGATCGCGGCGGCAAAACCCACGCCGAGGGCGACCAGCGAGCGCCGGGCGAGCGGCAAACGCTGCTGGACGACGGCGACGCAAACGCCGGCGAGGGGGCCGAACTCGGCGCCGACAACCATTGCTCCGATGATCAGAATGAGCGAGTCGGTGAGGATCCCCACCGCGGCGATCAGCGTCGCGAGGACCATGAACGCGACGAAGGAGCCGGACAGCTCCGCCGACTCCGATGTGCGCTCCTCGACCTCCTCCCACACGACCGCGTCGGCCGGCGCGCCGCGCGCGATCTCGGTTCGCCGTGCGCGCGAGCTGGCCGAGCGACGACTCGCCGGTTTCGACTGCGATCGTGCCCGACTCCTCGATCCCGAGCTCTCAGAGCTCGCCGAGCACGAGGCTCGCGTGCTCGCGCGGGACGTCGCAGAGGATCGCGTCGCCGGTCGGCCGCCGCGCCGCGCCGGGGAGATGCACGACATTCAGGACGGCGGGCGAACGCTCGAGCACCTCCAGCACACGTTCCGCCATAGGCTCGGGCGCCACGATGCGCAGGTGGACCATGGGCGCCGATCATCGCAATAGAGTCCGCTCGTGCCGCGGCGGAGGCGCAGGCAGCAGGGTCTGGAGCGCGTCCTCGGGACGCCCGCGCTCTTCGCTACCGCCTACGGAAACGTCGGCTCCTCGATCTACTACGCGCTGGGCGTCACGGCCGCGTTCGCCCTCGGGCTCACGCCGATCGTCTTTGTCGTCGCCGGGCTGATCTTCGCGGCGACCTCGGCGACGTACGCAGAGGGAACCGTTCGCTACCCGGAGGCCGGCGGCTCGTCCAGCTTCGCCCGTCATGCCTTCAACGAGCTCGCCAGCTTCGGCGCCGCCTGGGCCCAGATGCTCGTGTACGTCGCAACCGTCGCGATCTCGGCGTTCTTCGTCCCGCACTATCTGTCCGTCTTCTGGGAGCCGATGCGCGAGAACCCGTGGGACATCGTCGTCGGCGCGATCGTCGTCGTCCTCCTGGTCGGGATCAACATCGTGGGCGTGAGGGAGGCCGCGAGCCTGAACGTGCTCCTCGCAGTCGTCGACTTCGCGACCCAGGCTCTGCTCGTGGGCATCGGCTTCTTCCTCGTCTTCGACGTCGACACGCTCACGTCGAACGTCGAGCTCGGCGTCGCACCGACCTGGGATCAGTTCTTCATCGCGATCCCGATCGCAATGCTCGCCTACACCGGCGTCGAGACGGTGTCCAACCTGGCGGAGGAGGTGCGCGACCCACCGCGCAACGTCCCGAACGCGTACAAGCTGATCGCGCTCGCCGTCTTCGCGATCTATTTCACGCTGCCGGCGATCGCACTCTCCGCGCTCCCGGTCTTCGAGCAGGACGGCGAGTTCGTCACGAAGCTCGGCCAGAGCCCCGAGGAGGGGGGTTTCACGAACGACCCGGTGCTCGGCGTCGTTCAGAACCTGGGGCTTTCCGAGGGCGTGCTGCTGGACGGTCTGGAGGTCTACGTCGGCGTGCTCGCCGCGACGATCCTGTTCATCGCGACGAACGCCGGGGTCATCGGGGCGTCGCGGATCACGTACGCGATGTCCGGGTACCGGCAGCTGCCGCTCGGCTTCCGGCGACTGCATCCCCGGTTCAAGACGCCGTGGATCGCGCTCGTCGTCTTCGCCGGCGTGATCCCGATCCTGACGATCCTCCCGGGCCAGACGGACTTCCTCGGCACGATGTACTCGTTCGGCGCGACGCTCTCGTTCACGGTCGCACACGCCTCGATCGTCGCCCTCCGCTACCGACGGCCGGACGAGGAGCTCGTGTACCGAGCCAGGCCCAACTTCCACTTCCGGGGTGTCGACTGGCCGCTTTTCGCGATCGTCGGCGGTATCGGCACGCTGCTCGCTTGGCTCGTGATCGTCCTCCAGGAGCCCACGACGCGCTGGGCCGGCATGGGCTGGATCGCGCTCGGGTTCATCGGCTACGCGATCTACCGCCGACAGACGCTGAAGGTGCCGCTGACGGCGACTGTGCGCGCGCCGGTGATTGTGCTCGGCCCGTCCCTGACCGTCGAGTACCGGACGATCGTCGTCCCGGTCGTGCGCACAGCGGAGTCGGAGGAAGCGCTCGTCGCGGCCGCGCGCCTCGCGGCCGAGCGCGGCTCCCGCGTCGCCGTCGTCCACGTGATCGAGGTGCCGCTGGACCTGCCGCTCGACGTGCAGCTCCCGGACGCGGAAGCGGAGGCGGACGAGATCCTCGACCAGTCGACCGCGATCGTCGAGAGCTACGGGATCAGCGCCGTCGCCCGCCTGCTCAGGGCTCGGGCCGCAGGGCCGGCGGTCGTGGCCGAGGCGGGGCGACGGAACGCGGAGCTCATCATCCTCGGCGCGCCGCGGCCGAGGGTCGCGCGTGGGCCAATCTTCGGCCGCACCGTCGACTACGTCCTCAAACACAGCCCCTCGCGCGTTCTGATCGCGGCGGGCCGCCGGGCCGCATGACCGTCGCGCTCGCCTGGGTGATGATCGCGCTCGGTGTGGCCGTGGTCGTCCGGACGCTGGCTGCGGGCGTCGGCGGAGGGCTCGGCCTCGTCCTCGGCGTGCTCCTCGTCCTTGCGGGGGGCCTCCGGCTGTACCTTCACCGGGCGAAGAACCTCTAGTGGCGAAAAAGCTCCCCGGACTGCAGCGCGTCCTCGACGTCCCGTCGCTCGCGGCCGTGGCCTACGGCGAGATCGCCTCCTCGCTCTACTTCGCGCTCGGCGTGATCGCGCTCTACGCCCTCGGCTTCACGCCGTGGGTGCTGCTCGCCGTCGGCCTGCTCTTCCTCGTCGTCGCCCTCTCTTATGCCGAGGGGACGGCCGCGATCCCGGAGCCGGGAGGCGCCGCCACCTTCGTGCGCCGCGCCTTCAACGACCCGGCGGGATTCCTCACCGGGTGGGCGCTGATCCTCGACTACCTGATCGTGATGGCGCTGGCGGGGCTGTTCGTCCCGCACTACCTGGGCAACGCGATCGGCTGGCAGGGCCTGACGGACAAGCCCTGGGACACCGTCGTCGGTGTGCTCGTGATCCTGGCCGTCGGAGCGCTCCGGCTCGTGCGCCGTACAAGCCTCTACCGCACGGCGATCCTGGTCGCGGGCGTCGCGCTCGCCTCGCACCTCCTGCTAGTCGGGCTCGGGTTCGCGCTCCTCTTCTCCACGGACGCGCTGACCGTCGGCGTCGACCTCGGAACCGGGCCCAGCTGGAGCGACATCGCGTTCGCACTACCCGTCGCGATGCTCGCGTACACCGGCCTCGAGACCGTGGCCAACCTGGCGGCCGAAACGCGCGAGCCCGGACGGACGCTGCCGCGAAGCCTCTTCGCGGGGATTGGCCTAGTCGTCGCCATCTCCTTCGCGGTCGGCATCGTCGGAATCTCGGCCTTCCCCGGCGGCGTGGGCCTCGGCACGGTGTGGCTCCGAGCGCCGTTGATGGGAATCACCGCGGCACTCGACGCTGAGCTCCCGGCCGTTTTCGGGGATGCCGTCCGGATCATTGTCGGCCTGACCGGCGTGGTCGTCCTGCTCGTCGCCGTGACGACGTCCATCTCCGGCGCCGGGCGGCTCGCATACTCGATGGGCCAGCGCCAGATGCTCCCGCACGCGTTTGGGAAGCTGAACCGCAGGACGCTGATCGCGCCGGTCTCGATCGTGAGCTCCACGCTGATCTCCGCCACGCTGCTCGTGATCGGGCACTTCATCCCGACCGAGGCGGTGCGCTTCCTCGCCGGCCTGTTCAGCTTCGGCGTGCTGCTCGCGTTCACGGCAGCCCAGCTCGCCGTCATCCGGCTCCGCTTCACGGAGCCGGACCTCGACCGACCCTTCCGGACGCCGGGCAACGTGCGAATCAGAGGAGCCGAGGTGCCCATAGCGGCGCTCATCGGCGCGCCGCTCACGTTCGCGATCTGGATCTTCTCGCTGGTGACGCACGATGCAACCCGCATCGCCGGGCCCGCCTGGCTCCTTGTCGGTGCCCTCGTTTACGTCGGGACACGGTGGTCGCGGCACAAGACGATTTTTGGCCGTGTCCTGCCGGCCGACCCCGACCTCGTCCCCGAGCTCGAGGGCGTCTACGAGCGGATCCTCGTGCCGATGAAGCTCGGCCTCATCGGCGAGGAGATCCTTGCGACTGCGATCCGGCTCGCGGAGGAGCGGAAGTGCGCGCTCTACGCGATCCATGTCGTGTCGGTTCCGATGGACAAGGCAATCGACGACCCGATGCACGACGCGGAGGAGCGTGCGGAGGCGTCGCTCGCTGAGGCCAAGCTCCTCGCGTCCGAGCATGCGGTCGACGTCGAGATGGAAATCGTCCGCTCGCGCGCGATCGGCGAGGCGATCGTCGACGAGGCAACGACCCATGGGGTCGATCTCATCGTCATGGGCTCGGCTCCACGCTGGCGGCGCCAGTCCCGGTTCTTCAGCCCCACGGTCGACTACGTCCTGCGCCACGCGCCGTGCGAGGTAATGGTGATCGCCTACCCGCAGGGCGTGCTCGAGGAGGAAGAGGCAGGGGTCCTGAGCGGCTAACCTCCGGCCGTGAAAGTGATCGTCGTCGGATGCGGCCGTGTGGGATCGGCGGTGGCACTGGAGCTCGACCGGACCGGTTGGGAGGTCACGGCGATCGACGAGAACGAGGACGCACTCCAGCGCCTCGGAGAGCACTGGTCCGGCGGCTTCGTCGTCGGCCACGGCATGGACGTCGACGTCCTCCGTGAGGCGGGCATCGAGGAGGCCGACGCGGTGGTGGTCGCGACGAACGGCGACAACACGAACCTCGTGGTCGGCCAGGTCGCTCAGAAGCAGTTCGACATCCAGACGACGATCGTCCGGGTGCTCGACCCGGCACGGGCGAAGGTCTATGCGTCACTGGGCCTGCGGACGATCTCCCCGACCTCGACGGCGATCGACTTCCTCACCGAGGCGGTGCGGAAATCCGCTGAGGGCGTGGAGGCTCGCAGCTAGGTGTACATCCTCATTGCCGGCGGCGGCAAGGTCGGCGCCAACCTGACGAAGAGCGTCCTCGACCTAGGACACGAGGTGACGCTGATCGAGCAGCGGCGTGACCGCTTCGAGCGCCTCGAGGAGGAGTTCGAGCACCGGGCGCAACTCGGCGACGCAACGGAGCTCTTCGTCCTGGAGCGGGCCGGCATCGCGCGGCCGCCCGACCTCGTGGTGGCGGTCACGGGCGACGACGAGGACAACATCGTCATCTGTCAAATGGCCCGCGAGCACTACGGCGTCGAGAAGGTGATCGCGCGCGTCAACGATCCGCGCAACCAGCCACTCTTCGACTTGACCGGGATCTCGCCGACTGTCTCGGCGACGTCGATCATCCTCGCGATGATCGAGCACGAGGTTCCCGAGCACGGGCTGATCCACCTGCTCGAGCTCCGAAAGGAGAACCTCGAGATCGTCGAGGTGCAGCTCGATGCGGACTCTCCGTCCGTGGGGAAGCACGTGTCGCGGATCCAGCTGCCTACCGGGTCGCGGCTGATCACGGTCATGCGGGATGGGCAGGCGCAGATGGCCGAGGGGGAAATCGAGCTCCGGGCCGGTGACCAGGTCCTCGCCGTGCTCGAACCGGGCAAGGAGGAAGAACTGCGCAAGGTCTTGCTTCGTAAGGGGGGTTGATGAGGGGTGTCTCGACCTTCGCCGTGCTGGCTGTCTCGGTCCTCGCGGGATGCGGTGGCGGATCGTCCGAGGGCGACGAGCCGGCCGCGGCAGCCGGGTACCGGTTCGTCCAGGTCGCGTCGGGCCTCGACTCGCCCGTGCACGTCTCTGCGCCGCGAAACCAGCCCGGCCGTCTCTACGTCGTCGAGCAGACCGGCCGGATCCGCATCGTCCGGAACGGACGTGTCACCGGGACGCTGGTCGACCTCCGCTCGCAGATCGTGTGCTGCGGCGAGCAGGGGCTCCTCTCCATCGCGTTCCATCCCCGCTACGCGCGCAACGGCAAGTACTACGTGAACTACACCGACCGGCGCGGGGACACGCGCGTGGTCGAGTATCGCGGCAAGCGACGCCTCCGCCAGATCCTCTTCGTCGACCAGCCGTACTCGAACCACAACGGCGGGCAGAGCGCGTTCGGCCCCGACGGCAGGCTGTACGTCGGGACCGGCGACGGCGGCGGCGGCGGCGACCCGGAGAACCGGGCGCAGAACCTCGGTTCGCGGCTCGGCAAGATGCTCGCGATCAACGTCGACCGTCGCGCCCCGCGGCCGCAAATCGTCGGCTACGGCCTCCGGAACCCGTGGCGCTTCTCCTTCGACAGGCGTACGG
>Ga0126305_10000503_pt1 | contig 16936 bp, 16 predicted proteins | sample Plot26_FD_92536 | JGI IMG/M metagenome (GOLD analysis project Ga0126305, IMG submission 92536) | Serpentine soil microbial communities from UC McLaughlin Reserve, CA, USA - Plot26 | ecosystem: Environmental > Terrestrial > Soil > Grasslands | place: USA: UC McLaughlin Reserve, Lake County... | reverse complement strand
CTATTATTGAAGTTTTATCCTTACTACCATTGTTGTTATTTCTCTCATCATTAGCAACATATCCTACAATCAATTCACTATTCCAATACAAATTTTTTATTTGTGCATAACTTAGATTATAATAGAAATGTTTTCCTCTGTTGTACATTAGATAATCGCCTATTTGAAATCTATAACCTTTTGGTTTGTTTACTATCTTGCCATTATCTAATGTAGTGATGGTACTTTCAAATTTATAACTATTAGTTATTTTTATTGGATAAAATCACACCCACATATTACAAATTATAATTATGTTTTTATTATCTACTACAAATAAAGTCACGTATTTCAGATAATACATAATCAATAGTAGTCTCTTCAAGCCTATAGATTGCTACATCGTCTCTTAGTTCAGATTGTTTATTTTTGAGTATGGCAATTTTTCTTTTTTCATCAAGTTTTTCTCTAATTCTGTTTATTATTACTAGGTCTGATTCATTTTGCTGTTGTTGAATTTTATTTCTATGAATTACAACTCTATATCTTTCCAAAGTCCAATCAATCATTTCTATAATTTTTTGATAACGTTCTAGGAATGTAGGATGTTGATGTGAATTACGCTCAATTGTTTTTTGACATTCAGTTCTATAGGATAACAAATGGTTTTCAAATTTGATGCTATTTCCTCCTTCTTGTTCTTGTTCTGTGATAGTCTGATAATGCTGTTCATTTTCCGAGTGGTTTATCCATGGATCAAGATTTGGCATATTTCAAACACAATAATAGTATTTTATTAATAGGAAAGATACTTTGCTAGAGGGAGAGAGGTAGAGGGTATAGAAGAAAAAATGTATAGATGTTGGTTTACATGTCTCAAATTACGAGATAAAAAGATGAAAAGAAGAGAGAAGTGTATTGGAATTGTTAGGTATTAAACTTCTTTCGTGCTAAAACATTTTATCCAATGTTTCTAAATGATTAATAAAAATTTGTAAAGAATCTATTCTTTTCTTTAATTCTTCTTGACTTATCTTTTCGTTATATTCCTCTTGATATGTAAATCCTTCCTCAAGATAAATTTTATATTGATTTAATTGATTAGTTTGATTATACAAATCTCTTTCTACTATCTGTATAATTAAATTAATTTGAGGATTAGTTAAGTCAAATTTCATTTCTTATCTTAGTTTCTTCCTCGTCATCTATAAAAATGTGGTTAGAAATATATCTTATTCAATTTAATAATATACTGTTTCCTTGTTTTCGTAAAACAAGGTGGTGGAGTACGAATAGGTTCGTATTATTGAACCACCTGACTATGTGATGTAGTCAGGGGTCTTTGTTTTAATAAGAACAAAATCTGCAATGATAAATGTTTTAAAAAGGAAAAGAATGACTAATAGTTAGTATCTTTTCTACTTAATAGATTAATTCCTATTTTAATTTCCTGTCTATAACTAGGTAAAATAATAGCATTAATAGCAGATTTTGGTTTAAACATCTCTATATATCGTTGAAAATAGAATTCTCTTGAGAATTCATTAAATATTTCAATCCATTTGGAAACATGAGTCTAACTAGTTAATGATTTTATCGTTATTGTTGACAAAAAGGAAATTGAATATCATTTATTAAAGTTTGAAATAAATTATTTGTCATTGTAGCAGTATATTTTAGAGAATATTATCACATGATAATACTATATGACATAATGTTGAAACCTTTAACCTAATGTTATAGAATAATCTTCTTCTAATCAAATTAAGTAGAAACAAACAAAATGTATTAATTTCTATAAGAAATATAACAAATATGTATTTGACAAATCTCCTTACTAAATTGAAAACAATGAAGAAAGCAAATCTTCCTAAAATGGTCAAAACTAGTTAAAGCGTAAACTAGTAGTAGTAGTATCAAATCTGTGATCTCAAACGATCACAGTAATTTTATTGGAAAATATAAAAGATCTAACTCAATAGCATACTTCATGTATGAAGTTTTATGCTCATATTTCAATATCTATTTCTGCATCGGAAGGACAAGAGGATTTAAATTCTTTTGTTTCTAGTTATTGGTGACAATACATCAGTACCTTATCACCATTATGGTATTCAAAACAAATAATGAGATTAAGAAATAAACATATAAATAAAAATAAAAAATTAGAACCTATTACTAATTTATTCGATTGATTAGTTGTAATTTTTTTTATTTAGTATTTATTGTCTTTCATCATCATTTTATTTTTATTGTAGTCATCTTTATATTCATGACCGCCGCTGCCATATTTATCATATGTTTCTCCTTTCTCTTCACCATATTTCATTTTTTCATGTTCATCTTCGTACCATGTTATTTCTTTCTTCATCAAAACTTGTCCATTTCCTGGATCTACAATGACTTTATATTTTTTCATATTTTCATCCACAACTTTCAGTTTGTAAACCAAATATCCATGTGCATCAGTTAACTCTGCTTCCTTGACAAAAGAATTTGCTCCAACACTTGCTTGTGCTGCTTGTATTGCTCCTATCATGTCAGTAGTTACTTTAGAATTGAATGCTTCTGCTATAGTTCTTTCTACTTCTATGGTTCCATTCAATTTCATCTTACTATCATCATAATCCATTCCCTTCATTCCTGTATTGTTCCCAATATCTATTGTTTCATTGACTAAATCGTCGGTTTGGAAACCTTCTTGAGCAAATGCTAATGTTGCATTCAACATTCCGGTTGAATTCACTAATCCGGTCTCATTCTCTTCCACCATTTTCTCATCACCTTGTGCAAATGCATTATTCAATCCTAAAACACCTATTCCTAAAACAGCAACTAAAAAAGTTATTGTTAGAATTATTTTCATTAATAAAGTTAAAGTATACTAATTAATAACCATTAAGTATATTTTCCAAATAGAGTAGTTATTTTGTTTATTTTTAAAAATTTTAATATTCTAATACTTGTTTTTTCTTTTATTTGAGATTTATTAATTAATTAATTAATCTATTACGCTAGAGTAATATAATTTTTCTAGTATAAAAATTCCTAATAATCTTATTAACTAATTTTTTAATATGTTAAATATATGCCTAAAAAAAAGAAAACATTTGCATCGGAATTTATACGCCAAACATGTGTAGTTCCTGCAAATAAAGAAAAAAATAAAGCATTAAAAAGCAATAGGTCGAATGATGCACGACTTGCAGCAATAACTGAAATCAATTGTAAAATAGCCGAAGAATCATTTAAAACATAAAACTTTCTCTAGGTCTTGTAATTGATTATAGATAGTTTTTATTGGCATACCAGTTTTTTCTGCAATTTGATTTGCATTTAAGTCAATAGGGTAAGAATCTTTGAGAATGTCTATTATTATACGGTTACTTCTTTCCTATAGTTTCTATTTCTTCCTTATTAACACAATAATATCCTTTAAAATATTTTTTCAATATTACGAATTACTTATATAGCATATTCTTAAAGTTTTAGAATCTTAGAATTTTCTCAAATATTGGGAAAGTAATACTTTTATCTTCTCTTATTAACCTTTAAAATATGCAAAGTTCATTAATTGTATAAGGTAATCTTATACAATATATCAAATATAGGTTAATGATTTGGTAAAAGAACTATTTATATGCAATAAAATCTTCAAATAATATATATTAATTATATAAAAATAATTAGTTTTGATTGATGAATTTAAATTTTTAATTCATTGTGTATAATGCCACTATAAATAAGTTAATTCAAATGTTATGATAGGTATTCAATCACAATTATAGGAAATCCAAGGATTGCATATATATTAGCTTTATATTGAATTGACGAAAATTATTCTCATCCTTGTCTAAAAATATTTTAGTTATTCAAAATATAGGATGTGAACATTTAGGTAATCTTTCTAGACTATTTGAGTCTGATGGCTATAATGTATTATTATTAAATTCTCAGAAGGATTTGATTCCTACAGATCTTGTCTCTTATTCTGGCATTATTATTTTGGGAGGCCCAGTGTCAGTTTATGATAATTATGATTATTTGAAAGATCAACAAAAATTAATTAAAAAAGCAGTAGATATGAAGATACCGACATTGGGAATATGTCTTGGTTCTCAATTGATCGCAGAATCTATGGGTGGAAAGGTTTATCCAGGAAACCTAAAAGAAATAGGATGGCATGATATTGAAATTACTGAGAATGGAAGTAGAGATATATTCAATGGAATTTCAGCTTTCAAAAATAAAGTTTTTCAGTGGCATGGAGATACTTTCCATCTTCCTGAATCTGCAATAATTTTAGCTAAATCAGATACATACATCCAAGCTTTCCGTATAAATACTGCAATAGGAATCCAATTTCATATCGAGGTAAATGAATCTATGATCGAAGAATGGATAAGAGTTTACTCAAAAGAAATAAAGGATTTAAAATTGGAAAAAAAAAACATTATACCACAACAAAAACAGCAAACTACAAACCTTCACATATTGTGCAAGTTGGTATACAATAATTTTAAGAAAATGCTCTATAATTATAATCACAAATATAATCAACAATATTGAAACAATAAATTATACCAATTACTTTCCTTTACCATTAAACATCTAATAATCTTTTCATGTTATTTTGTTTCTGATCTTGTTAAATTAGTTAAAGTCAAATATCAAATTCTCTCTCTCTCGTATTATTAAAGCAAACCTGTTAGATACATCGTCATACTACCTAGCAAAAAACCACTTATAATAGCATTATTATGTAAATATATTATACTAAATAAAGTTAGATTACACTAACTTTTTAAGAAAGCAGAATATATAAAAGAAGTTACCAAATTTTAGATCTGATATAAACAGAGAAAAATGAATTAGAAAATTAATTCTGTGTTTGATTTGTTATAGGAGCTGTTGGTCTATTTTTTAAAGTAATCTGTTTATCTAGAATCTCTCCATCTCTATATATTGATAATGTAGCATTCTCATTTATCGACTTGTTCAATTCTAAATATGATATCAAATCTTCCATTTTGATTATTTGTTTACCATCTACTGCTGTAATGAGGTCTCCTCCTCTCTTTTCACCATATTGATTGATACTGCTACCATTTAAGCCTCCTAAATCTGCAGGACTGTCTCTGACTATATTGTCTACAAGAATACCTTTTTGGCTTCTATCTATGTTTTCTCTCTTGGCAAGGTCTGCTGTTAAGGTAGTTCCAGTTACACCAAGCCATGGATGAGTATAATTTTTCTCTTCTATCAATACTGGAATTATTCGTAATACTGTATTAGAAGGAACAGCTAATCCAATATTGCCTGGAAAAATGCCTGCAGTATTAATTCCTATAACTTCTCCTTTCATATTTAATAAGGGACCTCCAGAATTTCCAGGATTGATTAATGCATCAGTTTGAATAGCATTTGGTATTGAAAATCCTTTTTCATCTATAGATAAGAGTCTGCCTATCTGACTAATAATTCCTGTTGTCATTGAACTCTCTAATCCAAATGGGTGGCCTATAGCTACTACTTGATCTCCAATCCTTAGCTTAGATGAATTTCCAATTACTAATGGTTTAGGCAAGTTCGTTACATTTTCATTTATCTTTATAACTGCTAAATCACTGAAAGGATCTGTTCCAGTTATGTTTGCTGTATATCTATCTCCATTAATGAAAGTTATATCAAGGAATGGTGCATTTTCAACAACATGATTATTTGTAACAATATATCCTTTATCGTTATAAATAAATCCTGTACCTAACGAAGTACTATTCTCTTTATCTGGACCTAATGGATTAGTAGGAGGTGTTGTTTTTGTTACTTGAACTATTGATTTTTCTACCAGTTCATAGAGCTCAGTTAGGGATAGATCTTTGCTGTTATATGTTTCGGTCAAATTTTGGGCATTAGCTATTCCAAAAAATGTACCACTGGCTACAAATACTAGCATTAAAACAATAGTACTACTATTGGTATTGATTATAATTTTTGACATCTAAACATTAAGTAAATTTGTTATTTCTATATATTTCTTTTAAAATAGATTGATATGATTACAAAGTTATACAATGATCTATTTCCGTATATTTATAAAGAGGATTTTATATGAGAATCAAAAAAAAGTTTTTCTCTTATAATCATTAAATTTAAGAAAATTTTTTATTTTATAGTTATCTTTAGCTTTAATTTAATAACTAAATTGCATAATTTAGTTATTTCTAATGTAATAGAGAGCTAATGAAAAAAAGGGGCTGATCTTTAATTATTGAGAAATAACTTTCTAATTTCATATATGATTATGAGCAATAAGCATCAGCTTTATCTATTATTTGATTACTATTTGTTTTTTACTTGAATTTGATTTTGAATTATTAGTTATCCTTATTAGTTGTATAGACTAAATTGTTTGTAAATATGAATTATAAGAATATTAAATTCTTAAGTTATTCAGATTTAGAAATATCATTATTTATTTTAATTGTTTCTGCTATAGGATCATTTATACAAATTGCTGGAGCAAGTTGGGATATAACTTCTCATCTATTAAATCAACCAGAATCATTTTTTACACCTTCTCATACTATGCTTTATACTGGGATAGGATTAATAGTAATTTCTGGTGGAATCGGCTCATTTCTATTGAGAAAAAAGGAAATCAAACAATATGCTTCTATTTCTCTTTCATTTAAATTATTGATAGTAGGCTCCTTTTTGTCTTTAGTTGCAGGGCCTTTTGATTATTTATGGCATCAAATTTTTGGATTCGATGGTCTCCTAAGTCCAACTCATATAACTTTGGCTACTGGAATGCTGATTAACTCTGTTGCAGTTTTCATAGGATTATATGGCGTAATAAATAAGATTTCACATTGGAAAAATTTGGGTAAACTTTTCCTCATTCCTTGTCTCTCTTCGCTATGGTTTACATCAATATGGTATGTCTTTATATTCGTTTTACCATTTTCTGAATCTGAATTTTTTAATTTTAATTTAAATACATACAGTGCAACTCTGATAGCAAGTATTTTTCTTCCACTAATTAATTCTATTATGTTTCTATGCTCATCAAAGGTATTCAACAACGTTTTAGGATATGCGTTTATAATAGTCTCTTTATTGGTATTGGTAAATACTTTTTCAACTATTCTTCCAGCTGGTGATTTGCTCTCTCCTCTTATTCCTTGGTATCTTGTTACTGTTTTAGGAACATCTCTTTTTGCAGATATATTATTAAATTCAAGATTTATTAGAATTAATACTCAATTTAAAAATAATAAATTGATAGCTTCTTCTCTTGTTGGAGCAATTTCCTATTTCTTTAACTATCCTATGATCATATGGACATATGGAACTTTCCTAAATAGTAATTTAGAATCGTTAAATGATGTATTACCAACATTTCTAAATACTATTGTATCTATAACTTTTATTACTATACCAGTAGGTGTTATTATGGGATTAATTGGATATTTTATATTCTCAAAGATAGATAATTCTTTAAATAATGTTTTGATTAGTGCAAAAAATAATCCTAAAGTTATGAAATCCGATCATTAGAATCTATTCTATCAATTACTATATCAATAATAAAAAAGACAATTCATACTTTAATCTGAAGTTATATTTTCCAATTCTATATATAAAAAATGGATAAAGCTTATAAAAAATATAAATAAAAAATATTTGTCTTTAATACTTAAATATAATTTTGTCAGCTATCCGTTAATGAAAAGTAAGTTTTTAATCAGTATGACCATAGCAATAATGGCATTTGTTGGGATATTACTTGTAGTTTCAACAATTAGTAATAATAGCATTTTTGTAAATGCTCAACAACAATCACCACCACCAAAAGTAGACGCACCAGAAAAAGGAACTATTTTTGTATTTAATGAAAAGAGTAGACCTGCAAATGAACCAGAAAAATGTGCACAATTGGCTAGTGTAGTTAAAGGAAAAGCCGTACCTGATTACAACCTTTGTGATGTAGTAGTATATCGTCAAGCACCTCCTATAGTTAGAAATGATGGAATGGTATTGAACAATTTCTCAGGTTTTGGTCACTATATTGAAATGGTGCCAGCAGTAATTAATAATACTGGAGTTTTTGCTTCAAAAGATGCATCCAATACACAACAACAAAATAATCAAAAAGTAGCATTTGGGGAATGGGCATTAATCGATGCAGAAGTAGTACCTGTACAGCAAGTTATGCAAAAATACAATTGGACTCAAACTGCATTACATCATCATATGTTAAATGAATTACCAAAAGCATTATTTTTACATTGGTCAGTAACTGGCGATGCTGATGAATTGATAAAACAAGCAAAGGAAATAATGATGCAAACATCTACATATCAAAATCTTACAGGTCAAACACGAACTCCAACATCTGCAGGGCCATAATATAAATAAAAGATAGCAGACAAAAATCTTTTATTCTTTTCTTTTCTTTTTAAATCCTTATTAATAGACAAGAAAATTATATTTTAATATTAACAATTGTTCAATCCTTTCTATCCCTTAACCAAATATCGGAAGAAATAAACAAACAAATAACAAAAATTAGCATTAGCATATGAAAGTTTCAGATATGTTAAATAAAGTTATTAGCAAATCAATACCATTATGATCTATATTCGATATATAATATATGATTTGATTTTTCCTTAACAATTCTAAATTTAATTTTTACTATAATTTAATTATCAAATTAGTGCTATTAGGCTCTTTAATGATTGTCAGACTATGACAATTAAATTATATTAAATCAATATATATTATAATTATCATTCTTTATTACCCTAAAACATTAGCAAAGACAAAAGACTCTGTCAATGCCATAGCCTTATTGACATTCTCCATAGGCTATGGCATTTCAGTAAATACGGTATCAAAAACCATAAATGTTATGAAGGCCAAACAAATAAAGTAATTTTAAGATACTATATTCTTGTTATTTTAATTTATTTATTTATCTATTTATTTAAGCAGAGGGAAAGAAAGGATAAAAAATAATTGGCTTGAAATCTTTGCTATTTTTAATTTATGGTTATTAGGCATTTTCTTAAAATTTGTTGTAGAACCTGAAAAACACTAATATAATTTAAACTGTAATAGTCACAAGTCCAAAGGAAGATATGGAGTAAGAGTTTGGGCGAATGCCTGATTTGAACCAAATATTAAAAAACCATGCAATCCAGAAATAATCATGATTGATTTTGATATTTTTTCATAACCTACAATATTGGATATGTTCCAGAACACAATTGCAAAAGTCAATTCTCCAATTGGTTTACTTAATGATAGAAATGTAGTAAATATATAGATATTTGCAGATAAATTGGTAAAAACGTAATTTACTAAAAAATACAAAAGTGTATAGATATAGTATGCAATATAATATAGCATTAATTATATTCTCTCTATAACAATTCATTAACAAGGTTGTTGTAATCCTATGATAATAAACTACAAAATAAAAAGAGGGTTTGTGAATATCATCCAAAAATACATAGTCAAAATAGAAAAGCACCACCCAAAAATATCTTCTTTTTCTGAGTCTTTCATTTCATATTATAGGAGCATATATTAGAGTAATATTTATAGTAATTAATGCAAAGCTCATTCTAAAGTGATAGTGACTCTATTGTATTGAGTTAATACAATGAGAGTTATTTAAAATTAAATAATATTTGCAATATATTTAAATCAAACAGAATATTCTATATAGATCTCCGAATTTGATATAGGATAATTTTTTTTCTTTTGGTTGTTAATATAAGATACAGACATGAAAAACGATTATCGCATTGATCATATTACAATCCCTATTGGATTGAAAGATGTGTTAAATAACGCAGGTTTTACAATTGAATCTATCCTTAACAATGATCCATCCAAGATTGCACAAGATTTGGGAATTGATGAATATGTAGGACAAATAATATTTAAAGAGACAAAAAGAAAATTTGAGAATCTTAACCCTTAATATTGTTATTTGAACAATTAAAATTAAGTAATTTTAAGATTTACAATAAATAATGTATGGAATATTTCATTTTCTAATTTAATTAATGCAGTTTAGTTTATCTAAATTCAATGTATCTATTATAGAATCCTTTCAAATCTTCTATTATATACATAAATGAAATAAAAAATATGTCTAAATTTTGTTATTATTATATATCTATTAATAAGTTATGGATTACTACTACTTTTTCAAAAGGATCTAGCAAAGTATTACATATATTTATGAATAAATCAAACTAAAATTATTCAAAATTATGATAGATTTTTTATTAATAAATAAATTTTCATAACATCGATTTCTATTATAACTGTCTTACAGTTGATTTTATGTTCCAAATATTGGTAAGCTAATGAATGACATTTATAAAATTAGCAATGGAGAAATAATATAACAACATAATAATTATAATTCTCTTATTTCATAGTTATTATCTTGTTATTATTCTACATATCAACTCCTAATATTCCTGCATTTCCCCAATTTTCTTTTGAAACTTCATAAATTAATACTCTCATATTTTCTTCTTTTGAATTTAAAATGCGAGCTGTTTCCTTAGTTAAAACCCTTACCAATTCTCTCTTTTGTTCAAGAGTTCTTCCTTCACTCATTGTTATTTGTATTACAGGCATGTTATTAGTGATTAAAAATCTCTATAACATTAATTTTATGGATATTTTTATATTATCTAATAAAAAAAGGAAAAATTAGGAATCAAATAGAAAATACTTTCAAAACAGTTTTATTATAATGTCAACTTTATTACTGAAATGAAAAAATATAACTTTTTAAAATATACTTCCATATTTACAATCTCAATTTTTCTTTTTTCATTTTCTTTGGTTGATCAAATATCGTATATTTATGCTCATAGTTTTACTACTGATGATTCATCTTATTTTCTTGGTTTAGATAAAAGAACCAAAGTAGAGTTGGAACTTGCAGAGAAAAATTATCCATTAAACATTACTTTATCTATGGATCACTCGGATAATGCAGCAAGATTAGTTTATGATATTTATTATGCTGACGATGATATTGTGGAAGATACCGATTTTATTAAAAGATATAACAAAGAAATTACCTCTTCTAATTCAACGACTTATGCATTAGTAGTAGCCGACCTTTTAGATACTGTATTAAAGGGATATGCTGACGCATTAATAATAGATACAGATCTTACAAATATGTCTAATTTAATGCTATTAGATGGAATGAAAAAAAATCTTACAAAACAATCTAGTGTTAATAGTGCTTCTTCAATGAGTTCTGATGACGATGATGATGAATCAGAATCAGAGTCTTCCAAACTTTTCTCAAAAAACAATCCGATATTTAATTATGCTGATTATGAAACAGCAAAGGCATTACTTGTCGAAATTAAAGATATATTTCAAAAACATTTAAAACCATCTAGTAATGTTATAAACCAATCTGTAGATGTTACTTTAAAATTAGAAAAGGATCTTGAAAAACTAGATGATATGATTAATAATAATGGTATGCCCGCAGAAGTAATGGAATTGGTTCATTTACAAATACATCCATCTTTGCAAACAGGATTTGGATTACAAACCAAGATGGCCATGGATGGACAAATGAACATGGATGGACAATAAAATAAAAATTAAAATAAATGTAAATAACGATATTATAATACATTGACCATTCTTATTTTTGTTTCCTTAGAAAATAAATTAAATTATATATTATATTAATTTTAAATATAAATTGCTTTTAGTAGATAATCATTTGCTATTAAGGAAGATTTATTTTTAGACAAATTTTACCATATCTTATTACTATTGATAAGAAAATCCTGGATTGTTTTTTTATTTGCAATTATTTTATCATTTGAATCAATTCTAATTGAATATCTTACATTATTATTAGGGATTTCTCCATTATCCATATCTGCATTTAGTATTGCTATATCTGGTATTCTTTTATTAACTATTTTAAATTTTGTTAAGAAAAGAAAAATTCCTCTATTGCATTCATTCAAAGACTTTATTCCTGCTTCCCTTTTTCTTTCCGCAGGTATATTTACCTGGTATGATGCAGTAAGTAGAGTAGGTGCGTCTAAAGAAAGCTTATTAGCTGGACCAATTGAAATTATTGCAGTCTTATTATTAGCCAGAATATTCCTTCGTGAGAAATTAAACAAAAAACAATTTTCAGGAATTGCTATTGCATTGGTAGGATTTGTAATTGTAATATTAAGTGATCATAATATTGATAATAACGGAATTATAAATATAGTTCTAATTGAATTTGAGTCATTAAATTTTTCTATTTCATTTGGTGATGTTGAAGCAATTATTTCTGCAATATCCTTTGCATTGGCAGTATTTTTTTTAGCAAAATTGTCATCAAGATATTCTCCATTAGAAATTTCAGGAATGTGCTTGTTATTGTCAGGATTTATTTTAATTATTGTAATGTTTATCTTTACACCTGATATGTCTATTAATATGATAACATCATATTGGTATATATTCATTATATTTTCATTGTTACCCTTAATGGGGACTATACTTTATGTAGAAGGTATAAAAAGAATAGGAGCTTCATTAACATCAACAATAGCATCTTCTCGAATTCTGTTAACATTAATTTTGCAAATACTACTAACGCAAATTGGAATCAAAAATACTTTACCTGACAATATATTTTTAGCATTAATAGGTGGTATATTAGGAATCACTGGAATAATTATAATACATACACATTTTTATTTTTCAAAACCTATTAAATAATAATAATAATTTCTTTTTCAATATTCTACTCTTCTATAAATTTGAATATCGTGAGATTTTAAAACATGGATATGGCTAATACAAATTTTAAATAACTTTTAATATTATTGCTATAGCATTGCTTGTTATGTTACTAATAAATAACTAAACATTTATATTTATTCTTTTAAACATTTTAGAGCTTTTCTAGAGTTGTTGGATTTGAAAAGATTAGTCTACATATATATTCTACATATATAGTCTAAATATATAATTCAGAACTAGTGAATGAAGAAAATTAAATTCTCAATATTTTTAATTTTGTTATTGTTATTATTATTATTTAAATATAGAATTACATTTAGGACTTGAAATGTAGTTAAATTATTATGAACTATTTTACTTTTTTTTCCTAAATTTTTTCAACTCTGATATAACAAATTGAGTTTTACTGTTAAAATAAAAATTACAAAAAAATTACATTATATAAAAATATTCTAACAAATTAGTATATAAATATAATAACTAGAGCTTTTTCTATATTCGTACTAATAATTATAAAAACTATTTTAGCTAAAAATAGTTTAAGAATGACCAAATACTTTATATTTAAAAAATAACAAATTATATCATACTGAAATCTTGTATTTTATGTGGAAAAACAATAGAAAAGGATATAAACTTCACTTATAGCAAGTGTATAAACAAATCAGATTATGAATTTGTTTTTGACAAAGAGAATTGTTTTCTTCAATTTAAGAGATTGGCTAGTGTTTATGGAGAAACGTTTGAACTTGATCTTCTACATTCTTCACAAAAGTGCCTCTTAATTAACTAATTGGCATATTGTTGCGAATACTTTAAAACAGAGAAAATAATATCAATATGTAATTCTGCTATTGAATAATCCAAATGAAAAACCTGGTATGCGTGTGAAAGAGAAAGAAGAACAACAAGAACAAATAATGTTAAAGTGTTCTTTATGCGGGAAAAAATTATTTGCCAATGAATCTAGTGACATTATAATCGAAAAGATATCGGGTTCAAAATACCATTTTGATAGTCCTCAATGTGTTATGATGTTTAAGAGATTAAATCATGTTTATGGTGCAAATCTCAAAAACTTTATTGGTACATCACAATTTATTGCTGATCCGTTTTGGGATAGAATAATTCCAACAGAAGAAGAAATTAAGGAAATTAATCAAGAAATAAACAAACCAGATATTAGAGTTATTGATAATCGTGAAGAGGCTTTAAAAATCAGTATGCAATTAATTAAAGCTGCCAAGAATGAGATTTTATTATTATTCTCTTCAGCAAATGCCTTTTATAGGCGAATTGTAAGGGCAGATGGATTGGATGTTATGAGAGAAATATTGCAATCGCAATCTGGTCAAGAAATTAAAATCAGAATTCTTACACCTTTTGATGAAAAAATAAGTGATTTTATAGATAATTTGAAGAATTCATTTAAAGTAGATGTTAAATATTTAGCCGAGCCCCTTCAATTAAAAGTTACTATTCTTGTTGTAGATAGAACTCATTCTATGGCTGTGGAATTAGTAAATGATAATGTTGATAGTTCTATAGATGCTATGGGCTTATCTACCTATTCAAACAGCAAATCAACTGTATTATATTATGTTTCTATTTTTGAGAGTTTATGGAAACAAGCAGATATATATAAAAAAGCAGAAGATCTATACGACCAACTAAAATATAAAAATGAAACACAAAGAGAGTTTCTCAATATAGCGGCCCATGAATTACGAAATCCTATTCAGCCTATTTTGGGTTTAGCCGAAGTAATGCTTTCTAATAAAAACTTAAATGTAATACAGCAGGAAGAATTACTAAGAATAATAGTTAATAATGCAAAAAAGTTACATTTCCTTACAAATAATCTTTTAGATATAGCACGAATAGATGAAAACCTTTTCTCACTGGAACTACAAGAATTAGATATATTACAATTGGCAAATGATGTTATAAAGGAAACAACGAGCCAAATTAATGATAAAAAAATCCAAATAATTCTTAAATGTAGTGACAATTCCATAAATGTTATTGGAGATAAAAACCGGTTAAATCAGGTTTTTCTAAATCTTATCAATAATTCGATTAAATATACAGATGAAGGTGATATTGTAGTATCTATTAAAAGGAGTAGTAGTGAGAATAGTAAAAGTAATAATGATCATCATAATGATAATGTTGCTCTCGTTCGAATTATAGACCGAGGCTTGGGAATACCTCCACCTATAATACAAAAGCTATTTTCAAAATTTACAAAAGGATCCAAAACAGGAACTGGTCTGGGATTATTCATTTGTAAAAACATTGTGGAGGGTCATGGAGGTAAAATCTGGGCTGAAAATAATGCAGATAAAGGCGCAACATTTAGCTTCACAATTCCAATTAAAAACAAATAATTATTTTTATCTATTTATTGTATATCTGTTTTTTAATTTAAATTTCTATAGGTGGTATTGAATTATTTTCATAAATAAATATTTTTATATATTGATTGAATATTTTCTCCTATGTTAGTATCATGGAAAAAAAGAAGAGAATATTGATTGTTGATGATGAACCAGGAACAACACTTCCTTTTAAATTAGGATTAGAAAATTATGGATTTCAAGTCGATACTTATAATGACCCCAACTTAGCATTACATAATTTTAATAATGGTTCCTATGATTTAGCTCTTATTGATGTTAGAATGGAAGGTATGAACGGTTTTGAGCTAGTTCAGCAAATAAAACAAATTGATAAAAATCTTAAAGTTTGTTTTATAACTTCTTTTAAAGCATATTATGACTCTTTATTGGAAGAATATCCTAACATGGATCATAGATGTTTCATCCAGAAACCAATCTCAATTGAGGATTTATTAAAACATATAGAGAATGTTTTGTCTCTATAAAAAAGAGATATTATGATGATGATGATGGTGTTAATATAAGTAAAAGTACTATGTAATTAGAATGACAAAGTGTATAGCATTTCATTCCTATAAAGGAGGAACAGGTAAAACAACAATTGCAGCCAATTTTGGCGCCTTACTAGCAAAAAAGGGTTATAATGTATATTTATTAGACCTTGATGTTTATGCTCCTAGTCTTGGATCATATTTTGATATACACGAACCAAAAAAATGGATCAACGATTTTCTTCTTGGAAACGCTTCAGTCGATGATGTCTGTATGGATATTACCAAGAGAATTTCAGATGATATGAAAGGGAAATTAAATGTAGGATTTGCTAATTCAAGTAAGGAAGAAATTTATAAACTTGAGGGTAATGTATCAAAACAAAGTTCACAGATGCAACTTCTTAGAAATTTTATTCTTTTAAGAGAAGAACTCTTTGTAAAAAAAAATGCAGACTTTGTAATAATTGATACAAGTCCTGGAATTAGATATTGGTCAATTAATACTCTTGCTGTTTCAGATATAGTTGTATTAACTCTAAAAATGGGTGATCTCGATATTGACGGTACAAAAAAAATGGCTCAAGAGATTTATGGTGCATTCACCAAATTTGGAACATTATGCTATTTATTATTAAATCGTGGACCTGGTTACTGTTCAATTCCAGAATCTCAACACAATCCAGTTACTATTACTATAGGAAAACATCATGGTAATCCAATACTATCTGATTCACTTGAAGATTTGTCAAATACAATAGATATAGATGTAATTTCAGAAATACCTTGCTATTGTGATATTCAATTTAGCAAAAAAGAATTTCTAACGGGATTAAAACATCCAGAACATCCTTTTACCCTCAAACTTTTAAATCTTGCAAGTAAATTAGAAACAAATGAAACTTATAGTCAACAATAACCGTAAAAGTTATTCTAAAAATTAATTTTTATCCTTTTTTCAGAATCATAGTGCCAACAAGGTTATATACTTTACTCTGGCATACACTGTATGCAAAAAATCCATTCTACCTCAAATAGCATAAATGGACTTTTAGATAACATTGATATTTCAAAAATTAAACCATTTAGATATTCCTACAGAAGAAATATCAATGAAGATCTACATGAATTATGCTATTCTATAAAGGAAAAGGGACTTTTACATCCCATTATTGTTAGGATGATTGACGACGGAGGATATGAAATAGTTGCAGGTACTCGAAGATATAATGCCTGTAAAAT
>Ga0126305_10000502_pt1 | contig 16943 bp, 17 predicted proteins | sample Plot26_FD_92536 | JGI IMG/M metagenome (GOLD analysis project Ga0126305, IMG submission 92536) | Serpentine soil microbial communities from UC McLaughlin Reserve, CA, USA - Plot26 | ecosystem: Environmental > Terrestrial > Soil > Grasslands | place: USA: UC McLaughlin Reserve, Lake County... | reverse complement strand
GACCACCGTTCCACGGTTCACCTCCATCGGGAAGTCGGTCACGTTGCGGACGAACTCCCGCGACAGACCGACGGAGGACGCCAACCGGAACACGCCACCCTCAATCAGGTAGATCGCGGCGGTGTGGCCTCGGCAGAGCCGCCGAGCGATTTCGACGACGGTGTCAAACACCACGTCAGGATCGGAGGTCGACCGGCCGAGTGCAGTGAGGACCTCATTGGTGGCCCTGAACTGCTCGGTGGCGTCGGCATAGTCGCGCAGCAGCCTGCTGTGGTCCTCAGCGCTTGGCGTCGACGTGGACAAGACACCATCCTGAGCGAGCGATGTCCGAAAAAACCCAGACTCAGTCTGGTCGACCTAACCGCGAGAGCGCAAGGGAATAGAAATCCATCTCCGCTCACCTGGCCGGCTGAGCTCCCTCAATGCGCGCCAAATCGTCGCTGTCTCCACGCCGGTCAACTGGTTGAGTTTCGCTATCCAGGGATACCAGAGTCGATTAATTCGACGGAGTGTGCCGCTTCCGCCGCTGATTCCTTCAATGACTGTTCCGCCGCCGATGGATCATACGAAATCTGCTCGAGTCGTATGAATGGATCCCACCGAGTATGGTCGCGAACATTGGCAGAGAAGTCGAAGGCGTCGATCCAGTCGCTGTTAGGAATTGCGACGATCGTGGCCAGGATCACATAGCAGTAAGGCATTGTCCATAGTGCTAAGCAAAACGTTGTCAGGAGGTCGCGATGAGGCTGGCTCCCGGCTTGCATCGAATCGGCTCCGACTTCGTCAATTGCTACCTGGTAGAAGATCAAGCGGGGATCACCATCGTCGACGCCGGTCTACCCGGCCATTGGCGCGAGTTGGAAGCAGAACTCAATCGACTAGATCACTCACTTGATGACGTTCGAGGCATAGTCCTGACTCATGGCGACACCGACCACATCGGTTTCGCGGAGCGGTTCAGGCAGCGTGGAGGCGGCGCTGTTCACGTTCACGAATTGGACGCTGCCCGTGCCCGGGGTGAGATCAGAAAGCCCAACGCTGGTTGGCGACCCATCAAGGTGCGGGCGCTGCTGGGCTTCCTCTGGTACGGCGCGCGACATGGCGGGCTGCGCATTCGCCCGGTCGCCGAAGTTGTGACGTTCACCGACGACGCGACACTCGATCTGCCCGGCTCTCCCCAGATCATCCACATGCCGGGGCATACGCCTGGCAGCGTGGCGGTGCACGTGCCAATGGTGGACGCCGTGTTCGTGGGTGACACGATGACAACCCGCAATGTACTGACGGGCGAGAGTGGTCCACGACCCGCACCCTTCACACTGGATCCGGGTGAGGCGACTGCCTCGCTCGCGAAGTTGGAGGCGCTACAAGCCACCTGGGTGCTGCCTGGTCACGGGCCGCCCTGGCATGGCGGGGTTGCCCATGCAATCCAGGAGTTTCGACGGGTTATCGCTGGTCGGTGACCACCCCGATCGAATCCGATATGGGCCACCAAGGCACGAGTCGATAACAGCAGGTCTCGAACCATGGAGCACCGCCTCTGCCAACTCGATCCCGCCTAGGGCGCGGGCAGCTGAAGAGCAGTGGCCAGCTTGACGGGGCTGAGCTCACCAGGTCTCCAGCCGGCGGCGGCCGCCTTTCGGCCGAGGGCAGCCAGGCGGGTGTTGATCGGTGCTTGCAGACCGTGCTGATGTGCCAGTCGGGCGATCTCGCCGTTGAGGTAGTCGGTCTCGATGTCGCCGGTGCCGCGAGTCAGCGACTGCCAGGTAGAACCGCCGAAATGCTCCTCGGTTCCTGGGATGCGGCCTATCGAGAACCCGGCGGACCGAGCCGCCGACTCCTCTTCGTCGCTCGTATAACCGACGCCAGCTGCATCCAAGACAGTGCGCGCCTCCCGATCGGCCGCCTCAAGCAAGGGCCGGACCTGCTTGGTGCGGCCAGCCAGCGCTTCAAAGACGTTGCCAAGGTTGCTGATCAGCTTCCGGTACTTCCATGTCATGACATCTTCGGGGAGGTGCACGGTGAAGCGGGCTGCCGTCCAGTCCGAGGAAACCTGTCGTAGCGTCTCGTCACCAGCGATGGCCAAGGTCGCTGGCACCCGACCGACATGCAGCACGCCGGACACGGGAGTGCCTCGGGCAATCACCTCACCGGGCACGAGCCGCGACGCCGGCATCCACACGCAGACCCCGTACACCCAGGCGAAGTAGCGCAGCGCGAGGCCCTCCGCGGCAACACCGTTGGTCGCAGTCAGCAGCGGTAACGACTCGCCCGCAGTGGTTGCCTTCTGATCAGCGAGCTGAACAGGAGCATCTGCCCAGGCGGGGAACAAAGTTCCGAGCTGCTGGGTCTTCGCGCTGGCCACCAGTAGGTCATCAGGCCTGAGATCCACCTCGCCGGGTGTCGCGGCCACTCTCACCGGCAGAGTGATGTCCTCCTCAGGTGTCCGCAACCGGAGGCCATCCCGGCGCATCGCGGCCAGGTGCTCACCACGGCCAACGAGCACCACATCACGGCCGGCCTGGGCTAGCCGCCCGCCAAGGGCGCCGCCGACCGCACCAGCGCCGAGGATCACGTACCGGGTCACCGCTCCACGCTAGCCGAGCAAGCCGCTGCACTGGCCAAGTGCGGACGCACTATTGCTTGACGGCAATATTGCCAATGAGGCATACTCTACGTGTGGCGGTAGATCTGTTCGAGGTCGTGGTGGAACCGCACCGTCGCCGGATCCTCGACGTGCTGCGGGAAGGTGACCGCTCTGTCAGCGATCTCGTGGATCTACTCGACATCGCTCAACCGACGGTCTCTAAGCATCTCAAGGCGCTTCGCGATGCCGGTCTTGTCGTCGTGCGGCCACAAGCACAGCGTCGGTGGTATCAGTTGCGGCCCGAGCCGTTGCGCGAGCTCGACGCCTGGATTGAGCCGTATCGAACAGCCTGGGCAGGGCGGTTGGACGTGTTAGCCCGCCACCTGGACCGAACGGAGGAAGGATGATTGACAAGCCGATGGACACCATGGGTGAGGTGCTGCAAGACGGCGACCGGATCGGGCTTCGTTTCGTCCGCCACTTCTCCCATCACTTGGAGCGGGTCTGGAGTGCAATCACGGAGTCCGATCAGCTGAGGTACTGGATGCCATGCGACATCGTCGGGGAGCGCCGTGCCGGAGCCGACATCGAATTGCCGTTCTGGCCCGCTCAGGTGGCGAAGTACCAGCTAGAGGAACCGTCTCTCCGCGGCCGCATCGAGGTCTGGGAGCCGCTCCAGATATTCCAGTGGAGGTGGGGTGGCGACGTTCTGCGCTTCGAGTTGGAGCCGAGCGACGGCGAGACCACCTTGACCTTCACGACTTGGCTGGAATCGCCCGACCCGGGAGGCGCTGTAAGTGCAGCCGGGGGCTATCACGTGTGCCTGAACCAGCTGGGTGTACTGCTCGATACCGGGGCCGCTCCTCCCCTCGTTGAGCGCGACAGCGAGGCTCGGCGCCTGCAGGATGCGTACGCGGAGCAGTTGACCGCCACCGAGGCATAGTCTCCAGAGGGACGATCTCTCGCTAGGCCACAGAGCCAGGGAAAACAGCCACACTCCAGCAGCGCCAGTAGCTGTCGGAGGATAGATCCGTGGCGGACTACGGGCGGGCGCTGGAGTTTGGGATCTTCCCTTCGCCAGAAGCGACGGCGTTCGACCAAATCCTCGCGATGGCGAGGATCGCAGACGAGACCGGCCTGGATCTCATCGGCGTCCAGGACCATCCTTATCAGCGCCGATTCCTCGATACCTGGATGCTGATGGCCACTATCTTGGCCCGTACTCGACGGGTGCGGGTCTTCCCAGATGTGACCAACCTGCCGCTGCGCCCACCTGCGATGATCGCCAAGGCGGCGGCCAGCCTGGACGTCATGTCCGGAGGTCGGTTCGAACTGGGGTTGGGCGCCGGCGCGTTCTGGGAGGCCGTGCACGCGATGGGTGGCCAGCGGCGCTCGCCCGGCGAGGCGGTGAGTGCTATCGAGGAGGCGATCGCTGTCATCCGGTTGATGTGGTCAGATGAGCGATCGGTTCGATACGCCGGCAAGCATCACCGGCTGGCTGGCGTCAAACCTGGTCCGCAGCCAGCGCATCCCATCGGTATCTGGCTCGGTGCGGGCGGTCCCCGAATGCTCGGTTTACTGGGCCGGGAAGCGGACGGCTGGGTTCCTTCGAGCTCGTGGGCGACCCCTGACAAGCTGCCCGGGATGAACCGGCGCATCGACGCAGCTGCCGAGGCAGCCGGACGCAATCCCGCTGACATCCGGCGGCTCTACAACATTTTCGGTGCCATTGACAGGTCAGGAGAGTTCTTCAACGGACCGGTAGAGCAATGGGTTGCTGAGCTGACACCGCTAGTCGTCGAGCAGGGCATGGACACATTCGTCTTCGGGCCGGCCGAGGATCCGGTCCGGCAGGTCCGGCGGTTCGCCGAAGAGGTCGTTCCAGCGGTACGGGGATCGGTCCAGCAGCACCGCGCAGCGCACAGTGATCAAAACAACGGCGACCCGCTTCGGCTTTAAATCTGCTATCTCGTCCAGGGACTGGCAATGCATCGGGCCCCCTGGATTGGCTGGTCCGGGGGTAGGCGGAGCTGGCCGGACCTAACGGTGGCGACCTACAGCCCTGCGCTCAGCCAAGAGCCCCTGGCTGGTCGCGACGATCTTGAAGGCGCGGGTCATCCCTTACGGACTCATCTCGCACCCGGACGTCGTCCGCGTCCCGATTTGTCACCGGCGAATCGTCTCTGGCGGGAGAATCTGTGTCGTAAGGACCAGGCTGCCGCTGACGAGCTGCTAGCGCCTCGTCGTCCCTCACCGGAGCGTCGGTGTCATAGGGACCAGGCTGTCCCCGCCGAGCTGATAGCGCATCGTCGTCCCTCACGCGAGCGTCAGTGTCAAATGCACCCGGCTGCCCCTGACGAGCTGCAAGTGCCTCGTCGTCCCTCACCGGAGCGTCAGTGTCGTAGGCACCCGGCTGCCGCTGACGACCGTCAAGGCGTTCGTCTTCGGTAGTGCTGGTGTCTGCCCGGCGAGCGACCGGCTCTTCGGCACGATTACCCAACCGCGAATCCAATTTGTTGGCCTTTTCTTCCAGCTTCTGCGCCTCGGCGCGTTGACGCTCGGCCTCAGCCAAACTCTGCTGAGCGTCCCGCTCACTTTCGGCTGCGCGCAGTTCGGCTTCGGCGCGCTCCCGCCTTGCAGCAGCGGCTCGTTCATCAGCCGCGGCTTGCGCGGCCGCTGCCTGGGCGCCAAGTCGTTGAGCTTCCTGGCGAGCATCTCGCGCCTGGATTTCCCTGCGCTCATTCGTTTGCCGCCGCATTCTCGGTAACACCAGCACCGCCACGATCGCCAGGACTACAACGATAATGATCAGCACGATGATCCATGTATCCATAGCACGCCTCCTAAGGTCGGACGCTACCTTAGTGGGCGGAGTCCCGCCCGGAACAAGTGGTCTGCTGGGGAGGCGTTATGACGTCGTTGTGGCTTGACCGGACGGACCTGCCGACGAGCGACCCGTTTGTACCCGGTGGCGAATTCGACGATGTGATCGTCGGCGCAGGTCTTACTGGATTGATCACTTCCGTTCTGCTTGCCCGCGCCGGTCGACGGGTTGCAGTGCTCGAGGCCCGCCGGCTTGGCGCAGTGACCACAGGGAACACCACCGGCAAACTGACCTTGCTCCAGGGAACGAACCTCTCCAAGATCGTTCGATCCCACAGCGAGAAGGTGGCCGCCGCCTATGTGCAGGGCAACCGCGCTGGGCAGACCTGGGTGCTCGATTACTGTGCCGAACACGCCGTGCCCGTGGAGCGTCGTGACGCGTGGACGTATGCCGGATCACCCGCCGCCCGGAATTCTGTACGTCGCGAGTACGAGATTGGCCGGGACATCGGCCTGGACTTCTCATTGGAGGACGCAGTCGAGCTGCCGTACAGCACATACGGCGCAGTCCGGTTGCCCGATCAGGCCCAGCTCTACCCGATGGATCTGCTGCTCGCATTGGCCCGCGAGCTGCGCGAGCGAAACGGCTTGCTTATCGAAGGTCTGCGGGTTCGCAAGATATCCGTCGAGCAGAGTGCAACGGTTGCTACGAGCCGCGGAAACCTTGTCGCAGACCACGTCGTGGTCGCGAGCGGCATACCCTTCCTGGACCGCGGGTTGTACTTCGCCAAGGTCACGCCACAGCGCTCCTATGCGCTCGCCTTCCGGGTTCCGGGAGATCGCCCCCAAGGCATGTACATCTCGGCTGACACACCCACGCGTTCACTGCGCACGGCGATGCATGGTGCAGAGGAACGGCTGGTCGTAGGAGGCAACGGTCACGAGGGTGGGCACTTCCCCGAGTCACCGTCCCGCCTGGTCGAAGACCTGATGAACTGGACGACTAAGCACTTCCCCGGCGCCGAATTGACGCATACCTGGTCCGCCCAGGACTACCAGTCGCACAACCACGTGCCGTTCATCGGGAAGCTGCCCCGGGGCGGCGGAAAGGTCCAGCTGGCAACCGGCTACGGCAAGTGGGGCATGACCAACTCCGCGATGGCCGCATTGATGATCACCGACACCATCCTCGGACAGAGGACCGAGTGGGCCCGAACGCTCAACACCCGGATGACGAAGCCACCGGCGGTGCTGGAAGGCGTGCGCTTCAATGCAGACGTGGGGATAACGGCCACCAAAGACTGGGTAGGCGCCGAGCTTCGGCCGATTTCGGTCCAGAACACCAAGCCCGACGAGGGCCAAGGCCAGGTCGGCAGCGAGCACGGTCGGCCGGTCGCCATCTCGACAGTCGACGGCACGACGTGCGCGGTATCAGCCGTTTGCACCCACTTGGGCGGGATCGTCCGATGGAATGATCTTGAACGGTCTTGGGATTGCCCACTGCACGGCTCCCGGTTCGCATCTGATGGCACCCTCCTCGAGGGCCCGGGCACAGAGAACCTCAAGAGAATTCCGGTGGACTAGCGCGACTCTGGTTCTTGAAATCGACTGCCCTTCTCGAGATTTTGGGCGCTGCAGGCGGCTAATCGGCTCGCGAGCGGCAGTTTTCGGTGCCCGGCGGTGGGATGGCCGACCTAGGCTGGGCGGGTGAGCGCCTCCGGTGACGCCGAACGCTCAAAGGCCAGGTCTGCAGCGGCGCTTCGCCATGCGCGTCGATTGACGAAGCCCGGCTGGCAGGTCATTGCGCAAACGGTTGGCGCCTGCCTGCGATATCGAGTCACCGGGCTGGCCGCCGAGGCGGCCTTCTTCGCCATCTTGTCCTTACCGCCACTGATTTTCGGCCTCGCCGGCGCAATCGGATTCGTGGCCGATCGCTTCGCTGTCCAAACCATCGCCAACTTTCGCCAGGAAGTCCTCGAACTCGCGTCCCGGGCCCTCACCCCTGACGCGGTGAACTCAGTTATCGCTCCGACGCTCGATGAAGTCTTGTCGGGCGGTCGATTCGAAGTGATTTCGATCGGTTTCGTCATCGCTCTCTGGTCGGGATCGCGGGCACTGAATGTGCTGGTCGACACCATCACGATCATGTACGGCCTAGGCGGCCGGCGCGGCATCGTGCGAACCCGCGCACTGTCTTTCTCGCTGTACGTCGTTTTCCTGCTGGCTGGAGTTGTCTTACTACCACTTGTCCTAGCAGGTCCCAGTTTGGTCGACCGCGTGCTGGCGAACCGGTTCGACCTTCTGGCAAGTCTGTACTGGCCTGTGGTGCTGATCGGCTCGGTTTGCGTTCTGGCGACTTTGTTTCACCTGTCCGTGCCGGTCCGCAGCCGCTGGCGAGGCGAGCTGCCTGGTGCCGCGCTGACCCTGCTGATGTGGATCGGTGGGAGCGCGCTGCTGCGCTGGGTGCTGGACTTGTCGACTGGCAGCAGTTCGATCTATGGACCCCTTGCCGCTCCCATTGCGGTGCTCATCTGGCTGTACGTGATCAACATTGCGATGCTGATCGGCGCAGCATTCAACACTGCCGTAGACAAGGTCTGGCCGGACGTGTCGCAGATCGATCAAAAAGGCGTTGGCTAAGACCCCTCCAGCACGCTGAGAATCTCAAAATATGGACTCGCTTCTCAGAAAGTGAGAATTGGATTTGATTGAGATCTTGGTGTGGCACATGGTTGGTCCCATGCGCCTCGTCCCCGGAGTCCAAGCCTCGCCGCGGCAATCGCGACGGCGCTGGATAGATCGGCTGACTGCGCGCCGCTTCGTCGACCTCGGTCGTACGGAGTCGATGATGTGTTCTCGCCTTTACGGCTAACCCCGCCCGCGCCGTTCGTCCTGCGCTGAGCCGAGGCCTCTGGACAGCGGCAGCCACACACGAGGACACGATGACTACTACCCGGACCGCCAGCGACCAGGCGAGCAGCCGTTCGTCGCGACCCCCCCGGTCAGCTCAGACCGCCCGACGAAAGAAGGGCGAGGGTCAGTGGGCGCTCGGCTATCGCGAGCCCCTCAACCAGAATGAGCAGTCGAAGAAGGACAACAATCCGCTGCTCGTGCGCGAGCGGATCGAGAACATCTACGCCAAGCGCGGTTTCGCTTCGATCGACCCGTCTGACCTGCGCGGGCGCTTTCGCTGGTATGGCCTCTACACCCAGCGCCGGCCCGGTATCGACGGCGGTAAGACCGCGACGCTGGAGCCGTGGGAGCTCGACGACGAGTACTTCATGCTCCGAATCCGCATCGACGGTGGTGCACTGACCACCGAACAGCTGCGGGTCATCGGCCAGATCTCGGTCGAGTTCGGCCGTGACACAGCAGACGTGACCGACCGGCAGAACGTCCAGCTGCACTGGATCCGCATTGAGGACGTGCCCGAGATCTGGCGGCGGCTCGAGGCGGTAGGCCTGCACACAACCGAAGCTTGCGGGGATTGCCCACGGGTCATCATCGGGTCTCCGGTCGCCGGTATTGCGGCCGAGGAGATCATCGATCCGAGCCCGGCGATTCGCGACATCGTCGAGCGCTACATCGGAGACCCGCAGTTCTCCAACCTGCCCCGCAAGTTCAAGACTGCGCTCACCGGCATGCCGGATCACGATGTTGCACCCGAGGTCAACGATGTCGCCTTCGTCGGGGTGATCCACCCCGAACATGGGCCCGGCTTTGATCTGTGGGTCGGCGGCGGGCTGTCCACCAATCCGATGCTCGCTCAGCGCGTCGGCGGCTGGATACCTCGCGAGGAGGTGGCGGAGGTCTGGGCCGGCGTGGTCGGGGTCTTCCGCGACTACGGCTACCGGCGGCTGCGATCGCGAGCGCGCCTGAAGTTCCTGGTCGCCGACTGGGGCATCGAGAAGTTCCGCCAGGTGCTGGAGACCGAGTACCTGAGGCGGAAGCTGATCGACGGACCCGCACCGGCGATCCCGGCGGTGGCCGGCGATCATGTGGGCGTCAACCGTCAGAAGGACGGCCGGTACTTCGTCGGGCTGGCCGGCGTTGCGGGTCGTACGGGCGGCACGACCCTGGTAAGGCTGGCGGAGATCGCAGAAGCCCATGGTTCATACCGGCTGCGTACTACCCCGCTGCAGAAGCTGCTTGTTCTCGACCTGGCCGAGGATCGGGTTGATTCCTTGATCGCCGAGGCTGGGCAGATCGGACTGTCGGCGAAGCCAGAAGACTGGCGCAGGTCGGTGATGGCATGCACTGGAATCGAGTTCTGCAAGCTCGCCATCGTCGAGACCAAACAGCAGGCTGCTCGAGTTGTCGACGAACTTGAGCAGCGGCTCGGCCAGCTCGATTCGCCGATCACCGTGCATCTCAATGGTTGCCCCAACTCATGCGCGCGGATCCAGGTCGCCGACATCGGCCTGAAGGGCCAGATCGTGACAGGTCCGGACGGCAGGCAGGTTGAGGGCTACCAGGTGCATTTGGGCGGTGGGCTTGGCCTTGACGCCGGCTTCGGGCGCAAGCTTCGCGGGCACAAGGTCGCTGCGACGGAGCTTCCCGACTATGTCGAAAGAGTGGCTCGCGCCTACCTGGCCGGACGCAACGGAGCCGAGCGATTTGCCCAGTGGGTCGCACGAGCTGACGAGGCGGTGCTCACATGAGCGGCACTTTGAGCTCAGGGCGCGCTGCGGCAAACCCTGGGCAGGGATCCCCGCCGTCGGGGCACGCTAATCGCCAGTCGGTCATCTACTGCCCGTACTGCGCCGAGGAGACTTTGTTCCCGCTCGAAGGCGGCGGCTGGGAATGCCGCAGCTGCTTACGCGCGTTCTCCGTGACGTTTCTCGGCCTGGCCTCCGTCAGCCGACATGCCGATCGGGAGCGGTCATGACCACCACAGTTGATCCTCGTGTCGTCGCGCGAGACGCCAGTCGCCGACTGGAAGACGCAACTGCACAGGAGATCATGACCTGGGCCTACGAGGAGTTCGGCAGCGGCTTGGTCGTGACCTCCTCGCTTGCCGACACCGTGCTGATCCACTTAGCCGAGCAAGTTGCTCCCGGGATCGATGTGATCTTTCTCGACACCGGCTACCACTTCATCGAGACAATCGGCACCCGAGACGCCGTTGTCGCCGTGCACAACGTCAATCTGATCAGTGTCACTCCTGATCAGAGTGTTGCCGAGCAAGACACCGCCTGGGGCAAGGACCTTTTCGGTCGTGACCCAGACCAGTGCTGCGCGCTGCGCAAGACTCAACCCCTTGATAGGGCACTGAAGGGATACACCGCCTGGGCCAGTGGCATCCGGCGGGCCGATTCCCCTGCACGGGCGAAAACGCAGATTGTCACATGGGATTCGCGCCGCCAGTTGGTCAAGATTTCACCGATCGCGAAGTGGAGCGACCAGGAGGTGGCCGACTACATCGAGCAGAACTCGCTGATGGTCAACCCGCTGCTATACGAGGGTTACACCTCGATCGGCTGCGAGCCGTGCACATCGGTACCGGTTCCCGGTGACTCGCGATCAGGCCGCTGGTCCGGCCTGGCCAAGACCGAATGCGGAATCCACCAATGAGCATCCGCCACTCCGCGGTCTCGCTGCCGTCCCAGCACGCGAACGGACAGCTACTGGAAGCCGTTCCAGGCAATTTTCATGGCGCCACTTTGTGGTTCACCGGGCTGCCTTCGGCCGGCAAGTCGACCATCGCCCGCGAGCTGGCATGCCGGCTTGAGCAGGACGGCACCAGGGTTCAGGTGCTGGACGGCGACGAGGTCCGGCCATACCTCTCTACCGGGCTTGGCTACAGCCGGAAAGATCGCGACATCAACGTGCGCCGGATTGGCTGGGTGGCCCGGCTTCTAGCATCGCACGGAGTCGTGGTCCTGGTTCCGGTGATCGCCCCGTACGCAGAGTCGCGGCAGAGCGTGCGCGATGATCATGTCACCGCAGGTGTCCCTTTCGCCGAAATCTTCGTCTCAACACCGCTCGAAGTCGCCGAGGCCCGCGATGTGAAGGGCCTCTATGCCAGGGCCCGCCGCGGCGAGATCACGGCGATGACGGGTGTGGATGACCCGTACGAGGAGCCTCTTTCCGCTGAACTCGTGCTCGACACGACCGAACTTGATCTTGAGGTGTCCGTCGAGATGTCTCAGGCGCTGCTGGCGGCGATCATGGAAAGGGACTTGGCATGAGCACCCCTGTCCTGCTTCGGCCGCTGAGCGAACTCCAGGTCTTGGAGTCCGAGTCCGTCCACATCATCCGAGAAGTCGCTGCCACCTTCGAGTCGCCGATCATGCTCTTCTCGGGCGGTAAGGATTCCGTGGTCATGCTCCACCTGGCGGCTAAGGCCTTCTGGCCGGCACCTCTTCCGTTCGGCGTGCTGCACGTCGACACCGGCCACAACTTCCCCGAGGTCTTGGAGTTCCGCGATGAGGCCGCCGCGTTCTACGGGGCCGAACTGAAGGTCGTTTCAGTGCAGGACTATCTCGACGATGGTCGACTTCGTGAACGACCGGACGGGACCCGCAATCCACTGCAGACCGTACCGCTGCTGGACGCCATCACCGAGGGCAAGCATGATGCGGTCTTCGGCGGCGGGCGCAGGGACGAGGAGCGTGCCAGAGCCAAGGAACGGGTCGTCAGTATGCGGGACGAGTTCGGCCAGTGGGAGCCCCGCAACCAGCGCCCCGAGCTGTGGTCGCTCTACAATGGCCGGCACCTGCCCGGTGAGCATGTCCGGGTGTTCCCCTTGTCCAACTGGACTGAGCTGGATATCTGGGACTACATAGCGGCGGAAAAAATCAGCCTCCCGTCCATCTATTACGCCCACGAGCGCGAAGTAGTGCACCGCGACGGCATGTGGATCGCCGTTACCTCTGTAACGCCCGCTCGCCAGGGCGAGCAGGCGAGTGTCCGGTCGGTCCGCTATCGCACAGTCGGTGACATGTCGTGCACGGCTGCTGTGCTGTCCAAGGCCAGTACGGTCCACGACGTGATCACCGAGGTTGGGCTGAGCTCACTGACCGAGCGTGGAGCGACCCGTGCCGACGACCGGCTGACTGAAGCGGCCATGGAAGATCGCAAGCGGGAGGGCTACTTCTGATGGCCACCGCCACCTACACCAACCGCAACACGGTCCGGCATGGCCGTACGCTGCTGCGCCTGGCTACCGCAGGCTCGGTGGATGATGGCAAGTCCACGCTCGTAGGTCGACTTCTCTTCGACACCAACTCGGTGTTGACCGACACCCTTGATCACGTCGAGCAGGTGAGCAAGCGGAAAGGTCTCGACCGCGCCGATCTTGCCCTGCTTACCGATGGCCTGCGAGCCGAGCGCGAACAGGGCATCACCATCGACGTGGCCTATCGCTACTTCGCCACCCCAATCCGGAAGTTCATCCTCGCCGACTGCCCCGGTCACGTGCAGTACAGCCGCAACACCGTGACCGGCTCGTCAACCGCCGACGTGATCGTGCTGCTGGTCGATGCTCGCAACGGAGTCGTCGAGCAGACCCGACGCCATCTGGCGGTCGCCTCGCTGCTACGGGTCCCGCATGTCGTCCTCGTGGTGAACAAGATCGACTTGGTGGGCTATTCCGAGGCGGCGTTCACTCGGATCGCCACAGACTTCGCCTTGCTGGCTCGCAGCCTGGGTGTGCTGGACAGCCATTGCATCCCCGTGTCGGCTACGGAGGGCGACAATGTGGTGGTCCGCTCTCCGGGCACTCCGTGGTACGACGGCCCGACTGTGCTTGGTTACCTGGAAAACGTCGACGACACGCCGCTGGCGGTCGGGTCTGAGTTCCGGTTCCCGGTGCAGACAGTGCTGCGCCCGCAGAACGCGCAGCTCGCTCCGTGGGCCGCTTCGGCACCGGAGGTCGACGGGGACTACCGCGGCTATGCGGGCAAGATCGAATCCGGCCGGGTCCGGGTCGGTGAAGAAATCGTTGTACTGCCACGGTTATCCCATGCGCGGGTTGAGGGCATCGACACTCCGGACGGACCGCTCGACATGGCGGTTGCGGGTCAATCCGTGGTCCTGCGGCTGGACAGCGACATCGATGTGTCGCGCGGGGACATCTTGGCCGCCACTGACGCACCTCCGGCTCCGGTCCGAGAGGTGACTGGAACTGTCTGCTGGCTTGCGGAGCGCGAACTTCGGGTCGGTGCCCGAGTGCTGGTACAGCACGGCACGTCGATCACCAAGGCAATCGTCAAAGTCATCGAGGGCTCGCTCGACCTTGATTTCGAGTCCGGCGACGTCCCCGTGTGGAGGCCGGTAGACGCACTTCAGCTGAACGACATCGGCCGGGTCAAGCTTTTGCTGGCTTCCCCACTGCCGATCGATTCCTATCGGGAACACCGAGCCACCGGAGCGTTCATCCTGGTGGACGAGGCCGATGGCTGGACCCTAGGTGCCGGTATGGCCGGATCCACTCCCTTTCCGGCGCGCTCTGCGCCTGCTCATCTCAACGGCTTCGATTCCACCCCAGCTCAACCAGAAGTAAGGCGATCATGACCGCTCCATCACTCATCCTGCTCGGCTACGGCAGCAACGATCCTCGGGTAGCCCAGGTCAGCCACGAGATCCGCGCTGGGATCCTGGAGATCCGCGCCGACCTCGACATCTCCATTGCCTTTCTCGACCACTGCCCGCCTAGTGGGCTTCAGGTGGTCAACCAGCTGGTCAAGCGCGGGCTGACGGAGGTTGTCTTCGTGCCGCTGCTGCTGTCTGACGCATTCCAGGCCCACGCCGAAGTACCGGCGCTGGTCGCCCAGGTGCAGGCGGCACATCCCGAGTTGCGGGTGATCGCGTCTCGTCCCATCGGCCCCGAAGCCCAGCTGCTCGGCGTGATCGACCGACGATTGCGCAACGCCCTGCGGGCTCGGCGGGTCACCGAGCTGGATGGACTGGTGTTTGCGGCGGCGGGCAGCCCGGATGTCCGCAGCAATGCCATCGTCGCACGACGGGCGCGACAATGGTCAACCCACCATCGGTTGCCATGTGTTACCTCGTTCGCGACCGGCTCGGGGCCCACGACAGCTGAAGCCATTCGTACGTTGCGTACGCAGGGGCGCCGCCACATCGCCGTTGGCAGCTGGTTCCTCTCACCCGGCATGCTCTACAGCCGGCAAGCCGAACTCGCCGCGGACCATGGAGCGGTGGCTGTCTCGGCACCCATGGGTGCCGAGCCGGAGATTGCCGAGGTTGCCCTGCAGCGGTACGTGGTCGCGGCGATCGACCTTGTCGACGTCGATGCACCAGTCGCCAATAACGATGATCTGGAGCTCCCGCCGGTACGACACCTCTCCAGCGTCGGTTAAGTCGCCGCTAGCCGCTGCTTCTCGGTCGCAACGTCGAAATCGGCCGCGGGCCATTTCAGATCCAGCGCACGGAGGTGCTCCACGAGCAACTGCGCGACCGCCCAGTTGCGGTACCACTTGCGATCCGCCGGAATCACGTACCACGGGGCGTGCTGGGTGCTGCATCTTTCCAGGACGGCCTGGTAGGCCTCGGCGTAGGCGAGCCAAAGTGCCCGCTCATCGATATCGCCTGGGTTGTACTTCCAATGCTTGGTGGGATCCTCCAGCCGAGCTAGCAGTCGCTCCTTTTGCTCGGCGCTTGAGATGTGCAGGAAGCACTTGATCACAATGATGCCGTCGTCGACCAGGCCCTTTTCCCATGCGTTGATCTCGTCGTAGCGCGCACTCAACACTGATTCTTCGACCAGATTGCGGACCCGGACGATCAGCACGTCCTCGTACTGGGAACGGTCGAATATCCCGATGCTGCCCGGCGGTGGTAGCTCACGCTCGATCCGCCACAGAAAGTGGTGCGACAGCTCTTCATCCGATGGCGCCTTGAATGCCTTGATCTTGACGCCCTGCGGATCAACCATGCCGATCGCGTGCCGGATGATGCCTGCCTTGCCTGAGGTATCCATTCCCTGCAAGATCAACAAGACTCTCCGGGCCCCGGAGGGTGCCACCTGGCCATTGGCGAACAACCGCTCCTGTAAATCGCTCAACGCAGGCCTAAGACTCTCGGTTAGACGTGGCGCGTCGGCCTTTGTGCCGGGGAAGCCTGGCGTGCTCCTCGTTTCAAGGGACGCAATGTCGACTGGCCCGCCAGGAAGTCGGAGGAGCTCGGTTATCTGCTGGGTGACGGGAGCCAGCTCGACTGGGGCAAAGTCGGTTTCCTTCTTGCCGGGAGCCATGTGCAAGATTCTGCCGCACCCCTAGAGTTGGGTAGCAGCCATCAGGGCATGGCAGGATGGCGCGATGGAGTTGATCTTCGACCGCGACGGCCGAGCTACGGGGACGATCGATGACGCCGATCTGGTCGAGCTTTATCGACATCCGGCGCCATCGGACCGCCCATGGCTTCGCAGCAATTTCGTCATGACTCTCGACGGCTCCGTACAGGGACCCGACGGACGTTCTGGAAGCATCAACACGCCAAGTGATCATATGATCTTCGCGTTGCATCGATGCCTCACCGACGCCGTTCTGGTAGGCGCAAACACCGTGCGCAATGAGGGTTACCGGGCCATTGACCTTCAGCCCTGGCAGCTCCAGCTGCGGCAGAACGAAGGGTTAGCGCCCTACCCCATGCTGGTGATCATCTCCGCCAGTGCCCGGGTCGACCCCTCGATAGCCCTTCCGGTTGAAGGCGATGGTGGCTCGGTGATGATCATCACGACTCCAGGTAAACCGATCGACGAGCTGGAGCCGTTGCGCGACGCCGGCATCACGGTGATCGAGACGCCTGGACCCACTGTCGATCTTGCTCAGGTCGTGGACCAACTAGCCGGTGCCGGTTGGCAACGGCTGCTCTGCGAAGGCGGACCGCACCTCCACCATGCCCTGCTGGCCGCCGGGCTGGTTGACGAGATGTCCCTGACCGTTGCGCCGATGGTGGTGGGCGGCCAGGGCCTGCGGATGGCCAGCGGTGAGTCCTTCAGTTCGCCCAGCCGGTTCACGCTGCACCGTGCCATCTATGCCGAGGACGGCGCCCTCTTCACCAACTACCGCTTGGTGGCATAACACGCTTCAAGCGACGTCCGATCGAGCTAGCGCGCTCGGCTTAGCTGGACCCGGCATCTCGAGAGTGCGCAACCCATGACGCTGAGCACCTCGCCTCACCGAGCGCTTACCATACGCGCTCTGCATCAGGTTTGTCGGGCGAGGCCTTTTGAACTGGCCAACACGTCGGGGACGCGAGCTTCGCAGCTGTGCTAGCCGAGGCTGACATGACCTCGGTAGACGTAGGGGTCTCAGATGTGAGTCGAGCCTAACCAAACCTTGGCGCGGATCGCCCTGTTGGGTAGCAGCACGGCGACGAAGCGCCGACCAGGTGGGTCGGAATTGTCCGTATGCAGCTTGCGAGCCGTGACGTGCTCCACCTGGCGTGAACCGCACTGGGTTTAGTGAAGTCCGGTTTATGTGGCTCCGGCGTGGACCGGCTGCTGGTGATCTTGATGGTATGCGGTTTCGTACTCGGCTGGACTCCGACCGCCCAACGCGGTGTGGAG
>Ga0126305_10000501_pt1 | contig 16958 bp, 14 predicted proteins | sample Plot26_FD_92536 | JGI IMG/M metagenome (GOLD analysis project Ga0126305, IMG submission 92536) | Serpentine soil microbial communities from UC McLaughlin Reserve, CA, USA - Plot26 | ecosystem: Environmental > Terrestrial > Soil > Grasslands | place: USA: UC McLaughlin Reserve, Lake County... | reverse complement strand
CGTTCGCTTGAGGCGGTAGAACCGGTAAGTAGATGCAGGCCCAACGGCATTTCTTTCAACAAGTCACTAATTGTATTAAAATGCTGTTGGGCAAGAATTTCTGTAGGAGCCATAAGACAAGATTGAAAACCATTGTCAACAGCCAAAAGCATTATTAATAAAGCGACAATTGTTTTGCCACTTCCTACATCACCCTGCAAAAGCCGATTCATTTGGTGACCGCTTGCCGTGTCACCCCTTATTTCTTTCAAAACCCTTTTTTGCGCACCCGTTAATTGAAAGGGAAGGTGTTGATTATAAAAAGAACTAAACATTTCTGCTACTTTCTCGAATACTACACCTTTTGATTTTCTGTGACGCTCCGAGCGAACCATGGCAAGCCGTATCTGTGTAATAAAAAATTCTTCAAACTTCAATCGTCTCAGAGCTTGATTATACTCATCTAAAGTACCGGGAAAATGTATTTGTTTCAGCGCATTAAATCGCGATAGTAGCCGGAATTTTTTTAAAACTGGATTGGGTAAGTTTTCTGGCAGGTCTTTTTCTGCAAGTAGAGCAAATAAGTCCCTGGTTAATTTCCCAATTTGCCTTCCGTTCAGCGCTTTAGTTTTTAATTTTTCAGTAGTTGGATAAATTGGTTCTAAAAAATTTCTAACGCCGTTAGACTGGAGCTTTACCAGCTCAAGTTCAGGATGAACGATTTGGGGTTTACCCATAAAAAAAGTCAATCTGCCAAACGCCAGGTAATTTTCATCTGGTTTAAGGATTTTTTCTACCCAGTTCAAACCCTTAAACCAGGTTAGTTCCATGACCCCTGTTTCATCTTTTAAATAAGCAGTTAGACGTTTAGCACCTCTTTCGCCAACTTCCTCGTAATGCCAAAGTTTTCCTTGCACCTGAACATATTCCATTGACGGGTTTAAGTCAACAATTGCAGTAACCTTTGTTTTGTCCACATGCCGATAGGGATAATGATGTAATAAATCATTGAAAGTAAAAATGGCCAATTCTTTTTTGAGAAGATCGGCACGTTGCGGGCCAACTCCTTTTAAATATTCAATGGGATGAGCTAGTATGTTTGCGGAGGAAGCGATAAGAGAAATTTGAGCAAAAATAATTGTTAGACATCACAGTAATTTTTTTTGAAATACCTACAATGCTTGATGAACCGTTCAAACATTTCACAATAATTGCATTCCTAAGTATTAATGCCTATTTTGGTTCTCCTTTAAAAACCAACATGCGGGCAATTTTACAGATTGACCTTTCTTTCTCCTCCTATAAACTGGGCATTTTAGCTTTTGTTACTGCGTTCGTGGTTGCTATGATTTTAATGCCGCCCTTAATAAGGGCTATTTACAGGTTTAAGCTTTTTGATGTACCTGATGGACGAAAGGAACATAGTATCCCCATACCAACCATGGGTGGAATCGCTTCTTGTATGGGTATGGCAGTTGGATGTGTTTTTTGGTTTCAGTATACCAGAGATATTTTTATTGTTTCATTTTTCTTTTCAATAGCGGTACTATTTGCAATTGGGATGATGGATGACATAAAAAACCTGTCTGCCCGATATAAGTTTGCCATACAAGTAGCAGTAGCTTTGTTAATCGCTTTCAGCGGTGTGCGAATCACGAGCTTTAATGGATTATTTGGAATCAATGAGTTATCAGTGTCGGCTCAGTACACTTTTACTGTGCTAGTAATAACAGCAATTACAAATGCATTTAATTTAATAGATGGTATTGATGGTTTGGCTGGAGGACTCGGTTTCATGAGTCTGGTAATTCTTGGTATATTTCTGACAATTTGCGGCGACATTAATATTGCAATTATTGCCTTTGCTCTTAGTGGAGGCCTCCTAGGATTTTTGTATTATAATTTTAATCCAGCCAAAATTTTTATGGGTGATACCGGTTCCCTGGTGCTTGGGTTTGTAACATCCGTACTCTGTATAAGACTCATACAATTAAATACAGGTATTCAGTTTCCGTTTTTGCCACATGCCCCAATCTTTGCGTTAAGTATTGTAATGATTCCTGTTTTTGACACGTTGCGTGTTTTTGGCTTACGAATATGGAGTGGACGATCTCCTTTTTCGCCAGATAAAAACCATATTCATCATTTACTCACCAATAATGGCTGGAGCCATAGCTTATCAGCAAAATTGTTATGTGCGGTTCATGCGTTGATTTTAATTCTGGGCTACTTTCTTAAAGATGTGTCTTTAATTGGAGGGTTACTGATTTTATTTTTGGTAATGCTTCTTACCATTCTTGTTTTCCAAAGACTCAAAGTTCCTGAACGACGTAGAAAAATTCAAGTTTCTTCTTTAAAATAAGGGAGAGTTTTTAAAGATTCATATTTAATTTTCTTATTTATCAACCTCTATAAATTTTGGATTTGCATCGTAATAGATCATGCCACCATTAAAATCCTGTGTACTTAATGTTCCTGTTCCGTCGTCTTTAAAAGTATATAACTTACCTTTTACGTTCAGGGAATAAGATCCCTTCCTTTCAACATAAACGGGTCTGTTTGTTTGCGGGCTTATCTTAACCTTTTCTACGGCCCAAATTGCATACATTTCTTTACTTGCTTTTTTAAATTTCAATATGCGCAAGGAATCACTTCTTATTGTCTCAGTAAAAATATATTCCCCAAATTGCGAGAGTTGTTTAAAGTAATCACCTACCAATGTTCTTTTAATAACTTTTGCGCTGTCGTCTATTTGACGGAGTAGCGCCATAGTTGCAAATTGTTCTGGCACGCTATCATATATTTTATTGGGCCAGTCCTGATATAATCTATACCATTCCGCACCCCATGCGCCTGCCTGGGCAAATCCCAACACCGCCCGTACTGCCAAATGAGCTCTTGATTGCTCAGCTGTGTAATTTGAGTATGCTGGTGCATTTTGTGTTGATTGTGGATGCACATCATAGCCCCATTCTCCTATTAAGGTTCGTAATCCATTTGCATATTTATTGGCTGCATTTACCAGATTTTGAACTTTTGGAAGCATCCCTAATTCAGGCGGCAATCCACCCTTACTATTTGCATACTGGCCTTCCGCTGATGGATAACAATGGAATTGATACACATCAAAAGGCAAATCAACCCGTCCATCTTTATACGCTCTATTGGTTTTACTCCATTCAATCACCTCTAGAAGAATATCGGGTCTGTCACTGGCGACTCCCCCATTCGAAACAATGATATTTTTATCAGCTTTCTTCACACCTCCATTTCTAATTAGTCCTTTATGGCCGTCATATATTGCGCTCCACGCCGCACCTAATTGAGCTCCTCCAAGATAACCATCCAATCCAGCCCACCAGGCGTTCCACTCATTGCCTCCCTCAATGATATCATAGAAACCTGCGCCTTTAACCATTTTTTGTTTTGGTTCCCACCAGTTAGCTGAAACATAAACCGGATAATTGGGCAGATTTTTATTTTTGCCACCTCTTGTAGCTAATACAAAAGCATCATGGGCAATTTCAGTATATGTCAATGCATTATTCCTATCGAAGCCATAAGGAAAATTTAAATGCGATGATTTGCCTGCAGCCGCCCATGTGGCCTTGATAGGTAACGATTGATTTTGATAACACATATGAGTAGACACCCATGGGGCATCCTTTTTTAGAGACGCAAAAGTTTTCTCAATCTGAAAACCTCGTTTTTCAGGATTAAGAAAATAACTGCCGGTTGCCGAGTCCTTGTTGGCATACGCATCACTGTAGACCCTCAGCAAAGTTGCTTTTAAATCGATCAGTGCCTTATATTTTGCGGGATATACAACTGTATCGAAATCCCATGGATGCAAATTGGCTCCTAAAAAATTTTTTAATGGATAATAGTTTTTAGATACAACTTCCTTTTTTTGTGTAAAAGTGCCCCATAGCTCAATGTCATCAGGATATCCATCGCCGCCTGAGGCCGTTTCAAGAATAAATTTTGAAGCTGTAAGACGTAAATTCTCAGGTAAATCAATTGTCACTGTTTCTAGATATTTTTCACCGGTAAACCGAAATACTTCCACCTCTTTGCCATTATCGGCACGAACCAAAATAAGCCTGCAGTTATATCCATTACCATTACCGTCGTGGTATACTATTCTTTTAATAATACATGGTGAGTAATCGGTTAAAAGAAATGTGGTGCGAAAGGGTTTAATAAGTGAGTTATATCCTGGATAGGTAGGATGGTATCTTGTTGCAGGGTTATCATCAATCAAATACTCTGTGCCCTGCGAGACATTGCTATTGGCAAAGCTTTCGGAGGCTTTTAAAGGAATTCTTTGTAATTGAGCACAAGAACTAAATGATAACCATATCAGGATTGATAACAATGATATTCTCTCCATAATTGCCTGCGCTGTATTCAAATTTGATGCTACAAATTTGTTTGATTTGAACTGAAAGGATCACTATAAGTAGAACAATGACTGGATATAGCTTGTCAAATAAAATGATAAACAGATTTTTAACCGTATGTTTTTATAGTTGACTAATGACTCCCAACAATTCGTTTTAACCTTTTTAAAGCACCAACCCACAATCCGCCGTCAATATGAATTCGACGGTCTGTAGTCCAAACCAAAGCCTTCTTCACGTAAAACAATTTACCAAACCCGCTATTCCTGAGTTTTAAAGCCAGGTAGCCATCTTCTGTGGCCCCTGGGGGGTGTTCATATCCGTCAACCTGCAAAGCATGCTGCTTTCGAAATGCAGAGCAGCATCCATAAACATTTACAGCTTCATCTTTGAAATATCTATTTAACCTTCTTGAAATATCCGCCACACTTTCATAAAAAAAATAGGTAAGCCTTTTAGTGCCCTTTTCTGGCAGAAACGCATATCTGCCGTATGTAACAGCTGCTCCCTTGATCTTATCTAACGGCTCAATTAAAGCATGTATCCAATTTCTGGGATAAATAGTATCCGCATCGGCATTTATAATAAATCTTCCTTTCGCATGGGTTAGACCGCAATTCCTTGCGAATTTAATTCCCTGCTGTTCCTCCAAAATGCATTTAATACCACAAGATTCAACCAATGTAGATGTCTTGTCCTTTGAATTATTATTGATAACAATAATTTCAATGGAATAGGACGTAACGTTTTTGCAAATTGAGTTTAAAGTTCGAACGATTGTTTTTTCCTCGTTATAAGCCGGAATAACTATAGTAGCATCGGGATGGCCCTTTAATAATTTCTGGTAAAGATCTTTGGTTTCCTGTGCAAGCTTATTTACATCAAACTCGTTTGTCCAATAATTTTGAATATCATCAGGGATGGATAAGGGTCTCATAATTGTTACTATTTAGGGTAATCGAATTTAGCAATTGATAATTTACGAGTTAACAAACAAGCTTTACAGCAACTATCATATTAGTAAGAATAGGATTCATTTCGATAAATGTAAAAATTAAACCACAATATGAAGCAACAATTAAATAGTATCGGAACAAGTATTAAACTAAATTATAAAGTCAAAGAATGCCCTCTGGATAAATTTTTGGTCAATCCTAGCAAAAGACTGTAAAACATTTTAATATTGCACATCCATACCAATGCCTTCCTATGAATTACTTACTCCCACCGCCGTTCGGTTTAAAATGCCTAGAAAAAGAAAATATCACTCAATTACAGACTGGGTATTAAAACTTAATTATGTACCGTATCAAAAAGTTTTTTTCATTTGATTCACCTACTTACATCGATTGGGCAATTTATTTCACAGCATTTATTATACTCCAGGTACCGGCGATAATTAATTTCTATTATAACGATGGTCATCATAATGCTTACATCCAGTTTGCACAATCACTACTCAATGGAGATTTAAGTTTACCGTCTACTGCTGAACGTGGTGACCTGTCATTTTACAACGGAAAATTGTACTTGCCATATCCACCTTTGCCTGGATTGATTCTAGTTCCTTTCGTTGCTTTTTTTGGAGCGGCATATGTAAATACTGTAGCAATAGCCACGGCAATGTCTTGTGTTTGCCTGTATTTGATTTATACTATTCTTTCAAAATTAAAAGTTGATCAGGAGTATTTTCCCTGGATTATTGCGGGCATTTTTTTTGGCACTGGTTTCTGGTACGCACTTTTTACCAGTCATCATGTTTACGCGTTTGCACACATTACAGCCTTTTTATTTCAGTTATTAACTATTAATGAACTCCTTGGCAAACGACGCTGGTGGCTTGTTGGGCTATTTATCGGATGTGCTTTTTTAACCCGGCAGTTTACAATCTTATACATTTTATTCGCCGCTGGTTACATGCTTTATTTACATAAAATCAGTAAAGAAAAAATATCATTAAGGGCCATTGTTGGTTTTATTACTTCTATCGGCTTGTCTGTTGCATTATATTTTATATACAATTATTTAAGGTATGGAAATGCCCTCGACTCTGGATATAAGCATATCGTTTTTATTGGAGTTTTAAAAGAAAGGGTAGATCAATTTGGAATCTTCAACATTAAATATGTTCCTTTTAATTTGTATTGCACCCTCATTAAAGGATTTAATATTCAATTCAAAGGAAATGGCTATTTAAATATAAAGGATATGGACCTTTGGGGTACATCATTATTTTGTGCCAGTCCATTTTTAATCGCAAGCTTTAAAGCCAATTGGTCAAAAATTCTTAAGATTTTTGCCTGGGTAACCATTCTCACCATATTTATTGGACAATTATTTTACCACAACAATGGCTATGAGCAGGTAAATACCGCCCGATTTACACTCGATTTCTTACCATTGCTGATTGTGTTGATGTCTTTGGGTATTTCCAGGCTTCCGATGTGGCTAACGAAAGGAATGATAAGCTACGCAGTCATACTTAATATCATCAGTTTTATTATTCACTTGTTATACCAATAAGTATGGCATAAATTTTTCAGTAGTACGTCCGCAACAATTCATTACCCTTAAAATAATATTGCATGGAATACTGATTTGTTTTAATTTCGACCTGAAAACGCCTGATTAAAGAACTTCAAAAATACCTGTGAATTACCCCGATTCCGCGAAATAATTCCTTGTTCAATTCCTTCTGAAAATTTCCAGTTATAGATTGATCCATTTGTTCGTATGAGCCAATGGAAGATTTCCGCCCCTTTGAATGCTTTTAGTCCAGTTAACATGTGAAAACGATTAGTTGATGATCGAACCAAACCCTATTGTACTATGAGCAAGAGCGTTCTAAGTGTAAATGGTAACAGGGCAATGAATTACCTGTTACAAACTATTCTGGAAAAAGAATACAGATTCGTCCCCGTAAACGATGTGTTTCAGGCAATGCATCAATTGAGAACAAACAAAAAAATCTGCTTTCTTATAATTGATCTGGATTTTCATCCGCAACAAGGTTGGGAATTGATCGAACACATAAAAAGCAGCAGGTTATACCGTGTTCCGGTTATTGTTTTGGCTACTGAAAATACAGAGCTTCTCAGGCAGAAATGTTATGAGTATGAAGTAGACGAGATATTTTTTAAGCCTTTTAATCCAGTTGATCTGATTGCTGCTATTGGTAATACAGTCTCTGCCGTATCCAATTAGTAATCATTACAATCAAAACCCTAAGTTATGCAAATCGAAACTTTACAAAACGTACCTAAAACCGAAGCAAAAAGCTATCTGCGGATTGCAACGATTTCAAGTAAAACAGCATTATGCTTTTTTTACATTGGAACTGATAATCATTCCATCAAATTTCTTACAGACAGTTTCAAGTCAGGTTTTTCCGCAAATGATTTTGAGTCTGCTAAAAAAATGCTCACCGGCGAAGAAGGATGTGCTGTTGATGCAATTATTATAGACTTACCCTATAATGAAAAAGATTTAAAAGCATTTTATTTCTTCTTAAAAAACAGAAACCTTGACAACATACCTATAATTTATAATGGTCATCATCTAAAAAATGAGTCTTCTGTTCAATATGATCTTATTGACGATGTTATTGACCTTTTTAACTGGCAGTTTGATTTTTATAGCAAAATCAGCTTCCTCAAAAAATCTAAGGAATATGTCTATACGAGAACTAAAAGCCGGGTTAAGGTTAATCCGGAAGAATCAGTTGTAAAACGGGTTCTGGACATAATACTTGCCAGTATACTGATAATGCTCTTGTCTCCGGTTTTCATTATAATTGCCCTGGCCATAAAATTTGAATCGAAAGGTCCTATTTTTTACAATGCCAATCGGGCTGGGCGAGGCTTTAGGATCTTTAAATTTTATAAATTCCGTACGATGGAAATTAATGCGGACAAAAAAATTGATGCTTTGGCTCATTTGAATCAGTACAACGGCCAAATAGATGGTGTACGGTTTTTTAAAATATCCAACGATCCGAGGATAACAAAAGTTGGAAGGTTTTTGAGAAACACAAGTTTAGATGAATTGCCTCAGTTATTTAATGTGTTAAAAGGCGACATGTCTTTAGTGGGTAATAGACCTTTACCCCTTTACGAGGCTGCGACGCTTACCACCAACGAGTTTGTAGAACGCTTTATGGCGCCTGCAGGAATGACTGGATTATGGCAAATTAAAAAACGTGGTAAATCCGAAATGTCAATAGACGAAAGAATTGAATTAGATATTTCATACGCCAGAAAAGCCAGTCTTTTATACGATTTCTGGATCATGGCTAAAACACCAGCGGCAATCTTCCAAAAAAGCGATGTGTAAGCCATTTTGCTTAATTTTCGTTTTAATCCTACCTTTTTGTTATGTCAGAGCAGCCGCTGATATCAATTGTTACGCTTAACTGGAATACAACTGCAGTTACCTGTGAGTTTTTATGTTCCATTAAAGAACATAATTCTTATAAAAATATAGAGGTAATTATTGTAGATAATGCATCCGACATCGATCCCACTTTACCATTTCTTTCTGTTTTTCCTTCAGCAAAAATTATCCGTAATACGAAAAATGTAGGGTTCAGTGCCGGAAATAACATTGGTATTAAAGCTTCGTCAGGTGAGTACCTTTTTATTGTTAATAACGATACGGAATTTACGCCAGGCTTAATCGAATCATTGTTGGCTGTTTTTCAAACAAATTCCGATGCTGGTATCGCATGTCCTAAGTTTCATTACTATTTTAATAAAGGAGTGATTGAATATGCTGGATACAAGCCGGTCAACATTTTTACCGGCCGAAATGGAATGATTGGCAACGGAGAACATGATAATGGTCAATACGACAAACTAAGCAAAACCAACTATGCCCATGGCGGCGCAATGATGGTTTCGAGAAAAGCTATAGAGAAAGTGGGCCTGCTACCAGAATTGTTTTTTTTATATTATGAAGAACTTGACTGGTCGGTTAAGTTCAAAAAAAACGGATATGGTATTTATTTTCAGCCAGAAGCCCTGATTTATCATAAGGAATCTATGACAACAGGTAAAACAAATCCGCTGAAAACCTTTTACTTAACTCGAAATAGGATTTTATTTATGCGAAGAAATATGCCTGTTCACGGGTTAAGTGTGTTTGTTCTTTATTTTGTTCTTTTCACCATTCCTAAGAATTCACTGAAATATTTATTGAAGCGGCAGACTAACCATCTTAAATCTTTTTGGAGAGGTATATGGTGGCATTTTAAACACAAAGTAAAGTTTCAATAAACATCATGGTTTTATTACAATTTAGATTATTAATTTCCGCATAAGCATGAAAACAAAGAGCAACTGCATTTTTATTTTTGGTTATGGAAGATTTGATCAACAATTTGAATCGGTCAGCTTCATTCTTGCAAGGGAATTTGCCAAAAACAACAAGGCAGTTTACTATATAGATTATCCGTTCACCGCCAAGGATGCTGTCAGATCAAGAAAAACAGAAAGCTTCAGGCTTAGAGAAAAGGCCTTTAAAAAAATCAACAATGGTTTGATAGAGACTGATATGCCAAATTTTAAAATTGTAGTAGTTCCTCCGCTTTGGTCTCTGCACTTTCTGCCTGAAGGAAAGATTTATCGTTTACTGCTTCGCATCAACGAAAAAAAAATCGCAAATACAATAAACGGAATCATCAACTCAGAAAAAATTGATGATTTCATTTATATTAATTCATGGGTATTCCACTATCCTAATGTGTCAAAATATATTAAACCGAGACTTCGTGTTTACCATTGTATTGATCCTTTAGTTATGGATTATGATACCAGGCACGGGATTATTTCGGAACGCCAACTCATTCAAAATAGTGATATAGTTATTTGTACGAGTAAGCAACTACAACAAGAAAAGAAAAAATTTCACCCCAAAACTTTTTTTGTTTCCAATGCAGCAGATATCAAACATAGCATTCTGGCGACTGATAAGAATTTAGCAGAACATGCGACTGTGTCAAAATTTAAAAAACCTATCATTGGATATTTTGGTAGTATTGAAAAACGTATAGACTATGAAATGATGCGACAGGTAATAGAAAAAAATGGGGACAAAACTTTTGTTTTTGCAGGCCCGGTTTCAAAAGAGTGGGTACCTGATTTCTTTTTTTCAGTACCAAATGTGCATTTTATTGGCAGAATACCATATTCAGAAATGCCTAGCGTTGTAAAGAGCTTTGATGTTGCTATAATTCCATTCAGAAAATATGAAGACAGCGCAACAGTTTTTCCGATGAAACTTTTTGAATATTTGGGTGCAGGCAAGCCAGTGGTAGCTACGGATTTTAACCCTGATTTAAAAAATTTTACTGGTGACCTTGTACCTTATTGTTCTGATGCCAATCAATTTTCCATTGCAATAAACGAGGTATTGCTTAACAACAGTGAATCTCAACAAAACGAGAGGATAAAATTAGCAAGTGAGCACACTTGGGAAAGTCGTGCAAACGCAATAGAACAGTTGATTTCAACAGCATGAATTTAATAATGTAGAAATAGTTATTAAACCCAAATGAAAAAACTGATCAATAAAATATTAGGCGCTTACGTATACACCAGGTACAGATATATCAATAAAAACTTGCGGTATTTTATACGGGACACACTTTATTGCGATCTGATACAAGGTAAATATTTAATTACTGATTATGTTGCCAAAAGAAATTACAAAACCATAAAATTTAATGGAGAATTCGGTCCTGAACTACAGTTTGTGTTGCCGTTTGCATACTGGCATTATAAGAATGGTACATTAAAAGAAACCCAAAGCTGTCATAGCATGGCTGAATTTTATTTTTTTTCACCCAACCATAAGGAAATTTTTGACTTAAGATCAAATGAAGGTAATTACAACTTTGAAGTACCCAGAGTTTTATACAGCCATAATTATAATATGAAAAAATGGCTGCCTGTTCCTTTAAAAGAAGTTTATAAAAACAATATATATAGGTTTGAAAAGCCGGCTTTAATAGTGGCTAACAGGTATAACATGGAATGGGATGGTCCGCCAATAAGTTTTTTAAGCATTGAAATGCTGCAATTTATTTTTGACACACTGAAAGACAGCTATACGATTATTTATAATCGCCCCGGAGCAAACCATATTACGATGGATAACAGCGAAATTTATGAGCTCGATGAAATTAACTGGATAAGAGCAACCTACCCGGAGGTGGTTTTGATGCATGATTTGTATGAAGAAAATAAAGGAAATGCGAGGAACTTCAATCATCTGCAGCTTATGGTATATGCCAACACTGAAAATTTTATTTCTACTCATGGGGGGACGTCTGTGTTAGCAAGCTATTTTGGGGGCATTAATGTTATTTTATCAAAGCACGGCCCTGAACACACGTTTGGTTGCTACCACAAACTTTATCCTAAACTTTCTGGCGCCAGAATCTTTCATGCAAAAACTGATGAACAATTAAAGCGATTTATAGGGGAAAACTTCATTTCAAAAAAACAGTTCAATGAAGCTGTATAATATAAGCTCTTGTTCCGCTATAAAATTGTTTTGTAAATACCTACCAGTTCTTCTGCAGACCGCCTCCACGTAAATTGCTTTGCTCTGTGCAATCCTTTATGCTTATAATTAATTCTCAAATCTTGATTTGTTAATAGCTTTCCAATAGCTACAGATAAATCTTTGAAATTAAATGGATCAATTAGTTCAGCGGCGTCCCCTGCTACCTCAGGCATGGAGGAAGTGATTGATGTAATGACTGGTACACCACACGCCATTGCTTCCAAAATAGGTAAGCCAAAACTTTCCCGAAGAGAAGGATATAAAAAAAGAGTAGCTGCGTTATACATTAATGGAATTTCTGCATAAGGAACATAACCAGGAAAAACAAAATTTGGAAGAAGTTCCGATCGATTTAATTCGCTTACTACTTTTGCAACCAGTTCTTTTTTATAATCAAGAAGTACTAAAGGAATCGGCGACTTGTGTTGAACACAAAAATCAACATAAGCCTTTATTACAGTTTCAGTATTTTTTTTTGGTGCTGTATTCCCCAAAAACATAATAAATTGTTTAGGCAACCCATACTTTCCGCGAAATGCTTCCACTTCCTCTGTCAAATAATGATTGCTAAATTGCGGTCCAACACCATTATAAAGAACTTTCACCTTAGCTTCCGGCAGTCCCAGTTTTTTTACAATATTTTGTTTTTCAAACTCCGATACTGTTAGAATTACTTTTGCTTTTTTAGCAACAGTTGGAACGATCAGTCTCCGGTATAAATTACCCAGGTTTTGATAACTGCTACCCTTAAAATCCAGTTTTTCCAGATAAATGATATCATGAATAGTAACAACCAACGGGACTGATAAATATAAAGGCGCAGTATTCGCGGTGCAATGTAATAAGTCAACCTTTTGCTTTTTAACTTCCTTTACTAGTTCAAACTGTTCCCAGTCTGCATAACTAAAAGCTGAAAATGTATCAATATAAAAATTAGGTTTTTTAGAAAATATATCATTTACCCCGGTCCTTCCGAAAACATGATACTCATTTTCCTCATCAATTTCCTGAAGGTTTTTTATCAGTTCAATTGCTACCACATCCATTCCATGTTTTTTGGGTCTAAATATTCGTTGTGCCTCTATACCAATCTTCATAAAAATTATGACTTTGAAAAAAATAATGAGGGAGGGTGAATGAAGTTAACTCAGAGTAAAATGATTTAACTATACTTCTATTTCATCAATTGTCTTGTTATGATAATGTTGTGTAGCAACTGAAATTTTATTAGCCTTTCTGACTCTCAATAATGACAATAATTGATAGTACATAAACGCAGGAATACCTGCCAGTGCCTTATAAATTTTTTTTTCCGCTTTTGAATGCACCAATGCAATAATAAGAGCAAGAAAAAATAATCCAAATCCTACCAGCCAGTATATAACTAATATGCTATTAATGAAAAAACTTGAGATCATTAGGAAAAAAGAAACAATTACAACTAAAAATAACGGCGGCCGTAAAAATAAAACTGCGAATAAAAACTGGTTCCAATTCAAACCAAATAAACCCTTGCCCAGTAACTTAAACCCAATGCCTGCATACTTGAACCAGGTATTAAACCACCGTGCTCTTTGTTTTACCAATTGATCAGAACGGGAAGTTTTTTCGTCATATACTATCGCATGTTTAGCAAAAGCAATTCGATTTTTTTGGCTGACGATTTCTATCTGTAACACTTTATCAAATCCGGCGCCTTCAATATCATTCTGCTCCAGAAATTGCCTGTATAATTCACTTCTGAAAGCCATACCCGATCCGGCAAGGGTGGAAGAAGAACCGATGACAAATAATATTTCACGATCGTAAAAATGATAATAGATATCCTGCACTGCATCCAGGCAGGCATACACTGTATCGAGGTTTTTCGCTTTGCGAACACCTTGAACTGCCTTAAATCCTTGCGCAAATAAAACATTTAACTCATTCAGATACTCAGGGTCAACAAGATTATCACTATCAATTATGGTCAAAAACTCATGTTGTCTCCTGAACCTTTTGATTGCATAAAAGTGAGAACGAGTATTACTCTGCAAAGCCTCTTCCGGTCTCAATAAAATAACTTTGTCACTTTCAAAATACAGGTTTGAAATATCGCATTTATCTGCTACAATATAAATTAGATAGTTGGTGTAATTTAACTGGAGCAGTGAGGTCACCGCGGCCTTTAATGTGTGGGTTTCTTCATATGCCGTAACAATTATGGCATAGTCGGGTTGGGTGTTATTCTGGTGATAACTTGAATTGGGAAACCTGATTTTATAAAGCAGGAATAATAATACCGGAAGTACAAGATTGTATCCCACTACAATTAATAACATGATCCAAACGATGTATAAAACGGAGTTCATTAGTTGATAGTTTATGCCTGCACCCGTACCCATTGTTTTGCCTCAAAGTCGTATTGTTTAATCACTCGTGCAGGATTACCTACTGCGACTGAATAAGGCGGAATATTTTTAGTAACAACACTTCCGGCAGCAACCACGCTGTGCTTTCCAATAGTAACCCCCGCCGTAATTACTGCATTCGCACCAATCCAGCATTCATCTTCAACTATAATTAATGCGGTTGTCTCTTTCTGTTTTGATATTGGCAGGCTAATGTCTTCATATGAATGATTCAAGCCGCTCATAACTATGTTCTGAGCAAAAATAACGGCATTACCAATTGTGACAGGGCCAATAATAACATTGCTCATTCCAATTCTGGATTCATTACCAATGATAACATGTCCAACACCATTATTAATAGTACAAAAGTCTTCAATAGTAGAAAAATCTCCCAACTCAAATTTATTAAACGGCACTACATCCATGCGTGTACTTCTCCTTACTGAGGCATGCTTACCCTTTTTATGATAAAATGGATTAACAAACCACGACACCCATTTTCGGGGCCTTGCCTGATGTGGGGGTATCAACATCCAGTGAACAACACCTTTCAGTTTTTTATTTGATTTTATTTTTTGTGTTATTGACATTTTAACCAATCGGTTTGTTTGTAATAACTCCGAATTAATTATTAATAGATTTCAGCTTGCCAGCATTCTTAATTAGCACCAACTTTGAATAAATCGTTTTATAAGTCTCAATCACGTATTTCGCAATATTACTGTATTTGACATCAATGCTTTTTTGCAAAATTGAATACCACACGATTGTTCCCAACACACAACCAATTACGTTTCCGATGGCAGCGCCATAAGGACCAAATTGTTTAAAACATAAATAATTGAGCCCGGAGTTAACACCTAAAAACAACAGGTTTAAAAAAAAACAAAGTCGTGCCTTTCCGATATATAGAAAAATATTAGCTGCCTGATTTTGTATAGGTTTTACTAATGCTGAAAGCATATACATCTGAAGTATAAAAGAAGCATCTATATATTGGGCCCCCGCGATTAAGGTTATAACCCACTTTGGAAAAAAAAATATGAATAAAGCCACTGGTGTACTAAAACATAAAAGAACAGCTACCATGCGTTCATACATATAAGTTACCTGGTGATGACCTTTATCTAAATCAACTTGTGAAACCTTTGGTAATAATATTTCTGCTGCTGAATAAGAGGGAACATCAACCCATGTGCTTATTCGGGTTGCAGCGTTGTAATTGGCAACCATACTATGACTTTCATTTGCATTTAGTTTTCCAATACTGGAAGTAAATTTTCCAATCATCAATTGGTCGAGGTTAGCAAAGAGATTTGAAGTAATAGCAATGCCAAAAATATAACCCCCAAAGCTCAACAGTTGTTTAATCCACTTAATAGAAGGGTCAAATACATATAGTAAGTGTTTCCTGCTGAAAATATATAGAATTATAGAACCGACGGCGATGCTGATTGATTGATATATCACAACCTGAACAAGAGAAAACGGAATTTTTAAAATTGCCTGCACCAAAATAATTATGAAGAACACAACCTGACGGGAAAAATGGCCTGCGAACACAGATTTAAAATCCAGGTGAGATTGAGAAATAGCTTCAAAGTGAGAAAATAAAACCAGAAAAAGCATTCCCGGTATAAACCATTTGAGCATATTTTCAAGTTCAAGGCCAGCGTTCAACCAATAGCTGAGCCTGCCCGAAAAAAAGAAAAGAAATAGAATAAATAGTCCACTGATTGCTATGTTCAACAATAAAGACGATGAAGCCACCGTTGTTTTCTCTTCGTTATTACTACCAACAAATTTTATGTGCGCATTTTTTAAGAGACTGGACTTGGAGGTTTCAAATAAAGTAGTAACGACTAAAAAAAAAGCCCAGATACCGACCTCTGGCTTTGTTAAGTGACGGATGAGTATCAGAAAATTTACCAGGCCAAAAAGTGTAATTGAAAAACGCTGAAGAAGCATGAAAAAAGCGGATCGAATCCAATATGACGAAAGATATTTTTTCAAGGGGTGTTACAGGTTTGAAAGAACCAAACTTACATAAAAAAATGGGACATAAATATGTTGCTAGGACGCGAACATAATCGATTTTTAAGTTACTTTACAAACCGAACCATTATAAGAAAATTTTTCGTACTTGGAAAACGGCTTTAACATCTTTTCAAACAAGTATAAACACCATTATCAATCGGAAGAATTACCAACTATATCTTCTACAAAAATTTAGAATTTGTACTATAGTTTTTGAAAACGGCTCATTTTACTTTTAGCTGGAGTTGATTTCATATCGACTTTGAGCTTAAGTAAAATCCAAAATCAACTAGTATGAAAAGCACGAGTTTGTTGGCTGCGGCTATAATTATTTTTTTGTCTTTAGCTGATCCTTGTTATTCCCAGGTTCAAACACCACGTCAAACTTCAGTTAGTGGTGCCTGCGGTGGCTATTACGAATATTTACCACAGGGTTACAGCACAAATACCACAAAAAATTACCCTTTAATTGTTGCCGTTCATGGAATTGGAGAATTAGGCAACGGGACAACTGATTTGGGAAATATTTTGAATTGCTGGACAGCGCTTCCAAGGTTGATAGACAATGGAGGTTTCCCTG
>Ga0126305_10000500_pt1 | contig 16980 bp, 19 predicted proteins | sample Plot26_FD_92536 | JGI IMG/M metagenome (GOLD analysis project Ga0126305, IMG submission 92536) | Serpentine soil microbial communities from UC McLaughlin Reserve, CA, USA - Plot26 | ecosystem: Environmental > Terrestrial > Soil > Grasslands | place: USA: UC McLaughlin Reserve, Lake County... | reverse complement strand
GGTGCTCGGCGCCTGGCCGCAGGCGAACGTCGAATGCCACCGGCGCAAGCTCGGCGCGATGGAGACGCTGGCGCTCTGCACCGATGGCTGGCTCGAGGCGGGGCCGGTCGCATCCCACCAGGGGCCGGAGAGCTTCGCTCAGATGACCCAGTCGCTGGCCGGGTTGGAGCTCGGCGAGGTAACCGAGCGGCTCCGCGCCGACGCGGTCGGCCGCAGCTCCGGCGAACTGCGCGACGACCTGGTCGTGTTGGCCGTTCGCCCCCGGGCGACCTCGGAGGCATCCGAGGCGCCGCGGGAGCTGGCAGTCGGCGGCTAGCTGGCTTTCGCGCCGGCCGGTTTTTTCGCCGTCGCTTTTTTGCCGCTGGCTTTTTTGGAGCGGGTCGAGCTGCTGGAGCTGGATTTTTTGGCGCTGGATTTTTTCGCCGGCGCTTTTTTGGCCCCGCTCGATTTTTTCGCGCTGCTCGATTTTTTCGCGCTGCTCGTTTTCCTGGCGCCGCCCGATTTTTTCGCCGCGGTGCTTTTTTTCGCCCTGGTCCCGCTGGCTTTCGAGCTGGATTTTTTCGCTTTGCCTTTGGAGCCGGCAGCGCGGCGCAGAGCGGCCGGGATGCTCTCCCGCACGACGGCGCTGGTCAAGGCTTTGATCTGGCCCTGGAGGAAGCCGGCCATTTTTTCCTCCTCGCGACGGATGCCCCGCGCGAGTTTGGCCGTCTCGGAGTCCTGGACTTTTTCGGCAAGCGTCTCGATCGCGAGATAGGTGGCGATCTCCTCGTGCTCGTTCCAGTACTCGCTCTTGGCGTTCTTGAGCATTTTCTCCTGCTCGCTGTCGCCGCGGACCGCGTGCAGCGGGCCCTTCGCCGCGGCGGTGAGCTTGCCGACCGCGGTCTGCACGGTCTGGCCACCGCCGCCTAGTTTTTTGATCCGCCGCTCGACCTGTTTCGCGTGAGACTTCGTCTCTTTGAGGTGCTGCTGCAGCCGTTTTTTGTACGGGCCTTTGGCCGTCATCGCGATGTGGGCCTGCAAGGCAGTCTCCAGTTCGCGCTCCTTGCCATAGGCCTCGCTCAGATACTGGACCAACTTCGCGTCTCGCTCGTTCATGTCCGCCATCGCGATGTGCGCCTCTCCTTGTCGCTTGTTGATGCGTTTAGTTACCCAACGCAGTCGGGGTGAAACTGCGCGCGAGGAGGGTATTGACTTCGGATGCGAATCCTCGCCCGGGTCATCGTGGGGCTGCGCTTTCTCATCGTCCCGGCGTGGATCGCAGGAGCGGTGCTGGCCAGCATCCACCTTCCCTCGATGTTCGCCGCCGGCGCCGGCGACGTCGGCAGCTTCCTTCCCGACGACTCGGCTGCGATCCAGACCGAAGAACGAGCGCTGGAGACTTTCGGGACGCCGGTGTTGAGCCGGACGATGGTCGTCGCCAACGATCCCGCGCGGTTCTCCGTGGAGCAGGGACGGGCGGCGGCAGAGCTGATCTCTTCGATCGACGAGCAGCCGATCGACCGCGTGCACCTGCGGGCGGTGCCGCTGCTCGACGCGCCTGCCCTGCTCGAATCCGAACGGCTCGGGACGACTCTGGTCGTCTTCCTCTTCGTCGACCCGCTGCTCGGCGAAGAGGAAGAAATCGAAACGGTGGACGGCTTCGCCGACGACCTCGGGCGAGCGACGGGGGCGCCCGCCGTCCATGTCACCGGGGCGATTCCCGGGACCCGCGCGGAAACCACGATCGCCAACGACCACCTGCTCTGGGTCGAGCTGGCGACCGTGCTCCTGGTCGTAATCATCCTCGCCCTCTACTTCCGCTCGGTCGGGATCCCGCTGCTGGGGCTCGGCACGGTGGCGATCGCCTACCAGGTCGCCGATCACGTCCTCGGCTGGGCGAGCGAGCGCTATTCGATCTCGATCCCGCGCGAGGTCGACCCGGTGATCGTCGCCCTCCTCTTCGGCGTCCTCACCGACTACCTCGTCTTCTTCGTCTCCGACTACCGGCGCCACCTGCGCGAAGGGCTGAGCTCGTGCGAAGCGGTGACCGCGGTGACCAGAGAGCTGCTGCCGGTGATCTCCACCGCGGCGCTGATGATCGCCGGCGCCACCCTGACGCTGCTGCTCTCCGGGGTCCCCTTCCTCTCCGCCTTCGGCCCGGGGATGGCGATCACGGTGCTGGTCGGGGCCGCGGTGGCCCTCACCTTCGTGCCGGCGATGCTGGCGATCTTCGGCCGTCTCCTGCTCTGGCCCAGTTGCCCGACGCCGGAGAGCCAAGCCCCCGGGTCCCAGGAGCGCGGAGCTCGGGGCCGGATGGTCGGGTTCGCCGCCCAGCATCCCGCCATCGTCGCCACCGCCTGCCTGCTGGTGCTGCTCGTCGCGGCGAGCGGGTTGCGGGAGATGGAGATCGGTAATCCGCTGGTCCGCGGCCTGCCGGAGTCCACCGATGCGCGGCAGGGCTACGAGGTCGTCAGCGACGGGGTCGGGCCCGGGGCGATGGGACCGACGATGCTCGTCCTCGAAGGAGATGGGATCGGCGAGCGGCGGCGGCAGTTGGCCTCGCTGCAGCGGGCGCTGAAGGACCAGGACGGCGTCGCCGGCGCGATCGGGCCGACCAGCGAAGAAGCCACCGACAAGCTTTCCGGGGTGTGGGTCGCCGACCGCGAGCAGGCCGCCCGCTACGTCCTCGTCCTCGCTGCCGATCCCGACGGGGCCGAGGCCATCCGCATCCTCTCTGACCTCGAAGAGGGGATGCCCGGCCTGCTGGAGGAGAACGGCCTCGCCGGCGTCGAGTTCGCGATGACCGGGGAAACGACGATCGCGTCCGAACTGAACTCCGACACCTGGCACGCGTTGCTCCGGGTCACGCCGGCGGCGCTCCTGGTCCTCTTCCTCCTGCTCTGGGCGCTGCTGCGCAGTCGCGCCGCCGCGCTCTACCTGGTCGGGGTGAGCGTGCTGGTCGTCTGCGCCGCGCTGGGCCTCACCGTCTACCTGTTTCAAGGGCTGCTCGGCTATGGCGAGCTGACCTTCTTCGTGCCGATCGCGACCGCGGTCCTGCTGCTCGCACTCGGGGCCGACTACAACGTCTTCCTGATCAGCCGGATCTGGAGCGAGGCCGAGCGCCAGGACCTGCGGCCGGCGATCCGAACCGCCGGCTCACGCGCCGCCCGCGCGATCACGGTCGCCGGGATGATCCTGGCGCTCTCCTTCGCGGCCGTCGCCCTGATCCCGATCCAGAGCTTCCGCGAGCTCGCCTTCGCGACCAGCGTCGGCCTCCTGCTCGACACGCTGCTCGCACGCACCCTCCTGATCCCTGCCCTGGTCAGCCTCTTCGGGCGCGACTAGCATCGCCGCGATGAAGCTGGCTCTCCTCGCATTGGCGGCGGGACTTCTCCTTCCTGCGCCCCCGCCGCCACCGATCACGTCGTGGCCGATCCCCTACGGGGACAAGCGCAAGCACCAGATGGCTGGCTACTCGGCCCGCCACTACGGCGAACGGACCTGGCGGCTGCGACGGCCGCGGGTGATCGTCGAGCACATGGCGCAGGCCGGGAGCGCCGGCGCGGTCTACAACACCTTCGCCCGCAACGTCCCCGACGTCGAGCTGCACGAGCTGCCGGGGGTCTGCGCCCATTTCGTCATCTCCTCCGACGGGCGGATCTTCCGTCTCGTCAACCTTCGCACCCGCTGCCGTCACACCGTCGGCCTCAACTGGACCGCGATCGGGATCGAGCACGTCGGCTACGGCGACGGCGACACGCTCGGCAACCGCCGCCAGCTGCGCGCCTCGCTGCGGCTGACCCGCTGGCTGCGCTGCCGCTTCCGGATCCCGGTTCGCAACGTGATCGGCCACGCAGAGAGCCTGCACTCCCCGTTTCACCGCGAGCGGGTGCCGAGCCTGCGCCACCAGACCCACGGCGACTGGCGCCATGCCTCGATGCAGACCTACCGGCAGCGGCTGCGACGACTGGGACGCTGCCCGGGCAACTAGAGTTCAACCGATGAGCGAGGACGCGATCGAGCACGGGTTCCGCGAGGGCGACAAGGTCTGGGTCCAGGACGGCGACGACAAGCGCCACCCGGGAATCTTCGTCGGCGACAACGAAGCCGCCGGTTGGTTCGGCGGCGGCCCCAGCGCCTACGTCGTCCATCCCGAGGCCCACAAAGCCGAGGTCGTCTCGATCTTCCGCATCACCCCGCGCGACGAGTAACCAGCGGGTGTGTCGATTTCCGGCCTGCCCGTTCGTCGTCGAGGTAAAGGGGCGGAATAGCCGCCCTCGTCGAAGGAGGACCAGATGCGCTTCATGATGTTCATGTATCCCGGGATCGCCGAGAAGGACTGGGAGCCTTCGGTCGAGGCCGTGGAAGCGATGAGCCGCTACAACGAGGAGCTGCGCCAGGCCGGGATGCTGTTGGCTCTGGACGGGCTGCGGCCGCCGAGCGACGGCGGCACCGTCAGGTTCTCCCCCGAGGGCGAGGCCACCGTCACCGACGGGCCGTTCACGGAGGCGAAGGAGGTCATCGGCGGCTACTGGCTGATCCAGGCCCGCTCGCGGGAGGAGGCGCTGGAGTGGGCGGGCCGCTGCCCGGCACAGAACTGCGCGGTCGAAGTGCGGCGGGTCCAGGAGCTCGACGACTTCCCGCAGGAGGTGCAGGACGTCGTCCAAAGCAACGAAAGCGCCTGAAGCGACGGTGAACGAGGCCACGCGCGCGATCGAGGCGGTCTGGCGGATCGAGTCCGCCCGCCTGATCGCGGGCCTGGCCCGGATGGTCGGCGACGTCGGCCTCGCCGAGGACCTGGCGCAGGACGCGCTGGTGGCGGCGATGGAGAAGTGGCCGCAGTCGGGAGTGCCGGACAACCCGGGTGCCTGGCTGATGGCAACCGCGAAGAACCGGGCAATCGACCGGCTGCGCCGGGAGAAGACCTACGAGCGCAAGCGCGAAGAGGTCGCCCGCGACGCCGGCGCCCTGTTCGCGATCGAACGCTCTGACTTCGAGGCCGCCGCCGACGACGAGATCGGCGACGACCTCCTCGCCCTGATCTTCACCTGCTGCCACCCGCTGCTCTCGCGAGAAGCACGAGTGCCGTTGACCCTGCGCCTGCTCGGCGGCTTGACGACTGCGGAGATCGCCAGCGCCTTCCTCACCGCCGAGCCCACGGTCGCGCAGCGGCTGGTGCGAGCGAAGAAGACCCTGCGCGAGGCGAAGGTCCCGTTCGAGGTGCCACGGGGGGCGGAGCTCGACGAACGCCTGCCCTCGGTGCTCGAAGTGATCTACCTCGTCTTCAACGAGGGCTACGCGGCAAGCGCCGGCGAGGACTGGCTGCGCGCCGACCTCTGCGAGGAAGCGCTGCGCCTCGGGCGGATCCTCGCCGAGCGGGCACCGCAGGAGCCGGAGGTGCACGGGCTGGTGGCGCTGATGGAGATCCAGGCCTCCCGCAACGCAGCCCGTCGCGGCCCGGGCGGGGAGCCGGTGCTGTTGCTGGACCAGGATCGGGGGCGCTGGGACCCGCTGCTGATCGTCCGCGGGCTGCGGGCGCTGGAGCGGGCCGAAGGCCTCCCCCGCCCGCTCGGCCCCTACGGCCTGCAGGCGGCGATCGCCGCCTGTCACGCCCGCGCGATCCGGGCCGTGGAAACCGACTGGGTGCGGATCGCCGCCCTCTACGAGGTGCTGACCCAGATCGCCCCCTCGCCGATCGTCGAGCTGAACCGTGCGGTGGCGGTAGCAATGGCCTTCGGCCCGAAAGCGGGCCTGGCACTGCTAGACGAGATCAAGGACGACCCGGCCCTCGCGAAGTACCACCTCCTCCCCAGCGCCCGAGCCGACCTCCTGGAGAAAGCAGGCCACCACGAGGAAGCAGCATCTGAATTCAAGCGAGCGGCCGGGCTGACCGAGAACCAGCGCGAGCGAGACCTATTGCTGCGGCGAGCTACCGCTCCCCCGCCAACCGCTCGATGCCGTCCCGCTCCAACCGATGGATGACCCAGTCATCCAGCCGCCGCGCCCCCAGCTTCTCGTAGAAGTTCAACGCCGGTTCGTTCCAATCGAGGGCGACCCACTCGAGCCGCCGATGGCCTCGCTCCAGGGCGAGGACGGCGAGATGCTCCATCACCGCTTTGCCGATGCCGCCGCGGCGGTGCTCGGGCCGCACGTAGACATCCTCGAGCCAGATTCCCGACCAACACTCGAAGGTCGAGAAGGTGGTGAAGAAGATCGCGTAGCCGACCGCTTCGCCGTCCGGCGTCTCCAGCAGCAGCGCCTCCGCCGACTTCTGCTCGAAGAGGGAGCGGCGCAGGAGCTCGGCGTCCCCGGCCACCCTGTCGCCCATTTTCTCGTAGGCGGCGAGCTCGAGGATCAGGTCGAAGAGGAGCTGGACATCGGCTTCGGTCGCAGGCCGGATCTGGACGTCGTTGGCGCCGAGGCTCATCTCTCCGCCGCCTCGCCCAGGACCGGCTTGATGTCGAGCACCGGAGTTCCGTCGAGCGCCTCCAGGTCTGCGACCCGGAGCCGCGCGCCGTCGAGCGCGAGCACGCGCACGCGGTGGAGGCCGATCGGGTTCGGGCGATCCGGCGAGCGGGTGGCGAAGACGCCCAGCTCGGGCCGGGAACGGTCGTCGCGAGGATGGGTGGAGAGCACGTCGCGATCCGCGCGGTCGAGCCAGGTGAGCACCAGAACCTCCGCGCCGACACCGATGCCCTGCAGCGCCGGCTCGAACCCGGTCCCAATCTCGATCGTCGCCTCCGGCGCATCCTCGTCACCCTGCTTCGGCGCCGCGTCGCGGTCGCGCAGCGGCGAGGAGACCGATCCGATCGCTCGAAGCTCCATCGGGACGGGAGCCTAAGCGACCGTCTGCAGGCGCGGCAGCACCGAGCTCTTGTAGGTCTCGATCGCCCCGAGGGGGTCGGCGCCGGAGTTGTTCATCAGGGCGACCGTCGTCGCTCCCATCGCTTCGATCTCGCGGATCCGTTCGAGGTGGACGGCGGGGTCGGAGGAGATGATCATCGACTCCTTCAGTTCCTCGTCGGAGATCTGGCGCTCACCCTCCTCGTACATCGCCGCCGGGTCGTGCCAGTCGTCGCGGTAGAACTCTTTCGGCTGCGACCCCTTCCAGACCCGGCATCCCTCCAGCGCCGCATCTTCGTCGGGACCCCAGGAGAAGTTGGCCTGGAGCAGAACCTCCCCCGGCTCGCGACCGGCGTCCTCGGCGGCGCCGCGGTAGGCGTCGAGCACTTCCGGCGTGCTCTCGGGGTCGGCCAGGGTCCAGATGCCATCCCCCTGCCGGCCGGCCACCTGCGCCGCTTCCGGGCCGAAGGCGGAGACGTAGATCGGCGGCCGCCGTCCCTCGGGCAGGGTGTGGATAAACGCGCGGTCGCTGCCGAAGTGCTTGCCGGCGCGGCTCAAGCGCTGGCCGTCCCACAGCGCCCGGATCATTTCCAGTGCCTCCTCCATCCGCGCGATCTGGTCGCCGACCGAGGGCCATCCCTCCCCCAGCGGCGCCTCGTTCAGGGCCTCTCCGGAGCCGAATCCCAGGTACGGCCGCCCCGGGTACATCGCCTCCAGCGTCGCCCACGCCTGGGCGATCAGAACCGGGTGGTAGCGCGGCCCCGGCGGGGTGACCGCGGTGCCGAAGCCGACCCGCGCCGTCGCCTGCGCCGCGGCGCCGAGCCAGACCCAGGCGTGTCCGGCCTCACCCGGTTCCCACCAGGGCTGGAGGTGGTCGCTGCAGCCGATGCCGTCGAAGCCGGCGTCCTCGGCGGCGACGGCCTGGCGCAGCAGCTGATCGGGCGGGAACTGCTCGTGGGCGCAGAGATAGAGGTAGCGCATCGGCTTCATCCCAAGGCCAGCCGCGGCGCTTGGTGTTAGGCCTTGCCTTCGAATTCGTACTCGCGCAGGAAGCCCTCGAAGAGCCGGCGGTGGCCCTGCTCGTCGCGGAGGATCGAGATCACCATGTCCTGGGTGACCGGATCGACCCCGTCGGTCTCCTCGACGATCCGCGTGTAGTGCTCGATCGCGCCGGTCTCGGCTTTGATCACGCCGCGGATCACGGTGACGACGTCGGTCTGGTGCTCAGGCGGCTGCAGGAAGCTCTGCTCGGCGCTGAAGCCTTCGGAGCCGGGGACGACCCCGTAGAGCTCCTTGATCCGCACGGCGAATTCTTCGGCGTGTCCGAGCTCCTCTTTGATGTCTTCGGCCAGGGACTCGCGAATCTCCTGAGCGCGGACGCCGTCGAGGTTGGTCGAGGCCGAGAGGTAGCTCATCACCGTCTCGATCTCCATCCAGTAAGCCTTGGTCAGCAGGGCGACGATGTCTTCCCGGGTCCCGGACGCATCGCCGCTGAAGATCCCCTTGTCGAGGCTGTTGGTCTCCATCGCGCTCATTCCCTTCTCGTTAGTCGTCGAGCTTGTCCCGCTTCGGCCCCTCCCAGTTGGGAGCCTCCGGGTCCTTCGACGGATGCGGTTCGCTGGTGCTCTGCGCCCCGGGCGTGGGGTGCGCTTCCTCGCCGAACATCTCGCCGTCGGGATCGGGTGGGTCGCGCGGGTCCTCGCGCTTGTCGTAAGGGTCCGGCCACTCGGTGGGGTCGGGGTCTTTGACTGGATTGTTGAGCACGTGGTGGGGCTCGCGGTCCCGCGAGATGTCACCGGGGTCCTTGCCCGGTGGCTCCGGGAAGCCGCTGGGAGCCTCGTGCGGATCTGGTCTGTCGTCCATGGCCAGCGGCTACCCCGGCGGCGAGGCACGGAAACTCGATTGCGGTGGGTGGGCGCGGCGGCTGATCCCCTACTAGTCTGCGGCGCCATGGACACGATCGACGCACTTCTCGGGAACAACCGGTCCTTCTCCTCGGGGGTCTCCGCCCAACACCTCGACGTCGAACCGCAGCGCCACCTGGCGATCGTCACCTGCATGGACTCGCGGCTCGACGTCTTCGCGGCGCTCGGGCTCGGCAACGGCGAGGCGCACGTGCTGCGGAACGCCGGCGGTGTCATCACCGACGACGTGATCCGCTCTCTGGCGATCTCCCAGCGCAAGCTCGGCACCCGCGAGGTGATGCTGATCCACCACACCGACTGCGGCATGCAGAAGATCACCGACGACGGCTTCCGGCAGGAGCTGCAGGAGTCGACGGGGGTCGCGCCCGCGTTCGCGATCGAGTCCTTCGGCGACGTCGAGGCCGACGTCCGCCAGTCGATCCTCCGCGTCCGTCGCAGCACCTTCCTGCTCCACCGCGACGTGGTCCGCGGCTTCGTCTACGACGTCGACACGCACCAACTGCGCGAGGTCGAGGCTTCCGAGTAGATGCCGACCGTCGCCCCCTACGGGTCGTGGTCCTCGCCGATCGAGGCGGCGACGGTGGCGCGGGCGGGGCGGCGACTGGCCTTCCCGGCGATCGCCGCCGACGGCGCGGTCTGGTGGGCGGAGGGGCGGCCGACCGAAGGCGGCCGCGTGGTACTGATGCGCCGGGCGCCGGGCGGCGAGCCGGAGGAGGTGACGCCGGCGGGGGTCAACGTGCGGACCCGCGTGCACGAGTACGGGGGCGGGGCCTGGCGGTTGATCGCGCCGGACCTCGTCGTCTTCGTCGACTTCGCCGACCAGAGGCTCTACCGGCAGCGCCTGGGGTCCGAGCCGGTGGCGATCTCACCGGAGCCGCCGGCGCCGGGGGCCGTGCGCTACGCCGACCTGCGGGCCGCGCCCGATGGCCGCAGCGTCGTCTGCGTCCGCGAACGGGACGCCGAGCCCGAACCCGTGAACGAGATCGTCTCCCTGCAACTCGACGGCTCGGGGGAGCCGCAGGTGCTGGCGGGCGGGCGCGACTTCTACTCCTCGCCGCGAATCAGCCGCGACGGCGCCTGGCTCGCCTGGACCTGCTGGGACCACCCGAACATGCCCTGGGACGGGACCGAGCTCTGGATTGCCCCGCTGGCCGACAGCGGCGAGGAGCGGCTCGTCGCCGGCGGCCCCGAGGAGTCGATCTTCCAGCCCGAGTGGGGACCCGACGGGCGACTCCACTTCGTCTCCGACCGCGACGGCTGGTGGAACCTCTACCGGGCCGCCGGGGAGCCGGGGGCCGAGATCAGCGGTGAGGAGGGGGCACTGGTGCAGCTGACCGAGCAGCGCGCCGACTTCGCCCACCCCCAGTGGCTCTTCGGCGGCGCCACCTACGCTTTCCTCGAAAGCGGGGCGATCGTCTGCGTCCGCTGCGAACGCGCCGAGGAACGGCTGTTCCTGCTCCGGCCCGACGGCTGGGAGCCGGCCGACCTGGGGCTGCCCTTCACCTCCTTCGGGTTCCCGGCGCTCTCGGTGCGGGGCGAGACGGTGGCGTTTGCCGCCGGCAGCCCCGAGAGCGAGACCGCGATCGTCCTCTACGCCCCTGACAATGGCGAGACGGAGGTGGTGCGCACCTCCAGCGAGGAGCCGGTCGACCCCCGCTACGTCTCGCGGCCGCAGCCGGTCGAGTTCGCCAGCGGCGACAAGACCGCCTACGGCTTCTACTACCCGCCGACGAACCCGGAGTTCGTGGCGCCGGAGGGGGAGCTGCCGCCGCTGATCGTCGAGAGCCATGGCGGACCGACCTCGCACGCCACCCCCGCCCTCGACCGCGAGTTCCTCTACTGGACCAGTCGCGGCATCGGTGTGGTCGACGTCAACTACCGCGGCTCGAGCGGCTACGGGCGCGAGTACCGCAATCAGCTGCGCGGCACCTGGGGCGTGGTCGACACCGAGGACTGCGTCAACGCGGCACTCCATCTCGCCGCGGAGGGAGAGACCGACGCGGAGCGGCTGGCGATCCGGGGCGGCTCGGCCGGCGGCTACGCCACCCTCTGCGCGCTCACCTTCCACGAGAGCTTCGCCGCCGGCGCCAGCTACTACGGGGTCGCCGACGCCGAGGCGCTCGCGCGGGACACCCACAAGTTCGAGTCTCGCTACCTCGATCGCCTGATCGGGCCGTATCCGGAGCGGGCGGATCTCTACCGCGAGCGCTCCCCGATCCACCACGTCGAGCGGCTACGGTCGCCGGTGATCCTCTTCCAGGGCCTCGAGGACGAGGTCGTCCCGCCCAACCAGGCGGAGACGATGGTGGCGGCGCTGGAGCGCAACCAGGTCCCCCACGCCTACCTCGCCTTCGAGGGCGAGCAGCACGGCTTCCGCCGGGCCGAGACCAACATCCGCTGCCTGGAAGCGGAGCTGTACTTCTACGGGCGAATCATGGGCTTCGATCCGGCGAACGAGCCCGAGCCGGTGGAGATCTCGCCAAGCCCTTCTAGCTGACCACGCAGTTCTTGGAGCCCCCTTTGGTTTCGCCTTTTTCCGGGAAGGCGTGGGCGAGCGCCTGGGCGATCAGCTGGGCGCGGGCGGCGTAGCCGGGCGAGGTGAAGTGGATCCCGTCCGGGATGAACCAGTCGTCTTTGACGTCTGAGGCCCAGTCGTAGACGCGCATGCTCGGGTAGGAGTCGCAGGCGGAGACGAGTTCGTCGTCCCACTTCTCCATGTTCTCCTTCGAGTAGGGGTCGCCCTTTTCGACCAGGGAGCGGACGTTGACCCAGAGCACCGGCTCGTCGCCGATGATCGCCATCATTTTTTCGATTCGTTCGCGCTCGACCACGGTCGAGCCGGCGGCGACGTTGGCCGCCTCGTTGGTCCCGAGGGCTAGCACCCAGCAGCCTTCGAACCCTTCGGCCTTCCAGGCGGCGGCCACTTCCTGGGCGTTGGGGTTGCCTTCGAACTGCTCTTCGATCGAGGTCGCGCCCTGCACCTCCATGTGGACTTCCCTGGCGCCGACTTCGGCGTAGCGGGCGGGGATCCGCTGGCCTTCGATCGGCAGGTATTCGGCGTTGTCGAGCCCCTCGGAGGTGGAGTCGCCGATGTGGACGACGGCTTTGCAGGACGATTTCGTCGAGGAGCTCGCCTGCTCGGGCGTCAGCGGCGGCGGTTTCGTCGCCCCCTCCGCGCGGGCCTGCTCGGCCCGGATGTCTTCGCCCTGGGCGGAGGAGGTCGAGTTGATCCCGGCCATCCCGCCCGCGGCGATCGCCAGGATCAGGCCGGTCGCGACGATCGCTCCCCGCATCGGCGGTGCGAACGTCTCCCATCCCCAGCCGACGGCGCGGCGGCGGGCGAAGAAGCGGCCAAGCGCGCCGTGGCGGATCGGCTCCTCGAGGAAGCGCCAGGAGAGCGCCGAGATCGCGAGGATCGCCGCCACCTGGAGGAGGCTGCGGAGGAGGTCGTCCTCGTGCTGCACCCCCTGCGGGGTGGTGAGCACGATCACCGGGGTCTGCCAGAGGTAGATCGCGTAGGAGCGGACGCCGACCCAGCGCAGGGGCTGCGCCCCGAGCACCTTGCCGAGGCGGCAGGCCGGGTGGGTGAGCGGCATCAGCACCAGCACCGTGGCCAGCGAGAGGAGGACGAAGCCGCCCCGGTAGAGGAAGGGCGAGAGTTCGCCGTTGCGCCAGATCATCAGGGCGATCACGAAGAGGCCGAAGACGCCGAGGGCGTCGAGCGTGTTGCGCGCCTGGGGGGCGATCCGGCGGTTGAGCTTGCGGCTCGGCCAGACCATCGCCAGCGCCGCCCCGAAGAGCAGCCCCCCGGCCCGGGTGTCGGTGCCGAAGTAGAGGCGCGAGGGGTCGAAGCTGGGCTCGTAGAGGACCGCCATCAGGATCGAGGAGGCGACCGCGCCGGCGATCGTCAGCAGCGCCAGTCGCGGCCGCACGCCCGAGGGCAGCGGGTGCTCGCGGACGAGCTTGACGCCGCCCAGCAGCAGGAACGGCCAGAGGATGTAGAACTGCTCCTCGACCGAGAGGGACCAGAGGTGGTCGAGCGGGCCTTCGGCTTCGAAGCGGGCGAAGTAGGAGACGTCGGCGAAGATTTGCTGCCAGTTGTTGACGTAGAGGACGGCTGAGATCACGCCGTGGCGGAACTGGTCGGGCTGGGCGGGGCCGAAGATCGTCACCCAGGCGACGACGATCGCCAGCATCACGAAGAGCGCCGGCAGCAGGCGGCGGGCCCGGGCGAGCCAGAAGGCGCCGAGGTTGATCCGGCCGCGCGCGTTCAGCTGCGCCAGGAGGATGTCGGTGATCAGGTAGCCGCTGAGGGTGAAGAAGACCCCGACCCCGAGCATGCCGCCGGGAGCCCAGTCGAATCCGAGGTGGAAGGCGATTACGGCGAGGACGGCGATCGCACGGAGCCCGTCCAGCCCAGGCATGTAGCGCTGGTTGCGCTTGACGGGTTCTGGCATCGGCGGCTGGGATGGTACGCACTCGGGGAGTCAGCAAACCCGCGCTCCCGGTCCGTCCGGAGGAGGCTGATAGCTTGCCGCGCCGTGAGCTTCGTCCCAGCCCAGCGCAGGCGCCTGGCAGCCGCCGTCGGCCTGGCCCTGGTCGCGGCGCTTTCGGTGCTCGCGCTGACCGCGGCCGTTCCCGCCTCGGCGGCGAGCTGCCCGAGCTTCCGGGTCCTCCACAACGACCGCATCGGGGCAGCCAGCTTCCCGGCGGGCAACTACGAAGTCGTTCCCGAGCCTGGGCTCAGCTGCCAGGGCGCCTCGCAACTGCTCGCCCGCTTCCTCCAGGACTGGGACGGCAACCTGCCGAAACCCTGGCGCGTCGTCGCCGGCGGCTCGGGCAAGGCCTCGTTCACCCGCGGAGGCCTGCCCGGCTTCTCCGCCACCCGGGTCGAAGCCGCCTCCGACGGCGGCAACACCCTCCTCGGCAAGCTTTGCAGCGGCACCTTCACCGTCAATGCCAGCTCCGACGTCGGAGCGCTCTTCTTCCCCAAGGGCCAGTACCTGCTTTACACGCCGGCGGGGTCGGGGATCACCTGTCGCCGTGCCTCGGTCCTCTTCACCAGATTCCTCGCCGCGCCCGCGGGCGAGCTGCCCTTCCCGTGGCGGGTGACGACCCAGACCGCGACCTTCTTCAAGCCGAAGAACCCGGTCCGGTCGGCGTTCCGGGTCGAGCCCGTCAACGGCGCCTAAGCAATACCCTCAGATCCGCGGCCACCTCCTCCGGTTCGTCGTCGAGCTGGTTCCAGGTGATGTGGGTGACGGAATAGCCGGCGACGCGCAGCTTTCGGTCGCGAGCGCGATCATCGCGAAAGGCCGTGCGGGTCTTATGCCCCTGCCAGCCATCGAGCTCGACGATCTGGCGCCTGTCGGGCCAGTGGCAGTCGACCTGGAAGCGCTTGTCGCCGACGAAGATCCAGTCGTTGAAGCGCGGCAGGGACAGGCGGTGCTGGCGCAGGAACGGAGCGAAGCGCTCCTCGAGCTTGCTGCGCTTGCGGCCGACCGGCTCTTCCTCCAGCCGCTCGAGCGCTACCCGTACACGGCGCACTCCTCGCCTACCTGGATAGCGCGCGACCAAGTCCCAAGTGAGAGCGAGTCCCGGAGTTCCAGGAATTCCATCTCCCGTAAGAGGTTCTCGACCACGTCAACGGGCTCAGTGGCGGCGAGGTCGAAGATGGTCCGAGGCACAGTCGTCACCGGGATTCCCTCCTCCACCGTCCGCTCGTCATCAGGGAGCGCTTTGTGGTGGCGTTTGATGCCGTCCCACGACCGGCTCTTCTGCGGATCGGTGACATCAATGATCGAGCGGGAGTTGGGGCGGATCATCCAAAGAGCAGCTGCGGACCAGTGGCTTAAAACGGCGTTTGGCCCAGAAGCAAGGACGGCTGCCATCCATCTTCCTTCTCGCCCAATCAGCTGATGCCCCACCGAATAGACCCCGCCATAGACGCGGTGCAATCGTCCCGTATGCAGCCGCGCCGAGATCGCCCCCCTCCCCACCCCGAGCGCTTCCAACTGCCCCCACTCCACCAAGCCGTATTGCCGCCGTCCGAGCTCGGCAATCCTGCGATCGTCATCGCGAGACCGCAAAAAAGCATCCTCAGGATGAGTTTTTGCGGTTTCGGCGGACATGCTGCCTGTACAAGGGACGAGAGCCCTCGGTTTCTCCCCACCCGGCGCTTGGGTAGCTGGCAGACGTGTCGAGCGCTGCTGAATTCCTCCCGTCGAGCCGCTCCCTCAAAACGCTCGCGGAGGCGGCGGACACCTGCCGTGGCTGCGACCTCTACAGGGACGCGACGCAGACCGTGTTCGGACAGGGGCGCAAGCGCGCGGAGCTGATGCTGGTCGGGGAGCAGCCCGGAGACAAGGAGGACCTGGCGGGCGAGCCGTTCGTCGGGCCGGCCGGTCGGCTGCTGGACCGGGCGCTCGAGGAGGCCGGGATCGACCGCTCCGCGGCCTACGTCACCAACGCGGTCAAGCACTTCAAGTGGAAACCGCGGGGGAGCAGGCGGCTGCACCAGACGCCGCGCGTCGGTGAGATCGAGGCCTGCAAGCCGTGGCTGCAGGCTGAGCTCGAGGCGGTGAAACCGCAAGCGCTGCTGGCGATGGGCGCGACCGCGGCGCGGGCTGTCTTCGGGCCGAAGGTGAAAGTCACCAAGGACCGCGGCCAACCCTTGGAGTCTCCGTTGGCGCCGGTGGCCGCGGTGACCATCCACCCCTCGGCGATCCTGCGCCTGCGCGACCATGACGAGCGCGAGGCCGAGCTCGCCGCGTTCGTCGCCGACCTCGAAGGCGTCGCCACGGCGCTGCAGGGCGCAGAGCATTGAAGGCGCTGGCCGCGTTTGCGCTGAGCGTCGCCCGATGAGCCCGGTCGCCGCTGCCCCCCGACCACGTGGCCGCCTTCGCCGCGCCGACTGTGCCGAGGCCGGGATCGTGCGCCGCCGCCGCGGCCGCGGCTTCTCCTACGAGGACCCGGCCGGCGACGTGATCGAGGACGAGGAGACGCTGGAACGGATCCGCGCCCTGGCGATCCCGCCGGCCTGGAAGGAGGTCTGGATCTGCCCCGACCCCTTCGGGCACATCCAGGCGACCGGCTACGACGAAGCGGGCCGCAAGCAGTACGTGTACCACGAGCGCTGGCAACAGCGGCAGGCGGAACGGAAGTTCGAGCTGGTCCGCCGGTTCGCCCTGGCGCTGCCGAAGCTCCGACGCGCGGTCACCGCCGACCTCCGCCGCCAGGGGATGCCTCGCGAGCGCGCCCTCGCCTGTGGTGTCCGCCTGCTCGACCTCGGCTTCTTCCGGGTCGGCAGCGAGGTCTACGCCGAGGAAAACGAGAGCTTTGGTCTCGCAACCGTGCGCCGCGAGCACGTCGCGATCAAGCCCAACGAGGTCGTCTTCGACTTCCCCGCGAAGAGCGGGCAGCGCCGGATCCAGTCGATCCGCGACGCCGCCGCCCGCCGCGCGATCGAGGCGATGTATCGCCGCCGCAGCGGCCCCGAGGACCTGCTCGCCTACCGGGCCGGGGGCGCCTGGGTCGACATCCGCTCCGACGACATCAACGCCTACATCCACGAAAAGATCGGCGACGAGTTCACGGCCAAGGACTTCCGCACCTGGCACGGCACGGTGCTGGCCGCGGTAGCTCTCGCCGGCGAGCAGCCGCCGCGCTCCGAGGCGGCGGCGAAACGGGTGATCGCGGGAGCCGTCAAACAGGTCTCCGAAGCGCTCGGCAACACCCCCGCCGTCTGCCGCGCCTCCTACATCGACCCGCGGGTCCTCGATCGCTACCGCGACGGCGTCACGATCAAACCGGGCCCCAGCAGCAACGGACGGATGACCGCAAAGCAACGGCTGAAGATCGAGCGGGAAGTGGTGGACCTCGTTTCGTAAGCCGCGCCCACGGGGAGTTGAGAGGTCCGTACAGCTAGGGAAGGCAACCAGGATGAACACGCAGCAGAGGCGCCCCTTCGCGGTGGTGACGGGGGCATCGAGCGGGATCGGATTCGAGCTCGCCAAGGTCTTGGCAGAAGAAGGGTTCGACCTCCTGATCACCGCCGAGGACGAGGAGATCGAAACCGCCCACCGGGAGCTCAACCAGCTCACCGCCAGCGTCGAGTGCACCCGCCTCGACCTCGCCCGCGAGGAGGAGGTCGGCCGCCTCTACGAGCGGATCCAAGCGACCGCGCGCCCCGTCGACGTGCTCTGCCTCAACGCCGGGATCGGCGCCGGCGGCG
>Ga0126305_10000499_pt1 | contig 16987 bp, 18 predicted proteins | sample Plot26_FD_92536 | JGI IMG/M metagenome (GOLD analysis project Ga0126305, IMG submission 92536) | Serpentine soil microbial communities from UC McLaughlin Reserve, CA, USA - Plot26 | ecosystem: Environmental > Terrestrial > Soil > Grasslands | place: USA: UC McLaughlin Reserve, Lake County... | reverse complement strand
CCGAACCATGCGCTCTTGAATTTCTTCAGGTGTGACATCCGAAGGACGATACGACAAAAGTGCCGCCTGATACGAATTGCTGCGCGCGTTGGCCTTCAGTTTGTCGTTGACCAAATCAATGATGGACAGCTTCTTGTCAGCGAGAACCTTCTCAGCTTCCACCTGATTTTCGCATTCCTGATACTCGAATGCCTTTTCGATTTTGTCGCCGGACTGCGGGTGACCTTCGGGAACCTCGAACTTGAACTTGCCAATCAGAGTTTTCATACTACCTCTCATTTTGTGCTGGATTGCCCACCGACAGATAGAGCTTACACGATGCGCCGAGTCTTGTCAACTACTTTCTTCAGTCCCAGATGATTACCATTTCGTCCTTTCTCGGGATGTCCGGCTCACTTGCCACTCTCACCATCCCGTATGACATACTATATAGCATGTGACAGGCCAACTTTTAACGGCACTTTCGAGATGTCAGGGCGCGCACCTATGGGCCAGAGTGTGCATCAAACCTGACACTTTATGTCACGACTGACAACAATTGTTGTCATATGAAGTTCTGGATGCCAAGTTGCAGGACTGTGCAAGTGTTCACATGAATACTCACCACTGCATGTGAGTGCATATCACACCACTACACACCCCTATACAGAAGGTTCCATATTTGCACATCGATGCACGAAGATTGACTATATAAATCTGGTTCCATTTTTATTTGAAGGTATAATAATATGGTCCCATAATATCATAACTAGATAGCAGATTTGCATTTCAGTTCATTCCGTGCTACGCTATGTCCGACCTGATAGTAGACTGAACTCTCAGATAATATTATTATACCATATGATTAACTCAGGCAAGTTATCAGCTACAATGTTAAAAACGTTAGATGACACAGATATGGATAGTGTGACTAAGGTGACTGAAATTCAAAAGGGCGCGAATACGCCGAACAATGCTCCTCTTACAAGCGACGATAACACTAACGACAATACTAATCAATCTGACCTCGGGACTATTCCGTCTATTTCATTGGATATGCAATCAACTCTTGACCATAATCGTAGAGTTACTGATGTTCAGAACGGACCTAACGATTCACAATCTCTCAACGAGAAGAGTTTTGACATTGAGAGTGCTATTGCGGCAGACCATTTTCAACAGGAGGAAATCAAAAGAAAGAAAGCTTTGATGTTCGCTCAGATTGATATGGTTCTACGGAACGGAATGGATACTCAGCAACAGAAATCATCCAGTTTAGCTATCAGAACAATCATATCATCATTTCTCGGATAGGAGTAGCTGAATTCATATGGCGATGGGGATAGTTTCAGATAAAGATTTTCATAAAGAAATCAGTAACACTAATCCTTCTGCTAAGAAATTAGAGAAGAAGGATGAAGCTAAACCCATCGTTCCGTTAGCTGATATCGGTGAAGTAATAGATATTCCAACCGCGGGGCGTAGAGACGGTGATGTTAATGTTCCTAATAGTTTGAGACAGATAATTGGTGAATCATCTTTATCAGATGGTCGTCAAGAGTCAGTCGAATTAGCTAGACAGTTCGGAATATCTCCATCCTCAGTCTCCGCTTACGCTAAAGGTGCTACGTCTACAGCATCTTATAACGAAACTCCTAATCAGTCAATCATTGCTAAATCTAGAATTCGCGTGCAGAAACGCGCGACAAATAGATTAATGCAAGCTTTAGCAGAAATTACGCCAGAGAAACTCGCTGTAACTAAAGCGCGTGACTTAGCTGCGATTGCTAAAGATATGTCTGCTGTTGTTAAAACTATGGAACCCGAATCTGATGCGCCTGATAAGGCGTCATCATTACCTCAGTTCCTAGTTTATGCGCCACAGTTTCGCGATGAACGCTCGTTTGAAGTAATTTACGCAAAGGAATAATGGCGGAACTCGATACAGGACAAGATTTATTGAAGTTACTGTCAGTCATTAGCGTAGGTAGTAATATCGCATTACTCGCGAGCGCAGTTAAGATTATACGTAACATCTCTCGCATGGAATTGAAAGTCGATACGATGTGGGGAGTGTTTGTGCGTAGATTCGGAACGCGAGGGGAAGAAGAAGGTAAGGAATTATGATTCTAATCATACCTAGTCAAGTTGAAACTATTTTAAATGCATCATCGGTTGTTGCCGTTGGTGATACTTATGCAATGCCAATTCGTCCGTGTGTAATTGGTGTTCAGTTTACAGTTGACGTAGCAGCAGGTAACTTCACTGTATTACTTCAGATTAGTTTAGATAATGTAAACTGGTTCACTATTAAGTCAATGACACAGGCTGATTTAGTCGGCACTGGTTATTACACATCACTCGCGGGGCCATACTCCGGTATGTTCATTCGAGCAAATCCCACCGTAAACTCAGCTCCACACGCAATTACAATTAAAGTATTATTAAAGGCGGTCTAATCGATGCCTCCTACTCAAAAAGCTGCATGGATTAATCTTATACTTCAATTAACTCCTATCATTATTAAAATCGTTAAACCTAACTTAGAACCACTAGCTAATCAATTAGCACAATCAATGTCAGGTGCTGAGGATAGTCTAGGCGATAACGCGGGCGTTGCTAAACTGAAACGAGTTCTTAACGATGTAAAGCCAAACGTAGAACAAATGGACAGTGCCACAATGAACGATGTGAAGAAGATAGTTTCGGCTACCGTTGCGACGGTAAATATCATTCATGATGCTCGAAAAAGCATGAAGAAGTAATGTTCTTAACAATATTCACTCTGCTGGTCATCATACAGTTAAATCAATTCTATTACATCTTCAGTATTGCCGCAGGTCGCGGAGATTCATTTCGCGAAATTTTTGAAAAAGATAAACAATTCTTAAAGAGATTTCTTGAGTCTACGTAACTTCTGGAAACCAAATCGAAAACAAGCCGAGTTTTTAGCAGTTCCGTATACTGTTAAAGAAGCGTTTTATGGTGGCGGTGCTGGCTCTGGTAAGTCTGACGTTCTCTTGCTATATGGTATCGTCCATCAATTACATTTAAATCCGCGCTTCAAACAAGTGTTTATGAGGCGAACTTATCCAGACTTAAAGAAGGAAATTGTCGGGCGAAGCCGTGAGATATACTCACGATTCGGAGCAACCTTCAATGCAACTGACATGGTTTGGACATTCCCGCGTCCTGACCAGATTGGTTCAGGTGCTAAGAATGCGGGAGCGCAAATATTCTTAGGACACTGCGAAGAAGAGAAAGATGTTCATAACTATGATTCAATGGAAATCTCCCTATTTACGCCTGACGAGCTTACTAATGCTACGGAATATATTTATATTTATATTGCTTTCCAAAGAAATAGGGCACCTCGTGATGCTGGCTTGCCTAGTATTACTCGTGGTGCTGGAATGCCGGGTGGTGTTGGTCATACGTTCGTTAAAAAGAGATTCGTTGACCCATATCCAGCAGGCGGAAAGATTATCGTCGGAAAAGGTGGCAACAAAAGAATTTATATTCATGCTACCTTAGATGATAACAAAGAACACATTGACCCTACGTATGCTCAATCGTTAGATGGTATTACTGTTGAAGCAGAGCGTAAGGCAAAGAAATTTGGCGACTGGTCTGCATACTTAGGACAAGTATTTGATGAGTTCCGGGATAAACATTATCCAGATGAACCTGAAAATGCTTTACATTGTATTGAACCATTCGCGATTCCCAGTTGGTGGCCCAAGTTCATAATCATGGATTGGGGATTTACTGCTATGACCTATGTAGGGTTTTATGCAGTATCTCCTAACAAGCGATTATATTTATATCGCGAACTCTATTGGTTAAAGACTAAGATTGAAGAATGGGCACCTATCGTTAAGGACTACTGCTCGAAAGAGAGTCCTAAGATAGTTAAAGTGTGTAAGAGCGCGGGGCAGGACAGAGGACAGGAACATACTATTCAACAACAGATTGAAGATGCTCTTGGTAGACCAGTTGAATTAAGTAATAATTCTCCGGGGTCCAGAGTATCTGGAAAGATGTTGTTACATGAATATCTACGCTGGAAAGCTAGACCAGTAGTTCCTGTTAATGAAATGCCAACCTATTCTGAAGAACATGCAATGTGGATTATGCGTAATAAAGGTATGGAAGAATATCGTGCATACCTACACGTATTTGACCCACCTGAGGAAGAAACTAATATTCCTCGTTTACAAATCTTCTTATGCGACGCGAATTCACACGAAGGTCATCCTAATTGCTGTCCTACGATGGTTGATTCCATCAAAGCATGTAATTACGACAAACCACGCAACAACAAGCCAGCAGAAGATGTTGCTGAATTTGAAGGTGATGACCCATATGATGACATTCGCTACGCATGTGACACAGCTGAACGATATTTTGACGAAGCTTCAAATGAGTTCCGCAGAGTGCAGCGCGAAGCTGAGATACACGAACGATTAAATAGTAGTCAAGATTGGACTGCATACTATCGTAACATGAGAACATTAGAGAGTGCGAACTCTGTTAAGATGGTATCTCGTTATCATAAAGGAAGATAAATGTTTAAATGGCTTCAAGAATTAATTGATATGCGACTGGATTATTTAGAACGTAAGTTTACAATTCAAGATATTCCATGTGAATCATGTGAAGTTCTTAAACTTGAACTCGCGAAAGCACATGATACTAATAGAACTTTTATTCAAGAAATGATTAAAAAGGCTGAACCTGAAAAGCCAATTGATACTAGTGAAATGAAACCAGTTCAGTTTAGCCGTAATCATCTTCCATTTGCTATGAAGCGTCAGATGATTGAAGCAGAAGATAGACGTGCTGCTGCCGCACTTAGACATATGCATGAAGATGCTCGAACTGTAGTTAAGGAAGATACATTAACTACAGATTTAGAAACAGAAATGAATATCGTTGCAGCCGAACGCGAAGCTGAATCAGGTAGATAATGGCATTAAATTTAGGACCGTCTAAAGACTTTATGGATAAATTCGCTAAGAATCCACCTAAGTCTATTGATAAGAAGTTTACTGGTGGTAATAAAGGTGGTGGTAAGAGTTCGCGTTTAGCTAAAGCATTAAATAAGAAGAAGTAATGCCTGACCTTTCACCATCGGAAGCTATGTTACGACGGTTGGGGCTTGCTGCTCCACCTGTATCTACGCCTGTTCCACAAGATAGACAGATTAAGTATGATACAGATGTTCGTAATCAGCAAGCTAATGACCCGTGGTGGATGAAAGCAGGTAGGGCTGCACTTGATGTAGGTGTTGGTGCTACTAAAGGTTTTCTAGGTGTAGACCCTGAAAAATCAGATAGAGAGAATAATCCAGTTAACTATTGGGCTAACGCTGGTTCTCAAATATTAGATGCTGGATTACCTTTCTCTGGTTATGCTAAGAAGGGTTTAACTAAAGTATTTCATGGAGCACCTAGAGTTCATGTGGGTGGTAAATTTAAGCCTGAACTTAATGATAAGCATGATTTACTTGGTCATTTAACTCATGCTGCTGAAGACCCTGATTATGCACAACTATATGCTTTTGGAATGAAGAATGAACCTAAAGCTCCTAACACAGTTGGTATTGTTCCTGAAGCAGAAAATATTTTAGATTTTGTTGAGCCTAATGCTGATGATGCTGCTCAAGTAATTGCTTCATTTCCAAAGAATGATTGGCGCAGGAGAGATGCCATTGAAAAATGGAAAGATGGGCATCGTCATCCATCAGCTACACGAAGAGAATTAAGAATAGACCATTTTCCAAATAAAGATAAAATTCCTAATGATGAATTACCTATGTTAAATGTTACTGAAAGTATCAGATTAAATGAAGGTGAACTAGAGAAGACTCCATTTGATGCTATTCGATATAATGATTTACATAATAAGTCTTGGGCTTTTCCTGAGTCAACACCATTAAATACTCCTTGGGGTGCTCCATTAAATACTCCCCCGCGTAAACTTAAAGTAACTAGATTACCAGATGATTATATTCCGAAAGAAGGAACTGCTGAATTACAATTAACTAAAGACCATCCTGACCTTACACCTAAACCTATAGGAAAAACTAAAGATGGATTTAATAATGATGCCAACGGTTTGGCAATGCAAGCTAAATTTGATGAAGCTAAAGCTAGTAAAATGGCTAGTGCTTATAAATTTGGTTCAAATACTGATGCTGTTCATGGAATGGAAGAAAGTAATTTAAAATCATTATATAAAAATGGAGAAATTTCATATGGTCAATATAAATCTGCAATGGACTTTGCTCACGATGCTAAGTATCCACCTGCTAATGTTGTGCATGAAATTCCTGATGACTGGGAATCTGGTGGTGTGCCAAAGTTAGGTGGTTATTCTGCACCCCAAGCAAATGATATTATTGAAGAAGCTGCAAAATTAGGTATTGAATGGGAAAAGTTACCTAGTATAATTGATATTGATAAAGCTGTTAAAGATGCAACTTCTAAACAATGGGGAAACCTACCGTGGGAACCTAAGTTAGACCCACCACATAAATTTACTGAATGGGAAGGCGACCCAGAAGTAAATAAATTATTTGATGCCTATGAAGCAAACCAATCTAAACCCAAAACAGTAGGAAGTAGTTTAAGTGAAGCTGCAAAGAAAATTAAAGAAAAAGGAATTAGCTTAGTTAAAGAACCAACTAAGAAACCGTGGGAAGGTTATACTGTTGGTTACAAAGCTAATGACTATGATGTTCCACATCAACCATTTGAGGACTGGCATAATTTTGCATTTGATAATAATCAAAATTCACCAACTATGGACCATACATGGAATATGATGCAAAAATATCCTGATATCTGGAAAGACCATATTTTAACTCCACCTAAATCCGAAGTATCACCAATGGAACAGTATAAAGAAATGATGTCTGCACTAGGATTTAGTGAAAAAGATGTTCATAATACTGTTAGTGGATTAACTGACGCACAAATTAAAACACTGATTTCGCAAGTTAAGTAGCAGATACATACATGCCAAAGCCTTTACCTTCCGAAGAAATTCAAGCACTGCTTAAATCAGTGTATGACGAATGTGTGCAGGAAGATGATTCCGTGCGCCAACGTCAGATTAGACAGTGGCGTCAACTCAAGTTATTATGGGAAGGTTACTCACAAATTTGGTATAGTGAAGTCGCGCATGATTGGCGCATTTGGGATGCAGTCGCTAATAGTGATAACGACCAAGCTGCATATGATAAGCCTATTAATGTTTTTAAAGCTTATCTTGAATCAATCATAGCTGCGCTCTCTGTTACCGTTCCACCTATCAAGTGTTTTCCAGATGATGCTGATGATACACTTGACTTAGCTACAGCGCGCGCTGGCGATAAGATTAGTCAGTTAGTTTATCGTCATAATGATGCGCCTATTCTTTGGCTTCATTCTCTTTATATTTATGTAACAGAAGGCTGCACAGCATATTATAATTATGCTGAATCGAGCGAAGCTTATGGAACATATGAAAATAAAGAATATGAGGATATAGAAACTGAAGAAGAAATAGCTCAGTGTCCTTTATGTGGATTTCAATTAGGTAACAATCCTAATGCTGAAGTTCCACCTGAAGTTATGGCAATGGGTGAACAGGTTGGGCAACAACTCATGCAACCGGATATGGGTATGCAGCCTGACCCAATGAATCCTGATATGCAATCTCAGATGCCTCCTGAAATGGGGATGCAGCCTCAGATGCCATCTCAAATGGGTGCACAGCAACAACCTGAGATGAATCCTGAACAATTACATGGACAGGAATTATCTGAATTTGACCCTGATAATCAGGATGCACCATTACAGTATGCATTACAAGAAGGACAGGACTTATGCCCATCTTGTATGAAAATGATGGACCCTCAGATTTCAACTGAGAAGTTCATTACTACTAGATTAAAAGGTATCACTCAGGAACCAAAAACGCGCATCTGCCTTGAAGTATATGGTGGATTAAATGTTAAGGTTCCGAACTACGCTAAAAAGCAGAAGGATATTCCATATCTGATTTTTAGTGTGGAAAAGAATTACGTAGAAGTAGTTTCTGAATTTAAACATTTACATGGTAATAGCAAATTAAAGGAAGCATTAAAAGGACCTACTACATCTGGTGCATATAATCAATATGACCAGTGGGGTAGATTATCACCGCAGTATCAGGGTGAATATCCTATTAATGTTATTACAGTTAATAAAGCATGGCTTCGGCCATGTGCATTTAATTTTTTATGTGAAGCTGATGCAAAGAAACTTACAAAGCTCTATCCAAATGGAGCTAAAGTAACATTTGCGAATGATATCATTGCTGAAGCTTGTAATGAATCATTAGATGACCATTGGACACTAACTGAGAATCCATTATCTGATTATATTCACTTCTCTCCACTTGGTCAGACATTAGTGAGCATTCAGGAGATTACTAACGACCTCGTATCGTTAATTCTCCAGACAATTGAACATGGCATTGGTCAGACGTTTGCTGATCCTGGTGTATTCAATTTCAATGCTTACGAACAGACAGAAGTAAATCCCGGTGGAATTTTCCCTGCTACTCCTAAATCTGGTAAGTCACTAAAAGATGCGTTCATGGAACTTCGCACAGCTAATCTTAGTGCTGAAGTTATGCCATTCTACAGTCAAGTTCAACAGATGGGACAAGTTACATCTGGAGCTTTACCATCGTTATTTGGTGGACAGGTAGAAGGTTCAGGAACTGCATCTGAATATTCAATGTCACGCGCGCAGGCGCTACAGCGATTACAGAACACTTGGAAGTTATTTACTACAACTTGGAAAACTCTCTTTATGAAAGTTGTTCCAATGTATGTTAAAGAAGTTCAGCACGATGAGCGTGAAGTTAGCCGTAATGATGACGGAAACTTCATTAACACATTCATTCGTAAATCTGAAATGGAAGGTAGAATTGGCCGCGTAGAATTGGAAGCCAATGAAAACTTACCACTCACTTGGGGTCAAAAGAAAGACCTCATGTTACAGTTGATGACTAATCCTAATCAGATGATTCAGCAACTGTTAATGGCTCCTGAAAATGCAGCAATTCTACATGAAGCTATTGGTCTTGTAGATTTCTATGTTCCTGGTGAAGATGACATTATTAAGCAGTATGATGAAATTAAGATATTGCTGAATAGTGAACCTTATCCAACAGGCGACCCCATGACACCATTAGTTTCCTCAGTGGAAATTGACCCAATCATGGATAATCACGCTGTTGAATTTGAAATTGTTCGTAAATGGGCAGTTTCAGAAGCAGGGCGTCAGACAAAGATAGAAAATGAACCGGGATATCAGAATGTTCTTTTGCATGGGAAATTGCATTACGACCAGATGCAGATGCAAATGATGGAACAATCTGCTATGTCAGGACAAGGTGATGGAACGCCACCGAAAAAGCCCGATTCTACTAAGTCCAAAGAAGCACCCATAACTGGAGAGAGTGATGTTAAGACACTTTAGTAATCCCTATTTTGCTACAGCTGATGATGCTGGTAGCGGTGGAATGAGTCAGCCTTTATCAAAAGATGACATTATTGATTATCTTGATGAAGATGATAAGAACGATGATGTTAAAGATAAATCTGATGAACTTGATGACGAGGATGAGGAAGAACCTAAACCGAAGTCTAAGCCAAAAGATAAAACTGATAAGAAGAAGGAACCTAAACCTAAAGACAAGGAACCAGATTCGGACGATGAATCTGATTCTGATGAAGAAGATGATGAAGAATTAGATTTAGATGAATTAGAAGAATCTTTAGAAGCAGTAGATGAGGACAAGTTAGAACTTGTAACTCCTGTTTCGCGCGCAAAGATTCTTAAAAAATATCCAACTCTATTTAAGGATTTTCCTTATTTAGAAAAGGCTTATTTTCGCGAACAGCAATTCACTGAAATCTTTTCACATCCGGATGATGCTAGACAGGCTTTCGAGAAAGCTGGAACTCTTGATAAATTCGAGAGTGACCTGTTTTCAGGGAACACAGAAACAATTCTCCGAGTCATCAAAAATGATTCGCCGAAATCGTTTGCGAAGCTTGTAGATAACTACATGCCGACGCTTGCGCGTATTGATAAAGAGGCTCATAATCACGTTATTGGTAATACGATTAAACAAACCATTATGGCAATGGTTAAAGAAAGTCGTGTAGCTGGTAACGAATCACTGGGCACAGCAGCACAGATTTTAAATCAGTTTGTTTTTGCTAGTTCTGAATTTCAACCGCCATCAAGTCTTACGCATGAAGAAAAGCCGGAAGAAGTTGATGAGGAAAAAGTTCAGTTACGCAATGAAAAAACTGCTTTAATTCGCGAACGTTTCAATGACTCGCGCACTGAGTTAAATACGCGAGTTAACAACTCTATTAAGGCAACTATTGAACAAAATATCGACCCTCGTGGTTCGATGACTGACTATGTTAAACGCACCGCAATTCGCGAAGCGATGGAACAAGTCGAAAAGTCAATAGATGCCGATAAAAGATTTAAGAGTATTGTTGATAAGCTTTGGGAGAAGTCTTATCACGCCAATTTCTCAAAGACTAGTGTCGAAACTATCCGCTCAGCATATATGTCTAAGGCTAAAACACTGTTGGACTCAGTCATTAAAAAGTCCCGTAATGAAGCCTTAAAAGGTATGGGAAAGCGAGTTTCTGAAGATAAAAACACTAACACTAAATCGTCCCGTCGGGACCAATCTAGTGATGATGAGAGGCCACGCTCCAGAAATTCTAGTGGCAAATCCTCAGATATTCCACGTGGAATGTCTTCACTTGAATTCTTAATGAAAGATGACGACTAAATAATGGCAGTTGTTGAATCTCAAGTCTCCGCACTTGAACTTGAGAGAGTCATCCCTAAGATTCGCACGCTTTTTGAACGAGATGATAAGTTTTTCTCGAATGTCAAGAAGCGCGACGTTGAGGTAATGTCTCAGCGTTTAATGCGTGTTCCGCTGGAAATTCGTCCCGGCGGTTCGTTCCAGTATTTTGACCCTAACGGTGGCGATTTGGGTCGAGGTGGTGGTCCTACTTGGGATAAGGCTGTTCTCAATTCCGTGTTCATGTCTGAAAACATTGAGTATACCAAGCTTACTCAGTGGACGACGAATAATGACCGTAAGTCTATTACCAATGCAGTGAAGAAACTTACTGCAACGGCTTTAGACGAAATGCGCCGACAGATTGATAGCCAGTTAATGCAGGATGGAACTGGTGTTGTTGGCACTATCGATACCGTTGCTACGTCTGGTGGCGTGGACACTTATACTTTGAACAGCGAGTTTGGCGCACGTTTGGTGCGTTATGGTCAGACTGTTCAGGTATTTGATGCAACTCTCGCCACTAACCGTGGTAAGGGCACTATCACGTTCTATGATGTTGAAAATAACGTCATTGACGTGGAACCAGCCGTGGCTGGAGCTATTGCTACTGATGTTTTGGTTGTTGATGGTATTAGCTCTCCAGCAAGCATTCCTGCTTTATATGGTGTGCCATATCATCATTCTAATTCTTCTGTTGGAACGTGGCTTGGATTTAGCCGCGCTACTACTCCAGAAATTCGTTCAAATCGTGTAAATGGTGGTGGCTCCGCATTATCGTTACCTCTCCCACGTCTTGCCATTAACAAGATTGGCAATCGCGTTGGTATCGATAATAACTTCAAGCCAAAAGCGTGGCTTCATCCCTGTCAGAAGCAGGCGTATGAAGATATTGGACAGGCTGTGATTATGATTCAACAGCCTAATAAGAATGCCTCGGAAGGCGATTTGAATATGTATTTTGACCGCATGCAGTTTGCTGGCGCACCCGATATGCCATCATTCAGCTGGTCAAAGAAGCGTATTGACTTTGTTAGTGATGAAGTCTGGGGGCGAGGAGAAATTCTTCCCATTGGCTTCTATCAGACTGACGGTAGAAAGATTTTTGAAATTCGCTCGTCATCCGGTGGTGTTAGCACCTCGGACATCTTCTACATGGTTTGCGGTATGCAGTTCTTCGTGAACAATCCTGCTGCTACTGCTTACATTGATAACCTCGCAATTCCAAGTGGTTATTAAGGAGATTAATAATGAGTGGAATTCAAGAACTTAATCGTTACAACATTGGGCAGCCTCAGAGTGAGCAGAACAAGGCTCCCAATACTATTGCAGCCGCAGCTACTATTGGTCCAGTTCATGCGTTTACATTTGTTACGGGCACAACGCAGGTTGCTAATGTTACTCCGCCAGTCGCGGGATACCATGAGATTACCTTGTGCTTCACAAATGGTGCGCCGGGTGCATTCTTGACAACTGGTAATATTAAGACTGCATATCAGCCAATCCAGAATAGGCCAATTCGTATGTATTACATTCCTGCTGAAAACAAGTATTATCAAGCGGCGGTGGTCTAATGGCTGCATCACCAAATCCCGCCAATTCTGCAACTGTTACCGCGAAGACTGGTCCTGGTAAACAGGCTACTGCCCTCGTCCTCACCGGGGTCACAGCCTATAACTTCGACGTGGCTTCCGGAATTCTTTGGGTGTCCCAAGGTTCTGTGCAGAATCAGTTTCAGTTGACTGGTAGCAATACCATCACCTTTACTGCAAGTTCAGGACTTTACACCTTAACTGTCGCATAACGCGAAAGGGATGGGGGAACCTAATAAGTTCCCTCATCGTTTTATGGAATTAGCAGAATCAATCGACCGTATCAATAATCATTTAATTGATAAGTTTGGAATTTCTACAGATAGTGCGCAACCTATCTGGCGTGTAGTTTGGTCTGATGACCAATTTGAATTTCGACACGGAGAATATGAAGATATTACTCCGGCTGGCGTATATCTGAGAACCGTAACGGAAACTCGATATGTGCCTAAATATCGTCAATGGATTCAGCAAAAGTATATCCTTGAACGATTAGTCGCTATTCCAGAACAGAATTTAGTAGATTTACCCGGCTCAAAAACTTCATACGAACCTATATGGACGTTTGAAGATAAGAATGGAAAATACTTACCCCCACGCTTTGACGCCTGTGAATTTATTATTAATACTGTATACGCTGCACAATATGGAACCAAAAATCTTAAAAAATATTATGACCCCGAGGGAACTAACGAAGGATATCTTGAATCACGTAAGAAAACAATTGACGGAATCGTAGAGGAATTATTTGGCGAGCAATCTTCACTGGAAGGCACTACAGTGACTGGTGAATCAATTATAGTGCCCAGAAACTATGAAAAGGGAGTTCATTAATGTCTTCAATTGGATTTTTAAATCCATTAATGCGTCGTAGACTAATTAAGGCACCGATTAATCCATTAGATAGAGCGACTGTAGTTTCTATCTATCCAAAGGATATCGTTGAACTTAAAGTCACTATTCAGCCGGGAATGTTCATTATTCCTGCTGGTAGTCCCGAAAAGCCGTCATTCTTAACTGTTGGACCATCGTCATGGTGGAAAGAAGTTGACGAAGAACAGCCACTATTAGAAATTCCTAATTCTAGCATTCAGATTGCTGATGCTCTTGTTAAGGATTATTGTAATGGCGTTCCCGCGTGTGATATGTCCACACGTATGCCCGGATTGTTTTTCATTCCCGGCACAATTACAATTAAGGAACTTAACGAACGACATACCGATTTGTTAAAAAATGCAATTACCAGACAAAAAAACTGGTTTATTGCACTTATCCATATGGCTGATACCCTATGGGCGAGGTCTAATGGTAATCCAGTTGTTATCTCCGATGATATGCGTATGGCTGCAAAGCTGACCAATCTCGTAGATAAAGATTGGATGAAAGACTTCAAGATGGTCGCGAATGTTAGTTGTATTGCGTGCGGTCAGCCGCGCAATCCTCTATTTCCTGTATGTCCGAATTGTCATGCAATTACGGATATTAAGAAAGCTGAAGAACTCGGAATCGTTTTCGCTAAAGTCAAGTAAAGGTTTGAGTAGTTAATGGCATATCTTCTTGCAACAACAGTCATGGATAATGCGGCAGCATTACTCAATGACGCTGCTCGGTCTATATATCCATATACTACTCAAATTCCGTTTCTTAACATGACGTTGAATGAACTCAAAGAACTCTTTGCGTTAAACAACGTTCCAGTAACAGATACGGTTTCAGCAGTTAAAACTATATTAGCTGGTAGAACTGAAATTGGTTTTCCACCGGCTACACCAACTATTGACTATCTACCATCTGATTTGATTGAGCCAAAGATTGTATGGGAACGAACATCTGGTATTGACCCATATACACCTATGCTCAAGCTCGATTTCCTGCCATTAACATTAGCTGGAGTTGAACAGAGTCAACTTAACTCTTTTGTATGGCAATCACAGGAAATTAGATTTTTTGCAGCTAATGCTGACATTGATTTAAAGATTGATTATATTCGTGACCTATTTGCTCTATTGACTGCTGCTAATCATACAACTTATGATATAGCTGTAATTAATGCACAGTCATTTCTTCAATATCGAAGTGCAGCATTAATGGCACAATTTCTTGCTGAAAATCCAACGCGCGCACAAGAACTTAATGCAGATGCTGGATTAGCAATTGACCGTGCATTAGGTATCAGTTCTAAAACAAGACAGGCAATTTCAATTCGTCATCGTCCATTTAGAGCTGCATACAAAACTCGTTCTTATACGTAACTTAACGTATGAGCCTCTGGCTACAGGTTGTAGCTGTCATCGTGATGGAGGTATATAGTGGCAGTAGTTAACTTACCGGGACTTCCGTTCCCTAGTAATCTATGGGCGGCAGTTAAGAACTACGCATCGCGTGGTGGTTTCGTCAATGGTCTAATTCCAGGTGTTGTTGGTAACATTTGGTATGTAAATGGTAATACTACAGCATCGCGTGGCCCTATTGGTTCTGATGGCAATAGTGGTCGTTCTAATCTTACTCCATTCGCGACTTTTGCCCGTGCTCTCGTATTTGTCAAGAGCTATGACATTATCGTAGTTGATGGTGTCATTCGCGAACAGGTAGTAACGCCCGCTGAAGTTTACAATGTCACCGTTATTGGTGGTGGCAACTTAACTCCTCGTCAGGCTACTTCTGGTGGCGTTGCTACTGGTGGTGGTGCTACTTTCCTTCCCCCGTCTACTGGTGCTGTTGCAACTACTCCACTTATCGAAGTGATTGCCGCAGGCTGGTCGTTCATTAATCTTCAGTTTAGTCCTCATACAGCTTCTGCATGTGTTCGTTTAACACGTAGTGCAGTAGTTGATGCTACTGATGCAAGTCATGCACTTTTCCAGAATTGCTATTTTTCTGGTGGTGGCACTACACCAATTGGTATCGAAGATAATGGTGGATGTGGATTCGTTCAGGTATTGGATTGCCGATTCCAGAACTTAACTTCCGCTATTCTCTCACTGAATACTGCTGCTGCTATTCCTCTTAGTTGGATGATTTCGGATTGCCGTTTCCAGCAGAATACTAATGATGTGAAGATGTCTCTGTCCTATGGAATTATCCGCAGAAGCAACTTTATGACTGCTGGTTCGGGTGCAACCAACAAGGTTATTTCTACTACCTTCATTAGCACACAGGGTGGAAATAACCATATCTTATTGAACCTGTTTAGTAATACTGAAGCAGAGATTGCACCCGGTAGTGGATATACAGGTGCTGCTAGTGATACTTGGCAGAATTACGTTAACAATCAGGCAGCATTGGCATTCGGCCAGCCTGCATAATATTAGTTAGGGGATTGCGATATCATGGCATTACGCGACCACGAACCAATTATAATTGATAGATTTAACGGCCTTTGGGACAGAGGGGACGATGATGAATGCCCTTTAGACCATTTCAAGGATTGTGAAAATCTAAAATTTATAGGTTCAGCGAGCGTTGGAACTCGTGATGGCATAGGTATTAGTCAAGATGTCGCAGTCCCACTTTCAGATATTAAGAGAATTTATAACTATCCGACGAATACTGGTAATACTCTTATTGTTCTTGTTACTAATAATGCTGGAACTGGCGAGATTTATCATGTCGTTGATGCTACTACTGTATTTGGTCCATTACTTTCTATAGTAGGAATGGATGATTTCGCATTCGTCCCATATGCGGGTCGAGCATATATTAGCCCTTTTAAGACGTATGTAGTTGGAGATTTAAACGTCGAAAAGGGACTACAAAATGAATTTCTCTATGTATATGCTGGTGACGGCACAGCCGCTCGTAAAGCTGCCGGTGTCAGTCTTACTGGGTCTGTTACTGTTGCTAATGGTGCAGCAGGTCACACTGACGCAGGTTTCCATCTTTTTGGAATTGTTAGTGAGACAATCTCTGGATATCTTAGTCCACCTGGGGCGATTACTGGTTTTACTACCGGCACTGCTCTTAGCGTTAGTATTGGTAATATTCCTACAAGTGGCGACCCAAATGTTACGAAAAGGTATATTGTTGCTACGAAGAAGATAACTAGTTATAATGGAAATCCAGAAGGATATGATTTCTTTTTCATTCCTAATGCAACTATCAATGATAATGTTACGATATTCCTAAACAACATTTCGTTTTATGACCAAGACTTGATTGATGATGCTTCCCATCTTCTGGATAACTACACAGAAATCCCTGCGGGAGCAGTTCTCAAGATATATCGTAATCGTCTGTGTTTGTTTACCACTTATACTGATATATCTATTGGGCTTATCTCTCAGGTGGGAGAGCCTGAAGCTATTAGTCAAATTGATGGTATCGTCGCATTTCCTCCAGACGGTAATCCAATTACTAACGCTGAAGAATTACGTGATATTCTATATGTTACCAAACGTAGTAAAACTGGTTCATTTACTGATAATGGTGACGCCCCATCAAGTTGGCCGTTTATCCTAGTAGATAATGCATTAGGGACTGCTGTTCATGGTATTGCCACAGTTATCGACTCCGGAAGTAGCTCCGTTGATTATCTCCTT
>Ga0126305_10000497_pt1 | contig 17040 bp, 15 predicted proteins | sample Plot26_FD_92536 | JGI IMG/M metagenome (GOLD analysis project Ga0126305, IMG submission 92536) | Serpentine soil microbial communities from UC McLaughlin Reserve, CA, USA - Plot26 | ecosystem: Environmental > Terrestrial > Soil > Grasslands | place: USA: UC McLaughlin Reserve, Lake County... | reverse complement strand
GATCCGACAAGGTCGCTCCAGCGGCGATGCTCGCCGGACGCCTCCCCGACGACGATGACGCGGCCAGCAATGCGCGGCAGCGGTGCCGAAACGCCGGCGAGGACGGCTAAATGGCTTTCGTGGATGACGAGGCACTCGGCCGCCCCGTCGTCCAAGGCGTAATGTAGCTCGCGCGCGGTATAGCGCGTGTTGACCGGGACAGCGACGGCGCCGAGGCGGGCGATGGCGAGCCAAGTGATCGGCCACTCCGGGGTGTTGGGAAGCATCACCGCGACGTGCGTTCCCTTGCGCACGCCCGCGGACAGGAGGCCATTGGCCAGCCGGTTCACGGTAACCCGCAGCTCGCGATAGGTGAGCTTCTCGCCCGTCTCGATGAAGTGCAGGGCCGTCCGGTCCGAAACGGCCTGGGATGCGTCGTCGAGCAACGCACCGACATTGCGGGGCAGCGCTTCCGCCTCGAGCCGCCGCCGGATCTCGGCGAGCGGCAGGGATCCTTGCGCGAGGATCTCTTCCCTGCGGCTCATCCGTGACCCGTCCCGGATGGAGCGGCCCCGGCGCCAAATTTGGAAACAAGGCCCAGCACCGCCGTCACGAGCACGATTTGCAGGACCGAGACCGCCGCGATCGTCGGATCGATGGCATTGACGATGTTGTCGAACATCTTCTTCGGCAGCGTCATGTTCGACCCGCCTAGAAACATCGCCACGACGAGCTCATCGAAGGAGCTGATGAAGGCCAGGAACATGGCCGAGATCAGCGCCGGACGAATTTGCGGCAGGGTGATGCGCCACACGGCCCTGAGGCGGCTCGCGCCGAGGCTCATCGCGGCCAGCTCGTAATTCTCGTCGTAGGTCCTGAGTGCCGCAGCCACGAGGATCACCACGAAGGGGATCGCGTGCACCGTATGGCCGAGCACGATGGCCTTCCAATCCCCGATCAGCCGAAGCTGCGCAAACAATCCATAGACCGCGATGGAATAGACGATCACCGGCACGATCAGCGGCAGAAGCGCGAACTGGTTGAGCAGCGATTTGCCGGGGTAGCGGCCGCGCACGACAGCAAACGCCAGCAGCGTGCCGAGAACGGTCGACAGGAGCATCGTCGCGCCGGCGACCTTGAGGCTGCGAAGGGTGGCGTCGATCCAGGCCGTATCGTCGACGTAGGCAACGTACCAGCGCAGCGACCAGCCCGGCGGCGGGAACTGCAGATAGGGCGAGGAGCTGAAGGAAATCGGGAAGACGACGATCAGCGGCGCCATGAGGAACAGGAATACAAAGGCGCAAAAGCCATGAAGGCCGATGCGCCAGGCCCGCACCGGGCCACGTCGAGGGCGCTTCAGTTCCATTACATCTCGCTGCGAAAGAGGCGGCGCAGCGCGAGATAGACGACCAGGGTGGCTCCGAGCAGGACCGCCGAGAGCGCCGCCGCAAAGCCCCAGTTCAGGAATTGGCGCACCTGGGTCTCGATCAGCACGGCGACCGTGATCACCTTCCCGCCGCCCAGCAGCGCCGGCGTGATGAAGAAGCCGATCGCGACGATGAAGACGAGCGTTACGCCGGCGAGAACGCCGGGCAGCGTCAGCGGGAAGTAGATGCGGCGGAAGATCTGCCAGCCCGGCGCCCCGAGACCCTCGGCCGCTGCCAGCAGGGCAGGATCGATCCGACGCATCACGGCGTAGATCGGGAACACCATGTAGGGCAGCAGCACATGGACCATGCCGATCAAGACGCCGTTGATGTTGTTCAAGAGCGGCAGCGGCGTCGCGATCAGCCCGAGCTCAATCAACGCGCGGTTCACGATGCCGTTGCGGCCAAGCAGGATCATCCAGCCATAGGTCCGCACCAGAATGCTCGTCCAGAACGGCAGCAGCACGAAGATTATTCCGATGGTAGGCCACGGCGCAGGCGTGCTCGCCAGGAAATAGGCCAAGGGATAGCCTAGAAGCAGACACACGAGGCTGACGCATGCGGCGATGACCAGCGTGTCGATGAGCACCCCGACATAGAGTCCGTCGCTCAGCGCCTTTGCGTAGTGCTTGAACGTGCCTCCTTCGAAGCTCTCGGCCAGAAGAAGCGCCATTGGGGCGATATAGAAGACCAGCAGGAAGATGATCGCCGGCAATGCCGTCGCGAGCAGCAGGACGGTCGAGCGGTGCCGGCGCCAGAAGAAACCGCCCTCCAGGAGCGACGCCGACGGGGCGGTCATGCGGTTAACGACCAGGGAACGAGGTGAACGTCGTCGCGATTCCAGCCCAGCGCGACGCGGTCGCCAACCTTGAGAGCTTCGCCGGCGTCGCGGAATGGCCAGCGCACGACAACCTCGAAGCCTGGATCGAGCTGGACGCGGTATTTGACGGTTTCGCCAAGGTACACCGTTTCGACCACTTCGCCTGAGAACGTCACATCCGCCGCTTCAGTGCCGCCAACCTGACGCGGGCGCTCCGGCCTCAACATCACGCCGACCTCTTGGCCCGCTGCGACAGCGTTACCTGGAAGAGGGATGCGCGTCCCGTTCTCGAGCGATCCCGACCCGCGCTCATCGACCTTCACGCGATAGAGGTTGGACTCGCCGATGAACCCGGCGACGAAACGCGTGGCGGGGCGACGGTAGATTTCCTGGGGCGCTCCAAGCTGGACGATCCGCCCCTGCTCCATCACGGCGATTCGGTCGCTCAGGATAAGCGCCTCTTCCTGGTCATGCGTCACGAACAGGGCCGTGACACCGAGCCGGCGCTGCAGGCGGCGGACCTCGAGCTGCATCTGCTCGCGGAGCTTGCGATCAAGGGCGCCGAACGGCTCATCCAGCAGCAACAGCTTGGGGCCGAACACGACCGCACGGGCGAGCGCCGCGCGCTGCTGCTGTCCGCCCGACATTTGCCGTGGGAGCCGTCCGCCGAGCCCGGACAGGTCGACAAGGCTCAACGCCTCGTCGACGCGGCGCGCCCGCTCGGCCCTCCGCACCTTCCGCATCTCCAGCGGAAAGGCGATGTTGTCGGCGATCGTCATGTGCGGGAACAAGGCGTAGTTCTGGAAGACCATGCCGATGTCGCGCTTCGAGGGCGGCGCGTCGGTGATGCGGCCGGCGCCCAGTAGCACCTCGCCTTCGTCAGGCATCTCGAAGCCCGCGACCACCTTGAGCAAGGTTGTCTTTCCCGACCCGCTCGGACCAAGGATCGTCAGCAACTCCCCTTTGCGGACACCGAGATCGATTCCGGCGAGCGCCGTAACGGCGCCGTAGCGCTTGACGATGCCGGCGAGGCGGAGGTCGTCGATGCCGGCCGGCATCGCCGAACCCGTCTGCTCTACTTCTGCAGCATCCAACGCGACCAGCGTTCCTGGATGGCGGGTCCGTGCTCGTTCCACCAGGCCAGATCGGTCCAGAACTGCTTCGGGAAATTCTCTTCGCTCGTCGGGAGGAAGGGGATCAGCTTGGCATCCGTGTACTTGGTTGCGTCGAGGTTCAAGCCCGGATACCCGATGACATTCGCATAGACGCCCTGCGGCTTGGCCTCGGCCACGAGGGCCAAGAACTTTTGTCCCCAGTAAACATCTCGCGCGCCTTTCGGGATGCCGAAGGCGGATTCCTTCATGGCACCTTGGTTCCACTCGATCCTGAGGGGCGCGCCCTGGTCGATCGGAACGTAGTAGCGCCCGTTCCAAGCCGTTCCGAGGACCGCCTCCTTGTCGATCAGCACCTGGGCGGATTGCGCACCGGTCGCCCACCAGACGGCGACGTCTTTCTTGATCTCGTCGAGCTTCTTGAACGCCCGGTCGACATCGAGCGGGTAGAGCTTGTCCATGGGGACGCCGTCGGCGAGCAGCGCGAATTCAAGGTTGTCGACCGGCGCATTCTGAAGAGTGCGGGGCCCCGGGAATTTCTTGGTATCCCAGAACTCAGCCCAGCTCTTCGGGCCGCCATCCTTGAGCACGTCCGTGCGATAGCCCATCACGGTCGAATACACCCCTTTGGGGAAGACGAACTTCCGGTCCTGCGTGTGCTTCGGATAGCGCGACAGGTCGATGATCTTGAGGTCGAGCGGCTCGAGCAGGCCTGATTGCTCGGCGAGGAGCGCATCCTGACCTCCGATTTCCGTCACGGTCCATTCCACGTTCTTGCTCTGAACCATGGCCCGTAGCTTGCCGAGGTCGACCGGGCTCGTGGCCACGACCTTGATCCCGTACCGCTTCTCGAACTCGTCGTAGAACGCCTTTTTCATGGCGTTCTGCATCGACCCTCCGGAGTCGTTGATGACGATCTGCGCCGGCTTCGGCGGCTCGCCCTGCGCATGAACAGGCAGGGCCGCCAAAAACAGCGCGGCAGAGCCGGCGACGAAGCTTCTCATGGGATCCTCCTTTATGTCTTGAGCTCAGGCTTCGGAGAGAAAGCGGGCTGCGTTGTCGTGCAGCCATTTGCGCTTGACACCATCCTTCAGCGGCAGCGCCTCGAGCTCGGCCATGCTGCGCTCGACGGGAAGAAGCGGGTACGAGGTGCCGAAGATAATTCGGTCCTGCAGGACCGAGTTGCCGAACTGCAGCAGCGGCTCATAGCCGGAATTGTCAACGGCCAGATACTTCGGCCTCACAGGCGCAAGCCCGATCCAGACATTGGCGTGGCGCCATGCGACCGCAACGAGCTCGTGGCACCAGGGCCAGCCCGGGGGCGCAGCACAAACCCTAAGCTCGGGAAAGTGCATCATAACCTCGTCGAGATATTCCGGCTTCCCGTAATCCATCGACGTCGAGGTCGAGAAGTTGACGCTGCAATGGATGTTGACCGGGATGTCGAGCTCGATGCATTTCGCGTAGAGCGGATACATCTTCGCGTCGTTGATCCGCAGGCGATGCTCGAAGCACTGCAGGTTGAGCCCACGCAGCCCGAGCTCCTTCACGGCAAGCTCGAGCTCGCGGAGCGCCGTCACCCCCTTGTGAGGATCGACGCCTGCGAATCCGATGAAGCGCGGCGCGTGTGCCTTGCAGAACGTGGCAACGTCCTCGTTCGCGATGCGAAAGCCGAAGGTCGTCTCCAGGTCGCGCGCCTTGATGACGACGCGCGACGCGCCGAGCCTTTCGTACATGGCGAGGTATTCGGGCAGGCTCGCCGTCTTCGGCAGCTCGGCATCGGCGGCTTTCTCGCCTGCGCTGTAGACGCGCCGGTAGTTGTCGAGGTGCCGCCCCGTTTTCGTGAACTCCGGCAGCGGAGGCCGGCTGGAGAAATCGATGAAGCCTGCGTTGCTCACAGCCACTTGCCCTCCACTCGATCGAAGCTGTCCTTGCGCGGATCGGCGACGTCCTTCAGTAGAGTGTTCTTCGCGATCTTGCCGGACGGCGTCTTCGGCAGGCTCGCGCTGTACGCTATGAATCGCGGAACCTTGAAGCGCGCGAGGTTGGCCTCGCAATGAGCGATGACGCGCTCGGGAGGCATATCGCTCGGGCGAACGGAGGGTTCGAGCACGATGTAGGCCTTCACCTCTTCTCCGCGCGTCGGATCGGGCACCGGGACGGCGGCGGCTTCGACGACCTCCGGCAGGGCGCGGAGGACAGCCTCGACTTCGCGCGCGGCGATGTTCTCGCCGGCGCGTCGGATCATGTCCTTGATCCGTCCCACGATGTAGAAATACCCGCGTTCATCCTGCCGGAAAAGGTCGCCGGTCCTGAACCAACCGTCCTGGAACGCGGCCTCGGTCGCCGGAGCGTTCTTGTAGTAGCCCTGCAACATGCCGGGGCCTTTGATCTGGAGCTCGCCTATCTCGCCGGCATCGACCCGCTTGCCGGCATCGTTCACGATGCGCGCCTCGCGAAAGGGGCTCGGCTTGCCGCACGATCCGGAGCCGATCATGTCGGTCGCCTCGATCGGCATGAACATGCCGCTGCCGATCTCCGTCATGCCCGAAGGCTTCACGCGCGACGAGGTCGAAGCGGTCCTCGAGCTCCGCGTGGACCTGCTTGTGAAGGCCATAGACGTTGACGCGGATGATGGCGTTGTGGCGGTCGCGCGGATCGGGCGGCTGCTTTAGGACGATCTCGGGGAGAAGGCAGAACTCGATGCGGTGCTCCCGGAGCCAGCTCATGAAGCGCGAAGAGCTTTGGCGTCGCGCTACGTAAAGCGTTCCGCGCTGGTAGAACGCCATTAGCAACAACCACTGCGGGTCCATGTAGAAGAACGGAGTAGCGGCGAGAATGCGCGTGAAGTATCGGCCGTCGCGGAACGCGTTCACCTTCCCGAGGGTGGCCCAGTAGCGATGGCTGAGCATGCATCCCTTCGGGAAGCCGGTGGTGCCGGACGTGTATTGGATGTTCATCAGGTCATCAAGGGCAACCTCGCCCGCAGCTTCGAACCGGTCGCTCTGGCCCTCGCAGAGACCGTCCCAGGAAAGAAAATCGTCCGGCGCCGGGCCGACGACGAATACGTGGCGGGTTGAGAAATGCCGGCCCTCCGCGTCGAGCTCGCGAAGGGTGGCAAGGCATTCATGATGTGTGATCAGGTGCTCCGCGTCGGCATTTTCGACCACGTAGCGCATCTCGCGCGCAGTGTAGGCGATGTTGAGCGGAACCATCACCGCGCCGAGACGGGCGAGCGCGAGCCAGGTCAGCGGGAACGCCGCGATGTTGGGCAGCATGACCGCGACATGGGTCGATTTGCCGATGCCGGCCCGCGCCATGCCGTTCGCGAGTCGGTTCACCCGCCGGCCGATGGCGCTATAGGTGATGGTCTCGCCGCTCTCGAAGAAGTTCCAGGCAACCCGCTCGGGCGCCTCGGCTGCAGCCTGGTCAAGGATCGCGGCAATGTTCGCGGGCAGCGGCTCGGCCTCGATCCGTCGCCGGCGCGCGTCGAGCGGCGGCACCTGCAGGCTGAGCACGTCGCCTCGCGGCATTCCCTTCGACCTCCGTCACGCGCGTTGCGCCATGCGAAACACGCGGCAGACGTGTCCGAAGCCGATCCTCTTTTGATGGTCTTGCTTCGTCAAGCGGACGGGGGCCCGCGTCTTCGTGCGGACGGCATCGGGAAGGATCTGCCGCAGGCCGAACTCGTCGGACATCGGACGAGTGGAAGCTAAAGCGGATGCAGCAGACGCGATTGAGGAACCAGTTCGTTAATCGTCTCGACGACGGCCTCCACGAATTCGCTGGCAGCGATCGAGAGCGGCCGGTTCGGCGGGAAGACCAGCCGCGGTCGCATCTCGATCGCCGGCGACAGCGGCAGCATGACGAGATCGGGGAATAGACCGCTCAGCATGGTGAAGGGATCGATTAGCGGAACGCCGATTCCATGCCGTGTCAGCAAGCAGGCGACGAGCGACTGGTTGGTCGCGATGGAGATTGTTATCGGCAGGCCGGACTCGCTGATCTTGCGACGGATTTCGTGACCGACGAAGGTGTGCTCGTGGAAGGCAATGATCTGCTGCCCTACAAGATCGCGTAGTGACACGGCCTTCTTGCCGGCCAAAGGGTGGTCGCGCGGCAGAACGCAGCCCACCGATGCGCGGCACAGTTGCCGCGTCGCCAGCGCTTCGAGGGAGCTGCCGTCGGTAATGCCGATATCGACCTGGTTGTTCGCGACCTCCTCGATGACCTGCCGCGTCGCCAAAGCAAGCACCTCGACCGCGACGTTCGGTCGTTTCTTCGTGTAGCGGGCCATAGCGGCGGCGGTGACTGAGGTGCTGATCGTAGTGACCGTCGCAATGGTGAGGCGCCCAACCGCCGTGCCAGCGATGTCGTCCGCGAGGCGCTCCACATCTTCCAGCGTCCGGAAAACCTCATCGACCTTCGGCATCAGGAGCCCGGCTTCCGATGTCGCCTGAAGGCGCCCCTTGATGCGGCGGAACAGGGGCACTCCGATCTGCGCCTCAATTGCTTGGAGCGATTTGGTCACCGCGGGCTGGGAGATGTTCAGAGTTCGAGCGCCGGCCGAGACGCTGCCGCTACGCATGACGGCGCGGAAGACCGCGAGATGGCGGACGTTGATCCTCCGTTCACCGGTTCTGGGGCGTCGCATGTTGCCAGCTCATAACTTATCGGAATCTCGCTCCTGCCAACATAGTATTGCAGGTTAATGGCCCGTTCCGTCTACCCTAGGCCGAACCGCTCGCCGCTAGAGGAGGCTCGGATGGCGCTCGCAAGGCAGGCCCAGGCTGGAGAGTCCTGGGGAGTGCAGCTTCCGACGCAGGCCTTCGTAGATGGACGCTATGTCGACGCGCAGGCCGGCGGCACGCTGCCCTGCGTTTTCCCCGGCAACGGACGAACGATCGGGCATGTGGCGGCGTGCGAAACGGCGGACGTCGATGCGGCCGTGGGCTCCGCGCGCAAGGCGTTCGAATCCGGAGCCTGGTCGCGCATGGCGCCGCAGGATCGACGCAAGGTGCTGCTGAAACTTTCGGAGCTGATCCTTCATAATCGTGACGAGCTGGCGACGCTCGAGACGCTCAATGTCGGCAAGCCACTGGTCAATGCGAAGACCGGCGATATCCCGTCTGCTGCGGCTTGCATCGGCTGGTTCGGAGAGGCGATCGACAAGATTTACGGTGAGGTCGGTCCGACGCCGCACGACCTGACCGCCGTCATCACCCGCGAACCGCTCGGCGTCGTCGCGGCGGTCGTGCCGTGGAACTACCCGCTTTCGATGGCCGCGTGGAAGCTTGGCCCGGCGCTGGCGGCCGGCAACTCCGTCGTGCTCAAGCCGGCAGAGCAGTCGCCCTATACGGCCCTGCGCATTGCCGGCCTCGCGATGGAAGCCGGCTTGCCGCCGGGCGTGCTGAATGTGATCTCCGGCTACGGCGAGACGGCGGGCCAGGCGCTCGGCCGGCACATGGACGTGGACTGCGTAACCTTCACCGGGTCGACGGAGGTCGGCAAGCTGTTCATGCGCTATGCCGGCGAAAGCAACGCCAAGCGCGTGAGCCTCGAACTCGGCGGAAAGTCGCCGCAGGTGGTCCTGGCCGACAGCGACCTCGACGCCGCTGCCGCCGCGGTGGCGGCCGGTATCTTCTCCAATGCCGGGCAGGTCTGTAACGCCGGCTCGCGGCTTATCGTGGACCGCGCGATCAAGGACAAGCTCCTTGATCGCATCGTCACGCACGCCAGGAACCTGCGCGTTGGCGACCCCTTCGATGCCGACACCAAGATGGGCCCTGTCATCAGCAAGGAGCAGCATGCGCGCGTGCTGTCCTACATCGAGAGCGGCAGGCAGGACGGCGCGACCGTCGTCACCGGCGGCCGCAAGGTCGCCGCACTGCCCGACGGATTCTTCGTCGAGCCGACCGTGTTCGACGGCGTCAGCAACGACATGAAGATCGCGCAGGAGGAGATCTTCGGGCCGGTCCTGTCGACGATCGAGTTCCGGGACTTGGACGAGGCGCTGGCCATCGCCAACGATACCGTTTACGGCCTCGCCGCCGGGGTATGGACGAACGACATTCGAAAGGCGCAGCGCGCGGCTAAGGCGATCCGCGCCGGCGTGGTTTGGGTGAACTGCTTTGACCGGGGCAACATGTCAGTGCCATTCGGCGGGTTCAAGCAGTCGGGCCACGGTCGCGACAAGTCGCTGCATGCAATCGACAAATACACCGACTGGAAGGCGGTATGGTACGCCTCGTGAGCCGGTGTCGGTGATGCGTCGCCAGCAGGTCGCGCGCGCGCCGGTTCCGTCCGCGGCGGAGCGCCGCCGGCGTATCGAGGGCGAGACCCTGCCCCGCAACATCGCCGAGCTCGTCATCACGGCCTCGGCCGAGGGCGGCGACCGGCTCGTCTGGAATTTCTTCGAGTCCCAGGAGACGCTGACCTACGCGCAGCTCGCGCCGCGCGTGCTAGCGCTCGCGGCCGGGCTCATGTCCGTCGGCGTTCGCAAGGGCACTCATGTCGCGGTGATGCTGCCGAACAAGGCGGCCTTCCCGCTGACCTGGCTTGCGCTCGGAACCATCGGCGCCGTGATGGTCCCCGTGAACAATACATACAGCGAGCGCGAGATAGCGTTCGTGACGGGCAACAGCCAATCGAACTTCGTCGTGGCCGACGAAACCTGCCTCGAAGCCGTCGACCGGGTGGTAGCGCGCGGCGAGGGCGCGCTTGCGGCCGATCGCATTATTGTATCCGGCGAAGCCCCCGCGGGCCGCCTTTCCCTTGACGCGCTCCTGGCGCAGGACGGGTCCGAGCTCCAGTCGCCGGACGTCCAGCACGACGATCTGCTCAACATCCAGTACACGTCCGGAACGACCGGCTTCCCCAAGGGCTGCATGCTGACGCAGCGCTACTGGATCAGCGCCGGCAAGGTGAACGCGTTCCGCGACGGTCGCCGCTATCGCCATATCCTCGCGTCGACGCCGTTCTACTACATGGACCCGCAGTGGCAGCTGCTCATGGCCATGTATCAGCGGGCCACCTTGCATATCGCCTTCCGCCAAAGCGCCTCGCGCTTCATGGGATGGGTGCGTGAGAAAGAAATCGAGTTTTGCCTGCTGCCTGCACCCATCCTGAAACAGCCATCGCATTCTCGCGAGCGCGAGAACAAGATCATCCGCGCCAACATCTACGGCGCCGCAGGCGCGGCGCATCGCGCGATCGAGGAGCGCTTCGATCTCTGCGCACGCGAGGCGTTCGGGATGACGGAGATCGGCCCCAGCATGTACATGCCGATTGAAGCCGAGGACATGGTGGGCTCACAATCCTGCGGCATCCCGTGCCCGTTCCGCGAGTGCCGGATCGCCGACGAGGAGGGAGACCCGCTACCGCCGGACACGGTCGGGGAGCTGCTGGTGCGCGGTCCCGGCATCCTGAAGGGCTATTACAACAACCCGGAGGCGACGCGGAAAGCGTTCCACGGCGACTGGTTCCGCACCGGGGATCTGTTCCGTCAGGACGAGCGCGGTTACTTCTACATCGTCGGGCGCATCAAAGACATGATCCGCCGCAGTGGCGAGAACGTCGCAGCGCGCGAAGTCGAGGCCGTCCTGAACGCCTTCGACAGCGTTGCCGAATCCGCCGTGGTCCCGGTGAAGGACGAGATGCGGGGCGAGGAGATCAAGGCCGTCATCGTCTGGCGCGACGGGGTCGAAGGCTCCGATCGTGAAATCGAGGCGCTGCTCGAGCATTGCCGCCGCAATCTCGCACCGTTCAAGGTACCACGCTACATCCAAGTGCAGGACGCTCTGCCCAAAACGCCATCCGGAAAGATCGCGAAGCACCACATCGTCCATGACGACGGGCCGGTCTTCGACCGCGTCGTACGCGCGGCCCCAAAGGCAGATGCCGGCCATGTATGACGCAGTGATTGTCGGCGGCGGCCACAACGCTCTCGTCTGCGGAGCCTACCTGGCTAAGGCGGGGCGCAAAGCGGTGGTGCTGGAGCGCCGCTCTCTCATCGGCGGCGCCTGTGTTACCGAGGAGTCCTGGCCCGGCTTCAAGGTCTCGACAGCCTCATATGTGATGTCGCTGTTCCAGCCGCGGATCATTCTCGATCTCGAGCTGAAGAAGCACGGCCTCGAGGTTATGGAGACGACGCCGACCTTCACGCCGGCGCTCGGCAACCGGGCGATCGTATTCTGGGGCGACGACGAGAAATTCAGCCGCGAGATTGCGGTGTTCTCGAAACGTGATGCCGAGGCCTATCCGAAATACCGCGCGTCGCTTGCGCGCCTCGCGCCGGCGATCCGCGAGGTGATCTGGGATACGCCGCCCAATTTGGCGTCGACCAAGCTCGCCGATCTGGCGCGGACGGCGCGCTTCTTCATGAAATACCGCAAATATGGGCCGCTGTTCTACGAGCTCTATGACATCCTCACGATGAGCGCGTATGACTACCTGTCGCGATGGTTTGAGAGCGAAGAGGTGATCGCCGCGCTCGGCTATTATGTGCAAGGCAGCGGCACCAACGCTTCGATGAAGAGCCCGGCCACCGCGTTTACCTGTATCCGGCCCATGCTGCGTGACCATGCGACGCCAGCGGGGCCCGGCGGCTTCGTGCGCGGTGGCATGGGCGGCCTCACCGACGCGATCGCCCGAAGCGGCACGGCGCACGGCTTGGAGATTCGCACTCAGGCCGAGGTCGCGCGCATTCTGACGAGCGATGGCGAAGCAAGCGGGGTCGCGCTCGCCAGCGGCGAGATCGTTCAGGGCAAGTGCGTCATCGCGAACGCCCACGCCAAGACGACCTTCCTCAAGCTGCTCCCGGAGGAGGCGCTTCCCGAGGACTTCCTGCGGAAGGTACGCAGCATCCGGACGCGTTCATCCGTGTTCAAGGTGCATTTGGGCGTCACGGCGCTGCCGCACTACACCGCCTTCTCTGCCGAGCGGTGCGGATTTCCCTACCCGGTGTCGGTGCGGTTCGGCGACTCGGTCGGCTATCTCGAGAAAGCCTTTGACGACATCAAGGGCAACGATGTCTCGGAGGCGCCATTCCTGGCCGTCATGGTGCCGAGCCTGGGCGACCACACGTTGGCGCCCGAAGGGATGCATCTCGTCTCGATATTCGGCGGGCACGTCGTTTACGAGCCCGATGAGAGCCGCCTCCCGTCGTTGCGAGCCAAAGTGCTGGCCAAGGTCCTGTCCTTGATCGAGCGCCACGCGCCTGGGTTCCGCCAGCATGTGGTCTATAGCGAAGTCCTGACCCCGCGCGATTTGGAGCTCCGGTTCGACTTGCATGGAGGTCATGTGCACCATGGCGATCTCACGATCGACCAAGCGTTCTTCCGACGGCCGGTTGGCGGCTTTGCCGATTACCGGACGCCAATCAAGCGACTGTACCTTGCGAGCTCTTCGGCCCACCCGGGCGGCGGCGTCACGGGCGTGCCGGGCTACAACGCGGCGCGCGAGATATTGAAAGACCTGAGGCACTGACCATGCGAGCGAAGCTCGATGAACTGAGGAGGGAATCATGTCGCTGACGCTCATCTCGCGGCGCACCGCCATCAAGGCTGGGATCGGGGCCGCTGCTGCGGTTCAACTCGGCGGCCTACCGGCTCGCGCGGCCGAGCCGAAGCGCGGCGGGTTCGCCCGCATTGCTACCAATGACGGATCGCAGACCGACTCTCTCGACCCGATCACCTGGCCCGGCTCCTTCACCGGCAGCGCTCTAGGCGGCGCCTTATGCAACAATCTGACGGAGATCCTCCCAGACCGCTCGGTTGCCGGCGATTTGGCCGAGAGCTTCGAGGGCTCCGACAAATCGCGGAAATGGACTTTCAAGCTGAAGCCCGGCCTGACCTTCCACAACGGCAAGAGCCTGACCGCCGACGATGTCGTTGCGGCGATGAAGCATCACATGGGACCGAACACCAAGTCGCCGGCCAAGGCGGTCCTGGCGCTCGTGACCGATGTGAAGGCCGATGACAAGGCCACGGTCGTGTTCACGCTCAGCGACAGCAGCCCAGATCTGCCTTACATGCTGTCCGACTATCACCTGCCGATCATGCCGGCGAAGGCCGACGGTACGATGGATCTGTCGGCGCCGGTCGGCAGCGGACCCTTCGTCATGGAGCGCTGGACGCCCGGCATGCCGGCCAAGATGAAGCGCAATCCCAACTACCACAAAGCGAAGCGCCCCTATCTGGACGAGGTCGAGTTCATCCCGATTCCCGACGTCACGGCCCGCACGAACGCGCTTCTGACCGGCGAGGTCCATTTCTCCAACAATCTCGATATCAAGACCTTGGCTCTCTTGCAGCGCAATCCGAGCGTCCGCGTGCAGCGGGTGCCGAGCACGCGCCATTTCAGCTTCGACATGAACACGCAGATAGCGCCCTTCAACAACCCGGACGTTCGGTTGGCCCTCAAATACGCCATCGACCGCGAGGAGATCGTCAAGAAAGTGCTGCTCGGGAACGGGACAATCGGGAACGACAACAATGTCGCCCGCTCCATGAAATTCTGGGCCGAAACGCCGCCGCAATACAGCTACGATCCGGAGAAATCGAAGGAACACCTGAAGCGGGCGGGACTCACCACCCTGGCGGTCGACCTGTCAGTCGCAAATGCCGCCTTCCCCGGCGCAATCGATGCCGCGCTGCTGTTCAAGGACCAAGCGGCCAGGGCTGGCATCACGATCAACATCGTGCGCGAGCCCGACGATGGCTATTGGAGCAAGGTCTGGCGCCAAAAGAATTTCGTTGGCGTCGACTGGTATGGCCGCGCCACCGTCGACTGGCTGTACTCGACGACGCTCGCCAAGGACGCGGCCTGGAACGACACGAAGTTCGAGCACGCGCGCTTCAACGAGTTGCTGCTGCAGGGCCGCGCCGAAAGCGACGAGGCGAAACGCGCTCCGATTTATGCCGAGATGCAGAAGATCGTTCACGATCAAGGCGGGCTGATCATCGTCGCCTTTGCGGACTACATCAACGGGGTCTCCAACAAGCTGCAGTTCGGCGAGGTCGGCGGCATCTATCCGATGGACAACTTCAAGCTGGCGGAGCGCTGGTGGATGGCATGACGGGGTAGAAGGCCGCTGACCGAGCGACAGGCCTCGCCAGATGCCGTCCCCGCTCCGGATGATTCTAGTCCGGACCGTGCTCGGTCTTGGCATGCTGCTACCCGTCTCCGCGGTCATCTTTTTCGCTGTCAGTCTGCTGCCTGGCGATTACGCGACCGAGGTGCTGGGGCAGCAGGCCACTCCGGAAAGCGTCGCCCGATTCCGCGAAACGCTCGGTCTCGACACGCCGGTCGCGCAGCGATACGTCGCGTGGCTGACACATGCCGTGCAGGGCGACCTCGGGAAATCCTACGCCTCGCACGAAGGGGGCGCTCGTCCGGTGGCTGGGATCATCGGCGAGCGGCTGCTCAACACCTTCTTCCTCGCCGGCGTCACGGCGTCGGTAGCTGTCCCGCTGGCGGTTGGGCTCGGCATCCTGATCGCGCTCTATCGTGACAGCTGGGTTGACCGGCTCCTCAACAGCGCGACGCTGGCGATGATCTCCTGCCCGGAGTTCTTCCTCGCCTATGTCCTAATGCTTCTACTCTCGGTGAAGCTGAACCTGTTCTACTCCCTCGCGATGGTGGACGCCGGTACGCCGCTCTCGGCGAGGCTGCTCCGCATTGCACTTCCGGTGCTGACGCTAACGCTGGTGATCACTGCCCATATGATGCGCATGACGCGCACCGCGCTGATCAGCATCCTAAGTCATCCCTATATCGAGATGGCCCGCTGCAAGGGCCTGTCTCCGTCGCGCATCATGCTCCGCCATGCTCTGCCGAATGCCTGGGCGCCGATCGTCAACGTCATCGCGTTCAACCTGTCCTATCTCGTCGTCGGCGTCGTGGTGGTCGAGGTCGCATTTGCGTATCCCGGCATTGGCCAAACGATGGTCGATGCGGTGCGTGCCCGCGACGTGCCTGTGATTCAGGCCTGCGCATTGATCTTCGCAGTCACCTATATCGTCTTCAATCTGGCGGCAGACCTGATCGCGATTGCGACCAATCCGCGCCTGATGCACGCGACATGACGCAGGCGATCGCCCGGCCGGCGCATATTCGTCGTCCGTCAGGGACCTCCGTCGTCGCCTGGACGGCCCTGGTCGTAGTCCTGATCTACATCGTCGCGGCAATCTTCGCCCCGCTTCTCGCGCCCTACGGCGAGGCCGAAATCGTCTCGCGCGAGCCATTCCTGCCGTGGAGCCGAGAGTTCCTGCTCGGCACCGACCAACTCGGGCGCGACATCCTCAGCCGGTTGATCTATGGCGCGCGGAACACGCTCGCGATCGCGCTCGCGACCACGCTGCTTGCTTTCGCGATCGGCGTCGCCCTTGGCACCGCGGCAGCGTTGGCCCGCGGCTGGATGGACCAGGTGATGTCGCGCGCGGTCGATGTCCTGATGGCGATTCCGCAGCTCGTCTTCGCCCTTGTCCTGCTGACAATCTTCGGCACCTCGATTCCCAATCTCGTTCTGATCATGGCGGTGCTCGATTCCACGCGAGCCTATCGGCTCGCGCGCGCGGTCGCCATGAATGTCGTCGTGCTCGACTTCGTCGAGGCGGCGGAGCTTCGCGGCGAATCCAGGCTGTGGATTCTCGCTCGCGAGATTCTGCCGAATATCATGCCGACACTGGTGGCCGAGTTCGGCCTGCGCTTCTGTTTCGTTTTTCTCACCATTGCGGCCCTTTCCTTCCTCGGCGTGGGGATCCAGCCGCCCACGGCGGACTGGGGATCGATGGTGCGAGAGAACGCGACGCTGATCACCTACGGCGATCCGACGCCGCTGCTTCCCGCCGCTGCGATCGCCCTTTTGACCATCTGCATCAACGTCCTGGTGGACTGGTATGTGTCCCGCGCCGGCCGCCGCAACGCAGGGAGCTGAGACGATCGTGGCGGGCCACCTACTTGCCATGCGCGATCTTACGATCGAAGGCGGAATCGGTGTCGCTCCATTTCCGATCGTGCGCGGCATTGATCTCGAACTGCGGCGCGGGGAGGTCCTCGGCATCATCGGCGAGTCAGGCGCTGGCAAGTCGACTATCGGTCTTGCCGCGCTTGGGATGGTGCGCCCCGGCTGCCGCTTGGCTGGCGGCACGGTCGCCTTCGATGGCATCGACCTTTTCAGAGTCGACCCGAGTAGAGGTCGTCGAATTCGCGGCACGCGCATCGCCTACGTCGCACAGAGCGCGGCCGCCTCCTTCAATCCGGCGCATCGCCTGTTGAAGCAAACGGTCGAAGGCGCGCGCGCCCACGGCCTGATGTCGGCCGCGGCCGCGGCCGCGAAGGCGGTGTCGCTGTATCGGCTTCTGCGCCTCCCCGAGCCGGACCGGTTCGGCGAGCGCTTCCCGCACCAGGTGTCGGGTGGTCAGCTTCAGCGCGCCATGATCGCCATGGCAATGATGACGGATCCCGACCTGATCGTCTTTGACGAGCCAACGACGGCGCTCGACGTCACGACGCAAATCGAGGTCCTGGCGAGCATCAAGGAGCTCGTGAGCAGCCGGGACCTCTCGGCAATCTACGTCACGCACGATTTAGCGCTGGTCGCGCAGGTGGCTCAGCGCATCATGGTGCTGCGCCATGGCGCGGTCGTCGAGACGGCACAGACCCGGGCGATGCTGCGGGCGCCGCGCGAGGCGTACACGCG
>Ga0126305_10000496_pt1 | contig 17046 bp, 15 predicted proteins | sample Plot26_FD_92536 | JGI IMG/M metagenome (GOLD analysis project Ga0126305, IMG submission 92536) | Serpentine soil microbial communities from UC McLaughlin Reserve, CA, USA - Plot26 | ecosystem: Environmental > Terrestrial > Soil > Grasslands | place: USA: UC McLaughlin Reserve, Lake County... | reverse complement strand
GATCCGGCCGATGTCCAGCACCTGCAGGAACTGGCGGAAGCCCATCCCGCGCGGGCCGAGCAGGTTCTGCTCGGGGACGCGGCATTCGGTGAAGGTGAGCGGGCGGGTGTCGGAGGCGTTCCAGCCCATCTTCCGGTACGGCTCGCCCTGCTCGTAGCCGGGGGTGCCGTTGGCGACGATCAGGTTGGAGATCTCGTCGGTGCCGGTGCGGGCGGTGATGCAGACGACGCCGGAGATATCGGTGCCGGCGTTGGTGATGAACTGCTTGGCGCCGTCGATCACCCATTCGCCCTCCTCCAGCCGAGCCTTGGTGCGAACGTTGCCGGCGTCGGAACCGGCCTCGGGCTCGGTCAGCCCGAAGGCGCCGAGGACCTCACCGCCGCAGAGCCGCGGCAGCCACTCTTCTTTCTGGGCATCCGAGCCGAAGAGGTAGATGGGTTGGGTACCGAGCGAGGTGTGGGCGCAGAGGGTGATCGCGACAGAGGAATCGACCCGGGTCAGCTCCTCGACCGCGAGCGCGTAGGCGAGCGAATCGCCACCCCCGCCGCCGTACTCCTGCGGAAATGGGATCCCCATCAGGCCGAGGTCGGCGAGCTTGGCGACGATCTCGTAGGGAAAGCGCTTCTCGCGATCGAGCTCCTCGGCGACCGGCGCCACCTCCTGGGCGGCGAAGTCGCGAACGGTGCTCTGGATCAGGCGGTGCTCGTTTCCCAGCTCGAAATCCATGCTCGCAATATACCGAATCCGCATTCGGAGTTAGAGGAGTGATTCGGTTTTTGCGCTAGCGTTCGAAGGCGATGCCGGTCCCCTCTCCCCCGACCCGCCCGGCGCTCCGTGCCCGCTACGACGCCCGCCGCCGCGAAGTCGTCGGCACGGCGGCGAAGCTGTTCGCCGAACGCGGCTACGACGGCACCTCGATGAGCGAGCTGACCGCGGCGACCGGGCTGGCTGCCGGCGGCCTCTACCACTACATCGAGGGCAAGGACGACATCCTGATCGCGATCTGCGACGAGCTGCTGGAGCCGCTGCTTGAGCAGGCGCGGGAGATCGTCGCCGCAGAGGCGCCGCCGGTCGAGCAGCTGCGCGGGCTGGTCACCGCCTGGGTCGCCCACGTCGTCGAGCACCGACACCACATGCTGGTCTTCACCCAGGAGCGTCAGGCGATCGAGCGGGAGCAGCGCTGGCGTCGCGTCCGCTCCCAGCGAAGGGCCTTCGAGAAGATCCTCGACGACGTGCTCAAACGCGGCGAGGCCGACGGCTCGATGAGCTTCGCCGACCGCCGGCTATCTCTGCTGGCCCTGCTGGGGATGGTCAACTACACCCCGCAGTGGGTGCGCCCGAACGGGCGGCTCTCCCCCGCCGAGATCGCTGCTGGCTATTGCGCGATCCTCCTCGGCGGCTGATTGCTTCAGAAAATTCTGTGTACTTGACTGTCTCTATTTCTTCCATAGGGTGTTCGCATGGGAGAGCAGCCGAAGGCTTACGAACCGACGGTGATCAAGGACGGCTGGAAGGCGATGAAGACCTGGCAGCCGACTCAGGAGGAGAACGGCTGGCGCCTGACCGGGAAATGCCCCCGTTGCCAGCATGAGACGTCCCGGCTCGTCCCGACCGAGATCACGACCTTCGCCCTAGAGGACGAAGAGGGGGACATGAAATCGGGCAAGTACGAAGTCTGGTGCGAATGCGGCGAAACCCATTCTGGTCGCCCTGACGGGAAGGCCGGCTGTGGCGCCCACTGGGGGGCGGAGATCACCCACCCCGAGGCCGAGGAACAGAGCTCTTGAGCCCACAAGCACCCGAAGTGGTCGGCCCCGGAGAGGTCGGCCCAGGTATTCAACGATGGGAGAAACGGCTCGCCGATCTGGAAATCGAAGAGCTGTCGAAGGTCCGTACCGCTGCGGAGAAATGGGCGGCTACCCTCGCTGCTCTCCTGGGCTTGTCCGGGACCATCCTGATCGTCCGCGGGGCCGACGAAATCGGCGGCCTAAGCGACGGGACGAAGGCCGCCATCGGCTTGTTCCTGGTGATCGCCTTCGTGGCTGCCGTGGTCGCCACGGTCTTGACCGCCTATGCCGCGCAGGGCACCCCGAAGAACCTCGCCTGGCCGACGGCAGCGAAGCTTCGAGAATGGGAGCACAGCCAAGCAAAGACTGCGAAAAGCCAGCTCCTCGCCTCGCGACTGCTGACCCTCGTCGCAGTAGGGGCGATTGCGATTGCGGTGGCAATTGCATGGCTCGGTGACGAGGCGAAGAGCTCGGGGTCGAAGGTGCTTTTCACGCCGGCCGCCGGCAAGCCGCTTTGCGGCAGTCTTCTCAACACCGACGCAGGGCTCGAGCTCGAAGTCGGCGAGGACCATGTGGCACTCCCAGCCGGCCCGTACGACAACGCGGTCCCGGTCGACTCCTGCCCCATACAGGAAGAGAAGGAGGGCGACGCCTCGTCCAACGGCGGCTGAGCGTGACTTCGTGCTTAGGCGATCGGGTGCGCGGCGACGGCCAGCGCGATCACGGCGGCGATCACCGCGGTCAGCATGGCGGTCTTGAAAGGCGAAGGTGGGGCGGGACGGATCATGTCCCCAAGGTAGCCCGCTAGGGGGCGAACACCTGTGCGTATGAGCACAGTCGTACAGACGTCACATTGAGCAGGTCTTTTACCCCCGGATGGCGAAGCGTCGCCAGCTCGATCTGGCGCTCGGCGTCATAGGAGGAGCTCGGGACGGGGCCCGCCGCGGGGTGGCAGCCGATCTCGGTCCAGCCGGCCGGCAGCGCCTCGATCAGCTCGCACAGCCGCTGCGGGGTGATCCCCTCGGGAAAGGGCTCGCCCTTGCCGCTCTGCCCGTAGAAGCCACCCTCGTAACGGATCGCTCGGTTGCGCAGCGGCACCCCGAGCTCGGCGGCGAGCTGCGCGGCGACGCCGCTCACCGGCTCGGATTCGTGCACGTGCTGGTGGGAGTCGAGATGGGTGGGGTCGCGCCCCACGAGCGCCCGGAAGCGCTCCAGCTGCGCCCGGCACTCCGCCTCGACGGCGGCCGGGTCCTCGGTGTCGCAGCGGAGGTAGGCCTGGACCCACTCGCCGGCTTCGTAGTCCCACTGGCCGAGGTCGATATGAAGGCCGATCGCCAGGTCTGGGTGAGCGGCTGCGGCATCGGCGCCGGCCGGGGCGGCTCCCTGGCGCACCATCAGGCTGGCGCTGGTGACGATCCCGCTCGCGTGGGCTTCGAAGATGCCGGCGTTGACGGCATCGGAGAGGCCGAGGTCGTCGGCGTTGACGATGAGGGAGCGCCCGCCTCGCATCAGCGGCATCGGGGAAAGCTTCTAGGCCAAGGCAATTTGAATCTGCTCCGGACTGGGCTCGATCTCCCACTCGCGGGCATCCATCAGCGCCAGCAGTTGGTCGCGCAGTTGCGCCTTGTCATCGGGAATCTTGATTCCACCGATGTTGGGAAGCGGAGCGTCGCCATCCGACTCCTTCTCGACGTCCAGCCCCTCGTAGAGCCATTGCGCTCCGAAGACCTTGTTCTCCTCGACCAACTGAGGGAGGTGGATGTCGTGAAGCAGCACGTCCGCTCCCGGCCGCAGGCAGGTCAGCATCGCGAGCAGGTCCAGCACCGGCCAGGGATGCTTGTGGGCAGCGTCGATGAAGGCAAACCCGATCGAATCAGGGTCATGCTGCTCACGCACCGTCGAGGCGGTAGCGGGCGCGTGGAAGCTGATGTGCTCGAGGAGCTCGCTGTCGAGCATCTCTCGCGCCGCATCTCCAACCTGCTTCTCCCGGTTGGCGTAGAACCGGGTGCTGATGTCGTAGGAGTGGACCTCGAAGTCCGCAGGGGCTTCACCGACGGCGGCCACCGTCTTTGCTCCATGGCAGAGAATCGCAGTGGAGATACCCGTCGCGGTTCCGATCTCGACGACTACCTCGGGCGCGGAGTCGAGCAGACGCCGGAAAAGGAAGCGAGCATCGTGACGGGAGATGTGTCCGGTCGCCCAGTCCGGTCGGCTCGCGTAGACACGATCGCTGTACTCATAGGGCTCGCAACCGAGGATGTCTTTCCAATCGGTCAACGGACGACAACCATCACAGACCCAACTCTTCCGCCAGCTCGACCGCCTCGGCAAGCCAATCGCGCCGCTGCCCCTCCGGCGGCTCCCACTCGGGCGGAGCCCAGCCGAGCCACTGGATCGCGACTTGAAGCCGAACGAGGTCGAGGTCGCGATCAGCGAAGTCCGGAACCTCCGGCTGGGAAGCGTAGGCAGCGGCGAGCGCTCGGCGATCCGTCTCGGGCCAGCCGCTGACCAGGGCGGCGAGGTCGGTCAATCCGGGGCCGACGGCGGACAACTCCCAATCGACCGGCGCGACCCGGTTGCCGGCGACAAGCACATTCGAAGCATAGAACTCGCCGTGGACCACGGTACGGGGCATCGCCAGCAGCGCTTCGACCACCTGATCGTGCCGTTCTCCCAGCCACTCGACCCTGGCCGCCGCCCCAGCCCTGCGCGGGTCGGCGGCGAACTCTCTTGCCCTCTCCATCCAGCCCCGGTAGAAGCCGAGGTCGTGCTCGATCAGGGGGGCCTGGCGCCGGTGGCGCTCCAGCTCCGGCGCCAGCGCCGCGTGGAATTCCGCCAACCACCGGGCCGCCGCCTCCCACAGCTCCCTCTCGCCCACCTGGAAGAGCTCCCGCCCCTCGACCCACTCGACGAAGAGCCAGGCTCCCTCCTCGACCGGCACCGAACCGAAGTACTCGGGCGGCCCCGGGGGCGCCTGCGGCAGCAGCGCCCGGTAGACCGCCGGCTCGCGCTCCGGGTCGTGCAGGAAGCGGGGCTTGGCGAGCTGGGCTGCCGGCTCCAGCTCGCCTCGATCGAGGCGCTTGAAGGCGAGCTTCACCTCTCCCCTCCCGGCCAACTCCGTCCGCAGCTCCTCGATCGGGAAGCTGGTCCGGTAGGGCGAGGGCCGGCGCTCGAGCCCGAACTCACCGTCCAGCTCCAGCCCCACGCTCCCCAGCGCCTGCTGGAGCCCGCCGCGAAGCTCGGAATCGACCAGCACGAGAGCAGCTTAGACGGCCCCCGCAGGCCTGGCGGTCGAGCATCCGTCCAAGCCCAAAGTGGACGCCGTGCCCACCATCGAAACGCCTAAGGTAATCTTGTCCATTGGGAGAGGTGGTGTCGACGCCGAAGGCGGGAGATCCGGCAAGGGCATGAGCTATGGGGTAGAGGAATACCGGGCGCTGGTCAGCCGCTTTGCTGATCTCGTTCGCAGTGCCGTCCCGGACGACGCCACGGTGGCCGTCGTCAGCAAGGGCGATGCCGCGCTGCTCGAAATCGACGGCCGCTCCGCCTGGCATTTTCCGCAACGGGCCGACGGGACCTATACCGGCTACTACCCCTTCGACAGCGCCAGCGCGATCGCCCACCTCGAGGAGCTGCGCGAGAAAGGCGCCGACCACCTCGCCTTCCCCGCCCCCTCGATCTGGTGGCTCAACCACTACGAGGAGCTGCGCCGGCACCTGGAGAGCCACTATCGGGTGGTCTCCGAGGATCCCGAGGCCGGGCTGGTCTACGCCCTCGATCCCAGCGCCGCCAACGGGGCGAACGGCAACGGTCACAAACCGGCAGCCGCGGCGAAGGCGCAGCCCGCCCAGTCGACGCCGGGGAAGTCGGACCTGGCCCTGCTCTTCTCGACCGGGCACTACGGCGAGCAGGTCGGCCTCGGCTTCGGCTCGCCCGAGGAGGCGGCCGCCCACTACGAGGAGGTCGGCCGCCACCAGGGCGCCGACCCCCACCCGCTCTTCGACACCCGCTGGTACCTCGAGCGCAACCCCGAGGTGAGCGCCTCGGGGGAGAACCCCCTGCTCCATTTCATCGCGCACGCCGCCGCCGAGGAACTCGATCCCAACCCCTACTTCGACACCCAGTACTACTACTCGCAGGTCCCGCGGCTTCGAGAGGCCGGCAAGAACGCGCTGGCCCACTACGTCGACCCGGAAAGCCGCTCCCCCCACCCCAACGCGCTCTTCCGCGACGGCTTCTATCGCAACAACAGCCGCAATGCCCGCACCACGGCGCCGACCCCGCTCGAGCACTACCTCCGCTACGGCAAGGACGAAGGTCGGGCGATGTCCCACGTCCACCAGAAGCTCCTGGACCAGATCCGAGGCGACTCCAGCTCGCTGCGGCGGGGGAAGTGGACCAAGGGCACCGTCCTCTGGTTCACCCAGGGCACAGTCTGCGGCGGGCAGCCGGTGTCGGCGATGGCCGCCCATCTCGCCGCGGAGCATCACCTCGGCAGCATCCTCATCTCCTTCGCCTCCCCCCCGGCCAACCCGGAGATCCCCACACCGGGCTCGGCCTTCGTGCTCGAGGACTATGCGCTCGCCTGCGAGATCTTCCGCCCCGCCGCACTGCGCCTGCTCACCTTCGCCCTTACCGCCAAACAGCCCCTGTTCGCGGTCTGCGACGTGCCGGAGGCGATCGAGACCCTGAGCGCGAACGAAGTCGCCCTGCTCACGCCCCCGCGGCGGCGCTCACCGAAGAGCACGGCCGAGGCGCTCTTGAAACTTGCCGACGCCGAGTTCGGGGTGAAGAGCAACCGCCGCCGCGAGCGGCGCAAGAAAAAGCGACCGAAGATCCTCATCCCCAGCTCCGACTGGTCGGTGAGCGGGGTCAACGCCTCGATGGAGGCGGTCGGGCTGCAGCTGCTGGAGCTGGGCTGGGACCTCGAGGTGGTCTTCACCCGGGACGAGGAGACAGTGCTCGAAAGCGCCCTCGACCACCCCCTTCCCCTGCTCCCCCACCGCTTCCTCGAGCGCGATCGCAGGGGGCCGGCAGGGGCCTGGCATGCGCTGATCGGGGACCTCGAGTCGCAGGCTCCCTGCATCCTCTTCATGGCCTACGACTTCCTCGCCAACAGCGCCGCTCCCGCCCTGACCGAGAAGGTCGGCATCGTCAGCTGGGTCCAGGCCGACGACAACGACTACTACGAGCAGGTCTACCGCCTCGGTCGCTACTGCAACGCGACGATCTGCGTCTCCGAGGTGCTGCGCGACCGTGTCCGCGAGATGAATCCCGTGATCGGCGAGCGGGCCCACGTGATCCACAACTCCAGCGTCCGCCGGGAGGACGTCGCCCGCCGGCGGGGGCCCCGCGCCGACAAGTTGCGTCTCGTCTACAGCGGCCGCCTGGTCCAGTACCAGAAGCGGATCCTGGATTTCGTCGACCTCGCGGCGGCGCTGGACCGGGCGCGGGTGCCCTACGAAATCACCCTGATCGGCACCTTCTCCGCCTACGACGAAACCGAGGCGGAATTCGAACGGCTGGCCGCCGCCCATCTCGAGGACGGCCGGATCAAGCTCCCCGGCCGGATGCGCCGTGACGAGATCATGAAGGCGTTGACCTCCCAGGACCTCTTCGTCCTGCTCTCCGATTTCGAGGGGCTGCCGCTGGCCTTGGTCGAGGCGATGGCCCGCGGTTGCGTGCCGGTCACCGCCGCGAGCCCCAGCGGGATTCCGGAGATCATCACCTCGGGGGAGAACGGCTACATCGTCGAGGGGCGCGACTACGACGAGTGGGCGGCGCTGCTCGCCCGGCTCTGGCAGGACCCGAAGGCGCGCACCGGGCTCTCGCGGAAGGCCCGCAAGACGATCAGCGAGAGCTTCACCGTCGAGCGGATCGGCGGGCAGTTCGACGAGCTCTTCCGCCAGGTGGCCGAGGAGATCAACTCAGGCGAGTACCAGCGGCCGGCCTCGCTCAACTGGGGCGGGGATCGCAGTCACAGCGGGGACGTCCTCCCGTCCCCCAACCTCTTCCGGCCAGCGGTGCTACAGATCCCCGGCCTGCAGTGAATCGGCGGCATCCTCGGCCGCCGTGCGGTACGTCGGCTCGTCCTCGAGCACGTACTCGAACTCGGTTCCCTGCAGCGCCGCCGCCACCTCCGCGTAGTTGACGATCGCCTGCTCAAAGGGCAGGACCGACTGCTTGCGGTAGCGGGGCTGGGTCTTGGCAAAGTCAGGCTCGATCCCCATCCACTCGGCGACCTGCCCGAGCACGGCGTCGGCGGGCGGGGCGCCGATTCGCGGGAAGAGCTCCTCGTACTCGATCGGCATGTAGTGGGAGTAGCCGCCGAGCATGCGGTGGATCAGCTGGTCTTCGGCCTGGCAGAGCTCGAGGCGGTAGAACATTTCCTTGACGTCGACGGCGATCCCCTCGTCCTCGACCTTGACCGCCCCATCCGATCCCGTGGCGTGCAGGTGGTACTTGCGGGTCTGCTCGGTTTTGAGCCAGGAGAGGTAGTAGCGGAGGTAGTTGCGGCGCCGCAGGTTGAGGACCCGGATGCCGTTGCGCCTGATGTAGGCGAAGAGCGTCGGCTCGGCGGCGAGATCGCGCCAGGGAGCGTCGACGTTGTGGGCCGAGTTGTACTTGATGTCCACGACCAGCCGGGGCTTCTCGCTGAAGCTCCCGAGGAAGTCGAGGTACTCGAGGAAGAGGGCTTCCTGGGCTTCCTCGGAGGTGAGGACCGCCTTGATCCCGTTCTTGTGGTTGTCGAGGAAGTTGAAGTAGTTGGCCTCGACCTCGTGTCGCGCCTTCGGCGAAGGCTGGGCCTGGAAGACCTCGGGCAGGCAGAAGACGCCGGGGTGGGAGTCGAGGACGTCCCGCAGGGCGTTGGTCCCGCTGCGCTGACGGGCGAGCAGAACGGTGAGGCGGGAGGGCTCCATCAGGCAACCGTATCGGTAGCGGGACCCGGATCCGGCGCGGCGTCGTCGCTTGTACTAGTCAGACGATCCAGCAGGCGGGTGAGCACGCGGCGCGAGTCGAAGAGATCCTCCCCCAGCCCGCGAGCGGCGTCGGCATGGAGCGCGTAGTCGGCGCCGATCGCCTCGATCATCGCGGCCGCCTCCTCGCTCGTGGTGAAAGCGAGCAGGCCCTCGCCGACGGGGAGGTGCCGGGAGAAGCCGGTTTCCTGCGCCACCACGGGCCGGCCCGAGGCGAGGTAGCAGGCGCTGCGATCGCTGAACCAGCCGCAGCGGGACTCGAAGTAGCCCTCCTTGGCGATCCCGATCTCGCCCTTCGAGCCGCGGACGAAGTCCGCGTAGCGGCGCGGCGAGCCGGCCACCTCGGTGGGATCGACCAGGCCCCAGCCGTGGTCGCGCAGGGCGCTCAGGTCGCGGTCCTCGCCGGGGTGGATGTTCAGGGCCAAGACCAGCTGCTCGCTCGTCAGCTCCGGCAGCGCCAGGAGCTTGCGCAGGGAGTGCGCCTTCTGGCCGAGGTGGCGGCCCTCCCACTCGATCGAGCCGTAGCCGCGCCAATTGGCGATCGTGGTGAAGGCGTCGATCTCGATTGCCTCGGCCCGCTCCCACCGGGGCAGGAACACCGGCGGGAGCGTCTTGATCCACTCGCGGCCGCAGGTGGGAATCCGACACCCCGGCTCCCCGATCTCGAGCCCGACGGTGACGAAGCGATTGTGCAGGTCCAGGCCCATGTCGATCCCCTCGACGGCGTGCCAGAGCTGGTTGAAGGCGGGGTCGAGGTCGAGGAAGACCCGCAGCGACGGGGGCCCGACCAGCTCCTCGTCGCGCAGCATCCCGGAGACGTTGAAGAGCACGTCTGCCTCGGCCGCCCAGCGGGCGACATCCTCGAAAGGAATACCGGTCGTCTCCCTGCTGCCGCGGAGGAGCAGGGCTGCCTCCCCCTCCAACCCGAACCGCCGCACCAGCTGCTCGAAGTAGCGGACCGACGCCGGGTCGAGGCGGTCGACCGGCTCGACCAGGCGCACCTCGTGCCCCAGCGCCCGCAACCCGAGGACGTACTGGAGGATCGACCAGCTCGCCCCGCCCTGCCCGGGGTCGCCGGCGACCATGCCGCTGAAGAGAATCCGCAGCCCGCTCACAGCGCCGCCTCGAGGACCCGCGCGAGGACCAGGTCGGAATCGAAGTACTGCTCCGCCAGGGCACGGGCAGCTCTGCAGTGGGTGTCGTAATCGCGAGCGATCGCCTCGGCCCCCGCCACAGCCTCGTCGAGGGTGCCGAACGTGAGCAGCCCTTCCCCCACGGGATAGCTCCTCGCGATCCCCGTGTCCTGGACCAGCGCCGGGCGGCCCGAGGCCAGATAGCGGACGGTGCGATCGCTGATCCAGCCGCTGCCGGTAGCCACGTAAACCGGGTGGGCGGCGGAGAACTCCGCGGCCGAGCCCTGGACGTAGGAGCGAAACGACAGCGGATCGCCGGCGGCTTCGAGGGGATCGACGAGGTGCCAGCCTGCCGCTTCCAGCGCGGTCCGGTCGCCGGCGTCGGCCGGGTGTATCTGCAGGGCGATCTCGAACTTCCGCGGTGAGCGCCGGGGCAGGTCGAGCAGCCGCCGCCACTGGTGGTGCTTCCCTTCGAACTCGATGCCGTCGTGTACGAGGGCGCCGAGCGGGCTGCGCCAGGTGGCGACGGTGGTGAAGCGCCCTCCGGGAGGCGCGGGCACCCTCGGCCAATCGGCCAGCGTCACCGGCGGCGGCAACGGCAGCCAGTCGAGGCCGGCAGAGGGGATCGAGCACTCCGGCGTGCCGATGTTCTCGCCGACGGTGAAGTAGGTGTCGTGGTCCTCCAGCCCGGCGCCGGCGCCGCCCTCGGCCCAGATCTGGGTGAAGCCGGGGTCGACGTCGACGTGGGCCCGCCGTCGCGGACCCGCCTTGATCGGCTCCAGGTCGAGGTGGCCGCTGACGTTGACGAGGAGGTCGGCCCCGCCAGCCCACTCGGTGATCTCCTCCGCGCCCAGCCCGACCCCGGTGCGACCGCCATCGCAGAGCAGGGCGGCGGGGCAGTCGGGCGCCAACGAGGACAGCACCGACTCGAAGGTGCGGCGGTTGAGCGAGTCCTCGAACGCCGCCGGCCGCCCCTGGGCGTCGACGCAGTGCTCGCTCTCGATCTGCTCGACGAAGCAGACGTCGTGGCCAAGTCGCCGCAGCCCCAGCACCCAGCTCATCCTCACCCAAGCCTCGCCCCCGCTCCCCGGCTTGTTGGCGATCGCGCCGCTGACCAGAATCCTCGCCATGGCCGGCCTCTACTTGAAGGCGTCGACGAAGAAGCTCTCGCGCTCGCGATTGTCGAGCGCGGTGATATCGGGGTGTTCGCTGGCGGTCTCCTGGTATTGGCAGCGGACGACGCGGCGGAAGCCCGCCCGGTAGAGCAGCTCCTCGGTGAGGTCGAAGGTGTACATCGACTTCGAGTAGCCGTACCAGGTCAACTGCACGATCAGCTTGCCGCCGATGCTGCGGGCGTCGTCGTCGGGGATGAGGAAGTAGTCGGCGTTCCCCTCTCGGTAGGCGCGCATCGCCTTCTCCATGTCGGGAAGGGCGAGTCGCAGAACCCCGTTCGGCTTCAACACCCGTCGCAGCTCCGCCATCGCCGGCTCGATGTCGGGAAAGGGCAGCTCCGGGAAGGCGTGGATGCTGGCCGCGTAGTCGATGCTCTCGTCCTCCAGCGGCAGGCCGTCGCGGATGTCGCAGCTGATGTCGATCCCGGCGCCATCCTTGATGTCGCAGTTGATCCAATCCTCGGGAGGCTCGGTCCCCGAACCCCAGTTGAGCCGCCGCAGGGCCTGCTCAGCCATGGACGCCGACCGCCCCGAGCTCCTCGATCAGACGGGGAAGCACCCGCCCGGCGCCGAAGTGCTCCTCGGCTATCTCCCGCGCCGCACGGGCGTGGCGGGCGGGCACGAGCCTCACCTCTTCGACCGCGCCGACCGCCTCCTCCAAGTCGGAGAAGGACAGCAGGCCCTCCCCCGTCGGCAGGTGGTCGCCGAAGCCGGTCTCCTGCGCGACCACCGGCTTGCCGCTGGCCAGGTAGCAGGCGCTGCGATCGCTGAACCAGCCGCTCTGGGTTTTCACGTACATGCCTTTCGCCACCGCCAACTCCGCTGCCGAGCCCTGGATGAAGCGATGGTAGGCGTCGGGGTCGCCGGCAACGGTGCGGGGATCCCGCAGCGTCCAGCCCGCCCGCTCCAGACGCTCGCGGTCGGCGGCGTCGGCGGGGTCGATCGCGAGGGCGAGCTCGAACTCCGCCGGGGTTCGTTCGGGCAGTGGGAGGAAACGGCGGAACTCGTGCACGCGCAGGCCGTGGGTCTGGCCCTCGTACTCGACCGGGCCGTAGGGACCGCGCCAGGTGGCGACGCTGGTGAAGGCGGTGCCGCCCGCAGCGGCCGGCCAGTGTTCGAGCGCCACCGGCGGCAGCGACGGGATCCAGTCGAGCCCGCAATCGGGGACGCCGCAGCCGGCGCTGCCGACATTGAGCCCGACGGAGACCAGGCGGTCGTGCCCGGCGAAGAGATCGACGAGGCCGAGCTGCCGCCACATCTGGCCGAAGCCGGGATCGACGTCGAGGAAGACGCGCAGCGGCGGCAACGCCAGCAGCTCCTCGTCGTCGAGGTAGCCCATCACGTTGAGGAGGAGATCGGAGGACGCCAGCCGGCGCTCAACCTCTGAGCGCGGCAGCCCGGCGCTCTCACCGTCCGGCAGCAGGACGGACCAGTCGTCCGCCAAGTCGAACCGCTCCATCACCTCCGCCAGCTCCTCGACCCCGTCGCGGGGCATCTCCGCGTCGAGGCGGTCGACCAGCGTCACCTGCCAGCCGAGGGCGCGGAAGCCGAGCAGGTACTGCAGAGCGAACCAGGTGTGGCCACCCGCCCGCGGCCGCTGGGCCAGGGCGACGGCGATGACGATGCTGCCCGCCTTCATCCCACCACCTCCGGGGCCTCGGCCCAGCGGCGCGCGTGCAGCCAGCGCGCGTAGGGCTCCGCCAGCGCCTCCGGCTCGGCGCCGAGCCCCTCGAGGCGGTACAGCTCCGCCTCGGGGACGTAGTGCAGCTGCCGTCCGGTCTCCGCGAGCCGGCGCGAGAGGTCGGAGCCCTCGTACTCGGGAAGGCCGTATTCGCCGTCCAGCCCGCCGGCGCTCTCGAGTGCGGCGGCCTCGATCAGCAGGCAGGCCAGCCCGGCGGCGGCGACCGGGCCGGCGGCGGCCGCGGCGGCCGCGTCCCGGTGCATCCCCCGCAGCCGGCGCCGGAGTCGGCCCCCAGTTGCCGTCGCGCCCTCGGCGTATTCCAACCCCGCCTGGTCGATCGCCTCGTCCGCGTAGAGCAGCTTCGGCGTCGTCCCGGCGACGAGAGGATCGGCGTCGAGGGGGGCCGCCATCGCGCTCAGCCACCCCGGGCGGTCGGGAAGGACGTCGGACCCGAGGAAGACCAGCCGCTCGGCGCGGGCCGCGGCGGCACCGAGCCGGCAGGCGCTCGGCAGGCCGGCGGGGGCGGTCACCGTCGCAAGCCGGAGGGGCAGCCCGTAGAGCGCGAACAGCTCGGCGGCGATTTCCTCCAGGGCGTCTCCCTGGTCCGGCTCGCCGAGGACGTAGAGGAGCTCGCACTCGCCGATCTCGGGGTCGGCGGCGAACTGGGCGATCTGGTGCTCGATCAGGTCGACCCGGCGCTGGAGCGGGATCACCAGCGAGAACGCCGGCGCCTCCGGCGCCTCTCCGCAGCCGGCCAGCTCGACGATCTCGGTCTCGCTGCGCCGCTGCTCCCCGAGGCGGGCGACGGCCGGGTGAATCTGGCGCTCGCGCAGGGCCTCGGCCCCGGCGAACTCGAGACCGGCGTCGGCGAAGATCGTCCGCAGTGGGTCCGGGGAAAGCGAGGCCGGCGTCTCCACCGCGCGCCCGGACGCGCTCGTGGCCTCGAACACCCAGTGCTCGAGGCCGCAGGTTGGGAAGGCGGTCTCGAAGAGCCCGGCGAAGCCGCCCGCGGCGGCGGGATGAGGGGAAACCGACCCGCGCAGATCGACCCGCTCCCCCTCCGGCGTGATCGCCTTCAGCCTCGTGATCTCCGCTCCTCCGTCCCAGGCGCGGCCGCGGACGTAGAAGCTGCGCTCGTCGATTCGGTGCAGTCGCTCGATCCCGAGCACCATGCCGCCGAGCCGATCGGAAAGCGAGAGCGGCTGGCGCTCCCGGAGGGCGTCCCGCACGCGACGCAGTCCCTCGCTCAGCGCGGGGGAGGTGCCGAGCTCGCCCCCCAGGGAGGCGAGGCGGTCGAGCAGCCGTGTCCGCGCCTCGGCGTCCCAGCCCGCCGGCCCCTCGCGCAGGAAGGTGGTCAAGTCGGTCAGCCCCTCCTCGACCTCGGCGCCCAGGGGCTCGCTCGCCGGCAGGGCGACGATCCCGGCCTCGGCCTCGGGTTCGGAGACGAGCAGCACCTCGTCGCAGAGCCAGGCGGCGCGACCGCTCACGCCACCACCGCCCTTCGCTGCGCCCCGATCAGCGACTCGTAGGCGGCGGTCAGGACCTCGGCGTGCTCGGCCATCGAGTGGACCGGCGGGATCCCCTCCCGCAGCCGCCGCCAAAGGCCCGGCTCCGTCACCGCGCGCCGGATCGTCGCCGCCAGGCTGTCGGGGTCCCCGACCCGGAAGTGCAGCCCGTCGACGCCGTCGCGGACCTTCTCGGCCATGCCGCCGACGTCGCTGCAGATCACCGGCCGCCCGGCCGCGAACGCCTCCTGGATCACCAACGGCGAGTTCTCCCACCAGACCGACGGCACCACCACCCAATCGACCGCGGCCATCATCTCCCCCGCCCGCTCGGGCGGGTAGGGCCCGACGCTGGTGACCCCCTTGGTGGCCTCCAACAACTTCAGGATCTCGTCTCGGAAGGAGTGCTCCTGGAGGTCGAGGTTGGCGCCGTGGACCCGGAGCCGTGGGGCCTCGTCGCCAAGCGCCGCCATCGCCCGCAGCAGGACGTCGATTCCCTTGTAGGGGTTGACCTGGCCGAAGATGCCGAGGGTGTCGTGGGGCTCGGGCCGCTCGGTTTCGCCCAGGGGCGGGGCCTCGATCCGGCCGTAGTCCTCGAGCAGGATCCGCTCCCGCGGGATCCCCCACTCGACGAAGCGCTCGCGCAGCGTGGCGCTGGGGGCGACGAAGAGGTCGACGAGGTCGAGCTGGGCGCGGATGTAGCGTTGGCGCAGGAAGAACTCGTCGGGGGAGACGTCTGGGAAGCATTCCGCGCAGCGTCGAGGAGACGCTTCGTTGCAGAGGGAGCGGTCCATCGTCCGCACCATCTGGCCCTTGTTGTGGCAGATCGGGAGGAACTCGTGCAGCGTGTAGACGATCGGCGTGCCCGGCAGCGTGCGCCGAACCTCGCGGATCGCGTCGTAGCCGACGAAGAGCGTGTGCTGGAAGTGGACGACGTCGGGGCGCAGCGCCTGCAGGAAGCGACGGAGGTCCTCCGTGTAGAGGTCCTTGCGACGCCGCATCGTCCCGAACATCCAGTCGAAGTCGTGACCCTCGGGGTAGAGCAGGTACTCGTCGGCGGCCCCCTCCATCGGGCTGATCCGGGCGCCCGGATGGGGGGCGCCCTCGGGCGAATGAGGGGGACCACTGCGGGCGAGGAAGATCGGCTCCCACTCCTCGCCGCGACGCAGGTGGCGATGCAGCTCGTGCGCGTAGACCTCGGCCCCGCCCGGCCGCACCTGGGGGTGGTTGTGGCAGATCTGCAGCACGCGCTTAGTCATCTGCGGCCTCGAAGACGTCGGCCAGGCGCTGCCGGCAGATCAGCTTCATCGACTTGGCGAAGATCGGCCGGTACCTGCCGTCGAGCGCCTCGGTCACCCTGTCGGGATGCAGCAGGACCACGAACCGGGCCCCCGCCGCGCAGGCCGCCCGCGCCTGCTCGATCGTCGCCTTGACCGGCTCTGCCTGCAGGCGCCAGCAGCGACGGCCGTCGAGATCGATCTCCTCGGCGCCGAGACCGATCAGGACGACGCCCGCCCGGGCCGGCAGCAGCGCCCCCAGCAGCGAGCTGACCGGCGGGGCGATCCGCGCCGCTTCCAGCGCCGCGGGGCGCTGGTCGGCGCCCCGTTCGGCGCGCGCCAACGCGTAGATATCCGCCGCCCCCGCGTCGCTGGCGAGAAGTTCTCCGTCCTTCTCCAAGGCGGTCCGCAGCTGCGGATAGTGCTCCAGCCACCACCTCGCTTCCGCCGGGATCACCAGGTACTCGGCGCCGCCGGCCCGCAGCTCTTCCAGGTGCGCGACGGCCTCATCGCCGTCGGCGGGGTAGTGGCCGGCGTAGAGCCCGGTCGGGCTCTGGGGGAAGTGCTCGCCCTGCCGCCGCTCCAGCCGCAGGAGCGCCTCGTCGCCGCGGGTCATCACCAGCACGCGGGCGCCCTCCGGCACCGTCGCCCGCACCTGCGCCCGCACCCGGTCGACCTGGTCGCGGTAGCGCTGCTCCCAGGTCATGGTCCCACCGCCCGGGCCAGGGAGTAGATCGCGCAGGCGTCGTCACTGAGGACGGCACGCCCGTCCAGCCGCTGGGCCAGCTCCTCGTAGAAGTCGAGCCACCAGAGCATCGGCGCCGGGAAGACGATGTATTCGGCGCCCTGGGCGTGGAGCTCTTCCAGCCCGGCGACCGCCTCGGCGCTGTCGGCGGGATGGTGGCCGGGCCAGCTGCCGTCGGGAAGGCGGGGGAAGTGCCACGCCTGCAGGTCGTCCATCTGCAGCAGGCGCTCGTCCCCCTTGCTGACTACCAGCACCGTGGAGCCGGAGGGCAAGGCCCGCTGCAGGGTCCCCTGGATGGTCGCGACGAGGTCGGCGTACTGCGGGCTCTGGCGCCGCCGGTAGGGACGCCAGGGCTCCCCCCACTTCTCCTCGTACTGGCGCTGGTTGCGGGCGAGGAGCCGGCTGTACTCGCCCTGGTCGAAGAGCTTGCCGAACGATCCCTCTCCGAAGTGGTGGACGAGCACGTCTTCGGCGCAGCGCAGCCGCAGGCCCGCCTGCCGAGCCCGCATCGAGTAGTCGTCGTCCTCCAGCGTCCCCACCCCGAAGGACTCGTCGAGCGGGCCAATCGCCTCCCAGGCCTCCCTCCGCAGCGCCAGGCAGAACATGGTGAGGGTGTGGATCTCGAACGTAGCGCCGCGGTGCGAAGCGGCCCGGGCGCCGGCCTCCCGGAGGAATTCCCCGTAAGTGTCGTAATCGACCGACACCTCGGCCTCGTTGCCGATACGGTTGGTGACCGGACCGACCAGATCGGCCTCTCCCTCCAGGTGGG
>Ga0126305_10000495_pt1 | contig 17063 bp, 16 predicted proteins | sample Plot26_FD_92536 | JGI IMG/M metagenome (GOLD analysis project Ga0126305, IMG submission 92536) | Serpentine soil microbial communities from UC McLaughlin Reserve, CA, USA - Plot26 | ecosystem: Environmental > Terrestrial > Soil > Grasslands | place: USA: UC McLaughlin Reserve, Lake County... | reverse complement strand
GTCGAGATGGTGGACTTCCTGAAGAACCCGCAGCGCTACACCAAGCTCGGCGCGCGGGTCCCGCGCGGCGTGCTGCTCTACGGGCTGCCCGGAACAGGCAAGACGCTGCTGGCGCGCGCGGTCGCGGGCGAGGCGGACGCCGCCTTCTTCTCCATGTCGGCCTCGGAGTTCGTCGAGGCCATTGTGGGCGTGGGGGCCTCGCGCGTGCGCGACCTCTTCAAGCAGGCCAAGGAGGCGGCGCCGGCGATCGTCTTCATCGATGAGCTGGATGCCATCGGGCGCTCGCGCTCGGGCAACGTGGGCGGGCTCAGCGGCGGTCACGACGAGCGCGAGCAGACGCTCAACCAGATCCTCACCGAGATGGACGGTTTCGAGCCCGGCACGAACGTCATCGTCCTGGGTGCGACCAACCGACCCGAGGTCCTGGACCAGGCGCTCCTTCGCCCCGGACGCTTCGACCGGCGCATCGCCGTCAACCCGCCCGACCTGAAGGGCCGCGTCCAGATCCTCAAGATCCACACCCGATCTGTCCCGCTGGCACCCGATGTCGACCTCGACCGCATCGCCGCCTCGACGCCGGGCGCGACGGGCGCCGACATTGCGCTGTTCGCCAACGAGGCGGCGCTGTTCGCTGCCCGGCGCGATCACGCCGCTGTGGAGCAGCGAGACTTCACCGACGCGATCGAGAAGACGCTCCTCGGCGCCGAGCGCCAGGTGGTGATGACCGACGCGGATCGCGAACGCACCGCCTACCACGAATCCGGCCACGCACTGGTCGGCATGCTCACTCCCGGCGCCGACCCGGTGCGCAAGGTCTCGATCATCCCTCGCGGCCAGGCGCTGGGCGTCACGCTCGCCACCCCCGAGGCCGACCGCTACAACTACGCCCGCGACGATCTGATCGCGAAGATCAAGGTCGCGCTCGGCGGACGCGCGGCGGAGAAGGTCGTCTTCGGCGACATCACAACCGGAGCGGAGTCAGACATCCAGAACCTCACGCAGGTCGCCCGCGGGATGGTGGGTCGCTGGGGAATGAGCGACGCGATCGGACCGATCGCCGTCACTGAGGGCCGCCAGGACGGCGTGCTGCTCCCGGGCTCGCTCCCGGCCTCGCCGCCGACCCAGCAGCTCGTCGACGAGGAGGTCCGGAGAATCGTCGACGGCGCCGAGCAGGACGTGATCAAGCTGCTCGAGCGCGAGCGCGAGCGGCTCGATGCCCTGGCCCACGCGCTGCTGGAGCGCGAGACGCTCGACCAACCGGAGGCCTACGAAGTGGCGGGAGTGGACCTTCCCGATGTCGACCGCGGCGAGCAGGCAAAGGCCACCGCCGGCCCGTAGCGTCGTGGTCGTATCGTTGAGCCACGGGTGGCAGATCGACTACTACCGCGAGAGGCTGGAACTAGATGAAGCAACGAAAGCTCGCAGATCTAGAGGTATCGGCCATCGGGCTCGGCTGCATGGGCATGTCCGCGTTCTACGGCAACACCGACGAGGACGAGGCCGTCGCGACCATCCAGCGGGCGCTGGAGCTCGGCGTCAATTTCATCGACACCGCGCAGCTCTACGGCCCGCTGACCAACGAGCAGCTGGTCGGGCGCGCGATCGAGGGGCATCGCGACGATTACGTGATCGCGACCAAGTTCGCCCGCCGCATGGATGACGCGACGCCGGGCGACATGTCGACGATCGGCCCGCCGGACGGCTCCCCCGAGCACGTGCGCAAGTCGATCGACGGCTCCCTGCAGCGCCTCGGCACGGACCACGTGGACCTGTACTACCAGCACCGCGTCGACCCGAACGTCCCGATCGAGGAGACGGTTGGCGCGATGGCCGAGCTGGTCGAAGCGGGCAAGGTCCGGCACATCGGGCTCAGCGAGGCCGCTCCGGAAACCATCCGCCGCGCGCAGGCCGTTCACCCGATCACCGCCGTCCAGACCGAGTACTCGCTGTGGACCCGCGATCCCGAGGCCGAGGTGATCCCGACCTGCCGCGAGCTCGGCATCGGCTTCGTGCCGTACTCGCCGCTGGGGCGCGGCTTCCTCTCCGGGCGCTTCACCTCGCCCGACGATCTCGACGAGGACGATTTTCGCCGTCACGGACCACGGTTCACCGGCGAGAACCTGGAGGCGAACCTGGCCGTCGCCGCCAAGGTGAAGGAGATCGCGACCGAGAAGGGGATCACCCCGGCTCAGCTCGCGATCGCCTGGATCTTCGCGCAGGGCGACGACCTGGTGCCGATCCCCGGGACCAAGCGCCGCACCTACCTCGAGCAGAACGTCGGCGCCGTCGACGTCGAGCTGACGGAGGCGGACCTCGCGCGCATAAACGCCGAGCTCCCGGAGGCCACCGGCGCGCGCTACGACGAAGCGGGGATGGCCTCGGTCAACCGCTAGTCGCTTAGGATCGAGGCGATCGGCGAGGGAATCAGGGAGTTCGCCACGCGCCACGGGCTCGACTACGTCGGGTCCAAGGAGCTGCGTGCCGTCACACCGGCGCTTCTGACCGGGCCGGACGGGACCGACGCCGACATTGCGGAGGGCCCGCTCGCCGACGGGCTGGATGGCACCCTCACTCATCACGTGTACGCCGATGGCCGGGACCGCAGTGAGTCGACGGTCGTCGTCACGTCGGTTCCGGAGACCACCGCATTCATTCGGGCCCTGGTCTGTCGTGACCGGTCGCGACTGGGGGGCGCGGACCTCGCACAGCTTCCCGGGGAACGCTGGCAGCGCTCGGAGTTCGAGAGCGTCGAGTTCAACCGTCGCTACCAGCTGTTCACGCTGGTCGGCCAGGACACGCAGTTCATGTACGAGCTGTTCTCTCCGGCGCTGATCTCCTGGCTCTGCTCCGAGGTTCCCGCCGGCTTCGGCTTCGAGCTGAATGGAGGAAACCTGTCGGTCGCTCAGCCGGGCCACCTCGAGGATCCCGAGGAGTTGGAGCGCCTGTGCTCGCTGGCCGCATCGCTCGCCCAGCGGATTCGGACCGAGGCGATGGAGGAGGGTCCCGGCTCGCAGGTCTTCCGGGAGGAACGAGCGCTCACCGACCTGGACGCGGCGATCGGCGAGGTCGATTGGGCCGCGCCGCCACCGACAGTCGGCGCGGCGGTCGACGCGTACCGAGGCGTCGCCCTTCGCAGGGCCTGGGTGCTGCTGATGGCGTCGCTCTGGGCTCTCGTTCCGGCGGCCGTGATCGCCGGTGTGGCGACCCTGATCGCCGGGCCGATCGCTGGCGCGGTGGTCGGCATTCCGGTCCTCGCCGTGGCGTTCGTCGTCGCCCGTTCGGTCGTCGCGGTCAACTACCGGTTCGGCAGCGTCTCGGTGCAGCGCGTCGGGCTGGAGGCGTTTACCCGCGAGTACGCGCACTCGCGCGGGCTCGAGATCCAGAACCGCTGGGCGTTTCACTCCGACATGCGCGGCTTTCCGATGCCGGGAGTCGCCGACCACGTTCTCGCGGGCAAGCTTCCCGGCGCCGGGATCGACGGGCGCTTCGTGATGTTCGGCGATGCGCCCGAGATGCGCTCCCGTGGCGAGGAGATGGCGTTGACCGCGGATCGTCCGCTGGCCGCCGACGGGCTCATGGTCCGGCTCCCCGAGTCGCCCGGCGTCGACCCCGCCACGGTGGCCGAGCTCCCCGAGGACTACCGGCTCGAGACCAGAGGCCGTGACCTGCTCGTCTGGAGGCCGGTCCAGGGAAACCTGATCCGCACCGCCAAGGGCTCCGACGCCTTCTGCGCGAAGGCGGGGCGGGTGGTGCAAGGGCTTGCGTCTCACGCCGGCCAACCGCCCGGATCCTGACGTCCGGCCGCGCCGTTGAAATGAGGGCGTGACCGGCTCCGAGCGCCTGGGCGACTACGAGCGCCGCTTCCGTCGTGCCGGCCTACCGCTGTTAATCGAGGACTACTCGGCCTCGACCGACGTGTTCAACCGGGTCGTGCCCCTGCTGGCGCTCGTCTTCTTCGGCGAGATGCTCGGCGCGACCAGCCTGGACTGGTCGCTTGCCGCGAACGTCGGCGCGGCGCTGGGCGGGCTCGCGATCCTGCTCGCGGCGGGAGTCGTCGTCAATCGCGTCAGGGGCCGCCCCGCACTCGCGCTGCCCGACGACGTCGGCCGCCCGGAGCTGGGCGCGTTCGTGCTGCTCCCGGCCCTGCTTCCGCTGGCGTTCGGCGGCAGTGGCGCAGCGCCGTCGTAACGGCGGCCGCCAACGCCGCCCTCCTGGCGCTGATCTACGGCATCGTCGGCTACGGCCTGCTCTCCATCCTGCGCTGGGCGCTCGCGCGGCTGCTCAGTCAGCTCGCTTCGTCCCTCGCACTTCTGACCCGGGCGATCCCGTTGCTCATGATCTTTTCCGTCGTCCTCTTCCTGACGACGGAGATGTGGCAGGTGTTCTCGCAGGCCTCGGCTGCGTCGCTCGTGATCCTCGCCCTGCTGTTCATCGCGCTTGGCACGTCATTCCTGGTCGCCCGGCTGCCGCGAGAGGTGCGCTCGCTCGAGCGGGACGCAGGCGGCGAGAGCGCCGCGCTCGACCGCCGCCAGCGACTGAACGTCGGCCTCGTCCTGTTCGTGAGCCAGGCCCTCCAGGTGCTCCTGGTGAGCCTTGCCGTCGGCGCGTTCTTCGTCGCGTTGGGGACGCTGCTCATCGATGCTGGCGTCCTGGACTCCTGGATCGGCTCCGGCGGCCATGTCCTGCTCAACATCGACTTCTTCGGCCACCAGGGGATCGTTACGGAGGAGCTGTTGCGAGTCTCGGGCGCGATCGCGGCCTTCACCGGCCTCTACTTCGCGATCTCGATGCTCACCGACGACGTCTATCGCCGCGAGTTCCTGGACGAGCTCACGGCCGAGATGCGAGAGACCTTCCGAGCTCGCGGCGAGTACCTGCGGCTCCGCGGGAGGACTGGCCTGCCCGCCGAGACGTAGCGCGCGCCGCTCAGCACGCCGCCGCCTGAAAAGATGTGGCCGTGGGCTTCGACCAGTACCACGAGCCGGCCGCGGAGCTTCCGCATGAGACACGAACGTTCGCCCGGCTGTGTGCTTCGCTGACCGAGGAGGCGGAGGCGATCGGCTGGTACGAGCAGCGCCTCGCCGTCGAGCCCGATCGCGGCGCCAAGGAGATCATGCGCGACGCCCAGGGGGAGGAGTTCAAGCACTTCTGCATGGACCTCGAGTTTCTCTTGCGCAGAACTCCCCTGTGGCGCGAGATCGCCGAGGGAATCCTGTTCACCGACGGCGACATCGTCGAGCACGGTGAGGAGGCAGAGGAGGAGGCCGTCGAGGGCGAGGCCTCCCGCGGCGCACCGCTCAGCGGCAGCGAATCGCTCGGCATCGGCGCCCTGAGGGAGCCCTGAGGGAGGGCGCATCGTGAGCCACCTTCTGCGCGAGCACGCGCCGATCACCCAAGCGGGCTGGAGCCTCCTCGACGACGAAGCTCGCGAGCGGCTGGCGCCCGCACTGGCGGCCCGCAAGCTGGTGGACTTCGCCGGGCCGCACGGATGGGCGCACTCGGCAACGAACCTGGGACGCGCGGAGCGGATCGCGGACGCGCCCGAGGGCATCGTCGCCGCGACGCGCCGCGTCCTGCCGCTTGTCGAGGCGCGCGCCCCGTTCTCGGTTGCGCGCTCGGAGTTGGCCGACGCCGACCGCGGCGCCGAGGACGTCGACTTCGAGGAGCTCGATTCCGCCGCGCACCGCATCGCGGTCGCCGAGAACGCGGCCGTGTTTCACGGCTGGGGCGCGGCCGCCATCTCCGGCATTGCGGAGACGACAACTCACGACACGATCGCGCTGGGTGAGGACTGCGAGCGCTATCCGCGCCACGTCGCCGTGGCCGTCGACACCCTGCGCGGGGTAGGCATCGACGGGCCCTATGGCCTGGCGCTCGGTCCCGAAGCGCACACTCGCGTCCTGGAGACGAGCCAGCACGGCGGCTATCCGCTGCTCGAGCACCTGCGCGAGATCCTGGGTGGACCTCCGGTGTGGGCGCCGGGGGTGGAGGGTGCCGTCGTGCTGAGCGTCGGGGGAGGCCACTTCCTCTTCGAGTCCGGCGAGGACCTCTCGATCGGCTACGAGAGCCACGACGCCGAGTCCGTTCAGCTCTACCTGGAGGAGAGCTTCAGCTTCCGCATCGCGACGCCGGAAGCCGCGGTCGCCCTCACGCCCTGACCCGGGGCGCGGGCCGCCCGCCGCCAGAATCAGCGAATGGCGGCCACCGACGCAACTCGATTCTCCGGGCGGACGGCGTGGGCACGCAGCCTCGAGACGCCGCTCAGCTCGTTCCTGCGCACCGAGACCGGAAGCGCAACCGTCCTGCTCGGTGCGGCGCTCGCCGCGCTCGTGTGGGCGAACGTGGACTCGGCCTCGTACGAGAGCGTCTGGGGGACGGACCTGTCGATCCGGATCGGCGACGCCGGAATCTCACAGAGCCTGGGACATTGGGTGAACAGCGGCCTCATGACGTTCTTCTTCTTCGTCGTGGGGCTCGAGGCGCGCCGCGAGTTCGACCTGGGAGAGCTGCGCGAGCGGCGCACGGTGACGCTGCCGATCGTGGCCGCCCTCGGCGGGATGGCCCTCACGGTCGCGATCTTCCTGGCGATCAACGCGGGACACCCCTCGGCCGCGGGCTGGGGGGTGGCGATGTCGACGGACACGGCCTTCGCGCTGGGCGTCATCGCTCTCGTCGGCCCGCGCTTCTCGGACCGGTTGCGCGCATTCATCCTGACCGTCGCCGTCATCGACGACCTTGGCGCCCTGGCGGTGATCGCGGTCGTCTACACGGAAACGCTCGACCTCGTCGCGCTGTTTGTCGGCATCGGCCTGTTCGCGGCGATCGTCGTGGCCGCCCGGGCGCGGATCGGGTCGGGCCTCCTCTACCTGGCTCTCGGGACGGCGGCGTGGGTCGCGCTCTTCGAGTCGGGCGTCGATCCCATCGTGATCGGTCTGGCGATGGGGCTCTTGACCTACGCGGCGCCGGCTGAGCGCGGAGACCTCGAGCGGGCAACCGACCTCTTCCGGGAGTTTCGCGAGCAGCCGACGCCCGAGCTTGCGCGTTCGGCGCGGCTGGGGCTCGAATCGGCCGTGTCGCCGAACGAGCGACTCCAGCACCTCTATCACCCGTGGACCAGCTATGTGATCGTGCCGCTGTTCGCGTTCGCGAACGCCGGCATCGCGATCGACGGGGACCTCCTGTCCCGTGCGCTCGGCTCCCCGATCACCCTCGGGATCATCATCGCCTACATCGTGGGCAAGCCAGTCGGCATCGCGGGCGGCGCGTGGGTGGTGACGAGGTTGAGTCGCGGGCGAGTGCGCCCGCCAGTTGGCTGGTCGGGCGTCGTGGGTGCCGGCGCCGCGGCCGGTATCGGGTTCACGATCTCGCTGCTCATCGCGTCGCTGGCGTTCGAGGGGGCCGACCTGGAGGAGGCGAAGCTCGGGGTCCTCATCGCAGCGGTGGGCGCCACGCTCCTCAGCTGGGCCGTGTACAGCGTCACCCGGCTCCTGCCTCAGCGTGTTCGAATGCGTGCGCTCATGGGGCCCGCGGAGACGATCGTCGACCTGGCGGTCCCGGTGGATCCCGACGCCGACCACATCCGCGGGCCCCGCGAGGCGCCCGTCACGATCGTCGAGTACGGGGACTTCGAGTGTCCGTACTGCGGGCAGGCCGAGTCGGTGATCCGCGAGCTCCTGTCCGACTACGGCGACACCCGATACGTGTGGCGGCACCTGCCGCTGACGGACGTCCATTCCCGAGCCCAGCTCGCGGCGGAGGCCTCCGAGGCCGCGGCGCGGCAGGGCAAGTTCTGGGATATGCACGACCTCCTCCTCGACCATCAGGACGCGTTGCGACCCCCTGACCTCATCGGCTACGCGGAGCACATCGGGCTCGACGTCGACCGGTTCACTGACGACGTGCGCAACCACAGGGGCGCCGCTCGGGTGGCGCGCGACGTGGACAGCGCCGATCTGAGCGGGGTCTCGGGCACCCCGACCTTCTTCATCAACGGCCGGCGCCACTACGGCCCCTATGACATCGACACCCTGTCGAAGGTGGCGCGGCTCGCCGGCGCTAGGGTCCTTGCGAGACCGAGCTCAGGGTAGGACGCGTGCGCTACCCGCGTTCCACGGGATGCCCCAGGTCGCGCCAGGTGCTGACTCCACCGTGCGCGACGTGGACGACCTTGCCGAACCCTTCGCGCTGCAGCAGCGATGCCGCGAGACCGCTGCGCTTGCCCCCGCTGCACATTGCCGCGATCTCACGGTCCGTGGGCAGCTCGTCGAGGCGGTCCAACAGGTGGCCGTACGGGATATGGATGGAGCCCGGGACGTGCCCCTCCGCGAACTCGTCGGGGTCGCGAACGTCCAGGACGACGATGTCGTTCCGATCCTCCAGCCGCGCGGCGAGCGCGTCCGGATCGATCATCTCGATTCGCTCCACCGAGCGGTCCTCCGAGCGCCACGACGTCATGCCGCCCTGGAGAGATCCCCGTACACGGAGACCGACGGACGCCAGGAGCTCGGCTGCTTCGAGCTCGTAGCCGTCCGAGGCGGCCACCACGATCAGCTCGACGTCCTGGTCGACCACCCGCGCGACCTTGGTCGCGAATCCGGTGTCGTACGCGGACGCGCTGATCGCGCCGGGGATGTGGGCCTCGTCGAACTGCTCGTTGGTGCGGGCGTCGACGAGAATCGCCCCCTCGGCGATCGCCACCTCGACCGCACGCGGCGAGAGTGGGGCGGGAGCGCCTAGCTCCTCGATCAGGTGGCCCTTGTTGAGGGAGACGATGTGCTCCACGTGCGGGGGCTGCTCGCCAAGCGAGGCGAGGGACGCCTCAACGAACGACTCGAGCGTGGGATGGCCGAGCGCTTCGTTGTGGTGCCGCTCGGTTCCGATGGTCGAGGCGGCGGCGTTCTCGATCGCCGACGAGCCGCAGAGGGAACCACCGAGGTGTCCCGGGAACACGGCGACATCGTCGTCCAGGCGCAGGAGGCGCTCGTGCAGGGAGCGGAAGATCTCGGCCGCGCCGGCACGCGGCTCGACGGCCAGGTCCGGCCGCGCGACGTCCCCGATGAAGAGCGAATCGCCCGTCAGCACCGCCCACAGGCGCCCGCTCCCGACCTCGCGGACGGCGAACGAGGTGTGCTCGGGTCGATGGCCGGGGGTGTGGATGGCCTCGACCTCGACCGTCCCCAGGCGCAGAGTCCACCCGTCGCCAATCGCGTTATGCGGATACTCGACCTCCGCCAGCTCGTGGATGTGGATCGTGGCGCCAGTGGCGCGGGCCAGCCGGCCGTGACCCGATACGTGATCGGCGTGGTTGTGGGTCTCGAGCACATGCTCGATCCGGACGCCGTGCAGGCGGCTCAGCCGCAGGTAGGGATCGATGTTCCACTGGGGATCAACCACCGCGGCCACGCCGTCGGAGGTGTCACCCAGCAGATAGGAGCCGCAGCCGAGATCCTCGTGGATGATCTGACGAAAGAGGGTTGACATCGCCGCCCCAATTCTCCTCTAGGCCGGGACGCGCAACACGAGAATCGTGATGTCGTCGCGCGGGCCGCGATCGCCTCCGTTGAGGACGACCCCCTGGACCCCCGACGCGATGTCCGCCGCGCCGCGGCCGGCGCATGCCTCGAGCGCCTCGGCGACCTCCTCCTGCGTCACGATCCGCTCGGGCGCGTACGCGTCGGTCAAGCCGTCCGTGTAGAGCAGCAGGGCGTCGCCCGGCCCGAGGTCGGCGCGGTAGTCCGCGAGCATCGGGTTCGGCACCGCCCCAAGCAGCGTTCCGGCCCCACCCACCTGCCCGACCGCGCCATCGTCCCGCACGACGAGGGGAAGCGGGTGCCCGGCCACCGAGAGAATCACGCGGGCGCCTCCGCCTGGTCTTGGGATGAGCCGGCCATAGGCGACGGTGCAGGTCTCCCCTGGCGCCTGACGGAGGATGGCGTCGTTCAGCAGCTCCAGGATGCGGCTGGGCCGATCCTCGTGGACGGCATCCGCGCGAAGTGTGTAGCGGGCCAGAGCAGTGGTGCGGGCAGCCGCGGGTCCCTTGCCCCCGATATCGCCCAGCATCACGTCCCATCGGTGTGCCCCGCTCTCGAACCAGTCGTAGAAGTCGCCCCCAACAAGCTCGCCCTCGCCCGCGGGCCGGAAGTTGACGGCGGTTTCGATTCCGGGGATCTCCGGCAGGTGGGCGGGAAGCAGGCCCATCTGAAGGGTCTCGGAGATGTATCTGGCGGCGTCCTCGATGCGGCGGCGCTCGGTCATGACGGCGGCGAGCACCAGCGCGGACATCGCCGCCACCCCGGTGAACATCTGGGCGAGCTGGAGCCGGTCGTCCAACGAGAAACCCGAGAAGGACCCGTGGTCGTTCGCCGTGAGCGGAATCGCAAAGCCGGCGACCACCAGGCTCGCCGCGACCGCGCCCGGCTGCCAGAACCGCAGTGCGGCCCAGATCATCAACGGGAAGACGAGAAAGGCGCGCGGGACGTCGTCGTAGAAGACGAAGAAGGACACACCCGCAAGCCCGATGCCGAGAACCAGCGCCTCGAACGGCCTCCCCGGAGCGCGTCGGTACGGCCAGTGGGCGATGGCGACCATGATCGCCGGGGCCACGAGAAGATCGCCGCCCACGTCGCCCAGCCACCACGTGCGCCACGCGGACCCGATGTCGCCGCCGCTGACCTCGCTGGCCAAGTGGAGGCTGGCCACTCCGATTGTGGCGCTCACGGTGGTGCTGACGATCCCGGCCAAAATCGCCAGCGCGATTACGTCTCTCACCTGTTCCAGTGAGGGGCGAAAGTCGGCGATCTGGCGCAGGAGATAGGCACCGACCAGCGCCTCGCCGGTATTGCCGATCGTGATCCCGAGCGTGGCGTAGGCGGGGATTCCGGTCCAGCTGTTCGCAAGCAACGCGCCGAGCGCCACGCCTGGCCACATCCGATACCCCCAGAAGACCAGCGCCGCGAGCGCGATGCCGGTGGGCGGCCAGACCGCGCTGATGCTGGCGTTCATGAACGCCAGGCTCAGTCCGAGCTTGGCGGATCCGTAGTAGACCGCCGCGAGGCCCAGGAGCTTGAGCGCATAACGCCCGCGCTCCCCACTGATCGCCTGCCGCCAGTTCACGAGTTTCAGCCCGGATCAATCGAGGCGAAGAGCTCGGCGACGAGGGCCGAGTCGACGTACGCGGTGAGGCTCGGGGCCTCGAGCACGGCGTCGAGCCGTTCATACGTCGCCTGCCTGAACTCCTCCCTGGACCGATGCTCGCCGGCAAGGGGATGGGTGCCCATCACGGTCCAGTGCACGTCGTCGGCGACGTGGTCGAAGAGCGGCTCCGCGTCGCGGCGCTCGTACTCCAAGAAAGGCCGCTCCAGGAGCGACCGCTTGCGTTCGGTAGCCGATGCCCCCGATTCCACGAGCCCATCCTTCCATGCCCTGCCGCGCACAAGCGTGCGCGGCCGCCGCCGGCCGCCGCGTTAGGCCTGGGCTGCGGCCGGCTCCGGCGTGGGGTTCGCCGGCTGCTCCGGCTCCTTCGGGCGGTCGCGCCGCAGGCGGAGACCCAGGAGCGGGAACACGAGCGTCGAGATGATTGCAGCGCCGACCAGGGCGGCGGCGGTGGACGGGTGCATCTTGCCACCGTCCAACGCCAGCGTGGTTATCGCCACGACCAGGGGGAGCTCGGTGGCGCAGAAGATGCCGAGCGCCGTGCGATCGCGGAGGGAAAACACGCCGCGGTAGAGCAGCAGCGCCGGAACGCCGCGCACGATGAGGAACATCGCGACGAACAACGGGAGCTTCAGCAGCGCAACCGGGTCCGTGAAGAGCTCGTCGGCGTTGAAGGCCATTCCGCTCGTCACGAAGAAGAAGGGGATCAGGAAGCCGTAGCCGACCGCCGTGAGCTTCGACTCGAAGACGCGGAGCTCACGGCCGCGAAGCGCGAGGCGCATGATCATCCCGGCGACGAAGCCCCCGAGCAACAGGTCAAGCCCGAGCTCGCTCGCGAGAGCAACGAGCGCGAACACCAGGACGACCGCAAGCCTGACCCCGAGCTGGCTGGACGCCTCGAAGGTCCGCTCGATGAGCGCCCAGCCCCGCCACGCGGAGCGAACGGCGAGGATCCCCGTCGCAACTGCCAGCGCGACGAAGAACACGAGAATCAGCGCCTCGTGCAGCGGGTGGCCCGTCGACAGCACCAGCGTCACGAGCAGGATGGGCCCGAATTCCGCCGCGGCCCCGGCCGCGAGGAGGTACGTGCCGAAGCGTGTGCGGAGCTCGCCGGCGTCCCGAAGGATCGGGATCAGGGTCCCGATGGCGGTCGTGGCTATCGCCGATCCCGTGTAGAGGCCGGAAACCACTACGCCGGTGGCGGCGAGCACGCCGGCCATGGCGTACGCCAGCACCAGCGAGATCAGCCAGCCCGTGCCCGCGAGCTTGAGCGGCTGGCCCTTGATCCGCTCGAAGTTGATCTCATAGCCGGCGAAGAAGAAGAGCATCCCGAGGCCGAGGTTGCCGAAGAACTGGGTCGCGGGATCGAGCCGGGCGATTCCGGCCACCTGTGGGCCGACGAGGATGCCGAGCACCAGCTCGACCACGACCACCGGGATCACCAGGCGGGGTCCGACGATCGTCACGAGCAGTCCGGCGAGCGCCGCGATCGCGACGATCACGAGGAACGACGCCGCGTCGACGCCGATCACCGGGTGCCCTCCGTGCTGGCGATGGAGGGGAATCTAAGCGGAGCGCCGGGCGCCCCGGGACCCATTCACTCCAGATCGCGTGGCCTGACGAATGCCACCAATCGTGCCCTGTCGGCGTCTAGAGCCCTCCACGTCCCGCCGAACTCGAGGATCGCGAGCGCCCCGGTCGGGTACTTGCGCGCGAGCTTCGCCAGATCCGCCCCCCCGTTGGCAAGGTCCAGAGCCAGGCGCTCGATTGCCGGGTTGTGCCCGATGAGCATGGTCGAAGGGACCGCGTCGGGGATTCGCTGAAGCCGCCCAAGCAACCCGGCGGCCGACAGCTCGTACAGCTCGGATTCGACCCGCACCTCCGGCGAGGGCCCGAGCCCCGGCGCGACGCCGTCGAGCGTCTGGCGAGCACGGATGGCGGAGGAGCACAGGACCAAGGCGGGCTCGACCCCGTGCTCCCGCATGTGCACGGCCATGGCCTCGGCGGCCCGCCGCCCGCGCGAGGCCAGCGGACGGTCGTGATCGGCGAGGCTCGAGTCCTTGTGGCTCGACTTCGCGTGACGCAGCAGGAGGAGCTTCTTGACGGCCATGATGATCTGGACCATGACGCACGCCGACCGATCACGCAGGCTCGAGCGGGCTGAGAGACTTGTGCTCGCGCCAGACTCGTTCAAGGGAACCCTGACCGCGCCGCAGGTCGCAGCCGCGCTGGCCGGGCCACTGGAAGAAGCCGGGTACCAGGTGGACCGGTGCCCTCTCGCCGACGGGGGCGAGGGCACGGCGGATGCCCTGCTCGTCGCGCGTGGCGGGCAGCTCGTTGAGGTCGATGCCCACGATCCGCTCGGTCGAGCTTTTGGGTCGTCGTTCGCGCTCCTTGGCGATGGTGCGACGGCGGTGGTTGAGACGGCGGCGGCGAGCGGGTTGGCCCTGCTGGCACCCGGCGAGCGCGATCCGGAGCGTGCCTCGACCCGCGGCACCGGCGAGCTCATCGTTGCCGCGGCCAGGCGCGCGGCGGAGGTTCTGGTGGGCGTTGGCGGCAGCGCCACCACGGACGGCGGGCGCGGCGCGCTCGAGGCGATCGCGATGTCCGGCGGCCTTGGCGGCGCACGGATCATCTGCCTCTGCGACGTTCGAACCCCATGGGAGCTCGCCGCCCGGACGTTCGGCCCACAGAAGGGCGCGGACGCGGCAGCGGTGGCCAGACTCTCGGCGCGCTTGGAGCGGTTTGGTCGAGAGCTGCCGCGGGATCCTCGCGGCATCCAGGGTTCGGGCGCCGCCGGCGGACTCGCCGGCGGATTGTGGGCCGTATGCGGCGCCAAGCTCGTCGAAGGCGCCCCGTTCGTCTTGAATTCTGTGGATTTCGATGCCCGGCTGCGAGGAGCCACGGCCGTGGTGACCGGTGAGGGCCGACTCGATACGACCACCCTGGCGGGCAAGGCCGTGAGCGAGGTCGCCCGTCGCGCAGGCCTCGCGGGCATCCCGGCCCACGCGGTGGTGGCGGAGGATGCGACTACGGCGGCCGACCGGCGAGCGCTTGGCCTCGCCTCGATCCGCCAGGCCTCGACGGCCGAGGAGGTCTCGAGCGCCGCGGCCGAGCTCGCGCGAAACCTGGCGTCAGGCTAGCCGGACAGCCGCCCGGTGGTCTGGATCAGGCGCCGACCGGCGGCCCGGATTCCGGGGGCAGCTTGTCCAGCGCCTCGAGCTCGAAGCGCAGGAGCTCGACGAGGCGGCTTCCGGGGATCGCCTCCTCAAGCATCGCGAGGGACTTGCGGTAGCGCTCCCGCTTGACCCGCACCTCATCGCCGCCGACGCCTCTCGCGATCATGGTGCGGAGCTCCCGGACCTTGGAGATCTTGTCCGCTGCGTAGACGGCCGGCGCATAGCCGCCCGCCTTGCGCACGCGCTCACGAACATCGTCCTTTTGGTCCTCCGCGTTCGCGATCGAGGGATCGTCGCTCACGGTCGCCACGAGCTCGGCGACGTCAGGGCCGAATTGCGCCTCCAGCTGCGATCGCTGGACGTCGGTGTCCTCCAGCACGTCGTGGAGCACCGCCGCCGCGACCACGTGATCCGGGTAGTGGGAGCGCTCCAGCAACGAGGCGGCCTCGATCGGATGGAGGACGAACGGGGCCTCGTCGGCGCGACGGCGCTGGCCGGCGTGGTGCTCGCTGGCGAACTCGATCGCGGCCTGCGTGAGAGGCAGGCGATCGATGAAGCTCAGGTTCGGGTTGGGATCCGGCTCGTCAGGCACCTTGACAGTGTGGCGCGGCGGCGGCACGTTCGGTGAACCAACCGTGAACGTGTCGCCATCGTTCACGGCTCGTTCACCACTTGGCCATCCCGCCATGGCAGGGTCCGGGCTCTGGGAGTGGAGATCGAGCGGAAGTTCCTGGTGCCCGAGTTCCCTGAGGGGCTCGAAGGATGTCGCTCGGAGGAGATCGAACAGGGCTACCTGGCCATAACTGCGGAGTCCGAGGTTCGGTTGCGGAGAATCGGGGAAGCGATGGTCTTGACGGTGAAGCGAGGCTCCGGCAGCGAGCGTTTTGAGGAGGAGATCGAGACCACCGAGAGACAGTACCGAGCGCTATGGCCGCTGAGCGAGGGCCGGCGGGTGACCAAGCGACGCTTCTATGTCCCGGTGGGCGACCTGGTTGCAGAGGTGGACGTCTACGGCTCGGATCTCGACGGCCTAGTGACGGCCGAGGTCGAGTTCCCCTCGCACGACGAGAGCCAGGGCTTTCAGCCGCCCGGGTGGTTCGGAACCGACGTGTCCGGGGACTCCCGGTTTGCCAATCAGTCTCTGGCACGCAATGGATTGCCGGACGTGAGCGAATGACGACGCCCCTCACACCGCAACGCTCGACCTCGCGACGCGCTCAGCGGACGTTGGCCCGCGCGGCCAGCGACCGGCGGCTTCTGGCCGGCGCCGCGGCGACCGCCGGGGCCGCGCTGGCGGCCGGCGTTGCGCGCGAGCTCATATCCCGGGAACACGGGGACGACGGGGCGGACCCGGCGCGCGTCTACCGCATCCGGCGGGGCGAGAAAGCCGCCGAGGCCGTGCGCCGGATCGTGACCGGCCGCTTGGACGATGCCCTCGAGCAGCTGCGCGAGCATCTCGACGACGATGTCGCAGGGGCGATCCACGAGACGCGAAAGGACCTGAAGAAGGCGCGGGCCGTCCTGCGCCTGGTGCGCGCCCGCATGGACGACGAGGTCTATCGCCGCGACAACGCGCGCCTTCGCGATGCTGCGCGGGCGCTTGCTGGCTTGCGCGATGCCGAGGCCAAGGTCGGAACCATTGAGGCGCTCGAGGAGCGGTTCGGGGACGAGCTCCACCCCGAGATGATCGAGTTGAAGCATGAGCTGGAGGCGGACCGGGACGCCGTCGGGACTGCCGACGCGGATTCGGACTCACCAATCCGCGTCGCCGCCCGGCAGGCGAGCGATGCGATCGACGCCGTCCGGGAGTCGGTCGACTCGTGGTCGTTCTCCAAGTCGGGATGGAAGCTTCTCGAGCCCGGCGTCGAGCGCAGCTATGCGCGTGGGCGCAACCGCTTCAGCGACGTTCGCAGCGAGCCGAGCCCGGAGAACATCCACGCGTGGCGAAAGCGGGTCAAGGACCTCTGGTACGACCTGCGGCTCCTGCGCAACAGCTGGCCCGACTTGATGGGCGAGATGGGGGACGGGGCGCACCATCTGTCCGACGTGCTGGGCGACCATCACGATCTCACGGTGCTCGCCGAGGACATCCACAGCCGCGACAGGTTCTCGGCCGACGGCGACGAGCTAGCCGCGATCATGGGCGTCATCGAGAGCCGCCAGGAGGAGCTCCTGGAGGCCGCGGTGCCGGTTGGCGAGCGCCTCTACGCCGAGTCCCCCAAGGACTTCACGAAGCGCATGCGCGCCTACTGGCGAGCCTGGCGCCCGGGCTAGCTCGATCGCAGCTCAAAGCTCGGCCAGGCGTCGCCCCAGAAGGCGCCGCTCCGCGTCCGCGTCGGCAAGCTCGATCGCCCGCTCGTAGGCCGCGCGGGCCTCATCGCCGCGACCGAGCCGGCGCAGGAGCTCGCCCCTGGTCGAATGGAAATAGAGGTAGCCGTCGAGCTCGAGACGGTCAACCCGCTCGAGGGCCTCCAGCGGCGCCCCTGCCTCGGCGATCGCAACCGCCCGGTTGAGCTCGACGACCGGCGAGCCGGTCAGCTCGGCGAGCTGCCGATAGAGAGCGGCGATCTCCTCCCAGTCGATCGGGTCGTCCGCATGCAGGGACGCGATCGCCGCCTGGAGCACGTAGGGTCCGCGGCCGCCCAGCGCGATCGCCCGATCGAGCATCGCCCGTCCTTCGGCGAGCTCGTCGCCGTTCCAGAGCGACCGGTCCTGATCGACGAGGAGCACGAG